>Ga0075157_10002522_pt1 | contig 10671 bp, 7 predicted proteins | sample JI81BgreenDNA_FD_70967 | JGI IMG/M metagenome (GOLD analysis project Ga0075157, IMG submission 70967) | Wastewater effluent complex algal communities from Wisconsin, to seasonally profile nutrient transformation and Carbon sequestration -... | ecosystem: Engineered > WWTP > Effluent > Algae...
GTTTTTGTACGCCGGAGCAGTGCAACAATTCGGCGCGCCCTTGAATTTTATGTTTTTCAAGCCATTTTTCCAACAAAATTTGCGCTTCGGCGCGGTTTTCCGGCAGCGCTTCCGTTTCGCTTTGCGGAAATTCAAACAGATCCTGCCAGATGTCGGCCGCGCTGCGGCGCTGCACCCAGCATGTACCCGCCACATTGAACACAAAGTAGCAAAAATGCCGCGTGCGTTTGATCAACTTTTTTTCTTTGCGCGGCAGCTCGCCCACGCGCGCCTGCGCCAGCGCGACGCAATGCTCCGACAGGGGGCAGTTTCCGCAGTTCGGATTTTTGGGCACGCATTGCAGGGCGCCGAAATCCATAATGGCCTGGTTGTAGGCGGCCGGCGGCGCATCGGCGAGCAGTTCCTGCGCCAATTTGCCGTATATTTTTTTCGCCTCCGGCAAATCTATCGCCGTTTCGATGCCGAAATAGCGGGAAAGAATGCGGTACACATTGCCATCGAGCACGGCATGGGGCTGGTCGTACGCAAACGACGCGATGGCCGCAGCGGTGTAATCGCCCACGCCTTTCAGCGCGCGCAGGCCCTCAAAAGTATCGGGAAAAATGCCGTTCAGCTGGTAGGCCACCTGCCTGGCGCTTTGGTGCAGGTTGCGGGCGCGGGAATAGTAGCCCAGACCTTCCCAGCACTTGAACACCGTTTCCTCCGGCGCATCGGCGAGGGCTTTTACGTCGGGGAATTGTTCGACAAATTTCAGAAAATACGGCAGGCCCTGTTCCACGCGGGTTTGCTGCAGGATGATTTCCGAAAGCCAGATTTTATAGGGGTCGCGCTCGCCTTTCCAGGGCATGGGGCGGTGTACGGCAGCGCCCCATTGCAGCAGCGCCGACCGGAAATGTATTGTAGCGGCGCTCACGGGTGCAGGGGTTTGAGGCGTGCAACCATGATGCCTGTCTGGCCGGGCTGATTCGTGACGTATTGCGCCAGCGGCTGCGGCGACACAATGACGCGTTTTTGCAGCGAAGAGGCGTGCAGCAGGTACACGCGGCCGTTTTTGCGGATGGCAAAACCTTCATGCGCCACGTCCAAGCCGGGTTTGATGCTGGTGAGCAGCACAATATCGCCGTCCTGAATCAGGTTTTCCATCCTTGCGATTTTATCCTGCGGAATATAATACCACTGGTGCCGGCTGATGCGCGTTTCGGCGTCCTGAATCGCTTTCAGGATGGCCGGGTGGCGCAGGGCCGGGTAGCGCTGCGGGCGTAGGCTCATGTAGTTGAATTTTTTGGCGTAGCGCACGCCGCCCATTTGCGCCGTGAGGTCGTCGAGCAGCCCCATTTTTTCCGCCTGCAAAATCCAGCCGGTAAAATAGTGAATGCGGGAGGCATAGCCCTCAATGTTACCGCCCCAGTAGCGCAGTTTTTGCAGCAGTTCCTTGTAGGCGGCGTAATCCTGATCGGCCGTCAGGGCCAGGGCCACGCTGTGTTCCACGAGCGTCCAGCAATCGAACTGATGCAGGTTGACGACCAATTGTTCGGCTTCCCCCATTTCCAGCGTGCCGGATACGTAGGGTTGTCCCAGAAAGGTCTGGGCAATTTGCAGGCTGCGCAGCGACACTTCCGCCTGCGAGCGCACCGCCTGCTGACACTGTACGGCAATCAGCGAATCGGGGTTGGCGGAGAGCAGTAGGGGGAACAAAAGGGGGCAGAGGAAATGTGGAATGCGGAATGTGGAGTGCGGAATGCGGAATTTTCCGCTTTGCCAGGGAGGGCTGGGGTGGGTTGTGGAATGCGGAATGCGGAATTTTATGCCTTGCAAGGTGCGTGGCAGTTGAAAGATGAAAACAGACAGAATGGTTTTAAGCATGATGGCGTAGTTATCGGGTTGGGGTGCTTGGGGGCAAAGGTAGCGGAATTAGGTGTTTGGAACAGTATTCTGCTCGTATGCACTCCCGGTTTTTAAGCGATTCCAGTCTTGCGCAAGGGTGTGGCCTATTTGGGTCTATTTTCCTTTCTGGCGCGGAGTTGAGCTTCGCGCCAGAAAGGTCATTTTGCTTTGTTTTTAGTTTGCGATTGTTGTAAACATATATTAAGGACAAGTCATTTTTTTTCAATTATCAAATCTGATGATCCTTCTGCTAAAGAATTATTTTCATTAAAATGGAGATGATGACCTATTGGTACTTCATCTTATGCTAAGTTCAAAAGATGATTAGCGAGTGATTTCAAGCCTTCTTTATTAGCACTAATCTTGACAGTACCATCAAGGCTTTTAACTTCAATTATAAAACCATTTTCCCACTTATACTTTATACCGCTCTTTTCGCTGTAATTGGGTATTTCGATTTTTATCTCCATCTCAATAAAATTAATGTGTTGAGTAAATATGGAAGAGCGGTGGAAATAGTGCTACAAACATACAAGTTCTCAGAGCTTGGAGCAGGTCAAAGACTCACAATTGATGCTCTATGCCATCGTTCGTACACACCCGCAAAATCACCCCGCCAACATCCCCGCAATGGTAGCCGACAAATAACTGGCCAAGGTGCCGGCCAGCAGGGCGCGCAGGCCGAGTCGGGCCAAATCGCCGCGGCGCTCAGGCGCCAGCTCGCCGATACCGCCCACCTGAATGGCGACGGAGGAGAAGTTGGCAAAGCCGCAGCAGGCAAAACTGGCAATAACGATGGCTTTCTGCGAAAGCACGCCGTCTTTTATCATGGGCGCGAGGTTGCTGTAAGCCACAAATTCGTTGATCACAAGTTTGGTGCCCAACAAGCTGCCGACCTGTACGGATTCAGATCCCGGAACGCCCATGGCCCAGGCAAATACGGAGAAAATATGCCCGAAAATGTTGTTCAGCGAAAACCAGTCGCCCATCACCGGCAGCCCGGCCCAGTGCAAGGTCCAGCCGACTTTAACCAAAATAAAATCGGCCAGCGCAATGAGCGCAATAAAACCGATCAGCATGGCAATAACATTGAGCGAAACCTTGAACCCGTCGCTCGCGCCGTGTGAAATGGCGTCGAGGATATTGACATGCGTTTTTTTGACCTCCAATTTTACATCGCCTTTGGTTTGCGATACTTCGGTTTCGGGAATCATAATTTTGGAGATCACCAACGCGCCCGGCGCCGCCATGATGCTGGCCGCCAGGAGGTAAGGCGCCGGTACGCCCATGGAAATGTACACGGCCATTACGCCGCCGGCAATACAGGCAAAACTGCCGGTCATGGAGGCCATCAGCTCGCTGCGCGTCATGCCTGACAGATAGGGTTTAATCATAATCTGGGCTTCTACCTGCCCCACAAAAGTGGAGGCGACATTGGAGAGCGCCTCGGCGCCGCTCACCTGCATCAGGCGCTGCATCACCCAGGCAAATGCCTGTACAATGCGTTGCATGAGGCCGATGTGGTAGGCGATATTGACCAAAACGGCTACAAAAATGATGGCCGGCATGAGCTTGAACATGAACACAAAACCCTTCCCTTCCCCAAACACGGAACCCATGGTGTTGGCGTCCATGAGTACGCCGAAAACAAATTCGCCGCCTTTATCGGCCAGGGCCAGCAGGCGGTTAACGGCATCGCCAAGGCGCTGGAACAGCCACTGCCCGACGTCGGTTTTTAGTACAAAAACAGCCAGCACCAATTGAATGGCCAAGCCGCTCAATACAAGGCGATAGTTGATGGCTTTGCGGTTGTTCGACAGCAAATATGCCAGTCCGAGGATAAGGACAATACCGATTAATCCGGTGAAACGTTCCATGTGCGTAGGTTGGTTTGTTCTCTTTAAGCGGCTAATGTACGATCACGGATGCAGCGAATGGCACGGATGGCATGGATTTTTTATCGAAAACACCAGCAGTGACGGGAATAACGGGCAACGGGCTGCTATTTAATTGCAAGCTTGTCGGGTTTCGGATAAACAAAATGGCGAAAATCCGTTTCTATAATTTACTGCGTCGGCGGAAGCGCCGCCGTGCTGTATTTTTATAGGCAACGCAAAGTGCTTGTGAAAATCAAGATGAAAGAATCCATCAATCTTCAAATCCACCCAAATCCGGGTATAAAACACCTGTATTATCCGTGGCAGCCATAATCTTCACAATTCATTTTTTAACAGCCTTTATTATTGTCTACTGCTTTGCGCGCCTGTTGGAGGTGCTGGGGCATGGCACGCCGCGCCGTTCAAAACGCCTGATGTTGTTGCTGGGGCTTTGCGCCAGTCCGGTTTTCCTGTACAGCATTGTTTTCAGTGGGCGGGTATTGGTGGTTACGGCAATTTTATTGGCAGCGCTGCTTTGGGTTTTCCGGCATTGGGAACGGCCCTTGCGCCCGGGCGATCACCTGAAATTGGGCGGTACAACTGCCGGCACGGTTTTGTTGATGGGCATCATGCCCGAAGGTTTCAGGGGCATGGTTCCGGCCTTGACGAGCTATTCGTGGGATGATATTTTGTACTTGTTTTCCCCGCTGATGCACCCCTGGTTTTTACTGCCGCTGCCGCTTATTTTCTGGTTGTTTCGCCGCACAGATGTCTATCGTGCGCCACAAAGGGTGCTTTTGTTGCTTGTGGTTGTGTCTTCGCTCCTGGCCGCAGGTATAGAGCCGCGCACGCATGAGGCCTTGCTGCCGGCGTTTTGTTGCCTGTTGCTGTTGTTTTTCCCCACTTGGGATCGCTTTATCAGCTATGGCTTTTATTTTGCCAAAGAAAAATGGATGTACCCGATTCTGGGCGGCCTGTTGTTGCTTCAGCTTGCTTTTGCGACGACCCTTTTTTATCTTGGATAAACAGGGGGTTATCGGCGGTTTTTAAGTTCCGTCAGGAAGCGATTCAACTCATCCATACCATAATATAGTACTTCGCGGGGTTTGGAGCCTTCGGCCGGGCCGACAATGCCGAGTCCTTCGAGTTGGTCCATGATGCGGCCGGCGCGGTTGTAGCCGAGTTTCATGCGGCGCTGAATCATACTGGTAGAGCCGTGCTGGGTTTCGACCACCAAACGTGCGGCATCTTCAAGCATGTCGTCAAGCTCGGAGAGGCTGAACGATTTGCCGCCGCCACTGCCGCTGCCACTTTCGCCGTCGGGATGAAATTCGGGCAGGAAGAAAGGCTCGGGATAACCTTGCTGGTGGGCGATAAAGTCAATGACATTTTCCACTTCCGGCGTGTCTACGAACGCGGATTGCAGGCGGATAATATCGCCGCCGACGGAGAGTAGCATGTCGCCGCGGCCGCTGAGTTGCTCGGCGCCGCCGGCATCGAGGATGGTGCGGGAGTCGACTTTGGAGGCTACTTTAAAGGCGATACGCGCCGGGAAGTTGGCCTTGATGACGCCCGTGATGATGTTGACCGAGGGGCGCTGTGTGGCGATGATGAGGTGAATGCCGACGGCGCGCGCGAGCTGTGCGAGGCGGCCGATGGGCAGTTCGACTTCCTTGCCGGCGGTCATGATGAGGTCGGCAAATTCGTCAATAATAAGTACGATATAGGGCAGGAATCGGTGGCCCTTGTTGGGGTTGAGGCGACGCGCCACGAACTTGTCGTTGTACTCCGTGATATTGCGCGTTTCGGCTTTTTTCAAAAGTTCGTAGCGCGTTTCCATCTCGATGATGAGCGAGTTGAGGGTATGCACTACTTTGGTGGTATCGGTCACGATCGGCTCCATTTGGTCGGGCAGGAAGCCGAGGAAGTGGTTTTCGAGGCGGGCGTAGGGGAAAAGTTCTACTTTTTTGGGGTCAATGAGGATGAGTTTGACCTGTGAGGGGTGTTTTTTGTAGAGCAGCGACATGAGCACTACGTTGATCCCCACGGATTTACCCTGACCCGTAGCGCCGGCAATCAGCAAGTGCGGCATTTTGGCCAAATCGGCCACAAATACCTCATTCTGAATGGTTTTACCCAATGCGATGGGCAATTCCATTTTGGCGCGTTTGAATTTGTCGTTCATCAGCACCTCGCGCTGGCCTACGATCTGGCGGTTTTTATTGGGCACTTCAATACCGATGGTGCCTTTGCCCGGAATGGGCGCGATGATACGGATACCGAGCGCGGAGAGGTTTAGCGCGATATCGTCTTCGAGGTTTTTAATTTTGGAAATACGCACGCCTTTGGCCGGAATAATTTCGTAGAGCGTTACGGTCGGACCGATGGTGGCGCGTATTTTTTCAATTTCAATTTTGAAATATAAAAGCGTCTGGATGATCTGGTTTTTATTGCTTTCCAATTCATCGCGGTCGAATTCCACCTGTTGGTTTTCATACTCTTTAAGGAGTTGCAGGTGCGGGTACTCGTAGTGCGAGAGGTCGAGCGTAGGGTCGTAGGGCTCGCTGAGGTTGGGGTCGTTTTCCTGCACCATTTCCACAGGTGCGCGGTATTTTTCGGTTTCGGCTTCTTCCGGTGTAGGTTCGGGTTCGGGCGGGGCTACAATTTCCAGGTCGTCGCTCAGGCCGGGACGCAAGGGTTCGGGGCGTTGAGGGATATTGGTTGCCGGCACGCTGGCATCTTCAAAAAGGGAGCTGCGCTGGCTCAGGTCGAGGGAGAGCTGGGGCGCCGGCACGGGTTCAGGGGCTATGGGGGTTATGGGGGTTGCGGGTGCGGTATCGTCGGGTGTCGGGGCGGTCGGGGCGGTGTTGCGGGCTTGTGGGGTTGGGGTGTTGTATTCGCTGCGTGCGGCGGGGCGTTTGCCGAAATTGCCGGAGATCAGGTCGGTGAATGCGCGTTTTGTTTCATACCAAACGCGCGTCCAGGTGAACTCTTCGAAGTTTGGGTTGTTCGACCACACGAAAGTGGCCACGAGGGCAAAAAGCATCAGGGTGAAGGTGCCGACAGCGCCCAGCATGTTTTGCATGTAATCGCTGATGGATTTGCCGAAGGTGCCGCCCCAGGGAAATTCCATTTTCTGAAAAAAGAAGGAACACACAATGGAAATGATGACCATGTAGATCACCGTGCGCTGGAGCGTAATGGACAAATAAGACAGCGGGGTGCGGCGGATGAGCGCCAGGCCGTACTTGTAAAACAGGTACACAAAGCCATAGGAGCCGATGCCAAAACCCCACCACACGAAACTGTCGGCCACAAAAGCGCCGAAACGACCCAGGGCATTGTCAACGGCTTGCGCGCCGGTGAAAAAGTCGATGGTGTCGGCTTCCCACACTACGTTGTGGTCTTCGTCCCAGGTAAACAGGTACGAAGTAAAAGCAATAAAACAGTAGAAGGAGAGTAACAACAGGAAGATACCAACGAGTTTGGAAACTCGTTCGCGATCGAAGTTGAGGTTTAATTGTCCTTTTTTACGTGTGGCCATGTATGGTGATTTCTCAGTAGCCGGGCAAAAGTAAGGCTTTAAGGTCAGGTTTCGCAATAAATAATCCGCTAACTTTGCAGCCCTATGCAACATCTTGCTTACCTCAATAAATATTTCTGGAAATACCGCTGGCGTTTCCTGCTCGGAATTGTCTTTGTCGTAGCCGCTAACTGGTTTCGGGTCTGGCAGCCCAAAGTCATTGGCCAGGCGCTCGACGCGGTGATTGAAAAGGTAAAATATTACCAGGATCACGGCGGCATTTCAGCACACCCCGAAGCCTTCAAGGAGCTTGGCTCCCAAATTGGTCTGTTCGGCATCGGCGTGATCGCGCTGGCGCTGTTCATGGGCTTGTTTATGTTTTTCATGCGCCAGACAATCATCGTGATGAGCCGTCTGATTGAATACGATATGCGCAAGGAAATTTTTGCCCATTATGAAAAATTAGACCTCGCTTTTTTCAAACGCAACAGCACGGGCGACCTCATGTCGCGCATTTCAGAAGACGTCAACAAGGTGCGGATGTACCTCGGGCCAACCATGCTGTATGGCTTCGACCTGATCTTTTTGTTTGTGCTGACCATCACCAGCATGCTCCGCGTTGATGTGACGCTCACGCTGTGGTCGTTGCTGCCCCTGCCTTTCTTGAGCGTTTCGATTTATTACGTCAGTTCGCTCATCAACCGCCGCAGCGAAAAAATTCAGCAACAGTTGTCTACCCTGACGAGCATTACGCAGGAAGTGTACAGCGGTATCCGGGTGGTAAAAAGTTATGTGCAGGAGCGCGCCATGAGCCGTTGGTTTGCCAATGAAACTGAAAATTACCGGCAAAAATCGCTGCGCCTGATCCAGGTGGATGCCTTCTTTTTTCCGCTGATGTCGCTGCTCATCGGCATCAGTATTATTATTACGGTATATGTTGGCGGGTTGCGGGTAGTTGCCGGCCATATCACCGCCGGAAACATTGCCGAATTTGTCATCTATATCAATATGCTGACCTGGCCGGTTACGGCCATTGGCTGGATCGCCTCGCTGACGCAGCAGGCCGCTGCTTCGCAAAAGCGCATCAATGAGTTTCTGCAAACGCAGCCGCAAATTGTCAACCCTGTTCCCAACGGCCCCGACACGCCGCTGCGCGGGCAAATTACCTTTGAAAACGTCAGCTTTGTTTACCCCGATACCGGTATAAAGGCGCTGGAAAATATTTCTTTTGATATTAAAGCCGGCGAAAAATGGGCCATTCTCGGCCGCACCGGCAGCGGAAAAACATCGCTGGCGGATTTGATTGTGCGCATGTACGATGTAAGCGAAGGGCGTATTCTTATTGACGGTAAAGACATTCGCGAGCACGACCTGGCCAATTTGCGCCGCCATGTAGGCTATGTCCCGCAAGACGTATTTTTATTTTCCGATACCGTTTTGGGCAATATCAGCTTTGGTAAAGACGGCATGAGCCGCGAGGAAGCCGAATTTTATGCTAAAAGCGCTGCCGTACACGACGATATTATGGGGCTGCCCGAGGGCTATGAAACCATCGTTGGCGAACGCGGCGTGACCCTTTCGGGCGGACAAAAGCAGCGGGTTTCCATTGCCCGTGCTTTTGCCAAACAACCCGATATTGTATTGCTCGACGATTGCCTTTCGGCCGTTGATACCAATACGGAAAGTAAAATTTTAGGCTACTTAGGCCAGGCCCTGGCCGATAAAACGGCCATCATCATTACGCACCGCATTTACAGTATGTTGCAGTTTGATCGCATTATTGTGCTCGATCAGCATCGTATTGCCGAAATGGGCACGCACGAGGAGTTGCTGGCTGCCGGCGGTTATTACACAGAAATGTACGAAAAACAGCTGTCGGGAGAAGTTGCAGAATAATTACTTCATCACGTCGACCCGGTAACCTGCGCGGCGCAGGAGCGCGATGACGCCCTGATCGCCGCCGAGGTGTCCGGCGCCAACGGCAAAAAGTGTCGGTTTTTCGCGCATCATGCGGCCCATAATCGGAATCCAGTTGCGGTTGCGCTGGTTGAGCAGCACGTCCTCGTATTTGCTGTAGCCCGAGCCTTCACTCTGAATGAGCTGTTGCATGGCGGCAATATCCTGTTGTTTGTACATGCGCAGCATCATGTCCAATTCATTTTCCTGTGGTGTGGCTGTGGAGTCGCTGAGCGCGGCAGCGAGGTCGCTTTGGCGCAGCGACTGGAGCAGCATTTGCGCCTGTTCCGAGTAGGGGATGCTGTCGAAAATAGCCATTTGCGAAGCCATACTTTCGAGTCCGCCGCTTTCGAGTTTGCGTTTGCGGGCCAGGCGATACACTTCCATTTCAACCGAGCTCATGCGGCCGCTGCTTTGTGCGCCGGGGCCATCTTCTTCGGAGGAGAACATCATTGTCAGGAACATGGGTTTGAGGCGGTCCATAAAGCCGGCAGGCAGGCCTTTTTCCTCCATTTTGCTGTGTACATATTGGTAATCTTCTTCACTGAGCAGGTCGCGCAGGGTTTTGCCGCCCGCCATAAAGGATTTGGTAAGCAGGCTCATCTGCGCGCGCAGGTTGGTCATTTCCTTCATGTCGATTTCATAGGTAACGCGTTGGCTGCGTTCGAGAGCCGTTTGCAGGCCGTTGGAGAGGATGAAATCTTTTTTGGGAATGACGTGAATGGTGCCCAGCAGGTAGGAGGGCTTTTTCAGGTCTTTGCCGCTGATTTTCCAGAGTACCGATTTTTCGGTAGGGATAATTTCTTCGGGTTTGTATGCCGCTTTTTGTGCGCTTTGGCAGGCGCCGAACCAGAGAATGGCAGGAAGCCACAGCAGCCAGGATTTTTTGATCATCTTTGTGTTGTTGTCTGTTAAGGGAATGAAATGCCTTTTGGGGAAAAGGTTGCCTGTATCCGTTAATAAACAGCTGAAGCGAGCAGGTGTTTACAGGGGGCAACGCGGGAAATTTTCCACAAAAATACTTTTTTGTATTTTTATGGAACTAAATATCCGACCAATGCGGTTAAACAAGCGCCAAGTTTGAGCGCCGGGCTATCTGTGCCGGCAAAATACCCAGAACACCTGATTCCTTAACTAGCTGCCGGGTTTGTCCCGCAATTTTTCCTGCCTGTGTCTAAAATTCAACGTATCCGACGTGTTGTACGCACCGCCGTTATGGGCGAAGAGCAAGACTTCACGCATGGCAGTATTGACCGTGCCATCGTGCTATTGTCCATTCCGATGATTTTGGAGATGATGATGGAGTCCTTGTTTGCGGTGGTGGATATATTTTTCGTGTCCAAACTCGGCGCCGACGCGGTGACGGCAGTTGGCGAAACAGAAGCGGTGCTTACCCTGATTTATTCCATCGCCATTGGCCTGAGCGCAGCG
>Ga0075157_10002523_pt1 | contig 10665 bp, 9 predicted proteins | sample JI81BgreenDNA_FD_70967 | JGI IMG/M metagenome (GOLD analysis project Ga0075157, IMG submission 70967) | Wastewater effluent complex algal communities from Wisconsin, to seasonally profile nutrient transformation and Carbon sequestration -... | ecosystem: Engineered > WWTP > Effluent > Algae...
AGCAGGTTGCTGCGCGGCATGAGATGCCCGGAGGTGCTGCTCTGCGAGCCGAAGCTGATCTGCTTGCCCTTCATGTCGGCCAGGGTCTTGATGCCCGAGTCGGTCTTGGCGATGAACACCGACTGGAACTTGGCGTCCTCCTCCCGCTGGGCAATGGGAACGATCTTGCCGCCCGATCGGATCTGCGCCTGCACGTGCGTGAAGCCGCCGAACCAGACCAGGTCGACCTTCTTGTTCACCAGCGCCTCCACGGCAGCGGGGTAGTCGCTCACCGGTGTGAACTCGACCTTCATGCCCAGCTTTCGCTCGAGGTAGTTCGCGATGGGCGTGAACTTGCGCACCTGCTCGGTGGCGACCTCCTCGGGGATGGTGGTGACGCGGAACACCTGCTGTGCCTGGGCCAGACCCGACAGGGCCAGTCCGAGAGACAGGCCCACGGTGCAGCGGGCGATCGTGGAGAGCATTTGTCGGCGCATAGGAAGGCTACTCGGTCGGTAAGGCAGAAAGGTTACAGGGGCAGGCCACCGGCCCCAGCAGGGAGCGGCTCGGGCCTGGACCGGAAGCACGGCCCGCGCAGCGCGGGGTGCGGCGCGGGGTGCAGCGCGTGATTGGAACAGACGCCGGCAAAGGCCGCCCGACGCTGCTACATTGACCCGAACGTGTCCGGTTGACGCTCATTCTTGCCGTTCACCGCGGGCCGTGCTCCCTGCCCTTCTGGTCACCATGTCCGCCCCGCGTCTGCTGCAGACCTTCATCCCGTCGCCCGAGAGCGTCGCCGCCGAAGCCCTGGCCGGGCTGCAGGCGCCGCAGCCGCAAGCGTCGCCCAAGTGGCTGTATGACGCCCTGGGCGCGCGGCTGTTCGAAGCCATCACCGAACTGCCAGAGTACCTGCCCACCCGCACCGAGGCCGCGCTGTTCGATCGGCACGGCGAAGAGATCGCCGCGGCGGTGACGGCCCTGCTCGGTGCGCGGCCCGGGGTGGTGGAACCCGGCGCGGGCAGCTGCCGCAAGGCCGAACGCCTGCTCCACCTGCTGCGCCCGTCGCGCTACCTGGCCATCGACATCTCCATCGACTTCCTCGCCGAGGCGCTGGGCCGTCTGCAGCCCGCATGGCCCGACGTGGTGCTGGAAGGCCTGGGGCTGGACTTCACTGCCGGCCTGAAACTGCCGGACGGATGGTCGGCGCCCGGATCGCTGCTGTTCTATCCGGGCTCCAGCATCTCCAACTTCGACCCGCCCGCCGCGCTGCAGCTGCTGCAGGACTTCCGGCGCGCGGCCGACGGCGGGGCGCTGCTGATCGGCGTCGACCTGGTGAAGCCCCGCGACGTGCTGGAGCGGGCCTACGACGATCTGCTGGGCGTGACCGCGGCTTTCAACCTCAACGTGCTGCGGCACCTCAACCGCGTGGCCGGCACCGACTTCGACGTGCGCCAGTGGCAACACCGCGCGGTGTGGCAGGCCGGGCTCTCGCGCATCGAGATGCACCTGGTGGCCCGCGAAGACCTGTGCGTGCGCTGGCCGGGGGGGCAGCGCACGTTCCAGGCCGGCCAGCACCTGCACACCGAGAACTCGTACAAGTGGCGCGTGGACGACTTCCGCGCGCTGCTGCGCGATGCCGGCTACGCCGAGTCGTGCGACTGGACGGACGCGGCCGGTGGCTTTGCGCTGCTGCTGGCGCGCTGACCGCGCGGGCCGCGCGCGGGGGCTACGCCGCGCAGCTGCGGAAGCCCGCGTGGATGTCGTTGCGCTCGGCCGGGAAGTAGTTGCGGTAGCGCAGGTCGCGCAGCCGCGCGGAGGTGGCGAAGCTGGCGCCGCGCAGCACCGGCCGGCCATCGAACCACGGGGCCGAGTAGTCGCGGTAGGCGTGCGGTTCGAAGCCGGTGAAGGGTTCGAACGGGCTGGCCGTCCACTCCCACACCTGGCCCCATGCGAACGCATCCCCGCCGTGCCGGGCGGCGTGCACCCACTCGGCCTCGGTCGGAAGGCGCCGGCCCGCCCAGCGGCACCAGGCCTCGGCTTCGTGCCGGCTCAGGTGAACCGCTGGCGCCTCCGGGTCGAGCGGCTCCCACTGGCCAAATCGGGCGACGCACCAGGCGCCGTCCTCGCGCCCCAGGTGGCGCGGCCGCGACATCGGGGCCACCACGCCCAGCGTGGCCGCCCGCTGCCGCCAGGCCCAGCCCGCAGGCGTCCAGAGTTCCTTGCGGTCGTAGCCGCCGTCCTCGATGAACGGCAGGAAGCGGCCCCAGGTCACGGGCGCGCGGTCGATCGACAGGGCTGCAACCTCCACCTCCAGCGTGCCGAGTTCGTTGTCGAAGGCAAAGCCCTGCAGCGTGGCCGGGTCCTGACCGAGCGTCACCGTGGCGGCCGGGCATTCGAGCGTCTCCCGGCCTTCGGCGTCGGCCGAAGCGGGCGCCGGGCCGGTGGCGCCCGTGAACTGCCGCACCACATCACCCACAGGCAACGCCAGGCTCTGCGCCATGTAGACGGCGGCCTCGGCGTGCATGTCCTCGTGGGCCAGCACCCAGCGCGGCAGGTACAGCGCCCGGTCGGGGTCTTTGCCGGCGGGCCCATCGGCCAGCAGGGCCAGGGTGCGCTCGCGAATTCGGGCGGCGTCGCGCTTCAGCTGGGCCACCGAGGGCAGGTCAAGATGCCAGCGGCGGGCATGCGCCACGTGCGAGGAATCGTAGAAGGCGTCGCCTCCTGCCAGCAAGGACGCACTTCGCGCCGAGTCGGGCCGCGCCTGCGGCCCTTTCCAGCGCTCGGGATGGCGAGACAGCCAGAATTCCTCGAACCAGGCGACGTGGCCCAGTTCCCAGCGCGGCGGGTTCAGTTCGGGGGCGTAGCGGATCTCGAGGTCGGGCGGCAGCACCGCGGCCCAGGCCTCGAACAGGGCCAGCGTGCGTTCGCGCGCCTCGCCCAGGGCCTGCGCAAGGGCCGCCCCATCGCCGTGGCGCTGCACCGCGGACGGACTGGAGAAGGACAGGTCGGATGAAAGCATCGGAGGAATCTCAGGCCACAGCGGCGGCGCGGGCGGCGACCCAGCGACGTGGGCCGCGCCCGACGCTGGCCCTGGTCACCCCGGCGCTGCCGGCCGCCCACAACGGCAACGGGCAGACAGCCGGGCGCTGGGCCCGCCTGCTCGCGGACGATTATCGAGTGCAGATCATGACCTCGTGGACGGGTCAGCCGGCCGACGCGATGGTGGCGCTGCACGCGCGGCGCAGCGCGGCCTCGATCCAGGCCTGGCGCGCGGCGGCGCCGCGTTGGCCGTTGGTGGTGGTGCTCACCGGCACCGACCTCTACCGCGACCTGCAGACGCCCGGTGCCCCGGCCGACGACGTGATGGCCTCGCTGCGGGCGGCCGATGCGATCGTCGTGCTCAACTCGCTGGCGCCGGCGCGGCTGCCCGAGGGGCTTCGCGCGCGAACGCACGTGGTGCTGCAGTCGTGCGCGTGGCGTCGGCCACGCCCGCGACCGCAGGGCCACCTGCGTGTGCTGGCGGTGGGTCACCTGCGCGACGAGAAGGACCCGCGGACGGTGTTTGCCGCCATGCGTCTGCTCTCGAATCGCCCCGACATCCGCCTCGACCATCTCGGCGATGAGCTCGACCCCGCACTGGGCGACGAGGCCCGGGCGCTCGCCGCCGCGCAGACGAACTACCGCTGGCTCGGTGCCCTGCTGCCTGCCGAGGTGCGCACGCGCATGGCGGCGGCGCACGTGCTGATGCACCCCAGCCGCATGGAAGGCGGCGCGCACGCCGTCATCGAAGCCGTGCGCAGCGGCCTGGCCGTTCTGGCCAGCCGCATCGACGGCAACGTCGGCCTGCTGGGCACGGACTATCCGGGCTTCGTGGAGCCGGGCGACGCCGTCGGCTTTGCCCGCCGCCTGCAGCAGTTGCGCGACGAGCCCGCTATGCTGGCCGACTGGACGCGCCGGGCCCAGGCCCTGGCCCCTCGTTTCGAACCCGCGCAGGAACGGCAGTCCCTGCGCACTCTGCTGGCTTCGCTGTGCTGAAGCGCCCCCCTGAAGGACGACCATGAACGCTCCCGTCACCTCTGCGCCGACCGAACCCCGCCTGACTTCGCTCTCGCACGGTGGTGGCTGCGGCTGCAAGATCGCCCCGGGCGTGCTGTCGGAAATCCTCAAGGGCACGGCCGCGCTGCCCATTCCGCCGGAGCTCATGGTGGGCATCGAGACGGCCGACGACGCTGCCGTCTACAAGCTCAACGACGAGCAGGCGCTGATCGCCACCACCGACTTCTTCATGCCGATCGTCGACGACCCCTTCGACTTCGGCCGCATTGCCGCCACCAACGCCATCAGCGACGTCTATGCCATGGGCGGCCGGCCCATCCTGGCGCTGGCGCTGGTGGGCATGCCCATCAACGTGCTGTCCACCGCCACCATCGGCCGCGTGCTGGAAGGCGGCGCCTCGGTGTGCCGCACGGCGGGCATTCCCATCGCCGGCGGCCACACCATCGATTCGGTCGAGGCCATCTACGGTCTCGTGGCGCTGGGCTTGGTGCACCCGTCTCGCGTGAAGCGCAACGCCGACGCGCGCGCCGGCGACGTGCTGGTGCTGGGCAAGCCGCTGGGCGTGGGTGTGATGTCGGCCGCGCTGAAGAAGGGCGAGCTCGACGACGCCGGCTACGCCCGCATGATCGACACCACCACGCGCCTGAACACGCCCGGCTCCGACTTGGCCGTGCTGCCCGGCGTGCACGCCCTCACCGACGTGACGGGCTTCGGCCTCGCGGGCCATGCCCTGGAACTGGCGCGGGGCGCGGGCTGCCAGGTGGAGCTGGACTGGCCGGCCGTGCCGCTGCTGCCGGGCGTTCGCGGACTGGCCGGCCAGGGCTTCGTGACCGGCGCCTCGGGCCGCAACTGGGCGGGTTACGGCCACGACGTGGTGCTGCCCGACGGCTTTGCGGCGGAAGACCGCGCCCTGCTGACCGACCCGCAGACCAGCGGGGGTCTGCTGGTGTCGTGCACGCCGGCGGCGGTCGATGCCGTGCTGGCCACCTTCCGCCGACACGGCTTCGAACAGGCTGGCGTGGTGGGGCAGGTGGCGGCGGCCGGCCCGGGTGGACCGTCGCTGGTGGTGCGTTAACGATCGGCCGCGGGGTCACGTGGCGAGGCTGACGGCGATCGCCAAGGCCGGACCACCGCACCCGAGGCCAGGGCGGTGCCCAGCAGGATCACAGCACCCGCCACGGCCATGGCGACCGTGACGGACTCGTCGAGCCACAGCGCCCCCCAACCGGTGCCGAACAGCGGAATCAGGAAGGTGACCGTGATGGCGCGCGAAGCGCCAATGCGCGCGATCAGGCGGAAGAACAGCAGGTACGCCAGGGCCGTGCACGGCACGGCCAGCCCGATGGCCGCCGCCCACGCCTGCATGGACGGGGCCTGCGCGGGCCACAGCCACAGACCGGGCACGGCCAGCACCCCGGCCGCGGCGAGCTGGCTGCCCGTGGCGGTGGCCAGCGGGGGCACCCCGGCCAGCTTCTGCCGCGCGAGGTGGGCCGCGACGCCGTAGCAGGCCGTGGCGCCGAGGCAGGCCACGATCGCGCCTGCGGCGGCTCCGTCGGACGTGCCCGTGCGCAGGCCCAGCGTGTCGCCGGCCAGCAGCACCACGCCAGCCAGCCCCATCAGCAACCCCGTGGTGCCCGCGGCACCCGGCCGCTGGCCCAGCCAGAGCCAGCCGATCAGAGCGCCCCACAACGGCGTGGTGGCGTTGAAGACGCTGGACAGCCCGGCGGTGATGGACAGGGCCGCCCACGCGAAGCCCAGGAACGGAAGCGCCGAATTCAGCACGCCCACCGCCGCCAGGGGGGTGGCGTGGGTTCGCAGCCACGCGCCATGGCCCTGCCACAGCAGCAGCGGCAGCAGCACCATGCTGGCCAGGCCGACGCGCACCGCCACCAGCGGCACCACGCCGAACGCCGGGGCGGCCACGCGCATGAACAGGAACGAGGCGCCCCACAGGGCCGCCAGCGCCAGCAGCGTGATCAGGTCGACGGTGGGGAGTTTCGAACGCCCTGCGGAGCGGTCGTCAGTGCGGTCACCGCCGTGTTCAGGCAAGCCGGGCTCCTTCATGCACGAGCAGGGCCTGCTTGCGCGGCAGGCCGGCGGCAAAGCCGGTGAGCGAGCCGTCGCGGCCCACCACCCGGTGGCAGGGCACGATGAGCCCCACCGGGTTGGCGCCGCAGGCCGTGCCCGTGGCGCGGGGCACGGCATTCCGCCCCGTGGCGGCCTGCACGGCCCGGGCCACTTCGCCGTAGGTGCGGGTGTGCCCGCGCGGGATCTGCAGCAGCGCCTGCCACACGGCGGCCTGGAACGTCGTGCCGCGAAGGTCCAGCGGGGGGAGCGGCACGCCGGCGTCCTCGCCGGCCCAGTACGCGTCCAGCCAGCGGGCCGTGGCGCGGAGGGTCGGGTGCTCGGGGTCGTTGTGCGGCGGCAGTGCGCCGCCTGCCCGTTCACGCGCATCGAACCAGAGGGCGCAGAGGCCGCGCGCCGTGGCCAGGGCCGTCATGGGTCCCAGTGGCGTCGGCAGATCGGCAGCGGCCACCACGTCGGCTGCGAAGGTCCAGGGCTTGGGCATGGCGTTTCTCAGGTCAGGGGTTGGGCGGCGTCGGCCTGCCAGAGCCGCATCACGGCGTACGAGCGCCACGGGCGCCAGGCCTGCGCGGCCTGCTGGGCGTCTTCCGGGTCGCGGGTGCCCAGTGCGCGCAGCACACCGAGGTCAGACGCCGGAAACGCATCGGGCCAGGCCAGGGCCCGCAACGCGATGAGTTCGGCCGACCAGGGGCCGATGCCGGGCAGGGCCTGCAACGCCTGCATCGTTTCCGCGACGGGGGCCGCCGGGTGGAGGTGCAGCCGGCCGTCGGCCACGGCCTGGGCCATCGCCTGCAGGGCCGTCACGCGCTGCCGCACGATGCCCAGCGCGCCCAGTGCGGCTGGTTCGGCGGCCGCCAGCTTCCCGGGGCCGGGAAAGGCCCGGTCGAGGTCGGCCCAGGGCGTCGCCTGAGGCTCGCCCAGGGCCTCGACCAGGCGTCGCGTGAGGGTGCGCGCCGCGGCCACGCTCACCTGCTGGCCCAGCACCACCCGCACGGCGGCCTCGAAGCCGTCGAACGTTCCCGCCACGCGCACGCCCTCGGGCCCGGGCAGTCCGCTCAGCGCCGTGTCGATGGTCTGCGGGTCGGCGTCCAGGTCCAGGCCCTGGCGAACGCGCTGCAGCACGGTGCCCAGCGCCGGGGCCCAGGCGGGCGCCAGTCTGAGGTGCACGCGGTGTTGCTCGGGCTCGAAGCGGCAGGCCAGCCAGCCGGGGGTGGCCACGCCGTCGATCGGCACGCTCAAGGTGCGCCGCACGGTCAGGCCTTCGACCGCTTCAAGGCCCGGCACGGCCCGGGCCGACAGGAAGGCCAGGACGCCCGCGAGGTCGTAGGGCGGACGCCAGCCGAGGGTCACCTCGACCGCATCGGTGCGGGCCGGCGCGCCCGGGCCTTCGCGCACCGCGCGGCGCAAGGCCGAGGGCGGCATGCGATAACGGGCCACGAAGGCGTCGTTGAACCGGCGCAGGCTGGCGAAGCCGGCGCGCAGGGCCACCTCCGTGACGGGCAGCAGGGTGTCGGTCAGCAGCTGCTTGGCCAGCAGAAGACGTCGGGTCGTCAGGTAATCGATCGGGCGCACGCCGTGGGCGATCGAGAAGATGCGACGAAGGTGCCGGTCGGTGACGCCCAGCCGGGCGGCCACGTCAGGCAGGGCCACGTCCTGCCCGGCGGCGATGGCCGAATCCAGCAGGCGGGCCGCCGACGCGGCCAGCGCGTTCGGCGAGTCCACCAGCGACAGCCCGGGCGCCAGTTCGGGGCGGCAGCGCAGGCAAGGGCGGAATCCGGCCGCTTCGGCGTTGGCGGCCTGGGCGAAGAAGCGGCAGTTGGCGCGCATGGGCGTGCGCACGCGGCAGATCGGCCGGCAGTAGATGCCGGTGGAGGTCACGCCCACGAACAGACGGCCGTCGAAGCGGGCATCGCGGGCCCGCAGCGCGTCGTACAGCGCGCCGTGCGCTGCGGACTCGGGCCCGATGGCACCGGTCCCCGGCAGCATGGGCGCCGGGCCCCTCGCCGGGTCCGTCGTGCGGTCATCTGCGTCGTCTGCGCCGAGGAAGTCCAGAGAGCCCATGCCGGGCATCATAGGCGGGGCCGCGGGCGCGGCTCGCCGTTTTCGGACCTGTGCACGGCGCCCCGACGACCCGGGGCTGAAGTGGGGCGCAGGCGGGGCTACATGGCCTTGAAGAGGTGCACGTAGGCGCGGCTCACGGGCAGTTCGCGCCCCACGCCCTTGAGCCGCACGAACAGCCGGCTGGCCTCGTCGCGGCGCGTGCCCGCCACGCTGTTCAGGTTGATGAGCGTGCTGCGGTGGATCTGCTGGAACTGCCGGGCATCGAGCTGCTGCGCGAGTTCGGTGATCGAGGTGCGAATGAGGTGCTCGGCGCCCTCGGCGGTGTGCACCACGGTGTACTTGTCGTCGGCCTCGAAGAAGCGCACATCCTGCACATCGATCTGATGCATGAGGTCGCCGGCCGAGGCGCGGATCCATCGCAGCGGCTCCTGACCCGTCGCCCCAGCACCCACCGCCCCGGCCGCCGCCACGCCGCCGAGCTGCCGCAGCACCTGCAGCAGCCGGTCGTCCTCCACGGTGGGTGCTGCCGCGGGCTTCAGTGCCTCCTTAAGGCGCTGCACGGTGCGCGCCAGGCGATCGGCCTTCACGGGCTTGAGCACGTAGTCCAGCGCCTGCTGCTCGAAGGCCTGCACGGCGTACTCGTCGAAGGCGGTGACGAACACCACCCGCGTGGGCCCTTCCAGGCCTTCGGCCACCTCCAGGCCGGTCAACCCGGGCATCTGGATGTCGAGGAAGGCCACGTCGGGCCGCAGGGCCGTCAGGCGCTCGGCGGCCTCCAGGCCGTTGCGCGCCATGTGCACGATCTGCAGCTCGGGCCACGCGGCCTGCAGTGCGGTCTGCAGGGCCCTTGCCAGATGGGGTTCGTCGTCGGCGATGAGGGCGGTGGGCATGACGGGGAACTCGTCTCGAGTCGTCACTGGGAGGCTCCGGCAGGCTCGTGGTCGAAAGCCAGCGGCACGGTCAGGGCCACGCGCGTTCCCGTGCCCGGTCCGGCCGCCGGCTCCAGCAGGAGAGTGGCCGTCTGCACACGGTACACCGACTGCAGGCGCTCGCGCAGGTTGGACAGCGCCACGCCACTGCCAGGCCGGCGCGGGCGGCGCGGCGCGCCATTCAGGCCCAGGCCGTCGTCGATGACCTCGATGACCAGCCGTTCCCCGTCCCGCCGGGCCCGAACCTTCACCGTGCCGCCTTCCACCTTGGGCTCCAGCCCGTGGTGGATGGCGTTTTCCACCAGCGGCTGCAGAGTCAGCGAGGGCAGCGGCAGATCGCGCACACCCGCATCCACCTCCAGCGAGTAGCTCAGTCGGTCTTCCATGCGCGTCTGCAGCAGCTTCAGGTAGGTCTCTGCCAGGTCCAGCTCCGCGCCCACCGTGCTGTGGGTGGTGCGCATCTGCGTCAGCGTGGCGCGCAGGTAGTCGGTGAAGGTCTCCAGCATCGCGCGCGCCCGGGGCGGGTCGTGGTCGATCAGGGTCTGCACGTTGGCCAGCGTGTTGAACAGGAAGTGCGGCTCCATCTGCGCCTGCAGCAGGCGCAACTGGGCCTCGGTGGCGCGGCGCTCGGCTTCGATCTGACGCGTCTTGGCCAGAAAGAAATGGTGAATCACGAAGGTCAGCACCAGGCCCATGGCCAGCGCCGCCAGCGCAGATCGGACCCCATGAAGGCCGCTGGTGATCTGCATCACGTCCACGCCGGCCAGCGCCATGCCCAGCGGCCAGCCCACCACCAGTCCAGTCAAGGGCACGCCGGCGAAGAACACGGTGCGGCCCCACGCGGGCCAGGCCCTGAGGGTCTGCGGCCGCAGCACCAGGGCCAGCAGGTCGAACATCACGTGGATGACGGCGCCGATCGTCATCGTCACGATGAAGTTGCGGCCGTACCAGTCGACCCAGCCGTGGAAGGCGGCCCAGGCCGGCCCCCGGCCGCCCGAGGTGGCGAACCCCAGCAGCGTGAACCCCAACGCCATCAAGGCGCAGAAACCCACGGTCCACACCCAGGCCATCCACATCGGGCCCTCGCGCCCCAGGTTGTTGGACAGCCAGGAGCGCCGCGAGGCGCGCCAGACTTCGGCGGCGGGCCACCACGCCGGGCGGCGGAACCAGGGGGAAGGCGAGGTCGACATGGGGGCAGTGTAGGAAGCGCCGTCGCGGCGGGCCCCACCGGCTGCGACGACCCGACGGCGCGCGCGATGGGTGGCAAGCCGGCGGCGCCAACGCCCGGGAACCGGGGGGCGGCTGCCTACAATCCCCGCGGTCGGGCCCGTCCAGGGCCTGTTCGCCCCCCCCACCTGGAAAGCCCCGCCATGCAAGTGAACGCCTCCGTCTTCAAGGCCTACGACATCCGTGGCGTCGTCGGCCAGACGATCGATGAGACCTTCGCCGAGCACCTGGGCCGCGCCTTCGGGTCCGAGGCCCGGGCTGCCGGCCAGAAGGCCGTGGCCGTGGGCCGCGATGGCCGCCTCTCCGGACCGGGCCTGTCGGCGGCGCT
>Ga0075157_10002527_pt1 | contig 10655 bp, 9 predicted proteins | sample JI81BgreenDNA_FD_70967 | JGI IMG/M metagenome (GOLD analysis project Ga0075157, IMG submission 70967) | Wastewater effluent complex algal communities from Wisconsin, to seasonally profile nutrient transformation and Carbon sequestration -... | ecosystem: Engineered > WWTP > Effluent > Algae...
ACCGGCATCAGCGCCTCGAAAGCCAGCTTCAGATCGTCCATGCCAGCCTTCGGCCGCAGGATCACCTGCCCCATGTGGCTGACGTCGAACAGCCCCGCCGCAGATCGCGTGTGCAGATGTTCCTTCATCACGCCGTCGGGGTATTGCACGGGCATCCGGTAGCCCGCGAAAGGCACCATCTTGCCGCCCAGTTGCTCATGCAGGGGCTCCAGCCCCAGGTGCAAAAGCTCCTGCTCCTCCAGGTCGGCCATCGCCGCCTCCATCCTCTGGCCGGAAAACGCACCGGCACCGTCAGGCGGGCAAATCCCCACCCTGCGATGCCCCCTCTGTCCTTGCACGTCACGTGCGCCTGAGATCGTTATCCCTTCGGCGTCCCGCCCGAGGCGGGATCTCTCCAGAGTCTGTCGTCAGCTACGGTCCCTTGCGCCTGAGAGTTTACCGGGGCGGTTGCTCCTTCGGCACCATTGGGCGCGTTGCGCCCGCCGGATTCTCCCGAACCTGACGGGCACTGCCTAGCGCAAAGCCCGGCCTCTGGGCAAGCGAAAAACGGAATACGACGGTATGCAGCTGTCTACCGACATCTCAGGCCCGCCGCTCCCCTGGCGAGGCCACCGGCTCGACCTCTGGCGCGGGGTCGGGGACGGGCCGGCCGCGCGGTGCCGGCACCCGGGGCGCCTCGATCGCCAGCAGCGCCAGCCAGACCGCGACGAAGCCAAAGATCACCCCGCCCAGCGCCTGGCCCACCAGCACACCCTCTGCCCCCCAGTACTGCCCCAGCCACAGCGCCAGCGGGATCGTCCCCACCGTGTGCCGGCCCCAGTTGACCACGGTCGACCAGAACGGCCGCCCCAGATTGTTGCAGACAGCGTTGCCGACGAAGACCATGCCATTGAAGAACCACAAGAGCGCCAGCGGCCCGCAAAAGAGGTAAACCAGATCCCGCGTCAGGCCCTCGGCCCGGAACGCATCCGCAATCTGCCCCCGCAACAGGTAAAGCAGTGCCGAGACCACGAGGATCACCAGCGCGGTAAAGATCAACCCGTCCCAGAAGGTCCGCCGCACCCGGTCCATCCGGCCGGCCCCGAAGTTCTGGCCGATGATCGGCCCGATGGCGCCGGCCAGCGCGAAGATCACGCCGAAGGCCACCGGAGTCAGCCGGCCGGCGATCGCCATCCCCGCCACGGCGGCCTCGCCATAGGCGCTGGTCGCCCGGGTGACAAAGGCCTGCCCGACCGGGGTTGCGACCTGCGTTAGGATCGCGGGCACCGCGATGGCCCAGATCGGCCCCATGTCGGCCATGACCTGCCCGGTCGTGGGGCGGTCAAAGCCGCCGTATTTCCTGCGGATCGGCTGCACCGCGATCCAGGCGATCACCACCCGCGCCGCGACACTGGCAATCGCCGCCCCGGTCAGTTCCAGCCCCAGGCCAAAGATCAGGATCGGGTCCAGCACCGCCGTCGCCACCGCCCCCCAGACCGTCGCCATCATCGCCGCCCTTGCGTCCCCGTGACTGCGCAGCACGGCGCCGCCCACCATGCCGATCATCAACAACGGCTGCGACGGAATGACTATTGCCAGGAAATGCACCGCCAGCGCCGCCGTCTCTCCGGTTGCGCCCAAAAGCCCCACCAGCGGCCAGAGGAACAGCCAGACCAGCGCGGCAAAGACCGACCCCGCAGCGAAACTCAGCACCAGCCCCGTCGTCGCCTTCTCCCGCGCCAGCCGCTGGTCGCGCGCGCCCAGCGCCCGGGCCACCAGCGCGCCCACGGCGATGGACATCCCGATCCCGAAACTGGTGGTGAAGAACAGGATCGCACCGGCATAACCGATGGCCGCCGCCAATTCCTCGCGGCCCAGCAGGGCGATGTAGACCATGTTGATCAGGTCGACGACAAAGACCGCCATCAGGCCCACGGACGAGGTCAGCGCCATCACCGACACGTGCCGGAAGAGGTTCCCCTCGACGAACTTCGCCTGTTGCCCCGCCAAACCGCTCTCCCCTTCCCGAACGCCCTTTCAGACTGGCGCAAATATCCCACGGGTGCGCCCAGTGGTGCGCCACTGTTTCAAGAACCACTGGACGCGGGGGGTGTGAAACCCCCGGCGGCCGGCCCCAGGGCTCAGACGCTTGGCACCTTGCGCAGAAGCGGCATCACGTCGGCCATCTCCGGCCCCGCATCGCGGCCCGTCAGCGCCCGGCGCAGCGGGCGGAAAAGGTCCTTGCCCTTCCTGCCGGTCGCTTCCTTCACCGCCGCGGTCCACTCGCCCCAGGTCGCCGTCGTCCAGGGCCGGGCGGGCAGCAATGCCAGCGCCTGCCGGACGAAATCGCGGTCGGCCTCGTCCACCACCGGCTCGGCCCCGTCACGGAAGAGCGCCCACCACGGGCCAAGGTCCTCCAGGATGGTGATGTTGCCCTTGGCCACCGCCCAGAAGGCCTCGGCTTCGGCCTCGGGCACGCCCAGTCTCACGATCCGGTCCCTTACCGCGCCGAAGGGCAGCGACTGCACATGGTGGCGGGTCAGCGGGAACAGGTCCTCGGCGTCGAACTTTGTCGGCGCGGCCCCGAAGGACCCCACGTCGAACCCGGCGATAAGGTCCTCCATCGACGACGCCAGTTCCACCGGCTTCGACGATCCCAGCCGCGCCATGAGGCTGAGCAGCGCCATCGGCTCCACCCCGCGCGCCCGCAGATCGCGGAGCGACAGCACGCCCAGTCGCTTCGACAACTCCTCGCCCTGCGGCCCCGTCAACAGCGAATGATGCGCAAAGGTCGGCGGGGTGCCCCCCAGGGCCTTCATGATCTGGATCTGCGTCGCCGTGTTCGTGACATGGTCCGCGCCCCGCACGATATGCGTGACCCCCATCTCCACGTCATCGACCGAGGACGCGAAGGTATACAGCACCTGCCCGTCCGCCTTGATCAGCACCGGGTCGCTGACCGAGGCCGCGTCGATCGAGATCGGCCCGATGATCCCGTCCTGCCACTCGATCCGCTCCTGATCCAGCTTGAAGCGCCAGTAGCCCTGCCGCCCCTCGGCGCGGAAGGCTTCCTTCTGCGCTTCGGTCAGGTTCAGCGCCGCACGGTCATAGACCGGGGGCTTGCCCATGTTCAGCTGCTTCTTCCGCTTCAGGTCCAGTTCGACGGGCGTCTCGAAGCATTCATAGAACCGCCCCGCCGCCTTCAGCTGCTCGGCCGCCAGCGCATAGCGGTCCATCCGCTTCGACTGCTGCTCGACCCGGTCGTACCTGATCCCCAGCCAGTCGAGGTCTGCCTTCAGCCCGTCGATGTATTCCTGCTTCGACCGTTCCTGGTCGGTGTCGTCCAGCCGCAGGATGAAGGTGCCACCGTTCTGACGCGCGATCAGATAGTTCATCAGCGCGGTGCGCAGGTTCCCCACATGGATCCAGCCGGTGGGAGAGGGGGCAAAGCGACAGGTCACGGTCATGAATGGGCTCCTTCAAGCGCCCTTCCCTGTCACAAGCCCCCGCATTTGTCCAGTTTCGCGCTACCGCTCCCGGCATCCCGTGGCAACGCCTTCGACGGAGGCTCGATGCCTCCGGCGAAGGCTCCCCGTTTCAGGGTCAGACCGGATGGACCTCCCAGCGCTGCTCCACCCCGTCCCGCCCGGCCCGGATCAGCGCGCGAAGGACACCTTCGTCGATGGCCGCCAACCGCCTGACATAAAGACAGCCCTTCCCCACCCGATGCGGCCCCAACCGCGGCAGAAGGGCCTCGGCCTCTGCCCCGCCGATCAATCCGTAAAGCGACAGCTCCGCCTTGCGCGGCGAAAAGCCGGTCGCAAGACTTTCCCCGCCGTGCCCGCTCTCATACCGATAGACGTAGCGGCCGAAACCCACGATCGCGGACCCCCAGAGCCGCGGCTCCCAGCCGGTCGCCTCCCCGAAGACCGCCAGAAGCCGCTCTGCCTCGGCGCGCCGCAGCGGGTCGACCCCGGCCAGCCAGGCCTCGCGGTCCAGCGGCGCGCTTGCGGTCTTCGCCTGCCCTGCCATCGCGACTCCTCCCTTCGGTCAGCGCAGACTAACACATCGGCCGGCCCCAGCCGACCGCCTTTCCCCGCCCCCTCCCCTTCCCCTTGCCCTGCGGCCGACCTATCTTGCCTGCCATGACAAACCCCTCGCCCGACAGCATCGCCCCGACCCTCGCCCTGATTGAAGAACTGGCGCACGAGACGATTTCGACGCTGCCCGAACCCTTTCGCGCGCCGGCCACGCATATCCGGCTTCGCGTCGAGGAGTTCCCGACCGACGAGATGCTGGAAGAACTGGGCGTCGACGACAGTTTCGAGCTGACCGGCCTTTACGACGGCATCCCGCTCACGGAAAAATCCACCGCCGAGCAGATGACCCGCCCCGATGTGATCTGGCTCTTTCGCCGGCCGATCCTGGACGAATGGGCCGAGCGGGGGAACGTCTCGATCGGAGAACTGGTCGCCCATGTCGTGGTGCACGAACTGGCGCATCACTTCGGCTGGAGCGACGAGGACATCGCCGCCATCGACCCCTGGTGGGAATGACGCACAGCCCCTGTGCAGGGCTGCACCCGTGGTGACGCGTCCGTGATCTGCCCCGGCGCCGGGCCGACCTAGCTTCTGGCTCACCAGACGCCAACGCCCTTTCCTGGATGGAGGACCACGATGCTCTCTCGTCGCCAAGCCCTGCTCGCCGGAGCCACCCTGCCCCTCGCCGCCACCCTTGCGCCGCAGGCCTTTGCCAAGGCCGAACTGCAAGGGTCCGGTTTCGCCCCCTGGAACCGCTTCAAGCTTGGCGCCTTCGAGGTGACGACCTTGCTCGCCGGCACCCGCGCGGGCGACAAGCCGCAGGAAACCTTCGGCACCAATGCCTCGCCCGAGGATTTCGCGGCGCTCTCGGCCGCGAACTTCATCCCGGCCGACCGGACGCAGAACTTCTTCACGCCGACGGTCGTCAACACCGGGGCCGAGCTGGTGCTCTTCGACACCGGTCTCGCCGCTGAGGGCACGCTGGCCGCCCTGACCGCCGCCGGCTTCGCGCCGGACCAGGTCGATGTCGTGGTCCTCACCCACATGCACGGCGACCACATCGGCGGCCTCATGGGCGCCGACGGCACCACGCCGACCTTTGCCAACGCCCGCTACGTGACCGGCGGCGTCGAGCACAACCATTGGTCGGGCGCGGCGAACGAGGGCTTCGACAAGAATGTGAAGCCGCTGAACGACAAGTTCACCTTCCTCGATGACGCGGGCAGCGTGGCGTCCGGCATCACCGCCATGGCCGCTTTCGGCCATTCGCCGGGCCACATGGTCTATCAGGTGGAATCGGACGGCCAGCGCCTGATGATCACCGCCGACACCGCCAACCACTATGTCTGGTCGCTGCAGAAACCCGACTGGGAGGTGCGCTTCGACGCCGACAAGGCCGCCGCCGCCGCGGTGCGCAAGCAGGTCTTCGGGATGATCGCCGCCGACCGCATCCCCTTCATCGGCTACCACATGCCCTTCCCCGGCCTGGGCTATGTCGAGGCGATGGGCGACGGCTTCCGCTATGTGCCGGCCAGCTATCAGCTGCTGCTGAACGGCTGATCCAAGGACCCAAATTCCTTAAGCAAGGAATTTGTCAAAAATCTTACGCAAGATTTTTGCCCCCGGCCGCAGCCGTCGGGGGCGGTTCCATTTCCGGGCGAAGGCTTTATGATAGCGGTAACAGCTACAGGTGCCGCATGTCCCAGCTTCCGATCCTGACCCTTACGCTCAACCCCGCGCTCGACATGGCGACCGAGGTGCACGAGCTGATTCCCGGCCACAAGCTGCGCTGCACCGAGCCGATGCTCGATCCCGGCGGCGGCGGCCTCAACGTGTCGCGCGCCATCAAGGCGCTCGGCGGCGACAGTCTTGCCCTTGTCGCCATCGGCGGGCTGACCGGCGACCGGCTGGCCGGGTTGATCCGGGGGGAGGGGGTGACGTTCCTGTCGATCCTCGGCCCCGGCGAGACGCGCCAGTCGCTCACCGTGAACGAGGCGACCACCGGCAAGCAGTACCGCTTCATGCTGCCGGGTCCGGTCTGGGGCGAGGCCGAGCGGGCCCGGGTCTTCACCCTGCTGCGCGCCACCGCGCGGCCGGGTGGGATTTCGGTGATCTCGGGCAGCCAGCCGCCCGGCGTGCCCGTCGATTTCCCCGGCCAGCTTGCCGCCTCGATGCCCGAGGCACGCGTGGTTCTCGACACCTCCGGCTCCACCCTGATCGAGGCGATCCGCAACCCGATCCCGGGGCTCGAGGTGCTGCGGATGGATGGCCCGGAAGGCGAGGAACTGGCGGGCAAGCCCTTGCCCGAGCTTGCCGACACGGCAGAATTCGCGCAGTCGCTGGTCCGCAAGGGGGTGGCGAAGATCGTGATCATCGCCCGCGGGGCCGAGGGCAACGTGCTGGCCGATGCCGAGCAGCGGCTCTTTTCCAAAGCGGCCAAGGTCCGGGTGAAATCCACGGTCGGCGCGGGCGACAGTTTCGTCGCGGCCTTCGTGCTGGCCCTGGCGCGCGGCCAGTCCCATGCCGAGGCGCTGGCCCTCGGCTCTGCCGCGGCCTCTGCCGCCGTCACCACCGATGCGACCCAGCTCTGCCGCCCCGAGGACGTGATGCGCCTGTTGCCGGAATGCGCCGTGACCGCCGTCTGACGCCGTGCGCAAAGTAGGGTGGGCAATATTGCCCACCCTACCGGCGGAATCCGGCGATGCCCTCGCCCTGATGGTTCAGCTTTCTGCCCAGGCCCATGCTGTCGATCCAGTCCTGCATCGGCGGGGTGAGCGGTCCATAAAGGTCGAGACGCGCCAGGCGGGCAGTGGCGCGCAGGGCCACCATCTCGGGCCAGGCCATGATCAGCTCATGGTGCCCGACCCAGGCGGCCGCGCCCTCGTAGATGGCCACCAGCCGCCGCTCTTTCGGGCCCGAGCCGAAGAAGCGATAGCTCCGCACCCCAGGATGGCCCTGCAGCCGCACCCGCGGCACCAGCACCCGCAGCGCACGGTCGAACCCGTCCGGATCGCGCAGGGCGTAGAAGTTGACGACGACGATTTCAGCCGTCATCGCGCCAGCGGTTCACGATCGGATAGCGCCGGTCCAGCCAGAAGGCCTTTTGCGTCAACCGGACGCCCGGCGCGGATTGAAAGCGCTTGTATTCGGCCAGATAGAGCAGGTGCTCGACCTTCTTGACCACCGGCCGGTCAAAGCCCAGCGCCACGATCTCGGCGACCGACATCTCCTTCTCGACCAGACATTCCAGGATCGCATCCAGCACCTCATAAGGTGGCAGGCTGTCCTGGTCGGTCTGGTTCGCCCGCAGCTCGGCCGACGGCGGGCGGGCGATGATGCGCTCCGGGACCACCTCGCCCGCCGGGCCCCTCATCCAGGGCCGGTGGTTTTCATTCCGCCAGCGGGCGGTCAGGAACATGCGCGTCTTGTACATGTCCTTGACCGGGTTGTAGCCGCCGTTCATGTCGCCGTAGATCGTGCAGTAGCCCACCGCCATTTCCGACTTGTTGCCAGTGGTCAGCAGCATCTCGCCGAACTTGTTCGACAGCGCCATGAGCAGAAGGCCCCGCAACCGGCTCTGGATGTTCTCCTCGGTGATGCCCGGCTCGGTCCCGGCAAAGAGCGGCGCCAGCGCCTCGCCCACCGCGGCCTGCGCCCCGGAAATCGGCACGGTGTCATAGCGGCACCCCAGCGCCCTGGCCGCCGCCGTCGCCAGGTCCAGCGATTCCTGACTGGTGAACTCGCTGGGCAGCATCACGCAACGCACGTTCTCGGGGCCCAGCGCGTCCACCGCCATCGCCGCGACGATGGCGCTGTCGATGCCGCCCGAGAGCCCCAGCAAGGCCTTCCTGAACCCGGTCTTGCGCATGTAGTCGCCCAGCGCCATCACGCAGGCCCGATAGTCGGCCTCGCCGATCGGCGGGATCTCGTGGATCGCGCCCTGATCCGCCTGCCAGCCCTCGGCCCCGCGCCGGAAGGTGACCATCACCTCGCATTCGTCGAACTGCGGCAGTTGCGCCGCCAGCCGTCCGCCCGGGTTCAGCACCATGGACGAGCCGTCGAACACCTGGTCGTCCTGCCCGCCGACCATGTTCAGGTAGACAAGCGGCAAGCCCGTCTCGACCACACGAGACACCATCAGGTTCAGCCGAAGGTTCGGCTTGCCCCGGTGATAGGGCGAGCCATTGGGGATCAAGAGAATCTCCGCCCCCGTCTCGGCCAGCGTCTCGGCCACATCCGGGTGCCAGGCGTCCTCGCAGATCGGCGTGCCGATCCGCACGCCCTTCACCACATAAGGCCCATGCACGTCGGCCGAGGCAAAGACCCGCTTCTCGTCAAAGACCGCGTCGTTCGGCAGGTGGTGCTTCAGCACCCGGGCATGAACGCGACCGCCTTCCAGCACGTAGTACCCGTTGTAGAGCCTGCCCCCCAGCGCCACCGGCCCCCCGATGCCCAGCGCCGGCCCATCCTGACAGTCCACCGCCAGCCGCTCCACCGCCGCCACGGCCGCCGCGACGAAGGCCGGCTTCAGGATCAGGTCCTGGGTCTGGTAGCCGGTGACGAACATCTCGGTCAGCGCGACCATGTCCGCCCCGGCGGCGCGACCAGCCTCCCATGCGGCCCTGGCCCGGGCGCAGTTGCCTGCGATGTCGCCCACCACCGGGTTCAGCTGCGCCAGCATCATCTTGAAGATATCGGTCATGGCAGGGCTCCTTTCCCCCATATCTAGACCGGGATTGGCGCTATTGGAACCGCTCGTCGATGACTTCGTCACTCCTCGCTGCCCCTCCGACGAGAAGCCGCAGGCGCACGAGGAGGTGTGACCGCCACATCCTTGTCACACCGGGACCGCCCGCTTACCCTTCCCGGCAAACCGCCCCCGGGGATTCGTCCATGCGCCTGCCGACCGCCGTCCTTCTGGCCGCCCTCGCCCTGCCCGCGCTGGCGCAAGAGGGCGACATCATCACCAAGCAATACGACGACGGCTCGGTCTACGAGGGCACCTTCCTGAACGGGCGCCAGCACGGCATGGGGACCTACCGGCTGCCCTCGGGCTTCCAGTACTCCGGCGAATGGGTCGATGGCGAGATCACCGGCTTCGGCACGGCGCGCTACCCGAACGGGTCCTACTACGAAGGCGCCTTCGTCAAGGGCCAGCCCGAGGGCAAGGGCAAGATCACCGCTCCGGACGGCCGCACCTATGAGGGCGACTGGGTCCAGGGGCAGATGACCGGCCAGGGCATGGCGCGCTACGCCAACGGCTCGGTCTATGAGGGGTCCTTCGTCAAGGGCACGCACAACGGCAAGGGCAAGCTCACCAACCCGTCCGGCTACACCTACGAGGGCGACTGGGTGCTGGGCGTCAAGGAGGGCAAGGGCAAGATCACCTATCCCGACGGCGCGACCTTCGAAGGCAGCCTCTTGCGCGGCCAGCGCTCGGGCAAGGGCAAGCTGACCATGCCCGACGGCCTGGAGTACGAGGGCGACTGGGCCGAAGGCCAGATCAACGGGACGGGGCGGCTGGTCCAGCCGAACGGCGACGTCTACGAAGGCAGCTTCAAGGACGGGCTGCGCGAGGGGCGCGGGACGCTGACGCACAAGAACGGCGATGTCTACGAAGGCGGATGGGTCAAGGACCGCCGCCACGGCCAGGGCACCTTCGTCGCCGCCGACGGCTTCAAGTACGAAGGCGCCTGGGTGGATGGCCGGATGGAGGGGACGGGCTCGATCACCTATCCCGACGGCTCGGTCTATATCGGCGCGATGAAGGCCGACCAGCCGCATGGCCAGGGCGCCATCACCTATCCGGACGGCGCGACCTATCAGGGCAACTGGCAGGCCGGCCAGATCTCCGGCCAGGGCCGCGCGACCTATCCCGACGGCCGCATCTACGAGGGCGCCTTCGCCAACGCGCGGCCGCAGGGCAGCGGCGTGATGACCTTCCCGGACGGCTACCGCTACGAGGGCGACTTCGTGGCCGGACAGCGCGAGGGCGTCGGCGCCGCAGTCTATCCCGATGGCAGCCTCTACAAGGGCGGCTTCAAGGCGGGCCTGCGCCACGGCGAGGGCGAGTTCTCGACCGCCGACGGCTTTCGCTACGTCGGCGCCTGGGTGGCAGGACAGATCGAGGGCCGCGGGACGGCGACCTATCCGTCGGGCGACGTCTACGAGGGAGAGTTCAAGGCCGGCCGGCGCGAGGGCCAGGGCAAACTGACCTATGCCAGCGGCGAAGTGGCCGAAGGCATCTGGCAGAACGGCGTCCTCACCGCCCCGCCGGAAGCGGCCCCCACGGCCGAACCCGCGCCCGCTCCGGACGGCGGAACCGCCGCCCCGTAAGCGGGGTGCAGGAGATTCGGGCATAGGGTCAAGGGGTTGGCGTCGCGAACTGTCGGCCGAAGACGCCGGATCGGGGCCGGATCGGGGGTGATCCGCACGCGCCGGCGAGCTGACCTGCGGCGGCGATGGCCTGAACGCCCGTTGCGCGATAGCCGCTGGCCAAGGCGCCCATTGCGCGCAACTGCCGCCCGAACCGGTCGGGACGCCGCAAGCTAGACCGCGCGCTTCGCCTCGATCGCTTCCCAGATCCGCGCGGCGGCGTTGGTGCCGTCGAACCGCTCCAGTTCCTGAATGCCGGTC
>Ga0075157_10002529_pt1 | contig 10649 bp, 6 predicted proteins | sample JI81BgreenDNA_FD_70967 | JGI IMG/M metagenome (GOLD analysis project Ga0075157, IMG submission 70967) | Wastewater effluent complex algal communities from Wisconsin, to seasonally profile nutrient transformation and Carbon sequestration -... | ecosystem: Engineered > WWTP > Effluent > Algae...
AAGCAATCCGCATGCTGGGCTTTGACCAGCAAATACTGGCGCATGGCGGGGGTAGCGGCGGCCAGCAGATCGGCGTTTTGTGCAGCGCACGACAAGTTGGAATCAACGCTTTCGTTTTCAGATTTGCTCTCTATGCTACGCGCCACGTTTGCGGTGGACATGCCGGAAACCCTTAGAATTTTAACATCGCGATAGCTACTGCAAGGACGCAATCATGGCCAGTGAAAATATGAAGATTACCGACGAAGAAGCCCTGCTCTACCATTCGTCGGGCCAGCCGGGAAAAATCTCCATCACGCCCACGAAGCCGTTGATTACGCAGCGCGACCTTGCGCTTGGCTATTCGCCCGGCGTGGCGGTGCCCTGCATCAAGATCAACGAAGATAAAAATGCGGCCTACGATTACACCAGCAAAGGCAACATGGTGGCTGTGGTGAGTAACGGCACGGCGGTGCTTGGCCTTGGCAATCTCGGCGCGCTGGCCAGCAAACCGGTGATGGAGGGTAAGTCCATCCTGTTCAAACGCTTCTCGGACATTGACTCGATCGATATCGAAGTCGATTCGACCGACGTGGACAAGATCGTGGAGACCGTGCGCGCCATTTCGGTGACGTTCGGCGGCATCAACCTCGAGGATATTGGCGCACCGGATTGCTTCATCATCGAACAGAAACTGAAAGAACTGTGCGATATTCCCGTGTTCCACGACGATCAGCACGGCACTGCGATTATTACCGCCGCGGGCGTCATCAACGCCTGCCACATTACCGGGCGCGACATGCGCGATATTAAGGTGGTGGCCAATGGTGCGGGCTCGGCGGGCATTGCCTGCATCGAGCTGCTGAAACATATGGGCGTGAAACACGAGAACGTGCTGCTCTGCGATAAATCCGGCGTGATTTACGAGGGCCGCAATGATTCGAGCATGAACCAGTGGAAATCCGCCCATGCGGTAAAAACCGACCGCCGCACGCTGACCGAGGCCCTCGAGGGCGCGGATGTGTTCCTCGGCCTGTCGGCAGCAGGTGCGCTCACGAAGGAAATGGTCAAGGGCATGGCGCCCAAGCCCATCATTTTCGCGATGGCCAACCCCGTGCCAGAGATCATGCCGGAGGATGCGCGCGAAGCCTGCCCGGATGCGATCATTGCGACCGGCCGTTCGGACTACCCGAACCAGGTGAACAACGTGCTGGGCTTCCCCTACATCTTCCGTGGTGCGCTGGATGTGCGGGCCCGCGAGATCAACACCGAAATGAAAGTGGCCTGCGCCGAAGCACTGGCCGAGCTGGCACGCACCCCCGTGCCGGAAGAAGTGGCCGCCGCGTATGCCGGTAAGGAAATGAAATATGGCGCCGAATACATTATTCCCAGCCCGTTCGATCCGCGCCTGATCACCGATATTCCGCCCGCCGTGGCCCGTGCCGCCATGGAAACCGGCGTAGCGCGCCGCCCCATTAAGGATTTTGCGGCCTACCGCCGCGCGCTTGCGTCGCGCCTTGATCCGGCCAGCAACAGCATGGCACAGATCTTCGATGCCGTGCGCGCCAACCCCAAACGCGTGATCTTTGCCGAAGGCGAGGAAGAAAAAGTTATCCGCGCGGCGCTGCATTGGCGCGATAACGGCTACGGCCACCCCGTGCTGGTGGGCCGGCCGGAGCGCATCCGCCAGACGATCCATCGCCTTGGCATCAAACAAGCGGATGATCTCGATATCGTCAACGCGGCCGTTAGCCCACATTTGAATCAGTATATTGAGTATCTCTATGAAAAGCTGAACCGCAAAGGCTTCCTGCTGCGCGATGTGGAGCGCATGGTGAAGAACGACCGCAATATCTTCGCCAGCTGCATGATCGCCTGCGGCCATGGTGATGTGGTCGTCACCGGTCTGACGCGCAATTACTACCGTGCGCTGGAGAATATCTGCCGCGTGATCGACACCAAGCCCGGCCAGCACCTGTTCGGCATGAGCATGCTGGTGACGAAGAACCGCACCGTGTTCATGAGCGACACGGCCGTGCAGGAACTACCCGAGGCCGACATGCTGGCCGAGATCGCCGTCACCACGGCGCGCAAAGTGCAGCAGATGGGCCATGAGCCGCGCGTGGCACTGCTTTCCTATTCCAATTTCGGTAACCCGATGAAGGAAAAGAGCAAGCGCATCCGCGATGCGGTGGAAATCCTGCGCGCGCGCGACGATATTGATTTCGAATTCGATGGTGAAATGTCGGCCGATGTGGCGCTGAACAAGGAATTGATGGCGCTGTATCCGTTCTGCAAACTCTCCGGCCCCGCCAACGTACTGGTCATGCCCGCGCTGCATTCGGCGCATATCTCAGCGAATTTGCTGGAGGAGCTGGGCGTGGGCACCGTGGTGGGTCCGATTCTGGTGGGGCTGGAAAAGCCGGTGCAGATCGCCAACATGAATTCCACGGTGGCGGATCTCATCAACCTCGCGGCTATCGGCTGCATTGATGCGATCGATGCGCAGGCCCACATGCCCGCCGATGCGGCAGGCAAGGTAACGCTGGCCAAAGCCGCCCCCGCCCCGAAAGCCAAGAAAGCGAAAAAGGCCTAACCTGCCCGCCCAGCATGCGGTTGGGTGATGCGATCGGCAATGCGCGCGGCACCATCTAACAGAATGGTGGTGTTTGGCGCTTTTTTGCCGCGCTGCTCAAAAAGCTGCTGCATGCCTTCGCGCATGGCGGCTGCATCAGGGCTTTCGCCAGCCCAGTCGATTAGCTTGTCGATCCAGTCGCGTGGGTCTTTTTCGTAGTACGTTTCATAGCGAATCCGTGCGGTCGTCATTTTCTTTTCCCGCGGAGAAGGAATGGCCATCGCCATTACGCGCTCGGGCATGGCCTCGGCAAAGCGATGCGCCCGGTGAATCTGTTCGGCATTTCTTGTCGGCACAATGACCGTTGGCACCCCATGCACCAGGGTAGATTCAATCGCCGTTTGGCCGCCGCCGGTGATCGCCATATCGGCCTGCTGCAGCTTCTGCGCGAATTCCTGTGCCGAGCCTGCCGCGCTTAGCGTAACGCGCACACGCACATCGTCTGGAAGGCGCTGATACAGCGCCTCGATCTTGGTCTGCACCGTTAAATGCTGTTGGGCAGGCAGCACAAATTCCCATTGGGCGCTTCGCAGTGACTCCGGCATGTGCGGCAGATTGGCGAGCAACGAAAGATACTGCCTCGCGTGGTCTTGCGCATTCCCCCCCAAATAGACCAATATGTTAGAAGCGTCGTTCTCTGCTTGCTTTGGAAGCGCAGGCGCTGGCATAGGCTGCATAAACCCAACATAGGCGAGTTTGCTGCGAACACTATCGACGGCCACCCCCGGCTGCACATAATCTCTCGCAAAATCCACGATGCTGGGATCGCCTGTCACCATCAGCTCATCCACAAGCTGCGCACGACGCGGTAGATGCAGGGCTTCCAGTTCTTTGGGGTAGATGGGGATATCACAAGTCATGCCCGCCACGCGCAGCGCAGGATTTGCACGACGCGCGACCTTAATCACCCGCTCCCATTCGGGGGCATCATGCTGATTCACGAAGGGATATTCGTCGACCAGCAATATATCCGGTTTCAGTTTTTTTAGCTGGGAGGTGGCATCCATCCGCTGCGGAAGCCAGCCTGTTGGCTGGCGGTAAGGTACGATTTCGATTCCCTCGCCCATCATGGCGGTATCCACGATTTCCTCGCGCAGCATGACATGCACTTCGGCACCATGCGTTTGCAGCGCATGGGCCACTTGGGCCGCACGAGCGATTGGACCACTCGTGCCGTGATCTTTCACATAAAGCACAACCCGTGGTGCAGATGCAGGGGCTACGACCACCGGTTAACGCTGTGGCCCTTTGCCGCCGCGGTCGGGCATGGGCCCTGCATCCGCCAGCGGAATCGCTGCTTCCACGATAGCATCCACGTCTTGCGGACGGTAATTGACACCACGGGCGCGCAAACTATTCACCACCGCTTCCTTGGTTTCAGCGCGATGCCCGTCGCTAAAGGGGGAATATTTTTCCACGATATTCATCTGGTTTATCTCATTGATCGCCACACGCAGCGATTCTGCTTCCAGCCGATCCCCCAGCCGGGTTTGCAGGCGCTTCGTGGCAGCGGCAACATCCGAACTATATTCACGCATGAGATTATTTTGCAGTAACTCCTGCGCCAACGCGTTGAGTTGCGCCGTTGGGGCGGTACTGTCTTTTGCACCGTCGATCCGCAAATCCGATCCTGACATAGAATCGCGACGCAGGGCCGCCAATGTTTGTTCGACCGAGTTTTTGTAGTGATGCGTTGGCAGCTCCGTCAGTGGGTTGGCATAAAGCTTGGCGGCCATGTCCTCGCCAATGAATCGTAATGCAACACGAAGCTGCCCGTGATCATGGGTCATGTTGTTGCTGCGCACGGGCGACAAGCTATCTACTTTCTCGGCCAGCGCGTCGCGCAGGTCTGTCAGCACGCGATCGAACGCTTTCTCGTAAGGCTGCTTATGCAAATGGGCCTGCTCACGCACGACACGGCGAAATGCATCCGCAAAATTCCCGTCATTATCGCGAAAGTAATCCAGGATATGTGCGTCTATCCGAAGTCGGTGCGACTGTTCTTTCAGTTGCGCATACGTGCCCATTTCTCACTCCATCCATCTCTTTTTCTGCCCTTAGCATAGCCAGAAAATCTTCACGAATGATTAAGAAATGGCCGATTTTAACTTTTCTTCGTACCAAGTCTCGCCGATGGCGATCTTCTCACGGCCCTTGCTTTCGCGCCAGGCGTTGGTGTCGCGCAGGGAATAAATGCAGCCGCAATATTGCTGGGCATAGAATTCCTCGCGCTTGGCGATCTCGTACATGCGGGCCGAGCCGCCCTCTTTGCGCCAGTTATAGTCCCAATACGCCATGCCTTCGTACGGCGCGGCGGCGCGGTGGCCGCAATCATTGATCTGGTCCATGTTCTTCCAGCGCGAAATACCCAGTGAGCTGGTAATGACCGGGAACCCATGCTCATGCGCGTAAAGCGCAGTGCGCATGAAGCGCATGTCGAAGCACATGGTGCAGCGGCGGCCACGCTCGGGGTCTTGTTCCATGCCCTTGGCACGGGCGAACCAGTCCTGCACATCGTAATCCGCATCGATGAACGGAATACCCATTTTCTCAGCAAAGCGGATATTCTCGTTTTTACGGATATCGTATTCGCGCTTGGGGTGGATATTGGGGTTGTAGAAAAAGATATGCAAATCAATGCCGTTAGCCAGCATTTGCTCCATCAACTCGCCCGCACACGGCGCGCAGCAGGAATGCATCAGCACCTTGTTCGCGCCATTCGGCGGCGTCAGGTCCACATGCTTAACATATTCAGAGGCGTGTTCGTGCTGTTGCATGGCGGCGGCATAGCCGGAATTGCTGAAAAGCGCAAGCCTGCAGGGCGTTACTTCTTGCTTTGTGCCGCGCGCTCGCGGGCAATCACGTGGCCCAGCGCCGCGCCGAATTCTGGTGCTTCCAGCTGACCATCCTTGTCCTTATCAAGCTTCTTGAGGTCATAGAGACCGTGCTTCTTCAGCAAGGCGATCACGTCGTCCAGCTCAACTTTTCCGTCCTTATCCTTATCCAGCAACGCTTTCCCATCACTCCCCTTATATCCCACCAGGCGGGTACGTTGCAGTACAGGCATCAGGTCGCGCACTTCCTGATAGAGGAAACTGCGATCGGTAAATAAACCAACCGTATTGCGCTCCAACGCTTTCCCGAGCTGCGTGAGGGAATAGCTGCTTTTTTTACTGTCGCCGGTGACCGCTCCGACCGTGAGGGCACTTGCTACCCCCACGTTCGAGGTCACCGTTTCCGCACTTTGCCCCACGAATTTAGCCACACTGCGGTTCACACCCATGTTGGTGAGGCTACGCTCCGTACCCACCCCTACGCGATTGGCGGCATTCACGGCGGCATCTGCATCACCATCGCCAATCGCCGCGGCACCGTCGGTAACGGCGCGTATGGCGGTTTTACCGCGGCGGGTACTATCCTTGGTGAGCCCCATCGCCCCGGCTGCAGCCGTCCAGCCATCGGTCGCCTGATCGCCGACCCAATCGGCAACCCCGGCGATCCCCGGATTCGTACGGCGGGCTTTTGCCCCGCCACGCCGACGCGCCGGATGATCATCATCGTCCTCTTCGGCGATGTGACGGCGCGCTGCCGACACGAGCCCATCGCCATCTTCCTTATCACCGAACATGGCGCTGCGCATCCGGGCTGCTAGGCTCGGCGCCTTTGGTGCAACCGCGGTTTGGCTGGATTTCAGGGCCGCTTTGGATACGGTGCTCGCATTGCCGTTGGATTCCTCGGCAACCGCATGCGTAACATGGGTGACAATACTGTTCAGTGCTTGTACGCGTAATAAGATCGTCGCTCGCGTGGCCGCATTGCTCTGCTGCTGCGCGGCCTTAATGGCGGCAAGTGCCTGCGTGGCGTCGGCTACGGCCCGCTCTGCCTCGGCCAGCACTTCTGGCGCTTCACTCGCATGATCGCGTGCCTCGTGCAGCGCGTCCTGCGCCATCCCAAGCAGTTCGCGCACCTCTAATTCTGCGGCTTTCAATGCGACCAGACCCACCGTAGCACCATTGGCTTCTGGCGTCGTCGCTCCATCCGCACCGAAGGTGCTGGCGGGTTTTGGTTCTATTTCTGCGGCGTTTTCTACCAACGGTTACACTTTCTCATGTTCTGAAAGCATAGCATGGAAATATGACAGTTCTGTGACAGTAGCCATAAGAATTGGTGGCTATCGGCCTAAGGCAGGGGCTTGCGGCTCACTACCAGCCGTGGCTGGGGTGGTAGCCGCTTGCGGTTCGGTGCTGGCAACCTGGGCACGACTGGCCCCACTTTGGGCCAGACGCGCCGCGATTTCTTCGATACTGACGCGCCCGTCGTTGTCACGGTCCAACTCAGCAGCATCCTTTACGCCCGCTTTTTTCAGGGCCTTCTCGATTTCATTATAGCTGATGAAATCCGTATTATCTTTGGTCTGGGCTTCAATGTGCTGAATCGCTTCTAAACCACCCAGCATTTGCCGGCGTGTCTCTGGCGATAGGCCCTGCACCGCCCCAATAATCGCTTTTTCGAGCTCGGTTTTATGCAGATCGTCGAACCCGCCCGAACTACCTTCCCGCTCGCGCGCATCGAGAGGTTTCTGGAGTGTGTTGGCTGCTTGGGTGGCGGATGCATTTGGATTTTGTTCACTCTGCGGCGCTTCGTAGCCAGGGTCACCAGGTTTCAGCTTACCATCGGAATTTTTGAGGTGATTCATATTGGTAAGCATTTCGTGGGCTTTGGGGTCTTTGCTGACTGCCACCACAAAATCCACCAGGTCGGCACGCAATGTATCATTATTAGCATAGTAGGTTTCACGCTTCAGGAACGCATCGATCTTTTCGCGCTGCTCTGCCTCGGGGGTGACGCCATAGGTATTCACCATGGCTTCATGCATCTTCATTTCATCCTGGAATTCTGGGCTCAGTTTTTCGCCAGATTCAATTGCATACGTAATGCGCGCACCAAGGTTACGAATTAAATCCGTTGCCTTAAATTTAGCCGCTGTTTGCGCCACCGCACGGATATCCTTATCCGCATCACTCAGGCTTTCAAAAGAGCGTGCGCCCATGCGCTGATAATCCTCAGCGGTGAGAGGGCCGAGCGCATCTTTATTCTGCCGTGCTTTTTCAAAGAGCGCTTCAATATTCAGGCTGCCATCGGCGTTCATGATGCCGGGAATATTTCGCAGGCGCTGTTCGTATTCCGGCTTTATGTTGCCCGCGACCATGCCATTGTAAGGTTCCATGCGCGTTAGCGCATCGCGCTGCAGGGCTTTCACTTCGGTGTAGGCTTGCTCAGGGCTGAGGCTGCCGTAATATATATTCGTCTGTAGTGTTAGTCCTTCGATCGTTTTATCGAGGTTGTAGTAGCTCATAATCGATAATGTTTGCTGATTACCCACTCCCCCGTTGGTTCGTACATTATCAATGAATCGTTTGTAGCTTTGCTTTGTTTCAGGGTCATCTTTTGCGTGCATCAGGCTCAGTTCGAACGCGAATTCTGGAGAATGCTTCGCGATGCTCATGATCTGATCAATATCAGCAGATTCATAATCGATTGTTTTTAATTTATACTGAAGGCGAATCTGCTCAAACTGCAGCTCAGCACTCTTATAATCACCCTCTAAAATGTGCTGCCGTAATTCGGGATTTTTATCGACTTTCTGAACATAGTGCTGGGCGTCATCGAGCAGTTGCCTATGCGTTCCATTCACGCCCATGTCGCTAAGTGCCTGCGCAAGCTGCTCAGCGCGCTGCTCCATGGGAAGGTCGCTTTTAAAAATTTCTGCAAATTTTTCTGGGTCCTTTTTGGCTAGCTCAATCAGCACATGTCCATCACGTGCAGTATATGCATGGTTAGCATTGACTGCCGTCATGGCTCGGTAGAATGTCAGGCTCTTTGCTTCTTCTGCAGTAATCGGCTGGCCAGATTTCATTTTATTGCTAGCCACTATAGCGCTGGCTTCAATTTCCTCTTTATGATCTGCGTAGTACGTTAGAAGCTTAGCAGCATCCAACTTCCCTTCCGCATTCCAGAATTCTTTTCTATTCAACGCCTGCAAATGCGCGGGCTTATCTTTAATGAAATCATTTAACGCATCTACACGACGTGCAAACACTTTCTCTGCTGCTGCACTAAGGGCATCCGGATCGTTGGATTCTATGGCCTTAAAAATCAACGCAGCATCAGTCGCATCAAGTGTCAGTTGAAGTTTTTTGATAAGCTCTAGCTGTTGTTTTACTTCAGGGTCCTGCGCATTGGCGATGGCGAGATCCAGCCGATCCTCATCCGCTCCGATTTTCTTCTCAACATTTTGATTCACATGTTCGGGTAGGCGACCATTACGGTCAACTGCCTGTTGGATAGAAGGCTCGTTCTTCAAAACGTTGCGAACTTCATCCTTAAGCGCGGGGTTAACGTTGAAAATAGAAGCGTAGTAGTCGGCCGCATCACCCCTTGCCAAGGCATCCATGCGGTAATTCACCCGTGCTTGTGCAGCGGCACTCAGAGCTATACCCTCGTAAAGTGCGGCCTGGGTGCGGGTGGCTTCGGCATGCTGGTAGCCTTGTGCTTCGCTGCGTGCAGCGGGCACGGCAGTGGCCAATAATAAGGCAGGGCTAACGCCACTTGTGAGTTGGGTTTGAATGCTGTCGATGCGGGCGCGCAATTCGTCACGCTCGGATCCACTAAGGCCTGCACAAATCTGTTCTAACTCGGCACAGGCACGGCGCACTTGCTCGGCTATCAGATCATCCGCCGCAGGGCGCGAATCAGCAGGCTGCGTCATGTCGCGAGTGGTGTGCGTCTCGACATTAAAATCACTGCGTTGGGGAGTATCGGCCATGAAAATCCCAGAATTACCTAGGGTAAGTATGCCAGCGATTGGTTAGGAAAGTATTAATATCCTAGCATTTTAGATAATTTGAGAAAAACCTAACACACTGAAATAGAACACTAAGTGCATCTCACCAAGCCTAAGGCACTAAAACAAAAACCCCCGGTTCGGGGGAGAACCGGGGGTTTTCGTGTTGTTGCTTGCTTTTAGTCAACCGTCTTCGCGGCGTGATTCATGTAGCGTCACTGTGAAACGTTTAAGCGCAGATGAGTTATTAAGCAGGATATGTAAGGTGTGAGGTTTGGAAACGGCCACTTAAGTGTGGCGATCGTTGATCCGAACCGATCCTTAGAAAGGAGGTAATCCAGCCGCACCTTCCGATACGGCTACCTTGTTACGACTTCACCCCAGTCACCACCCCTGCCGTGGACGGCTGCCAGATTGGCTCACCGGCTTAAGGCAGAAGCGACTCCCATGGTGTGACGGGCGGTGTGTACAAGACCCGGGAACGTATTCACCGCGGCATGCTGATCCGCGATTACTAGCGATTCCAACTTCATGTACTCGAGTTGCAGAGTACAATCCGAACTGAGATGGCTTTTGGGGATTGGCTACCTCTCGCGAGGTCGCTGCCCGTTGTAGCCACCATTGTAGCACGTGTGTAGCCCAGGCCGTAAGGGCCATGATGACTTGACGTCGTCCCCACCTTCCTCCCGCTTATCACGGGCAGTTTCCTTAGAGTTCTCAACTGAATGTTAGCAACTAAGGACGAGGGTTGCGCTCGTTGCGGGACTTAACCCAACATCTCACGACACGAGCTGACGACAGCCATGCAGCACCTGTGTTCCAGCCACCCGAGGTGAAGGAAACCATCTCTGGAATCCAAACTGGACATGTCAAGGCCTGGTAAGGTTCTTCGCGTTGCCTCGAATTAAACCACATGCTCCACCGCTTGTGCGGGTCCCCGTCAATTTCTTTGAGTTTTAACCTTGCGGCCGTACTCCCCAGGCGGAATGCTTAATGCGTTAGCGTCGTCACTGAGACCGTAGGCCCCAACAACTAGCATTCATCGTTTACAGCGTGGACTACCAGGGTATCTAATCCTGTTTGATCCCCACGCTTTCGCACCTCAGCGTCAATACTCATCCAGGTAGCCGCCTTCGCCACCGGTGTTCCTCCAAATATCTACGGATTTCACCCCTACATTTGGAATTCCGC
>Ga0075157_10002530_pt1 | contig 10645 bp, 5 predicted proteins | sample JI81BgreenDNA_FD_70967 | JGI IMG/M metagenome (GOLD analysis project Ga0075157, IMG submission 70967) | Wastewater effluent complex algal communities from Wisconsin, to seasonally profile nutrient transformation and Carbon sequestration -... | ecosystem: Engineered > WWTP > Effluent > Algae...
GCGCGCTGGGCTCGCGCGCGCCAGACACCGCCCGAAGCACGCTTCATGCATCCACGGCTGGGCCTGGACGAGAGCCTCGGATTCGACCATGTCTACCTGGTCAACCTGAGGTCCGAGGTGGACCGCAGGACCAGTGCACTGCTCGACCTCGAGGCCCACGGCATCCGTGCAGAGCTGGTCTCGGCACTCGACGGCCAGCACGAACTCGGATCTCGGCTGTTCGAGCAGGTACAGGCTCGCCCGGTGGGCACGCTGCAACGCTACCCGCAACACGGCGATCTCGAGCGCTACCGGGCACGCCACTTCATCGATTCGCGCGGCGCGGTGGGCTACATCCTCACTTATGTGGGTCTGCTGCGCGATGCACAACGGCGCGGCTTTCGCAAGATCCTGGTGGTCGAGGACGACGTCCTTCTGACGCGCGACCTGCGCCCCCGGCTGGCGGCTCTGCTGCAGAAGATCGGTGATGACTACCTCGTGTTGCAGCTCGGCGCCTCGCAGTACGACTGGAGCGGCATCGACGAAGCGCAGGCACAGCGTGCCGGTCACTATCTCGCGACGCCGCTGCACACCTGCGGTTCGTTCGCGATGGCGCTGGATTGCCGCGTGATCGATGAACTCGTCGAGGCTCTGCTCTGGTTCGAGGCGCCCTTCGATCACCTGCCGCTCGGCGAGATCTACGAACGCTACCAGGGCCGCTGCTTTGTCGCGTACCCGAACCTCGTGATGCCCGTCGTGACGCACAGCAACATCCGCGGCCCACGCGACCAGCACGAGCATGCGCGGCGGATGCGCTGGCCCATCGACGAATTCCGCTTCCCACGGCCCTGCAGCCAGGTGGCCGTGCTGCTGGCGCCAGGCGTGCCGGTGCCAGCCGGCGAGACGGTGGTCCATGGGCTGTCTCTGCTGTACCTGCGCCATGGCGTCGATGGGTTGCGGGCCGCGCATCCCGTGCCGCGGGGCCACCCGCCCGAGCCTCCCGAGCCTCACACCGCGCTGGAGGTCCTGCGGCATGCCTCTGCCGACTTGGCCTTCGAACTGCGGCGCCCGGCACAGGCGGACGAGATCGTGGCCGAACTGATGCACCAGCTCGCGGCATGGCCGCCCCCTCCGCCCATGGCCCGGGACTGGCTGTGCCGACTGCCCCTGTTGCGCAGCGGCTTGGTCGTGGGCCGGGCTACGGTGATCGTGCCCACCCGAGGGCGGCGAGAGCCGCTGGAGCACGCCCTGCGGTCGGTGCTCGCCCAGGATCATCCGGACCTGGAGGTCCTGGTGGTCAACGAAAACGCGCCCGACAGCGAACTCTCGGAATGGCTCCGGACCCTGGTTGCGGACCTCTCGGGCTCACGGACAGGCCTGTCGATCCGATTGCTGCAGCACCACCACCCCCGCAACGCAGCGGCCGCACGGAACACGGGCTTGCTGGCGGCCAGCGGCGAGTTCGTGTCTTTCCTGGACGACGACGATGCCTACCTGGCGGGTCGAGTCTCCCGTCTCGTCGAGCTTCTTGAGGCCTCGCCGCCCCATGTGGCCGCGGCCTACTGCGGCTACCTGGGCTGGAACTCACGGGCCAGCGACCCGGCGCGTTACCCCACGGACGACCTGGTCTGGCGGATGCTGGCGCTTGAGTACGGCAGCCACTACATCTGCACCGATACCGTCACGTACCGCACCCGTGACCTGCTGGCCATCAACGGTTTCGACGAGGCCTTCCGCCGCCATCAGGACCTCGAGATGAACGCCCGCTTCTTCGCCAGCCACAGCGTGGTGTCTCTGTCGGAGCCGCTGGTTCAGCTGAATCCCCTGCTGGCCGACAGCACCAACAAGCTCTTTGGCGAGGCGCTGTTCCAGACCAAGCGTCGGTTCCTCGACAAGTTCGCCGACACCATCGCCGCCTTCGGCCCGCGCGCCAGCTTGCTGATGCGACGGCATGCGGACGAGCTGCGCGAGTACGCAGACGCCAGCACCGACCTGGTGGACCTGGCACTGGAGCACCCCGGACCACTGTCGTCGGCGATGCTGCAGCAGCAGTTGGGCCGCAAGCCACCGCAGCGCGACGACGAGCTGGTCTGAGCCGCGATGCGGCTCCGCGTTCGACTCGCAAGAACAACAACCGCCATCACCCACCCTTCATGGATCTCAAGCGCGATGCCTGCGATGCCCCGGCCACGGGAGAACACAGCCAAGTCCTTCGCGGGGTGGTGTGTCTCACCGCCACCTGCGAATCCTTTGGCCACAAACGCCAGGCTGTGGCGCGCACCTGGCGGCGAGACTGGGTGGCGCGGGGCGGACGCCACTTCTTCGTGCTGGGTGACCCGACACTCGAACATGCGGTGCTGCTGGACGATTGCCTTTACGTGCCGTGTCGCGACGACTACGAGTCTCTGCTGCTGAAGCTGTCGCTGGCCTATCGATTTGTCTACCAGAGTCACTGGGACTTCAGCCATGTCCTGAAGCTGGACGATGACTGTTACCTGGATGTCGAACGCTTCGCAGGCCTGCTGGCGGATGCGAACCTGGCGGCGCCGAACCGCGACTACCTGGGTGCGGCGATCCAGCCCCGTGCCGAACGGATCAACCCTCGATGGCACTTCGGCAAGTGTTCGGACCCCCGCTTCGACACACCTTATCCCCACGAGCAGGCACCAGCCGACTACGCCAAGGGCGGCTATGGCTACCTGCTGTCACGTCGTGCACTGGGTGTGATCAGCGGGCTCTGCGACATCTTCCGTTCGGAACTCCAGGCCTTCCGCTACTCCTTCGAAGACCTGCGCATCGGCGAGATCCTGGCGTCCGAGGGGATGCCGGCACAGTTGCTGCCCGGCGTGAGCCTGTCGCCGCCGACCAAGGCACTGGGGCACGACGCCGTGCTGGTGTACGACCTGGGCAATCCGGCCCTGTTCGATGCGCGCCATGCGGAGGTCTGCCTGGAACGCAGCCGCGCGCAAGGGCATCGCGCGGCGGAGCTGTCACGAGTACCAGCCCCGGCCAGACCGGCTGGCTTCGACTCGATCTACCTGTTCCATGAGGCGTCGGTCTCGCCCTTGCCAGCCTTGCTGGAGCTGGCAGACCACGACCTGCACGCCTTTCCGTTGGTCTACGCAGATGCTGGCCCGGGCTTGACCGAGGGAGCCGGCAGCACGCCTGCCATGGCCACGGCATCGCTGGTGCTGGCGGTGCTGGCCCATGCAAGGAGCCACCGGCAGCAGCGCGTGCTCCTTCTCGACGCGAGCCTGCAGGCGGACAAGGACCTGAGGGTCCGTCTGGCCGGGCTGTGGTCATCCGTCGATCCTCGCAGCCCCCTGCTGTGCCTGGGCACAGGCCTGGAGTGGCCCACGGCGGCCGCATCGGCCCCGGCGGCGCTCGCCGGACTTCCCAGACTTCGACAGGTGGCCTTGGTCGTGCACGCCAGTGCCTTCGATCGGCTCGAGCGGCGCATTCACGAGCGGGCCGGTGCTGCCGACACGCAGGTCGCGGACCTGTCCGGCCTGGCGCGCCTGCTGTCTGAATGGCCTGAGCCGTGTCTGCTGCCGTCCCGCAGCCTGTGGCAAGGGCCGGCGGCGGCCGCAAGGCCTGCAGTGGCGGTGGTACTGGGAGCCGGGGTGCCCGACCCGCAGGGCGACGCGTCCCGACATGGAATCGACCTGCTCGTGTTCCGCTCCGGGCCCGATGGGCTGCGGCCCAGCCATCGTCCGCCCGACGGCTTTCCGGTCGAGGCGCTGCCCGAGCACCGGCCGATCGACCACCTGCGGCACAGCCTGGCCAGGCAGGCCCTGTTGCTGAAGCGGCCGGCGTCGGCCGACGAGATCGTGGCCCATCTTTCCTGGCAGCTGACCCGGCCTTCGGAGGCGGCGCTCGCCGGGTCGGCCAAGGTCCAGCAGCTGCCCAGCATCAGGGGCCCGCTGCGAACAGGCCGGGCCAGCGTCGTGGTGCCCACCAAGGGCCGCCGGGAACCCCTCGAACTGGCCCTGCGCTCGGTGCTCGAGCAGGACTGGCCGGACCTGGAACTGCTGCTGGTCAACGAGAACCCTCCCGACTCGGAGATGACGCGCTGGGTGCGGGCGCTCGTGAAGACACTCTCGGCCGAGCACCCCTCGCGCCGCGTCGTGCTGCTGCAGCATGCCGTGCCGCGCAATGCCGCGGCTGCCCGCAACACCGGGCTGCTGGCAGCCAGCGGGGAGTTCGTGTCCTTCCTGGACGATGACGACGCCTACCTGCCCGGCCGGCTGTCGAAGGTGATCTCGGCACTGCAACGCCAGCCCCAAGTTCAGGCGATGTACTGCGGCTACCTGGGATGGATCTCGAAGGAGAACAACCTCGCGCGGTATCCGACCGACGACATGGTCTGGCGGCTGTTGGCTCTCGACTTTCATTCGCACTACGTCTGCACCGACACCGTCACCTACCGCACGGAGTGCCTGCTGGCCATCAATGGCTATGACGAGGGCTTTGTCCGCCACCAGGACCTGGAGCTGAACGTCCGGTTCCTGTCGCGCTTCTCGATCGGCGCCCATCCGGAAGCCCTGGTCCAGCTGAACCCGCTGCCCGCCGACCAGGCCAACAAGGTCTTCGACGAGGTGTTCTTCCGGCTGAAGCAGCGCTTCCTGGCCAAGTTCGCTGGGGAGATCGATGCGCTCGGAGAACGCGCCCCAGCTGTCTTCGAACGCCACGCCAAGGAGCTTCGAAATTTCTGCCGCGAACCCGGCCTCTATGAACGGCTGGCTCTGCAACATCCCAGCCGGCTGTCAAGCGAACTGCTGCGCCCGGCTCTGGCAGCTTTGCCCCGGGCTTCGGGTGCCTAGAAGCAGGTCTGCGCCCGAACCCGAGCGAACGCGGCCATGCCTGCCTGCGCACGCCGCCGGACCTCCTCGACCGGCATTTCGCGCAAACGACGGGGCAGGGAGGCGAGTTCCTCGTCTCGCACGCGCAGAACGATGGAATCCCAGTCGATGGGGGCCAAGCTGCCTCCCTCGGGCAGCACGGGCATCTCGCCCAGGAGCACCGGCACGCAGCCGGCGGCCAGCGCCTCCCAGAGCCGGAGGGTGTTGGGGCCGGCTCCCGACGGGCACAGCGCGAAGCGGGCGTCGGTGAGCAGGCGGTTGTAGTCGCGGACGGCGGGGTCGGCCACCGGCGCAGGCCCGGCCCACACGCCCTGCACCTGTTCCGCATAGACCTGCCGCTCGAAGTGCCAGCCCGGTGTGAGCCGGATCACGAAGCCCGGCTCGTGCGCCAGCGACTGCAGCCGGAGGCGGATGTCGGACAGGTAGTGCGGCGCGTGCGCTCCGACGAACGAAGCCAACAGCGGCTTGACGGCCGGATCGACGCCCACTTGCAGACCGTCCCGACGCGCGGGGTCCTCGACGTTGACCGCGAACAGGCGCCACGGCCTGAGCTGCGGGCCGCCCCCGCCCGCGGGCCTGTGGAGCGGGCAGTGCGAAAGCCAGAGGTCGGTGACCCCCAGGCTGTGCCACGTGGACATCAAGTCTCGCCAGTCGATGTGCTGGCAGACCGTGTGCAGCCGCAGGCTGCAGCCCACGCGGGCCAGCAGCCTGCGCCAACCGTCGAGGCGCAAGCGCACGAAGCGCAACTGGCGTTCACGCTCGCTCGCGCCGTCCGGGTGCCATGCCTGCTTGCGGTCCTTGTCGATCCAGCTGGCCCAGGGCAAGCCCAGGTACATGTGCATCTCGGGCCCCGCGGCAAGGGGACCCGACAGCTCGACATGGAGGTCCCAGGCGGCGCCTTCGGTGCGGCAGGGAAACTGCCAGAACAGGCCATCCGAGGCGTCGCGTGGCCGGTCACGCACACCCTCGCCCACGGCCCCGGTGGCAGCCGGCAGCAAACCGTGCTGCAGGTACGCTCGCTCGAGCGCCCGGCCCTTCAGCCCCCTGAAACCGGCCTGCGCCACCACCCGCAGAGGTGGCACGAGCCAGTCGCGCAGGTGCAGCTGGTCGCCAACAGCGCGAATCTGAAAGCGACGAGGCCAGCCGGCGGGCGTGAGGTCGGGGTTCGGGTGCATGGCGGAGGCGACGGCCGCCTCGGAACCCGTCGAGTATTCCGTAAACTCCAGCCCGCTCCGCAGGAGCACAGACTGCATGAGCGCCAACCCTCTGTCACCCGCGCTCGTGGTCGTGATGCCCACCCGCAACCAGGCGCCCTTCCTGGCTGCAGCCGTGCACAGCGTGGTCGCGGAGGGCCTGGTTGACGCGCTCGTCGTGCAGGACGGCGCCAGCACCGATGGCACCGCCGATCTGCTGGCCGCCCTCGCCCGGCAGCACCCCTCGCTCGACATCGTGTCCGAAGCCGACTCGGGCCCTGCCGACGCGCTGAACCGTGCGTTGCGCCGGGCACTGGCCCGTGGCGCCGGCATGATCGGCTGGCTCAACAGCGACGACCTCTACACCCCGGGCGCCATCGGGCGCGCGCTGGCCCACTTCGAGGCCCACCCCGGGCACGTGGCCGTGTACGGCGAGGGCGAGCACATCGATGCCGATGAGCGGCGCATCGGCGCCTACCCCACGCAGCGGCCCGAGGGGCCCCTGTCGAACTGGCGCGACGGCTGCCCCATCTGCCAGCCGACGATGTTCCTGCGCCGCTCGGCGGTCGAGGCGCTGCTGCCGGTGGACGAGTCGCTGCGGGCCGCCTTCGACTACGAGCTCTGGCTGCGGCTGTTCAAGGCCTTCCCCGGGCGCATCGGCTTCATCCCGGCGCTGCAGGCCCGCTCGCGGCTGCATGCCGGTGGCATCACGCTCAGCCAGCGCGAGCGCGTGGCCCTGGAGGCGATGCAGGTCGTGCACCGGCACCTCGGGCCGGCGCCGGCGCACTGGCTGGTGACGCACGCCGCCGAGGCGCTGGCGGCCTGCCCCTTCGAGGCCGAGACCCTGGCCGTGAAGCAGCACCTGCTGGCACTGGCCGACCAGGCCGCGCCCTGGCTGGCCGCCGGTGGCGTGGACGGGCTGAAGCAGGCCATGCAGGCCAGCCGTGCCTGGCAGCTGGCCCAGGCCCAGCTGGGCCTGGACGTGGCGGCCGACGGCTGGGCCGGGCCGGCACTGACGCTGCGGCTGCGCCAGGCGCCAGACCCGGCGGCCGCCATCGGGCGCCTGCGGGTGCACGGCCGCCACGCCTGGCCCCGGCCGCAGCGGCTGCGCCAGCAGGTGACGGCCTGGCACCAGGGCCAAGCCCTGGCCGCGGCTCGGGCCTGGTGGCGCCAGCGCTTCGTGCTCGAGATCCCCGTGCCCGCGCGGCCACCGGGCGAGCGGCTCGAAATCACGCTGCAGGCCGCGCACAGCTTCGTTCCGGCCGAACTGCTGCCGTCGTCACACGACGTGCGGCGGCTGGCCTGGCAGGTCGAGGCCATCGAGGCCCTGCCCGCCGCACCAGCCCGGCGCGGCTGAACCCCGCCGCGCACGCGTGCGGGCCGGCGCCGGCCCGTGGCGCACCCCGCCCTGGTGCGCGGCTCGGCTACGATCCCCCGACGCATGCAAGAAGCCCGTCCCGCCAGCGCACCGCCCGCCCCGCCGCCACCCGCCGCCGCCCCGGCGGCCCCCGCGCGCCAGGCCGACCCCCTGCGCGACAGCGCCACGGCCACCGAGGTGCTGCTCGACACCGACGAGATCCGCATCGAGCACTTCCAGCGCGGCGGCGCCGGGCAGACGCTGGTCGTCACCTTCGATCCCATCGCCTACAACTGGAACCGCCCGCCCTTCGGCCACGAGTTCCTGCACAAGCAGTCGCTCGACGTGGTGGCGGTGCGCAAGAAGGGCGAGAACTTCTACCAGCCGCTGTCGCGCGAGGACTTCACCAGCGCCGTGCGGCCCGTGGCGGCGCGCTATGCGCGGGTGGTGTGCTACGGCTCCAGCCTCGGGGCCTACGCGGCGCTCTACTACGGGCGCGACGAACCCTGGACCGTCATCGCCAGCTCGCCGCGCAACTCCACGCACCCGCATTACGGCGCCCGGCACTGGCAGGACCAGGTGGCGTTCCGGCACGAGCGCTTCGGCACCGCGGTGGCCGCGCGCTGCCGGGCCTTCGTGCTGTTCGACCCGCAGGACCCCACCGACCGCCGCTACATCGACGGCGAGGTGCTGCCGCAGTTCCCGCAGGCCGAGGTGCTGCGCGTGCCCTACTCCGGGCACCCCACGAACCAGATGCTGGGCGACATCGGCTTCATCGCCCCGTTCATCCGCGCGCTCATCGCCGACCTGCCGCGCGAGCAGTGGCCCGCGCTGCAGCGGCGCGCGCTGCGTGGCAAGTCGTCGTCGTACCTGCACGTGCTGGGGCTGGCGGCGCTGGAGCACGGCCACCTGGCCTGGGCCGACGCGCTGGTGACGCGCGCCCTCGAGCTCAAGCCGCGCAGCCCCGCCGCGCTGGGTGTGCTGGGCCGCATCCGGCTGCTGCAGAACGACCCGCAGGCCGCCATCGCGGCCGCCGAGAAGGCGCTGCTCACCCTGCCCGGCGAGCCCAGCCTGCTGGCCCTGCTCGAGCGCGCCCGGCGGGCGGCAACCGCCCCGCCGCCAGCCGCGCCGCCCGAGCTGGCCACGCCAGCGCTGGTGAAGGCTGCCGACGAGCTGGCCAGCCCCCCGCCGGCGCCGCGCTGGCGGCGCTGGGCGCGGCGGCTGGCCCACTGGCTGCGCCGCTGACGCCGACGCCGCCATCCACGCACGAGGACACCGACCCATGACCCCGCCCCGCGGACCCCTGAAGAACCAGGCCCTGGCCGTGCTCAAGAGCCGCGGCGTGCCCGTCGAGACCGTGCTCGACGTCGGTGTCAACACCGTCACGCCCGAGCTGCTGGCCGCCTTCCCCGACCGCCACCACGTGCTGTTCGAGCCCGTGGAGGAGTACGCCGACGGCATCCGGCGCCACTACGCCGGTGTTTCGCACGAACGCGTCTGCGCCGCCGTGAGCGACACCACGGGCAGCGTGACGCTGAAGACCGCGAGCAAGCTCCAGGGCCAGGGCATCTCGCACTCCGGCATGGTGGCCGGCCCGGCCACGCCCGACCCCGACACGCGCAGCGTGCCCATGCTGCGGCTCGACGACTTCGTGCGCGAGCGCCAGCTGCGCGGCCCCTACCTGCTGAAGATCGACATCGACGGCCACGAGATGAAGGTGCTGCGCGGCGCGGCCGAGACGCTGAAGGCCTGCTCGGTGGTCATCGTCGAGTGCCCGCACTTCAGCCTGCCCGAGCGGCTGAGCCACCTCATGAAGGCCGGCTTCCGCCTGTTCGACCTCGTCGAGCCCTGCTACTACGACAAGGTGTTCTGGCAGTGCGACGCCATCTTCCTGCGCGAGGACCTGTTCGCGCAGAAGTTCCAGGCCCTGGGCGCGCAGGTGGTGCCGGGCCTGTACGAGATGTACCGCTGAGGCCGCGCGTCGGCGCTCAGGCGTCGACGATGTCCAGCCGCAGCAGGCCGATGCCGAGCCGCCGCGTGTCCTGCGCACGCGGGTCCAGCGACGCCGGGCTGGCCGGGTTGGGGATCTCGAACACCAGCGTGTGTGCATCGGCACTGCTCTGCAGGGCCACGCGGTAGCGGCAGGCCCGCGCGCGCGCACTCATCACCAGCGTGGCCGGCTCGCCACCCGCCGACACGCGCACGGGCAGCAGGTGGTTGCTCTTGTAGGCGTGGCCGATCAGGTGCAGCGTGAAGCTGCGCGGCAGCGGGCTGCGGAAGTCCAGCACCAGGCGCGGCCCGTCGGTCCAGCAGCCCCAGGGCTCCAGGGTCGACAGGCCGCGCACGTTGAGCACCGGGTCGGGCAGCGTGGCCTGCGTGAAGTCGATGCTGCAGACGATGCTGGCGGCGCTGGTGGCCACGCGGTCGCTGGCATCCAGGAAGCAGCGGCCGCCGCTGGCCATGCGCAACAGGCGCTTGACGAGCGCCCGGTGCGGCGCCGGCCGGCGTGCGGCCGCGGCCGCGCCCAGGCTGGCGGGCTGTGGCGGCGCGTCCAGCGGCCGCCGCGCGATGCGGCCCTGGCCCAGCACGTCGCGGCCCTGGTAGCCCCCGGGGAACGTGACCTGCCCCAGCCGCCGGCGCAGCTGCTCCACCGACTGGGCCCAGCGCTGCTGCGAGACGGCGCGCATGGAGTTGTCGCCCGCGTTCGAGCGCCAGTTCCACACCGCCGTGGCCCGCCCCGAGAAGCCGAAGCGGCAGCGGCTGGCCAGCAGCAGGTAGAAGTACATGTCCTCGGCGACGTCGAGCTCGGGGTCGTCGAGCACGTCGTCGTCGAGCACGCGCCGGCGCGCCACCCAGGCGTTGGACTGGATGTAGTTGTCGAAGCGCAGCAGGCGGTCGAGGTTGGGGTCGTCCAGGAAGTGCAGCGCGCGCGTTTCCTCGATCGTCACGCCGCCCTCGCCGCCGAAGCGCAGGTGCGTGTTGAGGAACACGCCGTCCTCCTCGTGCTTGACGACGCCGGAGTAGGCGACGTCGCAGCCACTGTCCTGCTCGAGCAGCGCCACGAGGCTGGCGATGTGGTCGTGGAACAGCTCGTCGTCGTCGTCGAGCACGCAGAAGGCGTCGCTGCGCACGGCGCGCAGGCCGGCCCACCAGGCCGCGCTGCGCCGGCCCCCGCCCGGGGCCTGCACCACCTGCACCTGGGTGAAGCGGCCTGAGGCGCGCACGCCCTCCAGCCAGGGCTCGAAGCCCTCGAT
>Ga0075157_10002531_pt1 | contig 10638 bp, 9 predicted proteins | sample JI81BgreenDNA_FD_70967 | JGI IMG/M metagenome (GOLD analysis project Ga0075157, IMG submission 70967) | Wastewater effluent complex algal communities from Wisconsin, to seasonally profile nutrient transformation and Carbon sequestration -... | ecosystem: Engineered > WWTP > Effluent > Algae...
CCGGTAGGAATTGCTGTTGTAGAGAACTTCTTTTGCTGGTTCTGCCGGATTTGAACTGACTTTTTCGTTCTGTTTGCGACTGAGGACGATACGGGAACCGCCCAAGGGTAAGGTGTCGGGAACTCTGACGGCTACTTCAAATTGATTGTCTGCTAATTCGCGACTGAGGTTGGTTAATATTGTGCCTTCGTAAGCTTGGTCACCAACATAAAATTTTACCACTAAATCGCTGAATTGGCTACCTTTGGGGTCGCCAAAGTTGTCTGCTAAAACGTTGCTTCCAGTCAGAAACAAAACTGGTAGATTGTTCTCAAAAGGTTGATTGTTTGCGTCTTTGAATTTGACTTCGGCACTTTCAATCAGTGGAGGATTTTTGGGATTTGCCGCATTTGGAGCGAGTTGAGATGCGCGTCTTTCCGCAAAAATACCCTCTTTACCGAAGTAGTCGATTTGTCTTTCGTTTACAGGTTCGCCAGTGAGAGTATCGAGTTCAAGAGATTTTTTTACGGGGGGGGTAAAACTGAAATCCTTTAATTTGGGGCTAAAATTGATGGATTTGGAGGAGATTGCGGTGTCTTCGGGGTTATTGTTAAAACTGTCTGGAAGTCCGGGGAGTGCTGGCTCTGGGGTAGGGCTGCTAAGGGCTTGAGGATTGAGTAAGTTTGCGGTATTTAGGTCGAATTCAGGTATTAAGGTCGTTTCACCAATAGGGAACGGCTCTTGACTGTTGAAGGGCGATTTATTGGAAAATTTCATTAAGATGCGAACAAGCGATACAGTAACTTGTTGTGATTCTTAGTATCTCACCATAAGAAAATTGTTTTTGTCAAGCTGTTGAGGCAGAAATGTGGATTTTTGTTATAAAACTTTACATTGTGTTCTAGATTCCCAGTACGATCGCCCTTAATGCCGCAAATACAATTTCTCTAATATCGCGATCGAACTTCCAGTAGCATAATTAAGAACGAGAAACTAAAGAACGGACGTAAAAAGACACCGCTCCAATTATGTAAAAAGCATTCACCAAAATCAACAATACTTTACCAGCATAAGAATTAACAAAACCAAAAACCCGGAAAGTTGACAGCAGCACTAACAACATTTCAACCACAGAAACAATTGACCCGTAGTGCTTTCTATCCCAATAAGAAAACGGACTGATAAAACGGTAATTGCTGAACGGAAAAAAGTGGCGGTGAGCGTCGTCATTGTGGACAGGCAAATCTCCCAGAGAGTGTAGTATCATGCTGATAAACAAAATTTGCACGCTTTGCCACCCAAAGTAATAAGCAATTAGCCAACCAATAACCGCAAGGGGAATTGAATGAAACAGAGCCACAATATTTTGTACAAAAGGCTCATAATATGCTTTTGACCAAATTGTAGCTTCGGGCAAGCGAGCAATGTATTTCGCCCAAAAGTAAAATAAAAATATTGGGATGTCGGGTAAGATTCCGCCGATCGCAATAATGAGATTAGCTTGCGGCAGTTGCGGTTTGCCGAGAATTGCCAGATTGATAATAGCGTGGCTGGGAGTCTTCATCAGTAGGGTGCGTCAACTAGGATTATCTTATTCATAATGAATCAGATATTAGACATCTCCCATAATTGTTGTGGAACAGGCATCCTGCCTGTTCTTGAATATCTTTTTGGGAGATGTCTATTAGCTGACGCACCCTACGTGTGAGATGATGAGCTCGTGCTACAAGAAAGGTTGCACTCGATCGATCAACTGCGCCGCTTGCATCACTCCCTCAATGCGATCGACCTCAGCGCCATTTTTGAACAACACCAAAGTCGGCAAAGCATAAATGTGATGCTGCGACGCCAACTGTTCGTACTTATCGGTGTCAATTTTGACAACCATCAGCTTGTCTTTCATCTGACCACTCACTTGCTCCAAAATCGGTGCCATCATCTGACAAGGCCCGCACCAAGTAGCGTAAAAATCTACCAACACCGGCAAGTCAGAGCCCGATAGTAACTCTTCAAAACTGCTGAACTGTTTTTGAACTGCCATAAGACAAAATAATTTTTTGGGTTCTGGCTCGATTTTAGTGCAAAATTCTCTGGTAGATTGCGAGGATACAATTATGGAACTATTACCAGAGACTTTTCAGAGATTGCGGGGTCAAGTTGCTGTCGTGACCGGTGCGTCGCGGGGAATCGGCCGCGCCGTTGCTTTAACCCTAGCAGCAGAGGGCGCTAAAGTCGCCGTCAACTATGCGAGTTCGAGTGCGGCTGCTGATGAGGTGGTAGCAGAAATAGTCGCTGCTGGAGGAGAAGCTGTCGCACTTGCAGCAGATGTCTCGAAAACTGAGCAAGTAGATTTACTCACCAGTAATGTCATGGAAAAATGGGGACGGATTGACATTTTGGTGAACAATGCGGGCATTACTCGCGATACTTTGCTGCTGCGGATGAAGTTGGAAGATTGGCAAGCGGTGATTGATTTGAATTTAACTGGCGTGTTTTTGTGTGCGAAAGCTGCCAGTAAAATCATGCTGAAACAGCGAAGCGGCCGAATTATTAATATTGCTTCGGTTGCTGGACAAATGGGCAATCCGGGACAAGCTAATTACAGTGCGGCAAAGGCTGGGGTAATTGGATTTACTAAAACTGTGGCGAAAGAGTTGGCGAGTCGCGGGATTACTGTGAATGCAGTTGCACCGGGTTTTATCACTACAGATATGACTAAGGATGTCAAGTCTGATGAGATTTTGAAGTATATTCCGCTGGGGAGATATGGGGAAGTTGAGGAAGTTGCGGGGATGGTGAAGTTTTTGGCGGCAGATGCGGCGGCTGCTTATATAACTGGGCAGGTTTTTAATGTGGATGGGGGGATGGTGATGGCTTAGATTTGGGGATTTTTTTAACCGCAGATATCGCACAGGCATGATGCCTAGATATCGCACAGGCAAGATGCCTGTGCCACGATGAAGGCGGATATCTGCGGTTAATAATTACTTTAAGGCGGCACGCAACTGACGGAGGACTTTTTGGTATTTTGCAATGCGTTGAAAATCTGCCTCTGTCGGATTGGCGATGCGACTAATATCAAGGTTATGAGTAACATCAGCGATTTTGACTCGCAGTGCGATCGGGTTTGCAATCACACGTTCTAAATAAGCTGCATAAGCTTCTCCTTTTATTTTGGTAATTGCGGCGATCGCCTTTACTATAAATTCAGGAAAACCTTCACTTCTGAGTTGGTCGAGTGTAAGTTCAGAATCTTCGACCGCATCGTGTAGAACCGCTACGATTTTCTGCTCTAGAGAATTTACATTTTCCATCACAAATAGCGGATGGTCGAGATAGGGATTGCCTGCCTTATCAACCTGCCCCTCATGAGCTTTGGCTGCGATCGCGATCGCCCGCTGTAGCAATAATTCGTACTCTGAGTTTGTATTTGACAGCATAGTAAAGAAGTTCTCTATTATAGTTTCATCCCCCTCCTGGGGAACAGCTAAGTAGTCGGACATAAATAGGACTTACGCAAGAGAGTAATTTTTTCACTGTCTATCTATGGTGTAAGCTACGCACTCCGCACCCTAAATACACAGGTTATTTGATTTTAAATATTCTTGCAACAATTTCCAAGCCATTTGAGTCCCCTCCCCTGCATTGACTTTCTCGAAATCGACATCTTTTCTCAAAACTACAAAACCCACACCTTCTTTGATTTCAATTTTTTCAATATTGCTAACTTTTGCCAAAAATAGGTGATTTTTTTGGATCAAGTTGGGATTGTTGTTTTTTATGTAAAGAAAAGTTGTGATAAATGCAATGTTATAATCGCTTTTTAGGCTAGTTTCTTCCTCCAATTCTCGCACTGCTGCTTGCTGTGGACTTTCTCCAATATCCACGCCACCACCAAAAGTAGAAAGCATTCCTTGGCTGGCAATACCTGGAATATTATCTCGCAGTTGTGCGACTATCTGACCGTTCGGGAGCATGATAAAAATGCGGACAATTGAATTGGGAATATTCATATTATTGAGGAAATAACCAAACTCCAAAAAGTTGCTCTATAGTTTTTTGATGTGACTCCAAATTTTCCTAATCCAATTGTACACAACAGCATACAAAGCACGCAAAATTTTGACAAAACTTTGCCAAATATAACCTTTCCTTACCTCAGAAACTTCTTCGATTTCCACGGGCAGCGGCGGCATCCCGACTACTTCATACAGCGGATATTCGCCACTTTTCCCCGGAATTGGCACGGATACGCGCCGATCGACGATCGCCAATTCTTTCACTTCCTGATAAGTCTCCTCGGAAATCAGTAAACTTGTTCCTACTTGCTTATTAGCCGCCTCGATCCGGCTGGCCAAATTCACCGCATCCCCGATCGCCGTAACTGTCTGACTCTTCGACGCCCCCAAATTCCCCACAACCACCCAGCCGCAGTGAATGCCAATCCCAATCCGCAACCGGTGACGGTATAAAGTCTCAAAATAGGGATTGAGTTTCTCTAGTTCCTCCAGCATCTCCACCCCAGCCCTCACTGCTTGTTGGGCCGCCTTGTCTGAATTTTCCAACCCAAACAGCGCCATAAAACCATCTCCCATGTAATTATTAATCATCCCGCCGTTGCGGTTGATAACATAACCCATTTTTTGGAAATAGCGATTTAAAACATAAATTATATCGTAGGGCAACAGCGATTCTGCAAACGCAGTAAACCCTCGAATATCGGCAAACAAAATTGCAATTTTCTTCTCTTGACCCACAGGATTAGAAATCAACTTTCCGACCATTTCGTCGTTAAATGATTCCAAGTCTTCAGAATCGATCGCCAGTCGGCGCAAAATCACCCTGCCGCCCGCAACCTGTGTCTGACAAGCTAGCCTAATTTCCGGTTCTAGGCGCAATTTTTTGGCAAGTTCCTCTTCCGGCGAAGTGCGGGGAGAACAAAATTCCAAACCTTCGACAATCAATACCCGGCAAGTCGAACATCGGGCGCTACCGCCGCAGATGTGGGTGTGGGGAATGTCGGCACGCAGGGAAGCTTCGAGAATTATATCGTCGTCGTCTATCTCGATCGTGCGATCGTCCGGCAGATAGTGAATCTGTGGCATATATGGCGCGTCTAGCTAATTAGCGAGAAATCTCGCGGACATCTGTTATTGCAGTGAACCTGTATGCAAACCCGGTTTCTGGGCATTTTTTCTGTATCCCTGATACCTTAACTATAAGTCGCGATCGGCACTTGCTTCTCGTTTCCTCACCTCAAGCGCCCAACTGACCACGAATTTCTTCATGTGGTACCCGCCACGTGATTTATCTCGCGCAAATCAATCCCAAATCGAAAATCGAAAATCCTCAAGAAAGAGCATTTATCCGTGGGGTCGCCTCTAAAATCTAAAATCTAAAATCTAAAATCGATTGACACCAGTTTAAAAAAAGAATGCAACTCTAGGCAAGAGTCCAACTCTTAGCTCATCATTCATTTTCAATTCTAATATCTAAAATGGTATAACTGAACACTAAAATTTTAATCTCAGCGTAAAAATACCCCAATTCAAGCTCTGGAGTTAATCTCAAATCTCAAATCTCAAATCTCAAATAGACTGACATAATTCTTAATAAAATTAAGATCACCCAAAGCCAGATAAATCCGTTATCAAATCCCCTTCAAGCGCCATATGTTTTTAGGATTTTGGGATGTTTTGCTGTGCAAACCTGACTTGACAATAGTTTCAGCTTTTTGGATCTCTAACAACCAGCTAATTTTCGTGAGATAGAATAGCAGCATCTTTAAAACCAATATAACCATGACTTCATCAACAGTCCTACAAAGCATCGAAAAACACATTCCCATCGTGGGAGATGTACATAGCAAAAGTCCGATCGCCTACGGAGCAACCCGCCTCGCAGTCAGTGCAGTTAACACGGTGCAAATGGCAGTAGCAGAGTCTTACATCAACGGATTAGAAGTCGCAGATTCAGTATTGCGATCGCTTTTTGATACCTGTATGCCCGTCTTTTTTAAGCATTTCCCCTCCCTGCTTGCACCCTACGAATGGGTACTAACAGAAACAGACCATACAGCCGAAGGGCCGCGGGATTTAATGAAGATTCAGTACGACTTACCTCAAGCAATGCTGAATCCGATGTTAGGCGATGGAAAACTCATTTATCCTAAATACAGCATGGGATTGTGGGAAAAAGGAGCAGCCAACCTTGAACAATCGCAAATGCAGATGATTGATGATGATGTGATTGAGAAGCTAGAGATTCAAGATGGCGACAATATTTTAGACTTTGGTTGCGGCTGGGGTTGCGTTCCCAATTACATTCTTTCCAAATTCCCCAATGTCCAGTCTACTGGCATTAACCTCAGCCACCACCAATGCGAGTATATGCGTCAGAAGATGCAAGAGCCCGAAAGCTACCTTAGTTCAGGTCGATTTACCCTATATGAAGGCGATTTTAACGACGCCAACTTCGAGACCAAATTTGACAAAATTCTCTCCATCGGAGTTTTTGAGCATATAGGCAATTTAACGAAAGCTTTCCAAAAGCTAGAATCTTTCCTGAAGGATAACGGCAAAGTTTTCATTCACATCATCACAGTTCGCACTCCCAACAATATATCCAGCGTTTTCACCCACAAATACATTTTTCCCCACGGCCGTTACTGGAAATATGATGCAATTCCCAGCCACAACAAAGACCTCAAGACCATTAAAAGATGGTATCTCAACGGATACAATTACTCCACAACGTTTGCTAACTGGTTGAAAAACTTTGACGATTCTCAGGAAATAGTCAAAGATTTGGACTACGGCATCGACTCTGCCAAATTTCGCCGCATCTGGCGGTTTTACTTGATTTGGTTTGTGTCTAATTTCGCGAGTTGCGAGGGCGAATATAACGGCAACGGTCAATATTTAATGGTTCGTGCCTAACCGCTAATGAGTAGACTCAGCTCAAAAAACCGAACTCCCCGAACCCCGACATCTCAAAGAAGTCGGGGTTCTTGAGTGCGAGCTACTTATCGGGAGGATGAAACCTTTCAACATAGATTTAGGGCGATCGAGAAGTGTTGCCTTCTTTTGAGGAATTTTTCTGAGCTTTAAAAAATCCGGAATAAGATTATCGATCGGTGAATAAGACCTATATCAAGCGTGAGCCTGCACAATACTTTTTAAATTCCATCCTCGATCGGTAGTGATGATCTCCGATATTTTACTACAAAAAGAGAGTTGATTTATACAATGGTAGACAATATGAAACCTTCTCTTCCTCAAGACGACCCGAACCAAAAACAGCGTCGCGATTCCTTGAATCGGCAGCAACAAGCTTATCAGTTTGACTTTGAGAGTTTATCACCTTTGGCATTATTGAAAGATGTGCCACCAGTCGAGAACTTTTCGAGCAAGTATATTGGAGAGCGGATACTAGCAACATCGGAACTTCCAGGAAATATGCTGGCGGCCGATTCGAGAAGTTTTCTCGATCCTCTCGACGAGCTCCAAGACTATGAAGATTTCTTTACTCTGCTGCCGCTACCTGCTGTTGCCAAAATCTACCAAACCGATCGCTCTTTTGCAGAACAGCGCCTGTCTGGAGCAAATCCGATGGTGCTTCGTTTGTTAGATGCCGGCGATCCTCGGGCGCAAACACTGGGACAAATTTCCAGCTTTCACCCATTATTCGATCTGGGCCAAGAGTTGCAACAAAAAAACATTTACATTGCCGATTATACGGGTAGCGACCAACACTATCGCGCGCCTTCAAAAATAGGAGGTGGCAGCTATGAAAAAGGCAGAAAATTCTTGCCGAAACCGCGAGCTTTTTTCGCTTGGCGGTGGACGGGAATCCGCGATCGCGGTGAACTGGTGCCGATCGCCATTCAACTAGATCCGACCCCAAATAGCCATCTTTACACCCCGTTCGATCCTCCTGTGGATTGGCTGTTTGCGAAACTCTGCGTGCAAGTAGCAGATGCCAATCACCACGAAATGAGCTCGCATTTAGGTCGAACTCATTTGGTGATGGAACCAATCGCGATCGTCACCGCCCGACAGTTGGCTAAAAATCACCCCCTTAGCCTGCTGCTGAAACCGCACTTTCGGTTTATGTTGACTAACAACGAGCTGGCGCGTTCTTATTTGATCGCTCCGGGCGGGCCAGTCGATGACTTGCTAAGCGGTAGCTTGCCAGAGACAATGGAAATAGCTAGAGAGGCTTGCAGTAACTGGAGTCTGGATCAATTTGCCTTCCCAACTGAACTGAAAAATCGGGAAATGGACGATCCAAATCAACTGCCTCACTACCCTTACCGAGATGATGGATTGCTACTGTGGAATGCGATCGAAACCTTTGTCTCCGGCTATCTCAAACACTTTTACCCGACGAAAGAGGCGATCGCAGAAGATGTGGAACTGCAAACCTGGGCACAAGAATTAGCCTCTGATAACGGCGGTAAAGTCAAAGGAATGCCCAGCAAAATCGACACAGTTGAACAATTAATTAAAATTGTCACAACTGTAATTTTCACCTGCGGCCCGCAGCATTCAGCCGTCAATTTTCCCCAGTACGAATACATGGCTTTTGCCGCCAATATGCCCTTGGCAGCCTACCGGGACATTCCCAAAATTACCGCTTCTGGCAATCTCGAAGTGATTACAGAAAAGGATATTTTACGGTTGCTTCCTCCGTACAAACGAGCGGCTGAGCAACTGAAAACTATGTTTATTTTGTCAGCTTATCGATATGACCGTTTGGGTTATTACGATAAATCTTTCCGAGAACTCTACCGGATGAGCTTCGACGAAGTTTTTGCGGGAACCCCGATCCAACTTTTAGCCAGACAGTTCCAGCAAAATTTGAATATGGCAGAACAAAGGATTGATGCTAACAATCAAAAACGAGTCATTCCTTATTTTGCTCTCAAGCCTTCGTTGGTGCTAAATAGCATCAGTATGTAGGAGTGTATTTTTGGGGCAGGCGAGACGCCCAACCCCTACTCCCCACAATAAAATTCATTCTTGGTGGAACAGGCACAAAAGCCTGTTCTTCAGCATAATTCAAGATGTGAGTTACAATGCGAATTCTCAGCTTTTATAGTCTTCAACAATCGAGCAATTCACGGCCATTGTACCCGCAGAATCTGTGAATGTGACTTCATCTTGATAATGCCGTGGTGTTTGCATCAGCAACCGCCAAGCTTCTCCAGCATCGATTAAATTCATGCGTCCGGGATAGTGAATTTGCAACAACTCTTGCACCATCGGATAATAGTCTGAGTTGATGCTGGGGAAAATATGATGCTCTGTGTGGTAAGAAAAATTCAAGTGCAGCAGGTCAAATATTTTAGGAACCCGCACAGAAGCACTGTTGATCAGCGGGTCATTAATCGCGGTCATCCGGCAACCCATATGGTTGGTATAGATGTAAAACATTGCGCCTGCATGACCAATTGCGATCGGCAAAAAGTACGCAAGGGCGATTTTGAGCGGATGAAAATTTAGGTAGAATAAAATGCTCGCATGAATTCCTAAAATTCCCAGACATTCAAATGCGATTGTCAATCTATCTTTAGGACTAACTGTAAAGGCAGCCGGTACGTAATCAACAGATTTATCGTTAAATAACAGCACCGAGGTGAGATTGCGGAAATTATGCACTAACCACGAACCCGCCATCCCTACAATTAACCACACCGGATTTACTTCTACCGACGGGACAAACAGATTTTGAATCCATTTTCCCCAAGTATCTGGTTGCTGGTACAGATAGTTGCGATCGGGGTCTGCCACAGAATTCGTGTTATTGTGATGTACGAGGTTGTGCAGATTTTTCCACTGAGTAGGCGGCATAAACAGCATACTTAGTCCCAAAAAGGCGATCGGATAAGTGAGGCGCGACTTTTTCTGAACGCTACCGTGCATCAAATCGTGGGAGCTAAATAGCAAAACTATGATACTATTGCCCATGATGACGGCTAAAGGTAAGTACAGCCCTAAAAGATAGACAGGCCAGCGATCGAGATTAGCAGCAATTCCCCATCCCAGCAATAAAATAGCAGCGTTGATGAATAGTATTGCTAACTTGCTAGGCTCTGGTTCAAAGGCATCTGATGGCAGCAGCGGACGCAATTTTTTAACATATACCGAGTGGTGAATTAGCGTTTCTTTGCCTAAAGTCGGCGTTGCGGTATTGTCTAGAGTATTGAGTGTTTTTTCGGATTTCATGTGATAGCTAAGAGTATTTTCATGTGAGTTAATAAGTTTCTAAATTTAATTAGATCCCGTACCCGATTTTAGATTGAACCCACACATAAATCCGGCGGCTTATTGTTAGGATGCGGAGATTTTATCTGTCTCCACTGCGGCTATCCGGGAGCTTGTGATCAAATTGCTTTAGATCAAGGCTGCCTGATTGTTCTACCAAGATATTATTGTATCCTATAAAAAGATTTTTGGAACAACTATTAAAGGCTTACGCATCGATAATAGTCTCCCATTTTTTGAGTTTGGTTTAATCTCAATAACCAATTCTAAATAACCTATAAGATTAAAAAAGTCCGTTTCCCTGAACAATTTCTTTAATTGTCGTCAGCGTATCTAACCCGATCAATCCTCGACGATAACCTTTTTGGTTGGACATTCCCAAAAATATCGC
>Ga0075157_10002533_pt1 | contig 10634 bp, 8 predicted proteins | sample JI81BgreenDNA_FD_70967 | JGI IMG/M metagenome (GOLD analysis project Ga0075157, IMG submission 70967) | Wastewater effluent complex algal communities from Wisconsin, to seasonally profile nutrient transformation and Carbon sequestration -... | ecosystem: Engineered > WWTP > Effluent > Algae...
TGGCACGTTGCTCCTACAACAGACCGACGGGCGCTTCCGCGAATCCAGCGCTGCCACCTTCGCTGCTGACAGCACCGCCGAAGATGTGGATGCTCTGTTCTTCGACGCTGACGGCGACAAGGATCTCGATCTGTACGTAGTGAGTGCTGGCAACGAGTTCTGGCACGAGTTCCGGGAACTCGACGACCGGTTGTACCTGAACGACGGACGCGGTGGTTATGTGCGTGCGACGAACGCGCTGCCGCCAACGATGCGCGAGAATGGTGGGGCGGTTGCCGCCGCCGATTTCGATGGCGACGGTGACCTGGATCTATTTGTGGGCAGTCGCGTGGTGGCGCGCGAGTACGGGCGGACGCCCCGCAGTTGGCTGCTGCGAAACGACGGGGCTGGACGTTTCACCGAGGCCAATGAGCAGGTTGCGCCGGGGCTGGCCCAGGCAGGGCTCGTCACCGACGCGCAGTGGGCCGACTTCAACGGCGATCGACTTCCCGATCTGGTGGTGGTTGGGGAGTGGATGGCGCCTCGCATCTGGATCAACCGCGGCGGCCGACTGGAGGAACGCGCCAACAGCACCGGTCTCGAAGAAGCGAGCGGCTGGTGGAACAGTGTGCGTATCGCCGACTTGAATGGTGACGGGGCGCCAGACCTCGTGCTCGGCAATGCCGGCAGCAATGGATTCCTCAAGGCCTCATCCGCCGAGCCCGTGCGCATGTACGTGCACGACTTCACCGGTACCGGCAGTACCAAGCAGATCCTCACCCGGTACGTGGGGGGCGTGGCCTATCCCCTGGCCGGTCGCGACGAACTGGTGAAGCTCATGCCGGCCATTCGCGGCAAGTACCCGTCGTTTGCCTCGTTTGGGGCGAGTCGCCTCGAAGACATTTTCGAGCCGTCCGACCTGGCCAAGGCCGAAGTCAAAACGGCCGCCACGTTCGAGAGCGTGGTCGCGCTGAACGACGGTAAAGGACATTTCTCGCTCCGGTCGCTCCCCCCCGAGGCGCAGACCTCCATGATGTTCGCCTCGTTGGTGCACGACATGAATGGCGACGGACATCCCGATCTTCTGCTGGCCGGCAACCAGTACGGTGTGCCGCCGGTGTTGGGGCGGTATGACGCCAGTCGTGGCGCGCTTTTGCTGGGTGACGGCACCGGTGCCTTTCGAGCGGCTCCGGCCAATGAATCCCCGCCGATCGACGGGCAGGTGCGTGCCCTGAGCCTCGTCAGGCGGCCGGGGAACCCCCCTTGGCTGGCAGTCGCACGAAACGGTGCATCACTGCAACTTCTGTCGTTCCCTCGAACCACTCCCCAGACACACGCCCGATGACTCAGCTGACCACGCTCGACTATGTCGTGATGGCCATCTACTTCGTCGTGGTGCTCGGCATCGGCTGGGCACTGCGGCGCATGATGCGCACATCCACGGACTTCTTCCTGTCGGGTCGGTCGTTGCCACCGTGGGTAACCGGCCTCGCTTTCCTGTCCGCCAATCTCGGTGCGCAGGAAGTGATCGGCATGGGTGCATCCGGTGCCAAATACGGCATTGCCACCAGTCACTTCTACTGGATTGGCGCCATTCCGGCCATGGTGTTCGTCGGCATCTTCATGATGCCGTTCTACTACGGATCCAAGGCTCGCTCCGTCCCCGAGTATCTCAAGCTGCGATTCGACGAGAAGACCCGCACGTTCAACGCGCTCGGTTTCGCGGCCATGACGATTTTCTCGAGCGGCATCTCCATGTACGCCATGGGCAAGCTGCTCAACCTGCTGCTGGGATGGGACTTCAACACGAGCGTGCTCGTGTCGGCGGTGATCGTGCTGGCGTACGTCACGCTGGGCGGGCTTACTAGCGCGATCTACAACGAAGTGTTGCAGTTCTTCATGATCGCCTTCGGTTTTGCGCCGCTCGTATGGGTGGGGCTCAAGCAGGTCGGCGGGTGGGATGGTATGACGAGCAAGCTGGCGACGGTGGCCACGCAGCGCGGGCTTCCTGAGTACGCCTATACGAACGTGTGGCAGGGCATGGGGTCGGCCAGTACGAACTCCATCGGCATCGAGTGGTTCGGCATGGTCATGGGCCTCGGCTTCGTACTGTCCTTCGGCTACTGGTGCACCGACTTTCTGGTGGTGCAGCGTGCCATGGCGGCCGACTCCATGACGGCGGCACGGCGTACACCGCTCATTGCGGCAGTACCCAAGATGTTCTTCCCGTTTCTCGTAATCGTGCCGGGCATGATTGCGTTGGCAATGGGCGACAACATCATTCCGGCCAAGCTCACGGCAGCCGGCACGCCGCTGCTCGACACCAACGGCAACGTGGTGCTCGACTACGACTTGGCCACCCCCATGATGCTCGTGAAGCTCTTCCCCACGGGTATGCTCGGCCTCGGACTCACGGCGCTCATTGCGTCGTTCATGTCCGGCATGGCGGGCAACGTGACCGCGTTCAACACCGTGTGGACGTATGACATCTACCAGGCGCACATCAAGAAGCAGGGCACCGACGAGCACTATCTCTGGATGGGTCGTGTCGCCACGGTGGGCGGCATCGCACTCTCGGTGGCGGCAGCCTACGTGGCCGGGGCGTTCAACAACATCATGGAGCTGTTGCAGCTCGTGTTTGCGTTCGTGAATGCACCGCTGTTTGCCACCTTCGCACTCGGCATGTTCTGGAAGCGTAGTACAGGACACGGTGCCTTCTGGGGGCTCTTTGCGGGCACCGTGGCGCCGGCTATCCATCACGGCATCTCACTGGCCAACGGAGCCACGCCGGGCGTGAAGGGTGGGTTCTTCGGCGTCGTGCTGAACTACCCCAGCGAAATGGCGCAGACGTTCTGGACCGCCATCGCGGCGTTTACCACCTGCTTTGTCGTCACGATTGTGGTGAGCCTTGCCACGCGCCCGCGCCCGGATGCCGAACTCGAGGGGTTGGTGTACTCGCTCACCCCGCACCGCGCCGACAACGTGAAGGCGTGGTACGAAAAGCCCAGCGTGTTTGCGGTCGCGGTCATGGTGGCCATGATCGCCCTCAACGTGATGTTCTACTGACCCGGAGCAACGACGATGAGTGGAGCTGCAGGGATGGATCTTCGCCTGCCAATCGGCGGGCTCTTCGTGGTGCTCGGGGTCATTCTCGGCGTCTTCGGCGTGATCACCAACGGTGACACGGCCATGTATGAGCGAAGCGCCGGGTTGAACATCAACCTCGTGTGGGGCGTGGTGATGTTCGTGTTCGGTGCGCTCTTCCTGCTGTTGGCGCAGCGCGCCGCGAAGCGCTGAGTCGACGCACCGTTTACCCTCCGTGAGCCGGACCGCGCCGCAGGTGAAATTCACGATCGATGAGCCAGTGGGCCCGGTCCGCCTGCGGCGCGATGAGGCGATGCTCGATGTCCAGAATGGTGTCGATGATCGGCTCCCAGATGTCGCGATTGCGCGCCATGCGCCGCTCGTGCGTGTCGCGGTGGGTCGCTTCGAGGAACACGCGCACATCGAGACCCTCGAGCATCAGCACGTAGGTGCCTTCGACGATGAGTACCTGCATTCCCCCGAAGTCGCGCATTACCGTGTCGAATCGGTTGGCCGGATAATTGACCTCCGGTGCGGAAACGGTACGTCCTGCGCGGAAGGCGTGCAGATGCTCGCTGATGAGCGCCAGCTGCACTTCGTGCGGACCCACGTGCGCGAGATCCTGCAGTCGGAACTCATGGTTCGTACGCGGCGGCCGCAGGAAGTAGTTGTCCTGGTTGATGAACGCCGTCGGCACGCCATTGGTGTTCAGCAACTCGGCCAACTGTGTGGCGGCCGTGCTCTTACCGCTCCCCGACTCACCGGCTACTCCGATTACGAGTCGGCGACCGTCGAGCAGCCGCTCGGCGGTGAGGTGCGCCACCAGTTCCGTGATCGCATCGCGGTTCAGCGGGTCCATGGCAGCTCCAACGTAGCGGCGCGTCGTGCGAGATCGAGAAAGACGAAGCCGGTCGCAGAGTATGCCATGCCGGTCGTACCGAGCGCCGCACCCGTTTCACCGTGGAAGTACTCTTCGAAGTCGAAGTGCGGGCACTTGGTCAGGTGGCGCGCGGTGAGATCGTATAGCCGTGCGGCATCGGCGGTGCGGCCGTGACGCGCGTAGGCCAAGGCCAGCCAGCCGACCCACACCGGCCAGATGCCCCCGTTGTGGTACTCGTGCGGGCGGTTGCGGAATCCGTGCAGGTGGTAACGCGCCAGCGGCGCCCAGTCGCTATCGCCTTCGCGAATGACGGGCGAAAAGGCCGGTGGCAGCGTGCCTGGTGCAAGATGCCGTTCATGCAGGGCGTCGAGGATGGAAGTGGTGCGCGTCGGCGCGATGTCGCTGAGTGCCAGCAAGGCGCAGGCGGCGACATCGATGTGTTCGTCGGTGCGTACAGGGGAAATCGCCGCTACCGGAAGGCGGCGCGGGCCACCGTACTGCCAGTTGCCGTCAGGCCAGAAGCGCGCGCTGATGGTACTGCCAATGGCGCTGGCCTTGTCGGCCCACGTCATATCCCCCGCTACGGCTGCCAATTGCCGCAGCCCCCACGCGCGCAGCACCTGATCGTACAGGATGTAGCCGTCGAACGGATACTCGTCGGCCCAGTTGCCGCCGGCCGGGACATACAGCAGGTGGCGCCCGTTGTATTCGATGCCGTCGAGCAGCGCGATGACGCGGGTTACGCTCTCCCGGTAGTCGTCGAAGCGGGCAAGACCGTGTTGGCAGGCCGCTGCGACTCCCACGAGGTACCAGGTCGCAGAATCGAAACGTGGGGCCAACGTGCCGAAGCTCACGTGGGTCGATCCGTCAGCCTCTCTACGGAAATTGGAAGCGATCTGTCCCTGTGCACCCTGCAGCAGCCGCAGATGCTCGAGCGTGCGACACAACCCCGCGGCCACCGGTTCGTCGCCGCTGGCTATGCCGGCAAGACCGGCCATGATCGCGTCTCGCGCGAAGATGGCCGCGTAGTTCGCCACGCTGCTGCGCGACGCGCGGATACCGTACGGCGTCGTGAGTTCGCGCAAAAGCCGTACGGCGTCGTTGAGAGGTAGTTCGTCCTTCATGGAGACTTGATGGCCAGTTCGATGACTGCAGCGCCGACGTCGGCGACTGCCTCCGCCGCTCCGAGCAAGCCGCACCTGTCGTTCATGTCGATCGTGAACATGAACGTCGGCTTCTTCGGAATCCAGTACAGCTTCGGGCTTCAGCAGAGCAACATGAGCCCGATTTATCGGTATCTGGGGGCGGACGAAGCGAGCTTGCCCCTCCTGTACCTGGCCGGCCCAGTCACGGGGCTCATCGTGCAGCCGATCATCGGGGCCATGAGCGATCGCACGCTGAGCCCACGAGGACGGCGCACTCCGTACTTTCTGGTCGGGGCACTGCTCTGCTCCCTGTCGCTGCTCGCCATGCCGTTCAGTCGCTCTCTCTGGATGGCGGCCGGCATTCTCTGGATTCTCGACGCGGCGAACAACATCACGATGGAGCCGTACCGGGCGTATGTGTCCGATCGGCTCGACGATGCGCAGACCTCCCTTGGGTTTCTCACCCAGAGTGCGTTTACGGGACTCGGGCAGACCCTGTCGTACATCACTCCCTCGTTGCTCGTCTTCCTTGGCATGAACCGGGATGCGGTCAACGATCGCGGCATTCCCCATATCACCATGCTCGCGTTCCTCATGGGCGCGTTCTTCTCGACCGCCAGCATCGTGTGGTCGCTGAAGCGCGTGCCGGAGCTTCCGCTCACTGCCGACGAGCGGCGCCACATGGAGCAGATGCCGCGCGGGTTTGCGCACACGCTGAAGGAAATCGTGGATGCATTGCGGGAAATGCCCACTACGATGCGGCAGATGGCATTCATGAAATTCTTCCAGTGGTACGCCATGTTCTGCTACTGGATCTATATCGCGCCGGCGCTGGCCATGACGCTGTTCGATACACAGGACCCGACCTCGGCGGGCTTCCGTGAAGCAGGGCTCGTCACCGGTCAGGTTGGTGCCTTCTACAACTTCGTCGCGTTCGTTTCCGCCTTTGCCATGGTGCCCATCACGCGTCGCATTGGCGCCAAATGGATGCACGTCATTGCACTCGTGGCCGCTTCGATTTCCATGCTGGTACTCCCAAATATCGAGAGTCGCGCCATGCTGTTCGTGCCCATGCTTGGAATTGGGCTTGCATGGGGAAGCATGATGGGTAACCCGTACGTCATGCTGTCCGACTCCATTCCCAAGGAGCGAGTTGGGGTGTACATGGGTGTGTTCAACATGTTCATCGTCATCCCCATGCTCATCCAGAACATCACGCTGCCGCTGTACTACGACTCGCTACTTGGAGGCAATCCAGCCAACGTCATCCGTCTGGCGGGGGCACTGCTGGGATGTGCGGCTGTGGCCTGCGCCTTCGTCACGGTCAAAAAGGCCGTGCGGGCCGCGTGATGTCGTCGCCAGCGCTTTCGCTACGGAGAAACCGTTTCGTGGCGACTCCGACTCGTGCGCTCGTCGTGGTGTTGCTCGTGGTGGCGTGCAGCCCCAGTGATTCAGCCCCGGCCAACGACCGAATGCCGGCCGACAGCGCAACGCGCACGCTGGAGGTTACCCCATACGATCCATCTCGCGACCTTGGCGGCTTGTTCGTGGATGCGCAGATGATGGGCGTGTACTCCGACTCGAAAACGCTTGTGGATGCCACGCCGCGTCGCGATCCACATGTTGTGGCCGAAGCGTATGCCGTGGAGAAGCAGAAGCAGGGGTTCTCGCTGCGCACGTTCATGACGCGGGAGTTCAAGACGCCGCCCGCACCCAATGTGTCGGCGTCTGGTGGTTCGAAGCGCAGCATGGAGCAGCACATCGCCGACCTCTGGCCTGTGCTCACGCGAGCTGCCGACGTGAATGATCCACGCTCATCGCTGCTGCCGCTGCCACATCCCTACGTCATGCCTGGTGGGCGTTTCCGCGAGGTGTACTACTGGGATTCCTACTTCACCATGCTGGGTCTCGTGGAGAGTGGGCGAAGCGCACAGATGGGGCACATGCTCGACAACTTCGCCCATCTCGTGCGAACGGTCGGGCACATTCCCAATGCCAATCGCACATACTATCTGAGTCGCAGTCAGCCACCGTATTTCGCCGCGATGGTTGGTCGGTATGCCGAGGCAACCGACAGCAGCAAGGCGCTCGTGTATCTCGAGGCCATCGAGGCCGAGCACCGCTTCTGGATGGATGGCGTGGACACGCTCACGCCTGGAAACGCCGTGCGGCGCGTCGTGAAGCTCGCTGATGGCAGTGTGCTCAATCGCTACTGGGACGACCGCCCGGAGCCACGTCCCGAATCATTCCGCGAAGACTTCACGATCGCCCAGCGGTTGCCGGAGACACAGCGCGAAGAGTTTTACCGCAACGTGCGCGCCGCCGCCGAGAGTGGTTGGGATTTTTCGAGTCGCTGGATGCGCGATCCTACGTCGCTGGCGTCACTGGAGACGGTGTTGCTGGCACCTGTCGATCTCAACAGCCTGTTGTATCACACCGAACGCACCATTGCGGCGCTCCGCCGCCGACGCGGCGAGCGTGGTGATGCTGCGGTCGCCAGGCGGTTCGACGCGATGGCCGATGCACGCCGGACGGCCATGCTCGCGCACATGTGGGACAACGAGAGCGGCTTCTTCTACGACTTACGCTGGACCAGTGGCGAACGTGTCGCCGACCGGCCCAGCATGGCCGCCGCGGCGCCTCTCTACTTCGGAGTCGCCACACCGGAGCAGGGTACTCGTGTCGCACAGCGTCTAGCTCGTGATTTTCTCAAACCCGGCGGCTTCACGACGACGCTCATCAAGTCCGGCCAGCAGTGGGATGCGCCGAACGGATGGCCACCGCTGCAGTGGCTCGCCATCGAAGGCGTGCGACGGTACGGCGCTACCGCCCTTGCCGACAGCGCACGCACCAAATGGCTCGCGCTCAATCGCAAAGTGTACAGCGCAACCGGCAAGCTCACCGAAAAGTACGATGTGTGGGATCTCTCGAAGCGAGCGGGGGGCGGTGAATACCCCACACAGGACGGCTTCGGCTGGACCAACGGCGTAGCCCTGACACTCTCGAAGCAGCTCCCGCCGCGCTAGCCGGGCTCGTGCACCGAATCAAACCCGAAGCGCAAGTGCCGTTGCCCCAACGCTTTGCGCCAGTCGGGTATTGTCAGACCCCTCCCCGATACTCCGTGCACACCTCCAACATGGAGCCAGTGCATGGATACAGTATTGCAGATCGATCATCATGCGGTCGACGGTGAACAGTCGCCGAATGGCCAGCCCGGTATTGTGGTTCGGGCATTGTTGTCCATCCGTGGCACCGCCCCGGAGCGCAGTGCTCGCGCACCCATCGCCGTGTCGTTCGTCATCGATCGCAGCGGGTCAATGGGCGGCGATCGCATCGAATCGGCACGATTGGCTGCTGCGCGCGCCGTCGAGCGGCTACACCCCAACGATGTAATCTCCGTCGTCGCCTTCGATGACATCATCGAGACGGTGGCGGGGCCAGACCGTCGTGCGCGTCATCAGCAACTCGCGGCCACACTACTGCAGCTCGAAGCGCGCGGATCGACCAACCTCAGCGGCGGCTGGCTGCGTGGGCGCGAACACATGCAGCAGGCGCAGGGCCTCATTGGCTCGTTGCCTGGTTCCTCCCGGCGTATCCTGCTGCTTACCGATGGTCACGCCAACATGGGGATCGTCGATCCGTCTACGCTCGTCGAACTGGCGCGCACCGCTCGCAGCATGGGCATCAGCACCACCACCGTGGGCATTGGTGATGGCTACGACGATGCACTGCTGCGGGCTATGGCCGACGCCGGTGGTGGCAATGCGTGGTACATCGAACGTCCGGACCAATCGCAGGACGTATTGGCGGAGGAACTCGGCAACCTGTTGTCGGTGTGCGCACAGGGGGTCACGGTGCGCCTCGCGCTCGCGGCAGCCGTCTCCGTCATGGTTGTGCACTCCGACTGGCCGTGTGCCACACCAGAGCCTGGTGTCTTTCACTTCGATCTCGGCGATCTGTATGCGGCCGAACCAAAACCGTTGCTGTTCGAGCTCTTCGTGCCCAGCGAGCGCGTGGCCATGCTTGCTACAGATGGTGCGCCCATCGCCACGGTCACGGTAAGTGCCGACGTTCTCGTCTCCGGCGGGCGCGTGGAGCATCGTACCGTTCACCTGCCCATCGCGTCGACGCTCGAAGGCCAGCAGCGACTCGAGCCCGACGTCGAGTCGGCCGTGTTGCTCGCACGTGCGGCCAAGGCGAGAGAAGAGGCGGCGCAACGGCAGCGGAACGGTGAGGCCCACATCGCGGAGTCGCTCATGCGCGAGCATTCGGCGAAGCTGGCGAGCAGTCCGTTGTCTGCGCATCCCGAATTCGCGGAGCAGTTCGAAGCAAACGTCAGTGACCTCGCGGGGCTTGCCGAGAAGTATCAGCAGGGCACGTTCGATGAACTCGACGCGAAGTATCAGTTGCAGCGTACGTACAATCAGCGTCGCGGCAAGCACAAGTACGATGCGCAGCTCCGTCGGAAACCGCCGGAGTGAAAACGCCCGAAGACGCCTCACGCATCGTTCGCCCTGATGTGGAAGAGCATGCTCCCGCCATACGAACCGCCTTGTTGAAGGCGGTCATGGCACGAGCGGAGCCCGGTCGCTTCGTCGTCGCCGATGATCGTGGCAACGACGACGACGTTGAGCGCTCCGCAATGCGCGCCATCAGTGTTCTGGATGATTCGCTGGTCGAGCGCCTGGTGCCGAGGGTCAACCGTTTGCTACGAGATGAGCCGAACGCACGCCGCATGATGGGCGTGAACGTGACCCGGAACCTCCGTGAGCCTTTGCGCATCAAGCGCATTCGGCCTCGGGTAACCCTGCGTCCGCCGCCGTAGCAGCAGGAGCGCGCTGGCGCGCCACCGCCGCAAACGGTGTATACCCGTGCACTCGTGGAGCTGCATGCTGTGCATTGCCTGCGCATCACCGAACCACGGGATAATCCCGACGAAATGGTGCTCGGTACCGTCCTCCGCACAGGGCATCGTGACCCTGTACGCCGGAGCCATGGCACGCGCGACGGCTGGAATGCTCGTCAGCGCCATCGGTGGTCACGGTGGTAAGTACCGCATCGGTTTCCGGTGGCTTATGGGGGCATAGGCTGAATAGAATTGGCGCTCGGCCGTTACCGGGGAAACCGGCAGATGGGGGGCATGCGTAGTGCGTCATATGCCCAGACGCTCTTACGCTCACCTCACGATCTCGCGCGCGATTGTCGCAGGCGGCATGCTCCTGCTTTTGGGGAGCGTGCCGGCCTGTTGGCGGTCATTTTCGACATCTGTCGCCGAGGCGCCGCTCCCACGTAAAGCACGCGCCGAAACACCAGCGCTGCTGGCGCAACAGTTGCTGTGGGCTGATCGGGAGTGGTCCCGTAGCGCTGTCTCATCGCGTTTCCCGGAAGCGTTGGTGCCCATGTTCACCGCTCAGGTGAAGATGCCACTGCGAGATCAGATTCTTTCCGGACCAACCGCCGTGCTCAGCGCTTTTTCCGCTTCCGCCGACACCGGTGCCGTCGTGCGTTGGATCCCCGTACGGGTGGGCCTCGCCGCCGATGGACAG
>Ga0075157_10002536_pt1 | contig 10629 bp, 13 predicted proteins | sample JI81BgreenDNA_FD_70967 | JGI IMG/M metagenome (GOLD analysis project Ga0075157, IMG submission 70967) | Wastewater effluent complex algal communities from Wisconsin, to seasonally profile nutrient transformation and Carbon sequestration -... | ecosystem: Engineered > WWTP > Effluent > Algae...
GGCGGCGCCGATGGCGACAGCCTGACCGGCGGCGGCAGTGCCGACCAGCTTTTCGGCGGCGCCGGGGATGACACCGTCGACGGCGGCACCAACAACGACATGGTTTCCGGCGGTCATGGCGATGACGAATTGATCGGCGGCAGCGGGAACGATTCGCTCTTTGGCGGCTGGGGTCGCGATACGATGACGGGCGGGACGGGGCTGGACGTCTTCGTGTTCAACACCGCACCGGAGGGCATGGCGGACGAGATCACGGATTTCTCCGTGATCGACGACACGATCCGGCTCGACGACGCGGCCTTTGCCGGGCTGGCAACCGGCGCGCTGGCGGCGGCGGCCTTTGTTGCGAACAGCTCGGGCCTTGCCAGCACGGCGGCGCACCGGATCATCTATGAGACCGACACCGGGGCGCTTTATTTCGACGCCGACGGCACCGGCGCGGGCGCGGCCGTGCGCTTTGCCACGCTGGGCAGCGGCCTTGCGCTGACGGCCGCGGATTTCCTGGTGGTCTGACCGGGCCTTGCCGGCCTTCGGGGCGCCCGGGGTCAGTCCCGGGTGCCTTTGGCATGCGCAAGGCCCAGCCGCGCGGCATGCCATGAGGCCTCGGCCCGGGTGGAGATTCCCAGCTTGCGATAGATGTCCTTGATATAGCCGGCCACGGTGTTCTCGGAGATGCCCAGCGCCTCGGCCACCTCGCCGTTGCGCAGGCCGCGTCCGATCAGGCCCAGCACGTCACGCTCGCGCTGGGTCAGGCCTTCCTCGGCAGCGGCGGGGCCGGTGCGCTGGAAATGGTCCATGATCCGCCGCGCCACCGAGGGCGACAGCGCGGGAATCCCCTCGGTGGTCTGGCGCAACTGCCGGATCAGCAGGTCCTGCGGCTGCTCCTTCAGGAGATAGCCCTGCGCCCCCGCCGACAGCGCACCGACGATCGAGGCATCGTCGCCCATCGCGGTGGTGACGATGCAGATGCAGTCCGGTTGCAGGCGGCGCAGGGTGCGCAGCACCTCCAGCCCCGAACCGTCCGGCAGCCCCAGATCGATCAGCGCCACATGGCAGTCGCGGCCCGCGGCCTGCGCGATTCCGGCGCGCACGCTGGCGGCCTCGGACACCGAGCAACCCGGAAAGGCGGCGGTGACGATGTCGGCCAGCCAGCGGCGGGTCTCGCTCAGGTCCTCGACGATCAGGATGGCGGTCATCGGGCCCTCGCTTGCCGGTTGACGGGGAAATGCGCCTCGATCCGGGTGCCGCCGGCACCGGAGCGGACGTGGAACTCCCCGCCCAGGCTGGAGACCCGCGCCTGCATGTTGGCAAGGCCGTTGCCTGGCACGACAGCCACCGCGTCAAAGCCGATGCCGTCATCTTGCACCGAAAGCCGCAGGCGGCCTTCGTGCAGCCGGACCTCGATGGCGATGGCGCGCGCCTTGCCGTGGCGCAGCGCGTTCTGCACCGCCTCGCGCAGGACCGAGCGCAGCGTATGCACCGCCGGCAGCGGCAGCAGGCCCGATTCGACGGCTTCGGTCGTCCAGGTCATCTGCACCCCGGCCGCAAACAGAGGCTCGCCGATCTGCGAGCGCAGGTCGGCCAGCAGTTCATCGAACGACAGGTCAGCGCGCGAGGAATTGTTGACGATGTCGCGCAGGTCGGTCAGCGTCTCGCGGATCATCATGTCCTTGCGCGCCGCGTCGTGACTGTGCAGCGCGCCCATGAGCTGCACGCCGATGTTGTCGTGGATGTCGCGGGCGATCCGCCAGCGTTCCTCGGCCACGCCCTTTTCGTAGGCGGCCCGGCTTTCCAGCGCATGCGCCAGCATGTCGCCCAGATCGCCGGCCAGTTCCACATCCCGCTGCGAGAACAGCGCGCGCCCGCCGTTGGCATGGTCCAGCCGCAGCCCCGGTAGCGCGCCCAGCGGCGGCAGGACCATGGCAAGACCGTCGTCGATCAGCTTCGGCGCCGCCGAGGGCGCACAGGGTGTGATCGACAGCGGGCGGAACACCTCGCCCAGAAGCGCGCGCCAGCGGTCAAGCTGCTCCTCGCCCTCCGGGCTGAGCGCGACGTCGATCACCTGCCGGAACAGGCGGCCGCGGGCGGGTTCGACCCGGCCCAGGGTCAGGCGGGCCAGAGTGTCGCGCAGGGGCAGCCAGGCCAGCGCCACGATCAGCAGGGACAGCGCAAAGGCCGGGGCGCGTTCGTCGACAAGCGTCAGGATCAGGATCGCGTCGATGACCAGAAGCAGCACCACGCCCGCGACATAGAACAGCACGCGGAACGCCCAGTCCCCAAGATCGAATAGCCGGAACCGCGCCACGCCGAGCGCCACGCCCACATAGATGAGCAGGAAGAACAGAAAGGCCTCGGCCTGCGCCAGGACCGGGTCGATCCCCAGGACGACGGGCGCGATGACGGTGGTGACAAAGGCGCCCGCGCCGACGATCACCGCAAGGCCCAGCCAGGTCAGCGCGGCGCGGTCGCGCGGGTCGCCGCGGGTGGCGCGGTATTGCAGGGCGATCAGCGCCACGATGGCCAGCATCGCCAGAAGCACCGGCAAATGCCGGCCGATCCCGGGGTCGGGCCAGACCCCGGCCATTTCGAGCCCCGCCCAGGTGCCCAGAACCAGCGCCGGCGCCACCAGCCAGCGCGAGGCCACCAGCCGGCGCGGATAGATCAGGAACAGTCCGATCATGCCCACGCCAAAACTGAGCGCCCCGATCTGGTTCAGCCGCGAGAGCAGCCGGAACAGCCCCTCGGGCAGGGCCAGTTCGCGGGTCGAATAGACGGCGGCGGCGAGGGCCGAGATCATCAGCCCCGCCCCCGCCAGGGCCAGGAACCGCGTCGCCCATTCCCCGGGCCTGAGCGCCCAGACCCAGGCCCCGATCCAGAACCCCGCCAATCCCACCGCCAGCTGCATCCAGAACGGCGCCGGCAGGTCGCGCAAGGGGCGCTGGGCGGCCGGGCGCAGATCGAACGGGCGGCGTTCCTGATCGACCTCGATCTCGACACGGGCCGACCCCTGGTCCAGCAGCGCCGCAATCTCGCCCTGCCGCGCCAGGAAGGCGCGCATGATGGTGTAATCGGGCAGGGTGTCGGGCTCTTCGACCAGGTCCTGCGGCGTGATCGCGATCCGAGTGCCGTCGGGGCCGACCAGCGCCACCAGCACGCCGGGCACCGGCACCCCGGCCGCGGGCCCGCGTGCATCGGCGCTGTCGATCCAGACCAGGTCCAGATCCGGCTGCGCCGACAGGGTCAGTCCCAGCCAACGCTGCTGGGTGGCCGCGGCCAGCACCAGCGCAGCCACGACCAGCCCCAGCGCGACGGCGCCGGACAGAAGCAGGCTGGGGGCAAGCCGGGCTGACACGTGGGCGGGACTCCGTGGGCTCGGCGCCAGATTAGAAACTCGTCACGGTTTCGGGAACCCCCCCGAATGGGGGGGTGACCCACCCGGCACGCGGCGCCAGCGTGGGCGCTCGGCCATCAGGGAGAGACCCATGCCCCGCCTGACCACCCTTGTCGCCCTTGTCGCGGCCCTGTCGCTGACCGCGGGCTGCGCCAACAGCGTGCTCAACGATCCCGAGGAAATGGCCCGCCGTCAGGCCGATGTCGACCGCCAGACGCAGGCCTGGAACCGCTACTGGAGCAGCGGCACATCGGTCGGCAGTTCGGACAGCGGGCAACGGGGCGGCGACGGCAGCAGCCTGTCGCAGGGATCGGCCACGACCCCCTCGGCCTGCCGCGCGATCGGCGGAACCTGGAACACGGGCAGCGGTTTCTGCTGGCGGCTGTAGCGGTCCACGCAGGACATCGGCGGCTGACGCGCAGGCTGACGCCGCGTTCCTGTCACGTCAAGGATCGGGAGATTTTGGTGGAGCCAAGGAGGATCGAACTCCTGACCTCTTGAATGCCATTCAAGCGCTCTCCCAGCTGAGCTATGGCCCCACCGGTGCGGCCGTCCCCGGCTGCGAGACGCGGTTTAGGCGGTCGCGCGGGGGAGTTCAAGCGAAAAATTTCACCCGGCGAAGCGATTTTCCGACCCTCCCCACCGCATCGCCGGGCAAGCAAAACGCGCGGTCCCCGCCTGGGGCCGCGCGTCCTGCAAACAGGCCTGTGCCCCGTCCCGGGGCGGTCAGGGTCAGATTTCTTCTTCGTCGGCCGCCACTTCGCCGAGGTCATCGAACGACACGGTCTCGTCGTCCTCGTCCTCGAGGAGTTCGTCATCGGCCTCGACCGCGACTTCATCATCCTCGATCAGCGCCTCGTCGGCATCAAAGGCCGCGACGGTCGCCGCCTTGACCTTGGCCGCGTCCATCGTCGCGCCCGAGCCCTTGCGGCCGGGCAGGTCGAGTTGCACGATCTCGCCGGTATAGGGGCTGATGATCGGCGTCTTGTTCAGATCGTAAAACCGCTTGCCGGTGGTCGGGCAAACGCGCTTCACACCCCATTCTTCCTTGGGCATAGACGGTCCTTCCCATGCGTGGATCGCAGCCCCGTGCCACAGTTGCCGCACCTTGTCAAAGCCTTTCCGACAGTGTTTGTCTTTGCCGGCAGGGGCCCGGCCCCGTCAGGAGTGCTTGTGGCGCGCGACCCCGACCAGATTGAACTCGCCGGCGATCCCCCCGTCAGCCTGCGCATCCGCCGCTCGGCCCGGGCGCGGCGGCTGTCGCTGAGTGTGTCGCGGCTGGATGGGCGGGTAACGCTGACCCTGCCGGCGCGGGTGGCGCTGAAGGGGGCGATGGCCTTTGTTCAGGAACGCCGCGGCTGGATCGACAAGGCGCTGGAGGGGGCGGTGGCGCCGGTCCTGGTGGCGCCGGGGGCGCTGCTGCCGGTCGAGGGGCGGATGCTGACCGTGCAGGCTGCGCCGGTGCGCAGCGCGCGGATCGAGGGCGGGGCGCTGCTGGTGCCCGCCGCGCGCCCGGGGCCGGCGGCGCTGGCGTTCCTGCGGGCGCTGGCGCGGCAGCGGCTGGCGGCGCGGGTGGCGGTCCATGCGGCGGCGCTGGGCCGGACGGCGGGCGCGCTGACCCTGCGCGACACGCGCTCGCGCTGGGGGTCCTGCACGGCGACGGGGGATCTGATGTTCAACTGGCGCCTGATCCTGGCCCCACCCGAGGTGCTGGATTACGTCGCCGCGCACGAGGTCGCGCATCTGGCGCAGATGAACCATTCGCCCGCCTTCTGGGCCGAGGTGGCGCGGCTGTTCCCCGGCCATCTGGCGGCACGGCGCTGGCTGAAGACCCAGGGCACCGCGCTGCACCGCTACCGATTCGCCCCTGAGGCTTGACCGGCCTGCGGCCTTGTGATCACATTTCCCCATGGTCCTGCGCATCCGCCCCGCCCCTGACCCTGCCACGCTGTCGGCGCATGACCGCGTCTATCGCACGCTGCGCACGCAGGTCATGCACGGCGAACTGGCGCCCGGTCAGGCGCTGACCCTGCGCGGGCTGGCGCGGACTTTTGACGTCAGCATGACCCCGGCGCGCGAGGCCGTGCAGCGGCTGGTGGCCGAAGGCGCGCTGACCATGTCGGCGTCAGGCCGCGTGACCACCCCGGAACTGTCGAACGACCGGATCGAGGAACTGGCCTCGATCCGCGCGCTGCTGGAGCCGGAACTGGGCAGCCGTGCCCTGCCGCGCGCCCATTCGGCGCTGATCGACCGGATGGAGGCGATCAACGCGGCCAATACCGATGCCGTGCTGCGGCAGGATGCGACGACCTATGTGCGCACCAATCTGGAGTTTCACCGCACGCTTTACTTGCGCGCCCAGTCGCCCGCGATGCTGGCGCTGGTGGAAACGCTGTGGCTGCAACTGGGGCCGACGATGCGCGCCCTTTATGGCCGCCTGCGCCGCAACTCGCCGCCGCCGCACCACCGGCTGATCATCGCGGCGCTCAAGGCGGGGGACGAGCCGGGCCTGCGGCTGGCGCTGAGGACGGATGTCACGCAGGGCCTCAGGCATCTGGTGCAGTAGCGGGCACCTCGATATCCAGCACCAGAACGCCGTCCAGCCCGCCTTCGGCCAGCGCCACCAGACGCGCGCCCAGCGCCTGATGTTCGGGGTGGTCGGCATAGGTTTTCAGATCCGCCCAGGTCGCGAAGTCCACGACGAAACCGTGATGGTATCCGCGCTCGATCCCCTCAGGGCTGGTCGAACGGCCGCCGACAAAGCCGCTCGCGCCGGGTAACCGCGCGGTCAGCGCCGCCAATCCGGCGTAAAGGGCGGTGATCGACTCTTCCGGTGTCCCTTCCCGGAACCGGGTCAGCACGATGTGGCGGATCATGGCCGCGCCGCTGTCAATGCACGCTCACCGGCTCGAGCTGATTCTCGCGCGCCACGAAGAACGCGGTGCGGCGGTCCTGAGTCAGGGCGAGGCACTCGCCGGTGTCGGCATGCACGCCCCAGACCTGCGCGCCGCCGGGGATCTTCAGGCGCACGTCATCGGGCAGCGTTTCCGGGTCGATCCGGCGGACATAGGCGATGCGGCCGGCGGGCAGATGGGGGAAGGGGGTGTTCATGCGCGCCCCCCTCAGCCCAGCGTGATCGGGATCGAGCGCACGACCACCTCAGGCTCGCGGCGCTCAAGGGTGATCTGCAACAGGCCGTTGTCCAGCCGCGCGCCCGTCACCTCGACGCCATCGGCCAGGGCGAAGGCGCGGGTGAACTGGCGGGTGGCGATGCCGCGGTGCAGGAACACCCGCTCGGGCGCCGGATCGGCCTGACGGCCGCGCACCACAAGCTGGCGGTCCTCCAGCGTGATCGCCAGATCGTCAGGCCCGAACCCCGCCAGCGCCAGTGTGATCACAAAGCGGTGCGGCTCGGCCAGTTCGATGTTGAAGGGCGGGTAGCCGTCGGCACCGGCGCGCGCCGTGCGTTCGACCAGGCGTTCCAGCGGTTCGAATCCCAGCAGCAGGGGATGCGACGAGAAGGCGAATTTCGACATTTCCGGGCCCCATGACAGCGACACGCCGACCGGCCCCCGCCGCGCGGCGAACCGGATTCGACAGCCGATATGGGGACGCCCCGGGCACAGCGCAAGGGGGCCGCGAAGCCTTTGCCAGAGCGCGCGAAAACCGCTAGGATGCACGCAAACAGGGACGAGTCGCAGGCGACCATGAACGCACCGATGGAGCTGAACCACGAGGAGGTTCTCCGCGTGAAGCTGGAGGTCTTGCGCCGTGAGCATCGCGATCTCGACGACGCGATTGCGGCCATGCACGACCGCGGCACCGGCGATGAACTGGCCATGAAGCGGCTGAAGAAGCGCAAGCTGGCGCTGAAGGACATGATTGCCCGGATCGAGGACGAACTGACCCCCGATATCATCGCCTGACCGCGCTTGCGGGCCAGGCCCTGCCCGAAAGGCCCCCCGCCGTGCTGTTTCGCGCCCTCGCGTTTGCCGCCTTTGGTCCCGGTGCTGCCCTGGCCCAGGACGTCCGGGTCTGGAATTACGTCCGTTATGTCGAGCCCGTGCCGACCGATACGGTGCTGGACCTGGGTTACGGCGTGCCGCAGAGCGACGATGTGCAGGCCGCGATGCTGTGCACGATTGATGGCGCGCGCACCTATGCGCAGACGCTGATGGCCGCGGATGTTCAGGGGCTGGCGACCGGGGCGGAGGTGGGCCTTGACGTCAGCGCCCCCGGCTATTCCGCCCGGATCGCGGGGCGGGTGGTCCGGCACGAGGAATACATCCACGGCGTCGAGATGGCGATTGCGCTGGACGATGCGTTCTGGAGTGCGCTGATGGCGGGCGGCGCGATGACCTATGGGGTGCCGGGCCGCACCCGGCAGACGCTGCCGCTCGACGGGGCGACCGATCTGGCCCATGCGTTTCTGGGCGATTGCCTGTCGATCCGTGATCTGACGCCCGACGCGCCCGCGCCGGTCAAGTGATGCGCCGTAGGGTGCGTGCTCGCACGCACCTGACGAGGGTCTGTAGGGTGCGTGCTCGCACGCACCTTACCCCTGCCACAGCGTCACCCGCGTCCCGCCCATGTCCATCGCCGGGCCGCAGGGTTCCAGCGGCAGGCCGGTCGCCTTCACCAACCCGGCATCGGGTGCCACAAGGCCGACTCGCCAGCCGGCGAAGCGCTCGCGCAGCACCGCACCCATCGCGCCATACAGCGCGAACAGCGGTTTGCGCTCTCCCAGCCGCCCGCCCCAGGGCGGGTTGATCAGCACAAGGCCGGGCGCCACGCCGTCAGGCGGGGTCAGGTCGCTGATCGGGCGGCGCTCGAACCGGCACCAGCCGCTCACCGCGGCGCGGGCGGCGTTCGCGCTGGCCCCGGCAATCGCCCCCTGATCGCGGTCGGACCCGAAGAACCGCAGGACAGGCGCGCGGCCCGGCGTGCCCTGCATCGCGGCAAAGGTGCGGGCGTCGAACCCTTGCAGCGACTGAAAGGCGAACTCGCGGCCGCGCCCCGGGTGCAGGCCCGCCGCGACCTCGGCCGCCTCGATCAGGAACGTGCCCGACCCGCACATCGGATCGACCACCGCTTGCGACCCGTCGAACCCCATCCGCGCCAGCACCGCCGCGGCCACGGTTTCGCGCAGGGGGGCCTTGCCGACGGCCTCCTTGTGCCCGCGCTTGTGGAGCGACTCGCCCGAGGTATCCAGACTGATCGTGCAGAGGTCATCGTCGATGCGCGCCTTGACCGCCACGCCCTCGCCCTCGGGCGCGCCCAGGGTTTCGGCAATCGCCGTGGCGATGCGCTGCGCCGCGGCCTTGTGGTGATAGATGCGCGAGGCGTGGCAGGCGGCCTCGACCCGGATAGGAACATCGGCGCGCAGGACCGATGCCCAGTCCACCTTGCGCGAGCGTTTGTCCAGTTGCGCAAGGTGCATGGCGCGGAACTCCGCGATGCGGGCCAGAACCCGGCTGGCGGTGCGCAGGGTCAGGTTGGCGCGCCAGACCTCGGGCCAGCCGCCCGATATCTGCACGCCGCCGGGCAGCGGGGTGACCCCGGCAAAGCCCTGGGCGCGGGCCTCGGCCAGAAGGTCGGTTTCCAGCCCGGGGGCGGCGACGAGGAAGATCGAAAGCGGGTCCATCCGCCTGCCTTAGCGCCTTGCGCGCGCCGCGGCGAGGGCTTTGCATCGCAGGGTCCGCGTGATAACGCGCGGGACAAACCTGCGGAGGGTGCGGTGGGCGTGGATGTGGGCATCATCATGGGCAGCCAGTCGGACTGGCCGACCCTGCGCGAGGCGGCGGCGATTCTGGACGAGCTGGGGATTTCCCACGAGGCGAGGATCGTCAGCGCCCACCGCACGCCGGACCGGCTGTGGGACTATGGGAAGACCGCCGTTCAGCGCGGCCTCAAGGTGATCATCGCGGGCGCCGGTGGCGCGGCGCATCTGCCCGGCATGATGGCGTCGAAAACCCGGGTGCCGGTGATCGGCGTGCCGATCCAGACGAAGGCGCTGGGCGGTGTGGACAGCCTTTACAGCATCGTGCAGATGCCGAGGGGCTTTCCGGTGGCGACGATGGCGATTGGCGGCGGGGCCAATGCCGGGCTGATGGCGGCGCAGATTCTGGCGATGCACGACCCGGCCTTGGCGGCGCGGGTGGAGGCATGGCGCGAGGCGCTGTCAGCCTCGATCCCCGAGGAGCCGCGCGATGAGTGACCCCCTGCAACCCGGCGCCTGCATCGGCATCCTGGGCGGTGGCCAACTGGGCCGGATGCTGTCGGTCGCGGCCGCCCGGCTGGGGTTTCGCTGCCATATCTATGAACCTGGCGCCAACCCGCCCGCCGGGCATGTGGCGGAATGCGTGACCACGGCGGCCTGGGAGGATGAGGGCGCGCTGAGGGCCTTTGCGGCCTCGGTCGATGTGATCACCTATGAGTTCGAGAACATCCCCACGGCCACGCTGGACCTGCTGGAATCGTTGCGCCCCGTGCGCCCCGGGCGGCGGGCGCTGGCGGTCAGTCAGGACCGGCTGGAGGAGAAGGATTTCCTGACCGGGCTGGGGTTGCGCACGGCGCCCTATGCCGATGTGCCCGATGCGGCGGCTTTGGAGGCCGCGCTGGCGCGGATCGGGGCGCCCGCGATCCTGAAGACACGGCGGCTGGGCTATGACGGCAAGGGGCAGGCGCGGATCATGGAACCCGCGCAGGCGCCGGCGGCGCTGGCGGCCATGGGCGGGGCCGAGGCGATCCTGGAGGGCTTCGTGCGCTTCTCGCATGAGGTGTCGGTGATCGTGGCACGCGGGGCGACGGGCGAGGTCGCGTGCTTCGACCCCGGCGAAAACGTGCATGAGGACGGCATCCTGCGCACCACCACCGTGCCCGCGCGGCTGACGCCCGCGCAGAAGGTGGATGCGATCCTGCTGGCAGGGCGGATCGTGAATGCGCTGGAGTATGTGGGCGTGATGGGGGTGGAGTTGTTCGTGACGCCGGGCGGCCTGATCGTGAACGAGATCGCGCCGAGGGTGCACAATTCCGGCCACTGGACGCAACTGGGATGCGCGGTGGACCAGTTCGAACAGCACATCCGCGCGGTGGCGGGCTGGCCTTTGGGCAATGGCGCGCGGCATGTGGATGTGGTGATGGAGAACCTGATTGGCGCGGATGTGGACCGGGTGCCCGCGCTGGCGCGCGAGGCGGGGGTGCAGATCCACCTGTATGGCAAGGGTGCGCCGCGCCCG
>Ga0075157_10002537_pt1 | contig 10626 bp, 8 predicted proteins | sample JI81BgreenDNA_FD_70967 | JGI IMG/M metagenome (GOLD analysis project Ga0075157, IMG submission 70967) | Wastewater effluent complex algal communities from Wisconsin, to seasonally profile nutrient transformation and Carbon sequestration -... | ecosystem: Engineered > WWTP > Effluent > Algae...
CGGAAGATGTAGAGCGCTTCTCCATGAACACCTGCGTGAGCCTTTTCATGATCGCCACCAACGAACTGCGCGATCTGAAATGCAACAAACGCGCTGTGTTGGAAGCCATGCTGGCCCTTATGGCGCCCTTCGCACCGCATATTACAGAAGAGCTCTGGCACCTGCTGGGGCATACTACTTCTGTTTGCGACGCCCAGTGGCCCGTTCTGAATGAAGAATACCTGAAAATGGATACCATCAATTATCCCATTCAGATCAATGGCAAATTGCGCGCGCACGTGGATTTACCCAACGGTTGCAGCGACGAAGACGCTTTTGCCGCCGCGCTCGCCGTGGAGCAGGTAAAAAAATGGTTGGAAGGCAATGCACCCAAAAAGCTCATCCACGTCAAAGGGCGGATGATAAATATTGTGGTGTAAATTGTACTTGACCGGATTTTTGGGTCTGATGCGGTAGTGAGCAAGCCTAAGAAAAATCATTCCGGCAAACTTCATATTTAAGGTCAGAAAGCCTGATATGATGTTTGCCGGAACTGTTTTACCCTAACAAATCCTTGGCAATTGCTCCCCAACGGGCATATTCACCACGCGTTTCCCACCAATTTTACTGTGTAGCAGTACCTGCTTCGGGTGCTCCGCCGTCACGCTGCCCATGATAGTTGCCTGGGTTGTTTTTTCACGACTTTTCATTGTTTCTACTACTAAATCGGCAATTTCCGGCGCAACGACGGCAATAAAAATGCCTTCATTGGCCACATATAAAGGATCAAGGCCCAGTAATTCGCAGGCGCCTTGTACTTCTTCCAACACCGGGATGGCCGCTTCCTGCAAATCCATACCTAAGCGCGTATCGCGCGCCAGTTCGTTGAGTACCGTGGCGACGCCGCCGCGCGTAGGGTCGTGCAGCAGCCGGATACCGCTCCCAAACTGATCGAGCAACGCCATGACGCTGTCGTTCAGGTTGGTCGTATCGCTCACAATGGCCGTTTCAAACTCCAGGCCCTGCCGAACGCTCAGAATGGCGATGCCGTGGCTGGCAATGGGGCCGCTGACGATGATTTTATCGCCGGGCTGCACCCGTTTTTTTCCGATTTCCGCCTTTGGATGTACCATCCCTACCCCGGAGGTGTTGATGAATATTTTATCGCCTTTGCCGCGCTCCACCACCTTGGTGTCGCCGGTTACAATTCGTACGCCGGCGGCTTCGGCGGCAAATTTTACACCCACCAAAATCTCCCAGAATTCCTCCATGCGCAGGCCTTCCTCTAAAATAAAAGCCAGCGAGAGGTATTGCGCCTGTGCGCCGCACATGGCCAGATCGTTCACCGTGCCATTGACGGCCAATTCGCCGATATTGCCGCCTGGAAAAAAGATGGGCGAAATCACATAACTATCGGTCGAAAAGGCCATTTGCCCGTTCGTCACGGGGAAGCGCGCGCCATCGTGTCGCTCATCGAGCAATTCATTTTTCAGCAAATCAAACACGCCGCTGTCAAGCAGGCGATTCGTGAGCAGCCCTCCGCTGCCATGCCCCAGCGTTATGATCTCGAAATCGAGCTTAGGCATGGGGCATTGCAATTGCATTTTAACTTTATTGTACATTTTCTAATAACTGTGAAAAATGATAATAAGCCGCACAAGCGCCTTCGGAGGAAACCATTGGCGCGCCAAGTGGAAACTGAGGCGTGCATTTTTTGCCAAACGCGGGGCATTCATGTGGCTTTTTAATCCCTTTTAGTACCAAACCCGCAATACATTCTTCGCTTTCGGGTACTTTTTCGATGTTGACGGCAAATTTTTTATCGGCGTCGTATTCCGCCAGATCGGCCCTTACTTCATAGCCGCTATTCGGAATATTACCGATACCACGCCACTCGCGGTCGCTCTCTTCAAACACCTGCCGAATCACTTTGATGGCTTCCGGGTTGCCCTCCGGCCGCACCACCCGACTGTACTGATTTTCCAATTTGTACTCACCGCGTTCTAATTGCCGGACGGTCATCAGAATGCCCTGCACCAAATCCACCGGCTCAAAGCCGGTCACGACAATCGGAATTTTATAACGCTGCACCAAAGGTTCGTATTCAGAAATACCCATTATCGTGCAGACATGACCTGCCGCAAGGAATGCCTGAATTTGCGCCTCCTCATCATTCATCACTGCCTCAATGGCGGGCGGCACCAGCACATGAGAAGTCAGGATGGAGTAGTTTTTCACCCCCAGATGTTGGGCGTGCAGCACGGAAAGCGCGTTGGCCGGCGCCGTGGTTTCAAAGCCTACGGCAAAAAAGACTACTTCTCGACCGGGCGTTTCAGAGGCTATTTTCACCGCTTCCAACGGTGAGTATAAAATGCGAACATCTGCGCCGGCAGCTTTCGCCTCCAACAGGCTCATTTTGGAGCCGGGAACCCGCAGCATATCGCCATAAGAGCACAGGATAACGCCTTTATCGAGGGCTAAGTGAACCGCCTTGTCGATGAGGTTCAACGGCGTCACGCAGACCGGGCAGCCCGGCCCGTGCACCATACGCACTTCGGGGGGCAGCAATTGCAGAATGCCGTTTTTGACAAGGCTGTGCGTTTGTCCGCCACAAACCTCCATGATCGTCCAGGGGCGCGTTACGGTTCGGCGGATTTCCTCCATGTATTGCGCCACCACATCGGCGTCGCGGAATTCTGTCATAAATTTCATAGGTACAGCAAGGTCTTACAACCCTTTTTGCCACAATACCCATTGCCCTACTGGAATACATTCATCATTGGGCGACAGATTTTTATGAAAAAAAAGGCGATACTCAGAAGAAAGGTTTTCAATCAACAAATCACAAAGCAGGGCATTTTGAAAAACACCGCCGCTAAAAGCCAGGTGTTTTACCCCGAAATGTAACGCTGCCACCCGAACAAACTCCGTTAAAGCCACATGAAATGTAAAGGCGATATCAGAAGGCGATTGGCCGGCAAGTTTGTCGCGCCAAAGGCGTTGCAGCAGCAGGCGATAATCAAAGGTAGCTTTCCCGGCCACGAAAACATCTTGTGCGTAGTCATTTTCGGGTAAAATTTGCCCCACATCCGCCAGTGCCTCCAACGCCATGGCCGCCTGGCCTTCAAAACTATTCCGATCACCCAGATCAAGGAGCGCTGCCACCGCATCGAATAAACGCCCGACACTGCTGCTCTGTACCGTACGCTCGTGCCGTAATGCTTTTTGATAAAAATTCCACTCCAATGCACTAAAGCGGCTTTGCAAATGCATCTGAATTTCCGGCAAATCGCGCGTGAGGGCAAGCGCCGCCAATCGCGGTTGCAGGGCGGTCTGGTCGCCGCCAGGCAGCGGAAAGGGCTGTAAATGCGCTACACGTTGAATAATTCCCTTTTCCTGTATAAAAAACTCTCCGCCCCAGGCGCTGCCATCTTCCCCGTAACCCGTGCCATCCCAAATGATCCCCATTACCGCAAACTCAGCATTCACAAGCGCGTTTTCTGCTAAAACTGCCGCAAAATGTGCCTCATGGTGAAAAAATTGCATCAAAGGAACACCCCATGTTTCAGCTTTTTCGGCCGCCAGATGCGTAGCCGCATAATCCGGATGCCGATCTGCCAGTACCACTTGCGGCTGCGCGCCCAGCATTTGTTCAAAATGGTCCAAGGTGTGGCGGTAACGCGCTTGTACTTCATAGCTGTTCAATGCACCGAGATAAGGACTGACGTAATAATTGCCGTCCTGCACCCAGGCAAAGGCACTCTTCATATCAGCGCCGGAACAAAAAACGATTTCAGGTCGCGCTGCCATGCCGGGAAGCAACAGAGATGGCGCAAGTCCCCGCGCACGACGCAGCCAAACCGGCAGGGCCTGTCGGGCGCTGAAACGCAGTACGCTGTCGTCCTGGGCCAAAGCTATATCGCGGTTGTGTTGCAAAAACAAGTCGGCTATACTTTCCAGCACTGCGCGTGCAGCATCATTTTCTGCCGCAATCGGGCTACCGCTGCAGTTACCGCTGGTTGCTACAAGCGGGCGTTGCAGTATGGCGCTCAGCCGTTCCAATAGCGGCGCATACGGCAACATAACTCCAATATGACCGCTGTTTTCGGGAATGATTTCTGCCACGGCAAGTCCGCTGCGAGGATTTGATTTGAGTGGTAGCAGGACAATCGGCGCCGCTGCGCTCTCAAGCGCGGCCTGTTCACAAGTGCGCAACATGGCGTCTCCCTGTAATATTTCCAGATTGGGGTAAAGCAGCGCAAATGGTTTGTGCGGGCGATTTTTGCGCCGCCGCAGGGTTGCCACAGCCGCTGCATTACAGGCATCGCAAATCAGCAGGTAACCGCCAATACCTTTTAACGCGAGGATTTGCCCGGCTGCAATGGCCGATGCGCTTTCATGTAAAGCGACCTCGGTATCCTTGCTGATGATGTCGCCCTGCGCGGTGCATAACGTCAGCTGGATGCCACAGGTCGGGCAGGAGTTGGTTTGTGCAAAATAGCGGCGGTCTTCAGGGTGGTGGTACTCTGCCAGACATTCCGGGCACATCTGAAAGTTGCGCATGGTCGTGGTATGGCGATCATAGGGAAGCGCTTCCAAAATAGAGTACCGGGGGCCGCAAAGCGTGCAGGTAATAAATGGATAAGCAAAACGGCGGTTATTGGGGTCGCGCATTTCCCGACGGCATTCAGGACAAATGGCGAAATCGGGTGCAATGAGCAATCCGGCCTTCGCATGGGCGTTGCTTTCCATTATTTGAAAGTCCGAAAATGCCTGAAATGGCAAAATTTCAAGCGTTTTTTCCGTAATTTGAGCCAATGGTGGCGACGCATCCAAAATTTTATTTACCCAAACCTGCATCTGCGTTTCCGTACAGGTAAATACAATATGCAATCCGTCGGCAGCATTATTGACCCAACCGTTCAGTGCATGTTCCCTTGCCAGGCGCCAGATCAAGGGCCGGAACCCGACGCCCTGTACACGGCCACGCAAATGAAGATGATATGTTTGTGCCTGTTCCATAAGCAACCACCAAAGGTAGCAGGCAGTTGGATATTTAAAAAGCTTTTCCGATTTCTGTGTACTTTTGAGCTTTCAAGCATCTTACGTCAGTCAGCTTTGTTCAAACGCCTCAACATAAACAGCGATAACGCCGTTTCCGATGAACTGCTCCTGGAACGCTTTCTGCGCTCGGGCGACGCAGCGACTTTGGGTACGCTTTATGGTCGTTATATGCCGATGGTGTATGGCGTTTGTTTGAAATGGTTGCAAGACAGCGGAAAGGCCGAAGACGCCGTCATGAGTATTTATGAGGAATTGGTGCGCAAATTGCCCTCCCAACAAGTAGAATCCTTCCGCGGATGGCTTTTTGTGGTGGCCCGCAACTATTGCCTCATGGAACTCCGCAAACAACAACGACGCCCAACCGACCTGTACGCTCCGGAAGACATGCAACGCTACGACGGCGGTGCAGAAAGCCCCGACGCGGAGTTGCCGCCCGACCACAGCAAGCCCCTCGAAAAATGTATGGGCGAACTACCGGACGTGCAGCGACAAAGCGTGCAATGGTTCTATTACGAAGATAAATCCTATAAAGCAATAGCCGACCTCATGCAGGAAGAAGTAGGTAAAGTGCGCTCATATATCCAAAATGGCCGCCGAAACCTCAAAATCTGCTTAGAAAAAGCCGGCGTTCAACTCGATAACCCACTGTGATGCCCCTGCGCAACGATGATCAGCGTTTTTTGGAATTACTGGATAAATGGATATCCGGCGATTTCACGCGTACCGACCTGCTGGAGATCCGGCAGCTGGCGGCTTCCGATCCGTTCCGGGCCGATGCCTGGGAGGGCTTTAATACCCTGCCGGAAGCCGATCATCAGCAACAACTCGATACCCTGCGTCGTCGCCTGAATACACAACCCGACAAGCGTGTCGGCGTTCGGCGCTGGTGGTTTTATGCCGCCGCTGCCGCCTCCCTGCTCCTGATCGGAATCGCCCTGCCTCGCCTGTGGCTCAACAAGGGCTTTATTGGGCAAGAACAGGCGCCATTGGCTGCCGCCACCGAAAAACAGGAGCAGCCGGATGGCTCTACCGCAACGCCGGCAAATGCCGCGGAAAGCACCGCCCTCAGTACTGAAAATCACAGCGCCACCCTGTTCAGGACAACGCTGCCACCCGCCGCCCCGACCCAACAACCGGGCGCCGCAGCCAGCACTGCCGCAGTGCCGGAGCCCCCCGCTTCCGATCAGGCGCCACCACCAGCTGAAGCCATCGCTGCCGGCGGCGAAGCTGCCGATGAGGTACTTGCCGAAGCCCCGGTCACCCTCAGCGAAGCAGCCGAAGATAAAATTGCCGCAGCGCCGCCGCCAGCGCCGGTCGCACGCAGTACCGAGCCACTGCCCACCGCCAAACCAACGCCCCAAAGCACGCGCAACGCAAAAGCCAAACGCCAAAGCCCGGCAGAAGCCAAAAGCAAAGACTGGGCCGATACCGACACCAAATCTAACATGGATTCACTGCGCCGGGAAGCCCGCAAAGCCGACCAACCCGCCGAAAGCGAACCGGTCAACGGATGGGACGCCTTTAATCAGTTTGCCCGCGGCGCCGCCCGCCTCACCCCGCAGGCTCGCGCTCAAAACGTGAGCGGCAGCGTGCGTGTGCAATTCAGCGTAAGCCCCGAAGGCGAGCCACAGAATTTTGTCTTCCTGCGCCGCCTCGGATACGGACTTGACGACCAAGCCAAAACCATTATTCAGAACTGGGCATGGATTCCGGGTGTAAAAAACAGCGTCATCGTAGAGATTTCTTTTGTGCGCTGATGCCAGTTAACAAATTATTATTCGACAAAAAACGCCCATTGAGTTTCCAAATATAATTCTGCAAAGAAACCGGATACCAAGGCTAAGCCAAAGCAGAACGGGCCATTTGCCCAAAAAACAAACAAAATTTCAATTAATGCAAAGATTTTCAGGCACTTAGCACATTTAGCCCTACCTTTGCATTGTGACCTGCAATAAACCCCGCGTTCAAAATCCTGTTCAGTCCTGTATTCAGTGGCTGCTGCACGCATACAAGATGTTGGGGCATAGCGCCGCATCCTGCTACGTTCATCAATCCTGCTTTTACGTTTTGAAGTACCGCATTTTCGTCATATTATCCTTGCTTCCGGCACTGTTATTTGCCGGAGATCCGCCGCCGACCGATTACTCCCGCGCCGATACCGATGGCCCTTATGTGCTTTATCGCGGTCCGGAGATTGTGGTCAAATCTGTTGTTCGTCGCGACTCACAGGCATTGGTCAGCGCCCGCAGCTACCGTAAAAAATCGGAGCTGCAACTGCGCAGTATCGTCGCCGAAACAAGGGATACCTTTTACTTCCCTCTGCACGACTTTCCCAAATCGCAACCCGACGAATACGAATTGCCCGAGCGCATACTTGTAATTTCTGATATCGAGGGCAATTTCGCAGCTTTGAAAGGACTGCTCCAGGGCGCTAAGGCCATCGACAAAAAATTCAACTGGAATTTTGGCAAAGGCCATCTGGTATTGCTTGGCGACTTCTTTGACCGAGGCACACAAGTAACCGAATGCCTCTGGCTGCTTTATAAATTGGAAGCCGAGGCCGAAGCCGCCGGCGGCAAGGTACACTTCATCATGGGCAACCATGAAATCATGAACTTAGCCGGTCAACACGACTATGTACGCCGCAAATATCTTGAAAATGCCGAACTCATCGGCGAGCCGCTATACCGCTTGTACGATAAAAACTCCGAGCTGGGCCGTTGGTTGCGCTCAAAAAACGCCGTGGAGAAAATTGGCGACTATATATTTTGCCACGGTGGTTTCAGCCCCGAACTGACGCAAGGGAAATACAAAATAGATGAAATAAACGCCCTCGCGCGTGAATTTTATGGTATCCCGATGGCGGAAATCAACCACCCCCGCGCTCAAAAAGTGTTCGATTATCAGATCGGTATTTTCTGGTACCGCAAAGCCGCCAAAAACCAATCGGATCCGGAAACCATCGCCGCAACCCTCGAAGCCCTCAACGCCAAACGGATGGTGGTTGGCCATACCCTGCACGACGACCTGACCGCCTATTACCGCGGCCAACTCATTTGTATTGATCTGTACCATGAGGAAAATATTCGTCGCGGCACACTCAAAACCCTCTACATCGAAGAGGGCCGCTGCTACGGTTTAGACAGCAACGGAGAAAAAAGCTCCGTGTTTAATATCGTACTGGCAAAAGGACAGTGAGTAACGATGAATGATGAAAGAATTTTGGATTTTTGATGCTTGATTTTTAATTAATGCCTTGACAATCAATTTTTTACAAAAAAATTCATCATTCATCATTCATCATTCATCATTCATCATTCATCATTCATCATTCATCATTCATCATTCATCATTCATCATTCATCATTCATCATTCATCGTTCATCGTTAACAACGCTTAGCCAGAAATTATTCGTGCCCTCTCCCTGAACCAGGGCGAGGGCTTGTTCGTTCAGGAGTTCGAGCAGGGCCAGAAAAGTAACAATGGCATGAATGCGATTGTCGAGGCCAAGGAAAAGGGTTTCAAAATTGGTTTTTTCTCCCGGTCTGATCCGTTCTTTCAGGTAAGCCCTTTGTTGTTGAATCGTATAATTGTAATTATAAACGGTGTGGATGCGTTTTTTGGCATTGTCTTCGTCGAGCCGGGCGACGAGCCGTTCAAAAACCCGCAGGAGTTTATACAGGGAAATACTCTCCATCTCCGCATCTGCCATAGCCTGATCGGCGAGTTTGCGCAACTCCTGGGAGGCGAAACCGCGCGGCGACATGAAGGCACGCACTTCTTCAAGGCGGCGCAAATCTTCCAGCACACTTTTGTAGCGCTTGTATTCCAGCAGGCGGTCGACTAATTCGCGGCGAGGGTCAATTTCATTGCCTTCTTCATCAATTTGCTTGCGGGGCAAAAGCAGTTTGGCTTTGATACGCATCAGAGTAGCCGCCACGACAATAAACTCCGAAGCCAAATCAATATTCATGGCTTCCGCCTGATGCAGGTAGCCTAAAAAATCATCTGTAATCCTGGCAATCGGAATATTGTAAATATCCAACTCATCGCGTTCAATAAAGAACAGCAAAAGGTCGAATGGCCCCTCAAAAGCGGGCAATTTTATGGTAAAAGTTTCTGCCATTAGCCTTATTTCGGAGCATTTGCCTTGCCAACAATTTTCCCGTTTTCATCGAGGAACAACATTGCAACCCGGCGATTCATTTTCCGGTTCTCAGGCAGGTCAACGCCTTCATCGCTGCTGCTGCGGTCAATATTATCTGCCACCGGACGGGATTCGCCAAATACTTTTACAAACATACGATCGGCGCGTATACCGCGCTCTATCAGGTAGTTGCGCACAGCGCGGGCGCGACTGGTTGCGAGTTTTACATTAGCCTCTGCACTGCCTACGGCATCTGTGTGGCCGAAAATTTGCAGGGTGTATTTCGGGTTTGCCTTTAATGTTTGTGCCACTTCGTCAAGTGTCGCCTTGCCTTCAGGGTTGAGGCTGTAACGTCCGAAATCGAAGAAAACAGCTTTTTCCCCCTCTTCTTTTACAAACATACGTCCCGGACGGAAGTAAGGGCAGTCTGTACCGCAAAGCAGGCGCTGTTCGGCGAGGTCGATAATGGTGCTGTTGGGAAAACCTTTTGCGGCAAGTTCGCGAAGCAGCACTTCCGCTTCCTCACGGGTATTAAAAGTTTTGGCAGCGAAATAGCGGTAAATACCGAGCTGGTCGCGGCTAACGATGATGTCTTTTACCTGCCGATCGCGAAAATAGGCAGAAGGCATGGAATCGGGATAGGCCGCAACCTGAACGCGGAAATCCTGGGAATGCGTTTCGGAGCTGAAAAGAAGAGCGCTCATCAGGGCGCAGTAGAAGCAAATGTGGCGCAGCATGGATTATGTGTTTTCGAGTTTTTGCGTTTTAGTTGAATGGAGGGGCTTATAATACTTCAGCCACTACAAATATACTGCCAATCACAACAATCAGGTCGTCTTTGCCAGCAGATCGTTTTGCGGCAGCCAGCGCTTTGGGTACCGATTGGTAATGACGCCCATATAAACGCCACTGCGCTGCTTTTTCGCGTAATTCATCGGCTGGTAATCCGCGTGGAATGTTGGCTTTGGCAAAATAATAGCGGGCGAAGGTAGGAAAAAGCGCCAATGCTTTATCCAAGTCTTTATCGTTGACAAAACCGCAAACGATGTGCAGGCGCCTTTTTCCACCATCACACAACGCCACAATAGCATCGAAAGCCGCCCGCAGGCCGGCTTCATTGTGGGCACTGTCGCACAAAATATCGGGTTGCCGCCCGATCCATTGCCAACGCCCCATGAATTTAACCCGACGGCGCAAATCTGAAAATCCTGCCGCAATGGCAGCATCGCTGATTTGAGGCAATCGTTGCTGAAGCTGCAAGGCTGCGCGATAAGCGGTTGTAATGTTGCGTTCCTGATAAGGGCCGCCGGCATCTACTTCTAATTCGGAATGCGGAATGCGGAGTGCGGAATCTTCTACTTTCCCGGAGAGGGCCAGGGTGGGTTGCGGAATGGGGAATTCGGAATGCGGAGTGCGGAGTGCGGAATGCGGAATG
>Ga0075157_10002538_pt1 | contig 10625 bp, 10 predicted proteins | sample JI81BgreenDNA_FD_70967 | JGI IMG/M metagenome (GOLD analysis project Ga0075157, IMG submission 70967) | Wastewater effluent complex algal communities from Wisconsin, to seasonally profile nutrient transformation and Carbon sequestration -... | ecosystem: Engineered > WWTP > Effluent > Algae...
GCGGAGCTAACTAAATGCAAAGTTCAGCGGCTTTATTGCCAATTGTTCACTTTCCGTATTTTTTTTCGTCTGATTTTAGTCATGTTTCAAGTCACAGTCGTTTTTGATGTGCATCGACGTATTTTTGCGCCATGATTTACCAAAACGACCTCATCCTCCGGGCTGCCCGGGGCGAAGCTACCGAAAGAACTCCCGTTTGGATGATGCGTCAGGCCGGACGAATCCTGGCCGAGTACCGCGAAGTGCGGGCACGCGCCGGCGATTTCAAAACGCTGGTAGAAACCCCTGAGTTAGCAGCTGAGGTGACCCTACAACCGGTGGATTTGTTGGGCGTAGATGCCGCCATCATCTTTAGCGATATTTTGGTGGTGCCCGACGCCATGGGCTGCCGTTACGAGATGGTAGAAGCGCGTGGACCGCTCTTCCCGCAAACGGTGCGTTCGATGCAAGAGTTACAATCCATTCACGTTGCCGACGCCAGCGAACTGCAGTACGTTACCGATGCCATCCGCCTCACGGTGCAACAGCTGGCAGGACGCGTACCGCTTATCGGCTTTGCCGGGGCGCCATGGACCATTTTTGCCTACATGACCGAAGGCAAAGGCAGCAAAACCTTCAGCATCGCCAAAAAGCTCCTCTACACCGATCCGCAGTTTGCGCATGCCTTGCTCGATAAAATCACCCTTTCGACCATTGCTTACCTCAAAGCGCAAATTGCGGCCGGAGCGGCCATGGTTCAGTTGTTCGACAGTTGGGCAGGGATACTCAGCCCAAGTCAGTACCATGAGTTTTCGAGCAGGTATATCGCCCGCATTTGCGAGGCCATCACCGAAGTGCCGGTGACGGTTTTTGCCAAGGGGGCCTTTTTTGCCTTGGAAGATTTTGCCGCCATGCCGTGCCGCACCATCGGGCTCGACTGGAACCTCGACCCACAAGCGGTGCGGGAGCGCATTGGTCACGACAAAACCCTGCAGGGCAATATGGATCCGTGCTTATTGTATGCTTCGCCGACTGTAATAGAGGAAGAAACCCAACGGATGTTACGCGCTTTTGGGCCGCAGAAGTATATCGCTAACCTCGGCCACGGGGTATATCCCGATACGCCGGTAGAGCATGTGCAGACCTTTATTCAAACGGTCAAGAACTTCCGGCACGGTTAATCCAAACGGCAGTCTTCTCGTACGACGGGATTAAATTCCGTACCTTTGCAGCGATTTTACAAGCATGGGACTTTTTTTTGCAACTTTCAGCGCGCTGTTTTCGGTCGTAAATCCGCTGGGGGCCATGCCGGTTTATCTCGCCCTCACCCAAAACGATTCGCCTGGCTGGCGGCGAGTACAACTCCGTAAAGCTGCCATCTACCTTGCTTGTATCCTAGTGGTGTTTTTTTTGGTAGGCACCTACATCCTCAACTTTTTCGGCATCACTATCGAGGGTTTGCGCATAGCAGGGGGGCTCATCATCACCAAATCGGGTTTTGATTTGTTACGTTCTAAAGGCAGCTACGAAAAGGGGCGTGCTATCACCAAAAAGGTGAAAGAGGAGGCTCTGCATAAAACCGACATTTCTTTCTCGCCTCTGGCCATGCCGATGCTTTCAGGGCCGGGCTCTATTTCGCTGCTCATTAGCCTAGCGCTCGAGATAAGTGCCTTCTGGGAATATGCGGCCATTATCGGCGCCATCGTGGCCATTGCTGTGGTGAGCTACCTCATTTTGCGTATTTCGCCAAAACTGGTGCGTTTTCTGGGCGAATCGGGCATCAACTCACTTTCGCGCATGATGGGTTTTATCGTGCTCGCTATTGGTATACAGTTCATTGCCAATGGGGTGATACCCATGCTCAAAGAAATCATGAAAGGCTAATCAGCTGTCGATTTGGTAATCGTCGGGGAAGCTGATTTTCCACGCACCTCGGATATCTCCTAACCGAAAATCGATGGCTTTGTCTTGCGGATAGGATTCACGGATGAATTGGTAATCCTCGGTTTTGATATCTCGCCCCGGCCTACCATGGCAGCTCAAGCACAAAGGATTGCCAATGCGGATGGCTCCATACCAAATACGTTTATCATCTTCTTTGAGCAATACGGCGGAGGGGTCGTCGCCTGATTCCAGTTGTTTTTCCCAGTCAGCAAAAATCTGCGATTCACTTTCGTCGGCTGCATTGAGCGGGTTGCGGCTGCGAACTGCAATACGTTGCACTTTCACTCCATAATTGATAGCCACGCTATCGGTGAGTGGCAACGCTTGCAAGCGGCAAAGATCAACGGCACCTTGAACGCCACCGAAGGCCATAGAATTGCCTAAGGCATCGGCGAGTTGGCTGAAGGTGGCAGCGGCAATTTCGCGTGCAGCATTGTGTAAACTGCTGTCGGCAACGGCAGCTTCCTGACTATCGGGCTGTTTTTTAAACTTGCAGCTGCTGGCAAGGAGTACAAGCACAGCGGCCGCACTGAAGAGGGTGATGACTTTGTATTTCATATTACCATTGCATTTTTTCTTTGTTGAGGAAGGCCGCGATACCTCGTTGGCAATCGGCTGTGCCGCGGGCATGGGCATTTTGTTCGGCAGCGTACCGCAGTGCCTGATCGTACGGTAAATCCTGCACGCGAGCGAGCATCTTTTTGGTGGTGGCAAGCGACTCGGCCGAACAGTTTTCGATGAGCTTGAGCGCAAATTGGTGCACTGCCCCAGCAATTTCATCGGCATTCACCACAAAATTGATTAAACCGTATCGCAGTGCTTCTTCGGCACTCATCAAATCGCCGGTAAGCAGCAGCTCGCGGGCTTTGCCTTCGCCAATTTTGCGGGCCAGAAACACCATCACGATGGCGGGGATAAAGCCGATTCGTACTTCGGTATAACCAAAACGTGCTGCGGGCACAGCAAAAGAGAAGTCGGTGAGCGTGGCCAGTCCGCAGCCGCCAGCAATGGCGTGGCCTTCGATGAGGCTGATGCTCACTTTGGGGCCGTGGTAAATGAGCTCATACAATTCCATGAGGTGGCTGCTATCAGCGAGGTTGTCTTCGAAAGTATTCGACTGCAGCGACTTCAGATAGCCCAGATCGGCACCAGCACTAAATACTTCGCCACGTGCTCGCAGCACGATTATTTTGCAGTGAATGTCGTTATAAAGCAGCGTGAAGGCGCTTTTGAGCTCAGCTACTAATTCGTAATTGAACGCGTTGCGTTTTTCGGGCCGGTTTAGGGTGATGTAGCCGATGCGTTCGGCAACGTGACATTCGATGTAGTCGTATTGCATAGCGATAAGGTGATGCTCCCTTCGTCGGCCACGCTCCGCACTGCGATACCTGCTTTGCGGAGTTGAGCTTGGGTGCTTTTGCAATAATACGCTGAATTTGTGGCGTCTAAAAGCAACAGCTTTCCACGAAGTTGTTGCTGGTACTTCATCCGCAGCCAAGGTAGGTTGTTACTGCTTACAATCAGGTCGGCCGCAGGCAAGCTGTCGGGGAGCTGCCGACTGCTTTTCCCGCTGAGTAACAGTATTTTTTTGCCTGCAAGTTCAAGCAGGCAGGGTGTTTTCGTTGCATTCACCGCAATCTCCCGTTGTATACCTGCTTGTACTGCATGACCTTGCCATACAAATCGTTTTGTTGCCGGATCGTCGATGCCCCGTAACCAAGCGTTTCTTCCACGGATAATGCTCCATGTCGACTGTTTTTTGGTGGCATAAACGGTAAAAGTAAACTGTTGCTGCCACTGCAGTTGCTGCACTAAGGCCAATACGCATAAAAGCAAGGCCGATCCTATCGCTAGCCACCATGCCTTTTTTAGGTGCATCAACAGGGCTACTAAACCGGCTACAAGGCTTGCATACAAGAGTAACAACATCGGAAAACTCAGCGACCAGCCATCCCATACGGCTCCGGGCAGGGCATCGATCTGGCGGATGAGTGTATTTTGCAGCTCCATGAGCCAACGGGTGACTTCGCCAATGGCTTGGGCAAGCCCAGGAAAAGGGGAGAGCAATAGCACCAAAAAACTTCCTGCCATAAGTACCGAAGCCAACGGAATGACGAGCCAGTTGCTCAGCCAGAAATAGGTGGGAAATTGATGAAAATAGTATAAACCAAGGGGCAAGGTAAGCAGTTGCGCTGCCATCGATACGGCCGTGAGTTGCCAGAAATAATCGACCACGCGGTTGCGCGCTACCCACCAGCGACGCACGGGTGCTTGTAGCCATACGATGCCCAGCACGGCAAAAAAGGAAAGCTGAAATCCTGCGCTATACAGCCAATTGGGTTCGTACAAAAGCAAAAAGAAGGCGGTAGCTGCTAAGGTGTTGTAAATCTGACTTCGACGGTTGATTTGTGTGGCCAGCAGCAATAAACTACACATGAAAGCAGCGCGGTTGACCGAAGGTGGTAAACCCGCGAGCAAGGCATAGCCCCACAGTCCGGCCAAAATAAGCAAAGGCACCAACCACCGTAAGTGGCGGAGGCGAAGCAGCGGCTTCAACAAAAATTGAAGGGCAACAAATAAAATGGCGGTGTGCATGCCCGATACGGCCAATACATGCACCGCGCCTGTGTTGGCGTACACCTGCATGAGCTCGGGTGAAAGTTCACCGCGGTAGCCAAACAGAAGGGCTGCTGCGAGTCCGCTCGCGTCGCCACGACCGAGGTAGCGGTGCAGGGTTTCGAGCGACCAGCTGCGTATGCGCATGGCATAGTCGCCGAGGCGGTTCTGCCGATCTTTCCCGGCAACCACCCAATCGTGGGTTTGGAGCCAAGCTTGTAGGTAGATGTGTTCACGTTTTAGCCACAGCGCATAATCGAAAGCCCCTGGATGTTGGGGAGGAGAGGGTGGCCGGAGGCGGTAGCGCATACACAACAAATCGCCTGCGTGCAAGGCAGGTAAACGTGGGTCGGGAGCGAAATAGAGGAGCAGCTTTCCGCAACTTCGGTTCTTGCCTAATTGTACAGCTTCGGCCAGCATACGCCAGCTTTTGTTGCGTTTTTCGGGTGGCTCAAGCACACGTACCCATAAGCTGTCGTTGGGTTGGGCGAGGTCGTGAATACGGTAAATGTGGTGGGCCGAACGTAAAGGACTCCGCCATTCGGGTGCTGCCCAGCCCAAAAAGAAAAACGGAAGGAGGAAAAAAAATCCACGCAGAAACTGAGGGAAACGTCTCCTACGTTTGCGGTATTGATGCAGCAGTACAAACATCAACCAGCTTCCCAGTATCCAAAGTGCGGGTTGAGGAAGCTGCCAGGGCAAGGCAGCAGCAACGGCCATCCCGCCCAATAAAGCCAAGAGAATGCGTGCAAAGGGGGCTGCTCGCCAATCGAATTGGGCTCGGTACTCCATGCTGCAATAAGGCAAAGCAGTACGAGTGCAACAAACTGTTGAGCGATTGTATACTCAATTGTATAGCGACCCTTTTTTTGGGGTCAGTGTGACTGTCATATGACCCGCCAAAAGCAGTCAACTCAAGTACTCGACGGCTTATTTTCGGCTCAACTCCATTTTAAAATGGGGGATGTTGGCCTCATAAAAACGCTCGCCTTGGGCGATAAATCCTGCTTTTTGATAGAAGAGCAAGGCATGTTCCTGGGCATGCAGATAGATAGGGCGGCCGTCGTTGGGGATGAGAGGTAGTAGGCCTTGCAGCAGCAGCATGCCAAAGCCCTGTGCGCGGTAGTCGGCCAAAACGGCCATACGTTCGATTTTCCAGCCGTAGGTGGTACTGCGGAAACGACCGGTGGCTAGCCCGATACCGTTATGTTGAAGTAAAAAATGCCGGGAACTGTCTTCGTACTCGTCGTATTCTTCTTCGGGGTCGACTGCTTGCTCCTCCACAAACACCCTTCGGCGAATGTCGAAAACGACTGCTTTGAACGGTTCGGTGGTTACCTCAATCAATTGGGGAACTGCTGCGGGTATCGACACGGCTTTCGGATTAAATGAATACGAAATTACAGGCTTTGGCGCACATACCCTAAACTAGCGGCCTAGGAGGGCAGGGTGCTACTGGAGGCGACAGCAGTACGACCCCGCTGGGGTCGAGTGGCACGAGCGTATTTGTTTACCGACGTTCGACCCCGCCGGGGTCGAGTGGCACGAGCGTATTTGTTTACCTATGTTCGACCCCGCTGGGGTCGAGTGGCACGAGCGTATTTGTTTACCTATGTTCGACCTCTGGGGTCGGGTGGCACGAGCGTATTTGTTTACCGACGTTCGACCCCGCTGGGGTCGGGTGGCACGAGCGTATTTGTTTACCGACGTTCGACCCCGCTGGGGTCGAGTGGCATGAGCGTATTAGTTTACCAACGTTCGACCCCGCTGGAGCCGGGTGGCACGAGCGTATTTGTTTACCGACGTTCGACCCCGCCGGGGTCAAGTGGCACGAGCGTATTTGTTTACCTATGTTCGACCCCGCCGGGGTCGAGTGGCACGAGCGTATTAGTTTACCTATGTTCGACCCCGCTGGAGCCGGGTAGCACGAGCGTATTTGTTTACCGACGTTCGACCCCGCCGGGGTCGAGTGGCACGAGCGTATTTGTTTACCTATGTTCGACCCCGCTGGGGTCGGGGTGGTGCGGGGACTAGGGTGTTGGCGATTTATGCCGGAGACGCTGTTGGTTGAAAATTTTTCCTTTAGCTTTGTAGCTCTTCGTACAACCCTATCCTAATCTGCATAATCATGTCGAATCACAAAATCCGTGAAATTCTGGGTGCTCAGGCCGACTACCTCTTACAGCACGAATCGAAAACCATAGATAAAAGCCTCATTCATGCCCCAGGTGGCGATTTTGTTGACCGCATTTGGTCGAACAGCAACCGCAACAACCAAACTCTTCGCAGCATGCACACCCTGTACAATCATGGTCGTCTTGCAGGCAGCGGATATTTGTCGATTTTACCGGTCGACCAAGGCATCGAACACAGTGCTGGAGCGTCTTTTGCGCCCAACCCCATCTATTTCGATAGCGAAAATATTGTGAAACTCGCCATCGAATCGGGATGTAATGCCGTAGCCTCCACCTATGGTGTTTTAGGCTCGGTAGCGCGTAAATACGCACACAAAATTCCTTTTGTAGTGAAAATCAACCACAACGAATTTTTAAGCTACCCCAATAAGTACGACCAAATCATGTTTGGCACCATCAAGGAAGCTTGGAATATGGGAGCAGTAGCCGTGGGCGCTACCATTTATTTCGGTTCCGAAGAATCGGGTCGTCAGCTGATGGAAGTTTCGGAGGCCTTCGAAATGGCCCATGAACTGGGCATGACCACCATTTTGTGGTGTTACACCCGCAACAACGCCTTCAAAAAAGATGGCGTAGACTACCACACTTCGGCCGACTTGACCGGTCAGGCCAACCACCTCGGAGTAACCATCCAAGCCGACATCATCAAACAAAAATTACCAACCAACAACGGGGGCTACCTGGCCACCGGACACGGTAAAACCCATAAAAAGGTATACGAAGAGCTCAGCAGTGAGCACCCTATCGACCTCACCCGCTACCAGGTAGCCAACTGCTACATGGGCCGTGCAGGACTCATCAACAGCGGTGGCGAATCGAAAGGGGCCAGCGATATGGCCGAAGCGGTTTCAACAGCTGTAATCAACAAACGTGCAGGCGGAACCGGCCTTATCTTGGGCCGCAAAGCTTTCCAAAAGCCGATGAAAGACGGTATTGAATTGCTTAACGCAGTGCAGGACGTGTATCTCGACAACAGCATTCAGCTCGCATAAGATGGCTTGGTTTAAACGTTCGGAAGCCGGTGTAACCACCAGCACAGAAGAAAAACTCGAAGTACCTGACGGGCTTTGGTTTAAGTGCCCAAGCTGTAAAAAATCGCAGCTCACCAAAGACCTACAGCTGAATCAGTTTGTGTGCGTGCATTGTAACTACCATGCCCGAATCGGCTCGGCCGAGTATTTCGAGATTTTGTTCGACGACAATCAGTTCACCGAGCTCGATGCTAACCTTACCGCCGGCGATCCGCTGGGTTTTGTAGACACCAAACCGTACAAAGACCGCCTGAAAGCAACCATCGCTAAAACCGGGCTCAAAGATGCCATTCGCACGGCCTATGGCAACGTAGAAGGCAGCGAGGTGGTGGTAGCCTGTATGGACTTTGATTTTATAGGCGGCTCGATGGGTTCGGTGGTAGGTGAAAAAATTGCACGCGCAGTAGATAAAGCCCGTGAACGCAAGTCGCCCCTGCTCATCATCAGCAAGTCGGGCGGTGCGCGCATGATGGAAGCCGCATTCTCGCTCATGCAGATGGCCAAAACCAGTGCTCGTTTGGCTTTGCTGGCAGAAGAGGGCATACCGTATGTGTCGCTCATGACCGATCCCACCACCGGAGGGGTAACGGCATCGTTTGCTATGCTGGGCGATTTTAACATCGCCGAACCCAACGCACTCATCGGTTTTGCAGGCCCACGGGTCATCAAAGAAACCATCAAAAAAGATTTGCCTAAAGGTTTTCAGTCGGCAGAAATGGTTTTAGAAACCGGATTCCTCGATTTTATCGTTGATCGCCGCGAACTCAAGACCAAACTTGCCCAGTTATTTAGGCTCTTGAAAAACTAGTTGGTGATTTAAATACGAACTGCTATTTTTGCATGCTCGAAAAAGAATAAAACACAGAAGATGTATCTCGATACCGCAAAGAAACAAGAGATTTTCGCTAAGTTCGGCGGAGCTGCAACCAACACAGGTATGGCTGAAAGCCAAATTGCGTTGTTCTCGACCCGCATTTCGCATTTGACCGAACATCTCAAGAAGAACAAGAAGGACTTCTCTACCCAACAAGCGCTCATCAAGCTTGTAGGTAAGCGTCGTGACCTACTCACCTATCTCCACGACAACGACATTAGCCGTTACCGTGCGATAATCGAAAAATTGAACCTGCGTAAATAAGCTTTACGCGTTGGTATACCCACAAAGGCGATGGTAGTTTCCAATCGCCTTTTTTTTTAGCTGCAATCTTGAAAAGAGGAGAGAAAAATGATTAAACCTGTATCCAGAACCATCGACTTAGGCGATGGCCGGACAGTAAGCATCGAAACCGGTAAATTGGCCAAGCAGGCCGACGGTTCGGTGGTAGTACGCATGGGCGACACGATGTTGTTGGCCACAGTAGTATCGGCCCAAGAGGCCAAAGACGACGTCGACTTTATGCCGTTGACAGTAGATTACCAGGAAAAGTTCGCATCGACGGGAAAAATCCCCGGCGGATTCCTGAAGCGTGAAGGTCGTTTGAGCGACTACGAAATATTGATTAGCCGCCTGATCGACCGTGCCCTGCGCCCGTTGTTTCCAGAAGATTACCATGCCGACACGCAGGTGATGGTTACCCTCATCTCGGCCGATAAAGACATTGCTCCCGACGCACTCGCCGGTTTGGCCGCATCTGCAGCCATCTCGGTTTCGGATGTGCCGTTCAACGGCCCCATCTCTGAAGTGCGCGTAGCCCGCATCAACGGACAATTTGTGATTAACCCACGCATCTCTGAAATGGAAGCTGCCGACATCGACTTGATGGTGGCCGCAACCATCGACAACGTGATGATGGTAGAAGGTGAAGCCAAAGAATGTTCGGAAGAAGAGTTGGCCGAAGCCATACGTATTGCGCACAACGCCATTAAGGTGCAGTGTGAAGCACAGTTAGACCTTGCCAAAGCTTTGGGCATCACCAAAAGAAGCTACAACCACGAGCGCAGCGACGAGAACCTGAAAAAGGCCATCTACGATTTCTGCTACCCACGTGCGTATGCTGTGGCCAAAACAAGTGCGCCAAAAGCCGAGCGAGCCGCCGCTTTCAAACAAGTGCTGGCCGATTTTATCGCAGCGCAGCCCGAAGACACCACTATCGATAAATTTTTGGCGAAAAAATACTACCACGAGGTAGAATACCACGCCATGCGTAACCTGATACTCGACGAAGAGCGCCGCCTCGACGGTCGCCGCCTCGACGAAATTCGCCCTATCTGGTGCGAAGTAGGGTATCTGCCTTCTACCCATGGTTCGGCCATTTTCACCCGTGGCGAAACCCAGTCGCTTACCTCGGTAACCTTGGGCTCGAAAGAAAGTGAGCAGATGATTGACGGTGCCATGTTCGACGGCTACAATCCGTTTATGTTGCACTACAACTTCCCTGCGTTTTCTACCGGCGAAGCCCGCCCGAACCGCGGTCCCGGACGTCGTGAGATTGGTCACGGTAACCTGGCCATGCGCTCGTTGAAGCAAGTATTGCCTAGCCGTGAAGATTGCCCGTACACCATCCGTGTGGTGAGCGACATCCTCGAGTCGAATGGCTCGTCGAGTATGGCTACCGTTTGCGCAGGCACCCTGGCCATGATGGATGCAGGCATTCAGCTGAAAGCACCTGTATCGGGTATTGCCATGGGACTAATCACCGACGGCAAACGCTTTAAAGTACTTAGCGACATTTTGGGTGACGAAGATCACTTGGGCGATATGGACTTTAAGGTTACCGGTACCCGCAACGGGATTACCGGTTGCCAAATGGACATCAAAATAGACGGATTGCCATGGGAAGTGTTGCTAGCAGCGCTCAAACAGGCAAAAGCCGGCCGCGAACACATACTCGGCAAAATGCTCGAGACCTTGCCTGAGCCA
>Ga0075157_10002540_pt1 | contig 10611 bp, 10 predicted proteins | sample JI81BgreenDNA_FD_70967 | JGI IMG/M metagenome (GOLD analysis project Ga0075157, IMG submission 70967) | Wastewater effluent complex algal communities from Wisconsin, to seasonally profile nutrient transformation and Carbon sequestration -... | ecosystem: Engineered > WWTP > Effluent > Algae...
TGCTTTGGGAGCAGAGGGTCGCAGGTTCGAATCCTGTCTCCCCGACCACTCATGAAGAACGACGGTTTTCTGCGGTTTCTCACAAAAGCACCGTGACACTTATCGTGACACATGCCGTGACACCGAAGCACGCAAGTTAGCGGTCATCGCCACAAGAACGACCATTGCAGTAGAGCCATTGCGACTCGCGTTCGGCTCACCCTCATTCGCTTCACAGTGATTGCATCGCAGCCGTAGTCGGCTGAGTGATGAGATAACGGCAGCATCGGATCCACGCGGATCCACAAGCTGCCGTTCGGCTATCGACCCAAGGCGGACATAAATTGCCTAGTGCACTATGCGCGAAAGCTACCCTTCCTGCCAAGTTCCCACAAGCCGAAGGCATTCGGCCGGGAAGTGGGTTGGGTTTCGGCCTTTGAAGATTATCCTTTGGTCGAGTTCGTCTGCTTGACGCCATTTGCGGGCCACGCTTGAAATAGCTGCCAACGCATCCCGTTCTCGCCGCCACACTTGTCGCAAGGGAACCTGCCAATCTCATTTTTTTCCAAGCTCATCACATCGCGTAGGTGAAAGCGATTTTTGTGCGGGCAATGAATGCAGTCCAAGAACAGCTCTTCGGGAGCGAACCAAAAGTCGTTGCCTTCCTTCTCGACCTTCCAACTGGCTAGGCACTCTGGGTTGATGCAGTAGACGGATTGACCCGCCGCAAGCAGGTCTGCTCGACGCTTGTTCAACGCGCCGCATTCGCAATCAAACTTCACCTCCGTTCCAATGCCTGAGAACGTCATCGTAGTGCCTGCGAGCCGCTGCAATTCTTGAACGGCCTGTTCCACCTTTTGCCGGATTGCATCCTTGTCACCGTAGTCCGGGATGTAGTCATCTTTGTGCTCCGGCAGGCGGACGTGTAGCGCCAATTTTGCTAACGCCTGCCACATCTTGGCGATCTTCTTTGCGTTGAACCCAACCTCGGTCCCGATCTCCACGAAGTCGTCGTCCTCGGGTTCTACACCTTCCTCACGGGGCCTCTTCGACATCTTTAACGTGCGAGTGTTTGTGATGTGTGGGTCCACCTGCTCCATTAAAGTATTGACCACACCGCCCGGCTGCCACTTCCTGAGTTGCGCGTGCGATATGTAGTCGTGCCGCTGGCGGAGACGGTCGTAGCAGACTTTCTCCAGAGCCATCCGCGCTTCAAGAGCCGCGTAGGTGACGCTCTGGTCGGTATTTTCCTCTAGAAGCGACTGAATGCGCTCGATGATGGGCCTAAGATCAATCATTCTAGGAGAATGTCACCACTGCGAGGTAATGTCACTGACTTACCGGAGCTCACAAAGGGGTCGGAATGCTTGTGAGCAGCCATTCGCCTTCCCACCACGTTTCGGGCATTCCTAGCAGCACGGCGCGATTCCGATAACGGATGGGCAGCTTAGGTGAGCTTCTGACCGAAAGGGGAAATTCTCGAAGCTATCCCAGGGCGAACACTAACACTGCTTTCTGTGGTTAAGCCTGCATTATCTTCGCACCCGCGTTGAACGACAGCCCCATTGCGACATAGTTGAGGCCCGCAAGAATGGCTTCGATGGGGATAAACGTCCGCGAGGAGAGCATATGGCCAAAGCATCCGAGGAACTTGAGAAGCTGGTTCAGCGCATTCAGCAGGAACTCGCTCCTAAAGCGAAAGTTATTCATAATGTGAAATTGCCGGGGCGTTATTCAAAAGTGAACCGGCAGATTGATGTTTTGGTCAGCGAACAGATTGGTCAATATGAAATCAATATCATTATCGACTGCAAGGATTATAAAAAGCCAGTCGATGTGAAAGGTGTTGAGGAATTTGATGGCCTTCTCAAGGATGTAGGAGGACAAAAGGGAGTTCTAGTTTGCCCTAGCGGCTTTAGCGAGGCTGCGAAAGCGCGAGCACGCGATCTTCAAATCGACCTTTACAGTCCTGTCGATACAGAACCACACAAGTGGCAGGCATTCCCGTCCATGCCTGCGATGGTTGAATGGAGGGGCGTGGCAATTTCTCTTGGAGTAAGTTGCTCTTATCCCGCACCATTTATGATGCCTCGCGACTTCTTTTCATCGATTATTGCTTTTGACGAAGCTGGCAACGAATTGGGTAATCCAGTGGAAGTGCTTCTCGACCGATGGAATCAGGGCGATATCACGACCGAAGAGGGCGAAACCGGGGAGATGCCGATCTTTGGCGAAACCGAGCCTTGGGTCGATAACGGCTACGGCCAGCGCATTCCGGTCAGTCTCTATGCAAACATGCTGGTTCAGCGCCAGCTTCGCTATGGGCAACTTCCAATCCGTAAGATGTCAGGCTTCAAAGACGAACTGCAAGACCATGTCATCACAAACGCTTTTCAAGTTGGCCTTCTGGACCCCGAAGAGATCGATCGCGATTGGAAGGAAATTACAAAGGAGGAAGAAGCCGATCCTAGTCCGGTCATCATTTTGCGCGGCGTCACTTACTACGATTTGGAAATGGTCAAAAGCAGTGGAATGTTCGGATTTTCGTTGGACGGCTGACAGAATCAGCCATTCCATGTGACAGTGCACTTCTATGTCGTGTTGCACATCGCCTCACCTAATATCCCGCCAAGGGTGGGTGGCAGAAGTCCACCCACATTTGGCCATGGGCAGCTTTCGCGTTGGCTCCTGAAACCAGCCGCGCGGCTATCGTCTCGCTTATGCCGAAAGCAAGCCTTTCGCTAACCCCGGAGCAAGCTCTGCGCCACCTTCCGAAGTGGATGGGAAAACAGTGCGGGGTCCGGCTGATTGGCGACATCAGGATCAGCAAAGTCGGGGCCTCGTAGGACTTCTCAATCCATCGCGCGACCTAGCCATCAGCTGCTGACTGTGAGAGCCCTGTAGACGCTCGCTCGTGCGATTCCGAGCTTCTGGGCGATCTCCGTCCCACCCAGCCCCTGATCGCGAAGATAGCGCACCTGAGCAGCGTCTACGGTGCGCTTGCGCCCCCTGTAGACACCAGCCGCTTTTGCCCGCTCGATACCCTCCCGTTGGCGCTCCTTGCGAATATCAGTCTCGAATTCGGCAACCGCACCGAGGATGCCGAGGATGAGCTTCCCCATGCTGGTGGTCGTATCGACCGCCCCTTGTTGCACGCACCGGAAGCCAACCTGCTTCGCTGACAGTTGCGCGATGATATCGTGAAGGTCGCGACCAGATCGAGCAAGGCGATCGAGGCGAGTTACCACCAGCGTGTCACCTTCTCGCAACCAGTCGAGGCAATCTGCCAACGCTTGGCGATCATTGCGCGACGTCCCGGTTACCTTCTCCGCGAAGACTTTCTCGCACCCTGCGTCGGCCAGCTGTTCAAGCTGGAGATCAAGGTTCTGCGAACTGCTGCTGACACGCGCGTATCCGACGATGCTCATGTTCTGGTTCTCACTGTCTCAATGGGGTCTAGAATCAGCGTAGATTAGCGCCTCGTGGCCGGTATCGAAGTCTATTGAGACACTCCGTGGACGCCGTGAGACGCCTCGCATGGGTATACTCTATGCAGACACTTGCTTTCCAAGCGCTGCTCCAGAGGCGCTGGATAATGGACAAATGCCTGCTATCCTTTGCGAAACCGGAGAGTGATTATGCGTTACATTGACAGCGGAACACGGAACGAAGACCAAGCAGTCGCTCATTGGCTTCAGAACGAGCTCAAAGGCTCCATCACAGAAATGCGAGTTCAATCTGGGTTTTTCAGCCGTGATGCTGTTCGTCCATTTTTGCCACGCCTGGCTGCCATGCAAGAGGCCGGATCGCTCTTACGGTTTGTGATCGGCTCTAACGACGGAGGCACGGTTGTGTCTCATGTAAGAGAGCTTGTAGGAGCATTGGGCTTGCCGCGCGACAGGTCTTCGCTTGGTGTCGTCTATCTCTCGGGAGCTTATTTTCATCCGAAAACCATCCACCTTCGGCGGGACGACGGTTCGCAGCTTGCGTATGTTGGTTCTGCGAACTTCACTTTGCCAGGGATAGCGGCGAGGCACGTCGAGGCCGGCCTCTTACTCGATAGCGCAGCTGGAGACTCAGAAGAAATCCTCAATGAGATTGCGCAAGCGGTCGATAATTGGTTTCAGGAAGACCGGCCTGGCTTTGAAGCCATCACGAACATCGAGGATGTCGAACGGCTTTGGTCGGAAGGCATATTTAGCTTGGCGCGGCCACCGAGCGCTCCTCGACCTAAAGGGACCGAAGGGCAAACGCCTATCAGGCCGAAGCAAACCTATCTGGTTCATTTGCAGCAGCCGCAGCAGAAAGAGGTCGGCGGCACAGAAATTGCGCCGGCAGACGAAGCCGCCGACGATCTTGATTTGGCGATCGTGCAACACACCCCCCCTTATCCGCCCTATATGTATTTCGCGCCATCTGCTGAGGGAGCGACATTCGGGAAGGAAGCGCTGACTGGTTTCACCTTGGGAGATGCCGTTGGCCTCATAGTCAGATTGAGCCGAGATAATGATCGTCACTGGAGGGGTGCTGACGGAACAGCGAATTTGAGTGTTCCGATCTCGGCAGCGTCAAGTATCAGGTTCGGATTTTACGGAAATGCCAATAGGCCACGGGCAGAATTCCCCTTCCTTCTACGTTATCTGGATGATGAGATTGAACTCAGACGAGAACAGGTAAGCACTGGACTAATGTCCTATGGCTACACTGAAGGTGACAACGGTCACGCAGACCTCAGGTTGGTCTTGCCGAGGCCGGCAATAGCTCCCGTGAAAACAGAGCTAATGGCTAGAGGAGTTCGGCTACCTCAAGCAGGCGATCTTGCCATTCTAGAATGGCCGACTTCCGCCGATGCGGCTTTTCGCATGACATTCACAAACCCGAACTCTGCCTTAGGGACGGCTATTACTGCGTTCTGGGAAGCAGAGAAAGAGGACAAGAGGATGGCCAGCCGTGGAGCTTGCTGGTTACCTGCTGGACTATCTCCCAACTGGTAAATTACGCCATCGAAGAATTATCAGAGATTCTTCTTTGGTCGCGTTGGCCGCGTGGAGTCCATAACGCTGATAAGGCTGAAGAGCTGTAATCTCTTCCACTTCCCATCCGCGATGGATAGCTAACGAAGCTAAGTGCGCAGGAGTATCTATCTCAAAGCGCCTGCCCCCAAGTTGGGTATGATTGTGTCCGACAATTAGCGCGAAACGCGCTCCAGCTTTCATAGCTCTTCCTACCCCTTCGAACGTCTGGGACATTAGATTGAAGTAGCGATACATGAGCATCGGCATGGCAACGCGGCGAAATCCGTCGTCAGGCCCAAGCGCCTTTTGGAGGTTCATGCAGAATGTCGCCTCATTATCTGGCAGCGCTGCGGAATTCGAGATCAACGCCTCAAGCGTCCCTCTCTTTTCAGCAGGCCCCATTTCACGGCTGCCGATAAGGTCGCCTTCCACTGACCTAATCTCCGATGGCGACAACAATTCCAGCCAGACCAAGGACAATCTCTGCGTGTCGATGTAAGGCAAGGCAGTTGCATAAGGCGGGCTTGTGATGGCGCCGTCAAAGTTGACCTCGGGAAGGTGGGCATCAATGTAGCGGTTGTCGCAAACGAATGCTCGGCCAACGTTTTCAACCGGCCCAATGATCGTCAACGCGGCCTCTAATCTGTCGATCGCGGCCTCTGCGCTTCTGGTGAAAGCATCTACAAAATGCTCTGTTTGATTGGCACTTGCTCGGCGACGTATTCGCAAGTCAGCTGGGTTTTGTAGTGAGAAATCGCGCAGAAGATTACTCGCAACTATCAGAAAGAACGGGCGGAAATCTGCATCCTCTGCCTCAATGCATTTTCGTAGCGCTTCAATCTGTTGAAGCGGCTTCTCCTCGAACCAAGCCGACAGATATTCAAATCGCACTCCTGTATCGTCCGATACGTAGGCCCTACGAGCATCTCTGCTCAGTCGATGAAGCGAACGTCGAAGCTCTGCTGGGGAAAGTTTGAGGGCCCCCAGCTTCGCGTTGGAAATGAACACAGCAAGGGGATTCAGATCTGTCCCCAGCGCTTCAATCCCGCGGTGGGCGGCTTCCACCAGAGTTGTCCCACTTCCGCAGAATGGGTCCAGTAGTTTAGCTCCCGTCGAAAGGCCCAGGATGTTTATCAAAGCGCAGCAGACTTGCGGATTAAATTTTCCACGATACTCATGAAGGCCGTGCACAGAATATCGGGTCGATTGGCGTCGGTTCCTTACCGATCCTGACTTTTCCAAGCGACTTTGAAAGGTGTCCGTGCAGTCATTACCCGCGCAAGCTCGTGCGAAATAAGTTAGCTTTTGCGCAAGGTGCAAATCGTCGGCAGAGGCCATGACATCGCCTTCGGACGATATGTTGATTTTAGAGCCAAGCACCGATGTGGCCTCGCGCAGTGCGAGTTCGCGTTCATAAGGGAATTGCTTGTAGTCACTCCAGTCGAGACGCATCATTGCGTCCTTCGCAGAACAATGACGGCTTCTGTCTTTATATTTGCGTGCGAAAGATTGAACGACTTCCGCGAACTCTTCACCACTCGCTCTGCGCGGAAGAAAGGCGCGAAGCCCGCTCTAGCAGCAACATCTTCGATGATCTTCGCATTATCAACGATCTCGCCGTGTATCTTCGAACGACCCACCACAAAACAGGCCCATGATCGAGGCGCTGCAACGTAACTGATCTTGTCAAAAACTTGAGTCATCTGCTCAACAAAAGTTTCTGCTGTATGATGATTTTTCTTAAAGAAATGAGCACGCGCACCAATCTCCCTCTCTTTTACGTCTATAGGATTGTGACCAAGCCACCACATACGATATTTATGATATAGCCAATATTCATATGCGTTTGGATAGGGGGGAGATGTAATGAAAATACCAACTTTATTTTTCAGTGAAGGGAAATCAAGAGACAAAATATCGCTTTCGATCACACGGCTTTCGAGCAAATCATAATCTCTATGCATAAGAGCATCATGCAATTTATTACAAGCTCGTTCAAAAAATTTACTTACATCGGCACCGGTGACGGGCTTATCGACTGCGGCATACCTAGTGTCGCTATCTTGATTTGAAACGCGGACAATTATGCTTGAAGCAGCGAGCTTAAGAAAATCTTGGTCACTTGGGGGTGCTTCGCTAATCGCCTGCATTAGATTTGCCAATTGAGCCTGCACTGAACCTTTGAACCAATGCCCTAAGTTTGGAATGAGCGGGATGGCAGTCTTAGAGTGCGTGAGCTGCTCAAGGACCTTTGCCGCACTTTGCGCAGCCGTCTTCGGCACCGGCGCGGTTTTAACCCTCGCGATCAAACAAGCGACTGGATTTAGATCAACGCCGATCGTTCTTAAGCCTCGCCTCTGCCCCTCAGCTAACGTCGTTCCGCTACCGCAAAAAGGGTCCATCAATAGCGTGTCTGGGCAGCTTGGCAGTGCGTCTAGAATAGCACCAGGAAGGTCCGATATGAACTTCGCTGGGTATGGATGGACACTTTCGACCTCGTGCTGGAACGTGCGAGACTCGAAGTTCCAATCTGTGGCTGCGAGCTTCCGATAGATCTCTCCGTCAGAGAAACGCTCGCTAGGTGATTCAAATGGCGCGGCATGCGGGGTAGTTCTCAAGAAGGTTCTCCGATGGGTATCGACCATGGGCGGCAGGCCGTTCCAGTCAAGATGATCCGTCGTTTTTGCGATAGCTTTTGCACCGCCGACGCCGGAGGCTTTGTTGGCTACAAGACCCACCAGCCGCCTTTCTCCTGATCGAATTCCGCAATGCCCGCCTGCGCGGCCTCCAACATATCGTCGAGATTCTTGCGCTCAAACTCGGGCAACGTGTCGGTTACATCGCGGATCTTGAAGCTATGGACGCGCTGGCTATTTGGCAGCTGCCTGTTCACCATTAAGGTCAAGGCGACCCCGACGTTCGGGGCTGCTGCGAAGATCGGCACCCCGCGATAATCGTGCGAGGCGAAGAGCCGCAGTTTGTGGATTGGGGCTGTGTGGGCGAACCACCCGGCCTCGGTGAAGCTGACGAGACCAGCCGGTGCGTTTTCGAGGATGTCGTCCAGCTCTGCACCACCCCATTCTTCCGGGAGTGTGTGATCGACCCGCTCAAGCGAATACAGGACGCCCTTCAGATCGAGCGCCTCGATACGCTGATCGATGACCATCGCAGCGTGTTCTTCGTTGGCAGCGACGACTTGGCAGGTGGTGGAGCGTGATGCTTGCCGAATTTGGCAGAGGTAGAGTTTGAAGCGCATGTTCGTGACCTTGTGCTGTTGTTGATGCACAGGTGTTACGAGCAATCTGAGCTGAAAGCGGGTGGCTTTGGGTTGGGCAATGCGCAAGTTGAAAAAGTTGATCGAATCAACCAAGCTGAAATTGTCGTTTACGATTAAGTATCTGATAATTTAATGATTTTTCCAATTTCGGTGAAGGGCATAAAATCGCGTAGTTCATCAACTTTGATCAACCAGACATCTCAGCTCCGCTATCAAAATCAAAGGCAACCCAACACTGCTCTTCTGACCAGAGATACTCGCCGCAAGTTTCAAGCACGGCAATACGTTCGCGAGCTTTGCTGACCATCTTGCGCAGCGAGCCCTCGGTGTAGCCGTGCGTTCTACCCTTACGGATGAGCTGCTTACAGATGTGCGTTGTTCGGACCGCGCCTTTGCCCCATCGAGCCTCAATGAGCACCGTCGCCGCCCAAACGTCCAGCACGAGATATACCGCACGCTCCCGCTGCTCGACGGTCAGGTAGGTGTTCTCCTTCCACCAGTTGGAGCCGACAACCGCCGAAGAGAACCGCGCCTTGCGTTCCGCGAGCACCCGCCGAATGAATGCGAAGCTGAGTGGTCGTTCTGCGGGCTTTGCGCGTGCTCGTTCGGCGCGCTTGTTTCGTAACCACCGCGCCTGCTTCTTCTCCAAGGCGATCGCCATGTGGTTATCTTATCGAGCGCGGACTAATTGTGGAACGATATTAGCCAAGAGACATGAGCAAATTCGTGCTTATGAGAAGCGTCCTTCCGGCTCATTCTGATTCGGATTTACCGAAAGGATTAAGCATGAAGAATACTGACTTGGCTCTCGATCTCGACGCAATCCGGGCAGACCAACGTAAGATTGTCGTCCGGGCTCTGTGGGCTCTTTTTAGCCTTTATCGGCTGGCGGGAAGGGACGAGCAGCTGCGCGAGAAAACCCTGAGCCTCAGGGGGCTCAGCGACGAGGATCAGGCCGAACTCCTTCAATCGATGTTCAATAGCGCACTCGATCCTGAGCTGGCAGAAGCATTTTCTAGGCTTCCGAGCGACGAGCAGACCAGTCTCATCAAGGTCGCCGATTAGCGCTGATAGGGGGCAGGTCTTATCCTGCCCCCGTTTCTTTTGGTGCTCCTTGCGAACGACGAGCACCCGAGCTCAAGTCTCATCGCGGCTTAGATGCATCATTCCCATTGCGCGATGGCTTCCTCACCGAGCCGCACGAGCTCCCATAACTTGCGCGTTTCAGTGCGCAACGCCTGCGAAAGCGCAAGCCTTCGGTCGCCGAGAACCGAGCTGAACTCCTGAGAATTCTTAAAGGAGTATGTGACCCACCCTTCGTTAGTAAAGGGCCGTCTAGGCGTGGTGGTCCAGACATTCCGGCTCTGGTCGATCCCGGCCACGACTTTCAACCCCTTCCCCCTAACATTGCCGGAAGCGGCTCTGAGCACCTCTTGCATCTGCCTCAGTCCAAACACGCGCTCTGCATGCTGCTGACCATACCGCTCGGCCATCCGGCGATAATGTAGGTGCTGGTCCTCCCCCTTCGAGGGAAGGGTTCTAGGCCGGACAGCGATCGATCCATGGGCATGAGGTCGGACAGGGTGACCGTCAGGATCCATGTCCTCCATGACAAAGAAGAAATGCCGCTTCTCACCAAACCAATTCCATGACAATCGGGTAATCCGATTACGCAGGTAGTCCTTCCGGCACTTACCCCTTGCCTCCAGATCCATCCTGACATCATCATGCAAATGAACTGTGAATTGCATGTATCCCTGTTCGGCTAGGACCAAGGTAGCCAACTGAACCTTCATCCATGGAGACAATGATTTCCATCTTGGAGGTATTTTTCCGTTTGGCTGCTTTAGAGGAAATCCGTTTCCCCTCGTCCTACAATACAATGATGGTAGGGTTTTAAGCTGGAGGATGGCGCCGCGACGGAGGGCGTTGTTCCGGTAGGCAATCTTCAACCTATCAAAGAGATAGGCGTCCCGGTGGATCGCTAGGTCGTTGATCCTCAGATCAGTGAGGCGGTCAACTCTTTGCCGCTTAAAGGGCTTGGGGGGGCGTGCTGTCATTAGGTGTGCGGATCGCCATCAGGGGCCAAAAGTGACGAGGCGCGGTAGCCGGGTCTACTCCAGATCGAAAGGTCAAATTACTGCATCGATTGAGCACCCCTATCACTTCGCCTGCCGAACATCGCTTTCGCTTCCCCCAGCAATAAGATGCGCGAAGTCCACACCCTCGAATGTGACCGCCTTCATCCACCCCTCGAACTTGCGGACCGTTCCCTGTGGCAGCTTCCCGTAATTCGAGGTGGTGGTGTTGGAACTATGTCCAAGGCAAACTGCGATCTCG
>Ga0075157_10002542_pt1 | contig 10609 bp, 12 predicted proteins | sample JI81BgreenDNA_FD_70967 | JGI IMG/M metagenome (GOLD analysis project Ga0075157, IMG submission 70967) | Wastewater effluent complex algal communities from Wisconsin, to seasonally profile nutrient transformation and Carbon sequestration -... | ecosystem: Engineered > WWTP > Effluent > Algae...
GAGGCCGCGACATCGGGATGGAAGGGTGCGGCCTCCACCAGCGTCAGGTCGCTGACCATCGCACAGCGCGCGATGGCCCCTTCCAGCAGGTCGTGGCTGAGCACGCGGTCCTCGGGCAGGCGGCCCGTGAGCACCGCGTGCATCGCCTGAACGTGCAGCAGGCCCTTGCCGGTGAACGTGCCTTCGCCGAAGAGGTCCTGGTAGATCTCGGAACTGGCGGCGCTGTACGGGTCGACGCCGCACTGCCCGGCGAAGATCGCGTGAAACGGCGTGATCTCCGCCGGCTGCGGCAGCGGCGTGGCCAGCCGGGGCTGCAGGATGGCGTAGCCCCGCACCACCGAGCGGCCGTCCACGCCCAGGCGCGGCTGGTTGTCGGGGTGCGCGGCCACCGACACCAGGGCGCGCAGGCGGCCGGGCGGCAGCTGCGTATCGCTGTCCAGCGTGAGCACATGGCGCGTGCCCGGCACCGGACGCGACAAGGCCCCCAGGTCGACGAAGCCGGCCGAGGTGCCCTGCGCCAGCGCCGCCACCAGGGTTTCGAGCTTGCCCCGCTTGCGCTCCCAACCGATCCAGCATTGCTCGCTGACGCTGAAGCGTCGAAGCCGGTGCAGCAGCAGGAAGCGCGGGGGGTCGCCTGGCGCGACGGGGTGCTGCGCGTTGAGGTCGCGGATCGCGTCCGCCGCCCGCGCCAGCAGGGCCTCGTCGCCCGGCATCACCGCCTGCGGGGCGTCGGCCCCGTCGGTGAGCAGCGCAAACTGCGCACAACGTTCGGGGTTGGCCAGATGATGAAGCAGCAGCCGGTGAGCGAGCGTCGCGATGGCGGCATCGTCGGTCAGCAGGCAGGGAATGACCACGATGACGCGATGCTCGGCAGGAATGCCTTCGGCCAGCGCCAGGCGCGGCAGCGGCTGCGGCCGCACCGACTCGCTGATCAGGCGATTGAGCGTGGCCACCACCGTCTCGGAGGCGGGCCACAGCATCAGCAGCGCGACCAGCAGGGTCCAGCCGTTCAGCACCGCCGACTGCGAAAGCAAGAGCGCCATCACCAGCCCCACCGTGCCCAGCGCAATGGCCGCCAGATAGGCCGGAAGAACAGCCCGGGGCGCCAGACGGCGCCACGCCGAGGCCAGGGGCTCGTGAAGGCCCAGGGCCCGCAGCAGCTCCGCCCGGCCGGGGCCCCTCAGCCAATGGCTGGCCTGGTCGGCACCGCCCAGGTGCCCTTCATGGGCCCGCATGCGCTGCAGCAGCATCTGCGCCACGGCCACCTCGCTGCGGCCGCTGCGGCGCGCCAGCCGCTCGATGGCGTGCAGCGTCTGCCCGCGCGTGGTCGCGTCCTCGGCTTCGAACACCGCCGACGTGCGCATCGCCGTCATGAGGCGACTGGTGCGCGCCACCAGCACCGGCCAGTCGGCGTCGCCGATGGCGCGCAGCGAGGTCAGTGCGTTGCTCACGCTGAGGTTGTCGGCCGCCTCGTCGGCGAACTGCTGGATCTGCTCGGCCGCCGGATCGGGCAAGGCCCGGTGCAGCCAGTCCATGACCCCGGTGTCGACCGTGAACCGGCGCTGCGACAGCCGCTGGGCCATCTGCACCAGAAACACGCGGTCCACACCCCGCGCACGCAAGGCCTGGAGCACCTCGTCCAGCACCGGCAGGCCCAGCCGCTCGATGCTGTCGCAGCACAGGTGCGCCAGTTCGCGCGCCGCCTTGTGGGCCGCCACGCGCTCGGCCAGCCGCCGCAGGTTCTCCACCAGCACCACGCGCAGCGTCGTCGGCAGCGCCCAGACCTCGCTTTGCGTGAGCTCTCGAACGCCCTGATAGGCGTCCAGAAAGGCCACCAGCAGTTCTTCGTCGAAGGCCCCATCGGTGTGGGCCACGAAGGCCCACGCCACGCCGTAGATGCGCGGCAACCCCTCCAGCGGAGCGTCCAGCAGCAGCGGCAACTCGCGGAACTCGCTGCGCGGGAGGCCCGCGTGGATCTCTCCAGCCTGCGCCTCGACCAGCGGGAAGTTGTCCAGCAGCCACTCGGCCGCCGGGCTCACGTCACCGCCCAGTCCCGCTTGCAGTCCGAGATAACGGTGGGCGCGCGCCAGTTCGCGCAGGTTCTCGCGCAGGCGCGGCGCAAAGGTGCGAACTCCCAGCACCGCGCGTTCGGCGCGATGCGTCTGCGCCAGGCTGCGGCCGTGCTGCGCAAACCGCGCCTGGCCGAACAGTTCGGAACGCAGCGGCGGTTGAAGGCGTCCTGCGGCAGGCCGCAGCATGTCGCACAGGGCCGGCGACGCGCCGGGAACAAGGCGCGACAACCCGCCCGGGTTCATGCGTCAGGTCGCCTGCGCCATCGCGCCCACGAGCAGCAGCACCAGAATCACCGTCATCAAAAGGAACACGGTCGTGACGAAGCGGGCCGCCATGAAGCGGTGCGCGTTCTCGGCCCGGCAGCGCCAGGCAAACAGCCGGCCGCCTGGCGACCGGCAGCGTTGCAGGTGCTCGCGCAGCAGCGACATCTCGCCCACGGACGGCGAGGCCGCCACGCCCGAGGCCGAGGTGTTCCAGCGCGACAGGGACACGGCCGTTCGCTCCGAGGTCGTCATGGTGCGAGGGACCGCACGGCGCGTCGCGCCAGCGGAGGAACGATCCACGCGGCGCACTCCGGGATGAACCCTGGGGAGCGACCCGGCGCGCTCATGGCTTGACCTCCAGCCGGTTGTCGACCGACTTGACGCCGTCGACCGCCCGCGCCATGCCCTCCGCCCGATCCCGGGCCGCCGCGTTGGGGGCCGTGCCGGTCAGCACCGTCCGGCCTTCTTCGGTCTCCACGTGAATGTCCAGCATCTTCAGCTCGGCGTCGGCCGCCAGCCGCGTCTTCACGCTGGCCGTGATGGCGCTGTCGTTCAGGGCCGTGCCCGCCGCATCCATGGCCTGGCCGGTGGCGCGCTGGGCATCCTGGGCCGCATCCTTGGATTTGTCGATCGCGGAGTCCAGCCGCTCGCCCGGCGTGGGCGCCGACTCGGGGCGGCTGCACGCGCCGAGCCCGAGCACCGCGATCAGCAGGCCGGCCAGCGGCACCATGGGGTGAAGTTTCATGAGAGGCTCCGAAAGGGTGAAGACGAGGCGTCGACCGCGATCCCGTCACCCTCGTCCGCGCCCGAACACGAACGTGACCACGGCCAGGATGAGGAAGACGATGAAGAGAACCTTGGCGATGCCCGCGGCACCGGCCGCGATGCCGCCAAAGCCCAGCACGGCGGCAATCAGCGCGATCACCAGGAAGACGACGGCGTAGTGCAGCATGTCAATGCTCCGGTTCGACGCAGCTCAAGGCCGCACCAGGATGTCGTTCCTCACCGAGCGCACGCCGTTGACGTCCCGGGCAATGCGTTCTGCCGTGGCACGTTCATTCGCGTTCTTGGCAAAGCCCGAGAGGATCACCGTCCCGTTGAGCGTCTCCACGCTGATGCTGGTGCCCGCCACGTTGGGGTTGTCCAGCATGCGGGCCTTCACCTGCGTGGTGATGGTGGCGTCGTCAATGTAGGCGCCGGTGGTCTGCTGGCCTCGCGTCACGGCACAGCCGGCGGTGAGCAACACGGAAACGGCAAGGACCGCGGCGGCAAGGGGGCGGTGCAGGTTCATGTTCGTCCTTCTGGGGGGTGATGACTGGATGGGGGGTTGGCGTCTTTGCAGGTTGGGCCGGGGGCGGCGTTCGGTCTGTACGCCGGCACACCAACGGCGCCCGACCCCGAAGGACCGAACCGCGAACCGCCCGATGCCGCTCCGACGTCGTGGCGCGTTACGCTTTCATCGCGCAGCATCCAGCCCTCCCGCCTTCCGGCGATTCGATTGCGTTTGCTCAAGGCGTCGTCGCGCAGTGCGCCCTCATGCCTTGACGATCGGCCGAGCCGATTCGCCGTGCACCGGATGCAGACGACCCAGTGCCTCGTCCTGGGTGCAGCCGATCGACTCGAAGCGCACCTGCAGCAGCGCATGCCGGTTGACCCGCAGCAGCCGCTGTTCACCCAGCGCCGCGTCGCGTCCTCGAACCACCTCGCCGCGGCGCAGCGCGCCGCCCTGAAGCTGGGCCACATGCAACCGACCCGCACCATCCTGCAGCGACGCCAGCGCACCGTCGCGGCTCAGGTCCATCACTTCATAACGCATCACACAAGCACCGACCGGCGCAGGACGGGGCGAACTGCCCGCATCCTCTGCCCGTTCCTTTCAGCCTTTGATGCTGCGCCCTGTGGACGCCCACGGTCTGTGGGCCAGGCCACACAAGGCCCGATGGCGGCCTGATGGAGGCCCGTTCAGCGGCGCGAAGTCAGCCGCCCGCCTGCCGTTGCACCACGTTGGTGATGCCCAGGTGGCTGGCAACGTGGTGCAACGGCAGGCGGGCGGCCAGCTGCGGCGAGGTTTCAAGGAATCGCGCGTAGCGCCGCGCCGGCTCCTCGGACAGCAGTTCCGCCTCGCGCGCGGCCTGGCGAAGAAAGAGCCAGCCCAGGGCCTCGTCGAACACCGCGCGGACGGCCGGGTGGTCGCGCACCACCTCCGACAGCGCCGCATACGACAGCACCCGCAGTTCGGTGTCTTCCAGCGCCTCGATGGCGTAGGGGCTGGGCGTGGGGATGGGTGGCGCGCCGCTGCCGATCCACGCGCCCTCGGCATGAAAGGACCGGTTGCGCTCGATGCCTTCCGGAGTGAGGAAGTACAGGCGCACCAGCCCCTGCCGGATCCACCAGAGATGCTGCGGCGTCTCGCCCAGGCGCAGCAGCACCTGCCCGCGCGGCAGCCGCCGCAGCGGCATGGCGCGCCAAGCTTCGGCCAGGCGGGGATCGGCCTGCACCACGCGCGACAGCGCCTCGGGCAGGCAGGCCACGCAGTCTGCAGGCTGCAGCACGGGGGACAAGGCGGAACGAGCATTCACCATGGTTAATGCGGCGGCGGCAACGGGCGCGGAGCATGTCGGAACCTTCTCCGGAGCCTGCATGCTGTCACACCGTCCCGACTGGAACCACCCGCATCTGATCGCCCTGGCGACGCTGCCCATGTACGCGGCGGCCGCCATCGCCGCCGGATGGGGAGAGACGCCCACCCTGACCGTTCACCTCCTGCTCACCCTGCTCTGGTTCGGACTCTACGAGCGCTGGCGACCCCATCGACCGGCGTGGCGCCCCGTGCGGGCCGATCTTCGTCGCGACGCCACGTTCCTGGGCGTGAACGCCGTGGCCGACGGGCTGGCCGGCCTGGCCCTGGGCAGCCTGGCCCTGCACGTGGCCGGGCTGCGCGAGGGGCAGACCGCGATCGCGTCCTGGCCGCTGTGGGCCGCGGTGCCGCTGGCCGTGCTGGTGGCCGAGCTCGCTGCCTATGCCCTGCACCGGGCCCTGCACCGCGAGGGCTGGGGTTGGCGGGTGCATCTGGTGCACCACCGGCCCGGGGCGCTGCATGTCACCAACAACCTCACCACCCACCCCATCAACGTCGTGATGCTCAAGGCGGTGAAGCTGGCCCCCCTGGTGGTGCTGGGCCTCGGGGCCGACGCCGTGCTCATCGCCCTGCTCTTCCTGCAACTGCAGTCCTTCGCCACGCACGCCAACACGCGGGGGCGCATGGGCTGGTTGAACTGGGTGGTGGGCACGGCCGAGTTGCACCGCTGGCACCACAGCACGCGCCCGGAAGAAGCGGTGAACTTCGCCACCGCCCTGCCGCTGTGGGACCAGGTCTTCGGCACCTTCCGCTACCTGCCGGGGGAGGAGCCCCAGGCCGTGGGCATCGTGCCCAAGGGCGTGGTGCCCGACGCCCACGACGTGCCCGGCCTGCTTCGCCATCCCTTTCGGCGCGCGCCCGACGCCTGAGCGACGCATCGACGCGCCGATTCACCGGGCCGGCGGCGCCTCGGGGAACCAGTGCCGCGTGCGGTTGGACAGCGCCACCAGCGACAGCATCACCGGCACCTCCACCAGCACGCCCACCACCGTGGCCAACGCCGCGCCGGAGTTCAGCCCGAACAGCGAGATGGCCACGGCCACCGCCAGTTCGAAGAAGTTGGACGTGCCGATGAGGCAGGCCGGCGCCGCCACGTTGTGGGGCAGGCGCAGCTTCCAGGCCGCGGCGTAGGCGATGGCGAAGATGCCGTAGCTCTGCAGCACCAGCGGCACGGCAATGAGCGCAATGACCAGCGGCTGCTCGACCAGCGTGCGCGCCTGGAAGCCGAACAGCAGCACCACCGTGGCAATGAGGCCGACGACCGACGCCGGCTTGAGCGCCGCCACGCCCCGCGCGACCCGTTCCGCGCCCCCTGCCCTCATCCACCACGTTCGGGTGAGCACGCCCGCGACGAGCGGCAGCACGACGTACAGCACGGTGGACAGCACCAGCGTCTGCCAGGGCACGGTGACATCGGTCACCCCCAGCAGGAAGGCGGCGATGGGGGCAAAGGCGAACACCATGACGAGGTCGTTCACCGACACCTGCACCAGCGTGTAGGCGGCGTCGCCCTTCACGAGCTGGCTCCACACGAACACCATCGCCGTGCAAGGCGCCACCCCCAGCAGGATCATGCCGGCGATGTATTCGCTGGCCGACTGCGGATCGACCCAGGGCGCGAACACGTGCTCGAAGAACAGCACCGCCAGCGCCGCCATGGTGAAAGGCTTGACCAGCCAGTTGATGACCAGCGTGAGCCACAGGCCCCGCGGGCGCTGGCCGACGTCGCGGACCGACGCGAAGTCGATCTGGATCATCATCGGGTAGATCATCACCCAGATGAACACCGCCACCACGAGGTTGACGTGCGCCACTTCCAGCGCCGCCACCGCCTGGAACAGGCCGGGCACCGCCAGGCCCAGCGCCACGCCGGCGGCGATGCCCAGGGCCACCCACACGCTCAGGTAACGTTCGAAGCGTCCCATGGTGACGGCGGGGCGGCCCGGCGGATCGCTCAGCGCTGGCCGATGGCCTGCACTTCGCGCTGCAGCGCCAGACGGTCGAGCGAGGCCAGGGGCAGCGCCAGCATCAGCTCGATGCGGCGCTTGAGCGTCATGGCCACGTCCCAGAAGGCCTGGGCGCGCTGCTCGTCGTCACCGGCCACGTTGGAAGGATCGGGCACGCCCCAGTGCGCGGTCATCGGCTGGCCGGGCCACACGGGGCAGACCTCGCCGGCGGCGTTGTCGCAGACGGTGAACACGAAGTCCATCACCGGCGAGTCGGGCGTGCCGAACTCGCTCCAGCTCTTGCTGCGGTAGCCGTCGCTGGGCAGGTGCAGGCGGCGCAGCGTGGCCAGCGCCAGCGGGTGCACTTCACCGCGCGGCTGGCTGCCGGCCGAGAAGGCCTGGAACCCGCCCCGACCCGCGGCGTTCAGCAGCCCTTCGGCCAGGATGGAACGCGCGGAGTTGCCGGTACAGATGAACAGGACGTTGTAGACCTTGGGGCTCATGAAATCTCCTGGCAAGGGTCGGATGGGCAGGCATCGGTCTCGCGCGCGGCGGAAGCACTCGCCCGCAGGGAACAAGGACCGTTCGGGGGGTTCAGCAGTCGGTGCACCCGACCGACACCGGCGCCACCCCGCAGGGCTCGCCGTGGCAGCAGTGCGCAGCCAGATAGGTCAGCAGGTCGTTCATGTGCACGAGTTGGGGGCGGTAGATGAGGTGACGGCCCTGTCGCTCCTGCGTGACGAGGCCCGCGTGCATCAGTTCCTTCAGGTGGAACGACAAGGTGGAGGCGCTGACCCCCAGGCCGGCCGCCAGGGCCCCGGGCGTGAGCCCCTGCGGGCCGGCGCCCACGAGCGCGCGGAACACCCGCAGCCGCATGCCCTGCGCCAGGGCCGCCAGGGCCGTCACCGCCGCCTGTTCATCCATGGTTCACCCCTTGCGTGGGCGTGGCGCCGGCATGCACGAGCGCGCGCTGCGACGGCAGGCCCAGCGTCACGATCCAGCACAGCGTCAGCATCAGCGCCGAGCCGACGAGCGCCCCCAGCAGCCCGAACTGCTGGTACAGCAGGCCAGACATCAACGTTCCAAAGAACCGACCAAGCGCGTTGGCGGCGTAGTAGAACCCCACGTCCTCGGCCGCTTTCTCGCTGCCGGCATACGCCAGCACCAGGTACGAATGCACCGAGGAGTTGACGGCAAACGCCACGCCGAACACCCCCAGGCCCCCCACCACCACCCACTCCAGATGCGGCACGTCGGCCAGCACGAGGCCAGCCAGCCCCATGGGCACCAGCGCCAGCGCGGCCGACCACCCGCGCGCGGCCGGCACCTCGCTGCTCAGCCCATCGGTGCTGCGGCGCACGATCTGCGGCGCCAGGCCCTGCACCACGCCGTAGCCGATGGTCCACAGCGCGAGGAACGCGCCCACCATGGTGAAGGTCCACCCCGCGGCGTACAGGAACACCGGCACGCCCACCACGAACCACACGTCGCGCGCGCCGAACAGCAGCACGCGCGCGGCGGCCAGCAGGTTGATGCCGCGGTTCTTCGCAAACAGCTCGCGGGCCGATTTGGACGCCTTGCTCTTGCCGATGAGCGGCGGCACGAAGGCCACCACCCCGCCCAGCACCAGCGCCAGCAGGCCCGCCATGAGCCACAGCGAGGCCTGAAAGCCCAGCACCTGCAGCAGCACGCCGCCCAGAAAGAAGCCCACGCCCTTCATGGCATTCTTGCTGCCGGTGAAGAAAGCCACCCACTTGAACAGTTGCCCCGACGCCGAACCGGCCGTGAGCTTGATGGCCGACTTGCTGGCGGTCTTCGTCAGGTCCTTGGCGACACCGCACACGCCCTGCGCCATCACCACCCAGGCCACCGACAGCGCCACCGTCCAGTCGGGCGACAGTGCCGACAGCAGCAGGAAGCCCGTGATCTGCGTGGCCAGACCCACCACCAGCATGCGCTGGATGCCGTAGCGCGTGGCCAGCCAGCCGCCCACCAGGTTGGCCACCACGCCCATGGCCTCGTACAGCAGGAACAGGAAGGCCAGCGTGAAGGGCGAGTAGCCCAGCCGGTAGAAGTGCAGCAGCACCAGCATGCGCAGCGCGCCATCGCTGAGCGTGAAGCCCCAGTAGGCGGCGGTGACGAGCGCGTAGTTGCGGGTGCCGGCGTTCATGGATGGAGCCGAAGGCGCGTTGGCATCAGAGGCCCTGGGCCTGCACGTGGCAGGCCAGGTCGACCATGCGGCAGGCGTAGCCCATCTCGTTGTCGTACCAGGCGTAGACCTTCAGCAGCGTGCCGTCGGTCACCATCGTGGACAGGCCGTCGACGATGCTGCTGCGGGTGTCGCGTGCGTAATCGGCGCTGACCAGGGGCAGCGTCTCGTAGCCCAGGATGCCCGCCAGCGGCCCGGCGGCGGCGGCGGCAAACAGGGCGTTGACCTCCTCGGCCGTGGTGGCGCGCTGCAGCTCGAACACGCAGTCGGTGAGCGAGGCGTTGAGCACCGGCACGCGCACGGCGTGGCCGTTGAGCTTGCCCTTCAGCTCAGGGTAGATGAGCGCGATGGCCGTGGCGCTGCCCGTGGTGGTGGGCGCCAGGCTGGTGAGCGCACTGCGCGCGCGCCGCAGGTCTTTGTGGGGCGCGTCGACGACCACATTGGTGTTGGTGGGGTCGTGCAGCGTGGTGATCTGCCCGTGGCGGATGCCCAGCGCCTCGTGCACCACCTTCACCACCGGGGCCAGGCAGTTGGTGGTGCAGCTGGCCGCGGTGAGGATGCGGTCGCGCTCGGGCTGGTAGAGGTGCTCGTTCACGCCCACCACGACGTTCAGCACGTCGCCGGTCTTCACGGGCGCGGCCACGATGACCCGACGGGCGCCCCGGTCGAGGTGGCCTTGCAGCGTCTCGGGCGTCAGGAACTTGCCGGTGCACTCCAGCACCACGTCCACGCCCAGGTCGCCCCAGGGGATGTCGGCGGGGCTGGCGTGGGCCGAGAAGCCGAGGGTGCGGTCGCCGATCCGCACGGCGTCGTCGCGCACGGCGGCAATGGGCGCGCGCCAGCGGCCCTGCACGCTGTCGAACTGCAGCAGGTGCGCCGCGGCGGCCGCACCGCCCTTGATCTCGTTGAGGTGCACCACCTCCAGGCGGTTGCCGCGCCGCGGATCGTCCTGCGGACGGTCTGCCGCGCCAAACGCCGCGCGCAGGGCCAGACGACCGATGCGCCCCATGCCGTTGATGCCGACTCTCATGGATTCCTCTGAACGGGAAAGGCGCGCGTTGCCGCGGCCGCTGCCGCGGTGAAGGACGCGGCGGGTTGATTCTATGTTTCGATGATCATGGAAATGTGTGACGGAACGGTGACAGGCGGGTGGGGCGCGGCAAAGGGCTGGACGGGTGGGTCCGGCCGGCGGGCGTTGAAGCGGTCGGCCCGGCGGGCCGACTGCCCTGCGATGCTCGGTGCCCCGGCCACGGCGCAGAACTCGCTGCGTTCGCTGAAGCGAACTCCGCTCAGACAACCGCGCCGAGTCAGATCACGTAGCGCGCTGCGCGCGCGGCCAGGGCCCCTGCGCTTCTCGGCGCTTCAAGAGCCCCCCGGCCGGCCCCACCCGTCCAGCCCTTTGGGCACGGTGCGCAGACCTTCAAAGGACATCAGGCGCCCTGCCCTTCACAGGGGGGCTCTGCCTCCCAGTGAAACACCT
>Ga0075157_10002543_pt1 | contig 10608 bp, 11 predicted proteins | sample JI81BgreenDNA_FD_70967 | JGI IMG/M metagenome (GOLD analysis project Ga0075157, IMG submission 70967) | Wastewater effluent complex algal communities from Wisconsin, to seasonally profile nutrient transformation and Carbon sequestration -... | ecosystem: Engineered > WWTP > Effluent > Algae...
CCCTCGGGCAGCATGAAGTGGTTCATGCCGCCGATGCGGCGCTCGCGGTCCCACAGGCACGCGGCGATGCACGAGCCCAGGGTGGTCATGATCAGCAGGTCTTCGTCGTGCACGAAGAACTCGCCGGGCAGCACCTTCACTGCGTCGTTCTTGAAGTGGGCGTCGTAGAAGAAGAACGACGCCTCGCCAGGACGGCGCGGTCGGGCCTTCAGCCGTTCGAGCCGGGACGGCGGGGCGGAGGCCAGGGCGGTGGAGACGGGCATGGCGTGTTATCGGCGGACAGCGGGAACGACTTGAATCGGTGCCGGAAGGTCGGCGGCCCGGGCGAAGGGCAGGAGGCTCGGTGTGTGCCTCAAACCCGCTCGTAGATGGTCTTCCCGCGCAGCCGGAAGAGATCGCGCGACTCGGTGAAGTTCTCGGAGTGGCCCACGTAAAGCAGGGCCCCCGGTCGGGTCTGGGCGTGGATGCGTTCCAGCACCCGGCGCTGGGTGGGGGCGTCGAAGTAGATCATCACGTTGCGGCAGAACACGATGTCGAACGGGTCGCCCAGCGCCGACCAGCTCGCGCTCATGAGGTTGAAGGGCCGGAACTCGACCAGCCGGGTCAGTTCGGGTTTCACGCGGATCTGGCCCGCATGCGCCCCGGTGCCGCGAAGGAAGTGCCGCTTGAGCCGCTCCGGCGACAGTCCGCGCGAGTCGGCGCCGTACACGCCGCGCTGCGCGGTGGCCAGCACCTTGGTGTCGATGTCGCTGCACAGCAGTTTCACCTGGGCCGACGCCCCCAGCGTCTCGACGACGGTCATGGCCAGCGAATAGGGCTCCTCGCCGGTGGAGGCCGCGTTGCACCACATGCGGATCGGCCGCGCGGCGCGGGCGCGAAGGTCTTCGCCCAGGGCGTGGAAGTGATGCTCCTCGCGGAAGAACGAGGTGAGGTTGGTGGTGAGGCAGTTCACGAACTCCTGCCACTCGGACTCGCCACCCGGGCCCGTGGCCCGCTCGAGCCACGCCAGATAGTCGGCGAAGGAGCGGTGACCGGTCTCCCGCAGTCGTCGGGACAGTCGGCTGTAGACCATCGCCTGCTTGCCGGCGTGCAGGCTGATGCCGGCCCGCTGGTAGATCAGTGCGCGGATCCGGTCGAAGTCTTCGGGACGCAGCACGTACTCTGCATCCAGGGTCGACGGGGCGGCAGCCAGGGTCGGGGTGGTCATGGTGGGTCGGTGTGGAGACAAGAGCCGACCGCAGTGTGCGGCGCGGGCTCGCCGACGGAGGGGCGGAACAGCGGGGCCGAGGCCGCCCATTTCTGATCCGGGCCCCCCGCAGCCGCTGCTAGACTGGGTTGGCTGGACACTCTTGGGCGCGCTGCCCGGCGCCCTCGGCCGGCCCGCATCCCCGGTCACCTCATCCCCCTGAACGCCACCCTCGTGGACCGCCCCGCCCCACCGGAACCGGCCATCGATCCTGCCGCGCTGCAGCTCGATGGAGCGCTGCAGTTGCTGGCGCAGGCCGGGCGCCCGGTGCCCACCGGCACGGCCGCCGACCCCGGCTGGCTGCAGGCCGTGATCGACGGGCTGGTCGAACTGTCTTCGAAGGACCCGCTCACCGGCCTGGCCAACCGCCGCACCTTCGAGCTGGCGCTGGCGCGCGAGCTCGACCGCGTGGCGCGCAACGGCGAGCCCGCGCTGCTGCTGGTGCTGGACATCGACCACTTCAAGAGCGTCAACGACACCCACGGTCACGGCGTGGGCGACCTCGTGATCCAGGCCGTGGCCCGGGCGTTGCTCGACTGCGTACGCCCCATGGATCTGGTGGCGCGCGTGGGCGGCGAAGAGTTCGCGATCATTCTTCCCAACTGCCCGAGTCCGTTCGGCGAGACCGTGGCCGAGCGCATCCGCCGCCGCGTGGAAGCGACGGCGGTGCCGCTGGGCCCGGCCGGTCTGCCCGCGTCCGACCTGCACGTCACCGTCAGCGTGGGCGGCGCCTTCGCGCCGCAGTGGGTCCGCTCCACCCCGTCGTTGTGGATCGAGCGCGCCGACCAGCAGCTCTACCGCGCCAAGGCGCACGGGCGCAACCTCGTGCGCCTGGAGCCCTCGGCCATCTCCCCGGTCAGCAGCGAAGAGCGCCGCATGCTGTTCGATCACTTTCAGGCGCAGGAACACGAATGACGTCCACCGCGGTTGCCGGCGAGGCCCGGCCCTCCCGGCGGGCCCACATCACCGCCATCACCAGCGGCAAAGGTGGCGTGGGCAAGACCTTTGCCGCCGCCAACCTGGCGGCCGCGCTGGCGCGCATGGGCCAGCGCGTGCTGGTGCTGGACGCCGACCTCGGCCTGGCCAATCTCGATGTGGTCCTCAACCTCTTCCCGAAGGTCACGCTGCACGACGTCTTCACCGGAGAGCGCACCCTCGGCGAGGCCATCCTGCCCGCGCCAGGCGGGTTCTCGGTGCTCCTGGCCGGCTCGGGCATGGTCGAGTACTCGCGGCTCACGCCGCACGTGCGCGAGCAGCTTCAGGCCGTGATCGCCGACATCGGGCCGAAGTACGACCACGTGCTGCTGGACACCGGCGCCGGCATCTCCGACGTGGTGCTCTACACCGTCTCGCTGGCCGACGACGTGCTGGTGGTGGCCACGCCCGAGCCCACGTCGCTTACCGACGCCTACGCCACCATCAAGGTGCTGGCCACCACGCAGAGTCGCCGGCGCGTGCGCCTGCTCGTCAACCAGGCCGCCAAGCCCACCGACGGGCGCACCGTGCGGCAACAGCTTCAGGCCGTGGTCGATCGTTATGTGAACCCCACGCTGGACGGCCCGCTGCGCATCGATCTGCTCGGCGCCGTGCCCAGCGACCCCTCGGTGCGCGAGGCGGTCCAGAAGCGGCAGCTTCTGATGGTGGGCGCGCCGGGTTCCCCGGCGGCACTTGGCATCGTCGAGGCCGCGACGCGGCTGGTGTCCGAGGAGCAGCGCACGTCGTGAGCGGCCCCGACAGCGAAAGGCCCGAAGAATCGGCAGCACGTGGCCCCACCCCTTTCGAGCGACTGGGCGGCGAAGCCGGCGTGCGGGCCCTGGTGGATCGCTTCTACGACCTGATGGAGCTGGAGCCGCGGTTCGAGCGACTGCGGGCCCTGCACCCCACCGACCTGGCGGGCTCGCGCGACAAGCTCTTCTGGTTCCTGTGCGGCTGGCTGGGCGGCCCGAACCATTACATCGAACGTTTCGGGCATCCGCGCCTGCGCGCCCGACACCTCCCCTATCCCATCGGGCTGGCCGAGCGCGACCAGTGGATGGGCTGCATGCTGCAGGCCTTGAACGACGAAGGGGTGCACGAGCCGCTGGCCGAGCGGCTCGGAGAAGCCTTCTTCGGCACCGCCGACTTCATGCGCAACCGCTAGGCGCGGCAGGCGCGAGGCTCAGGCGCGCAGGCTGAGCAGCGACTGCTGGGCCTCGTCGGCGCGCCGGAACACCGCCAGCTGCAGCTGGAAGGCGTTTCGCTGCGCCAGCAGGTCGACCATGTCGGCCTCCAGCCGGGACGGCGTCGGGGCGCGGCCGGTGCCGGGATCGCCCTGGGGCGCGGAGGCCAGGGCCACGCGCCCGGCGGCGCCCTGCATGCCCTGCCAGGACGACTGCAAGCCACGCAGCAGAGTGCCGTTGACGCCATTCATGAGCGCCAGCGTAGCGCAGGCGGCCCGTTTTCCGGAATGTAGCGAGGGCACACGACCCCGGACGTCCATGACGGATGTCACGACCCTGTCACCGGAGTGCGCGGAAATCGCAGGCTGTCGCGCCCGGGCCGGAGTGCCCTGGCGAAGCCCAACATCGGTCCCGGGTGCTGCCCGCGGCCTACGCGGAGAGAACCTGTGCGCCAACGTGGATTCCTGGGGATGAGCCTGCTGTGTGCCGTGCTGCTGGCGGCCTGTGGAGGGGGCGACGACGGCGCGCCCGGACCGGCAGGGGCCACCGGCCCGGCAGGGCCGGCGGGTGTGGCGGGGCCGGCGGGGCCGACCGGCCCTGCGGGCGCCCCGGGGGCCTCGGGTGCGCCCGGTGCCGCCGGCGTCGACGGTGCAGGGCAGTTGATCGCGCTCACGCGGCAGGGGCGCAGCACCTCGCAGGGTTTCGGTCAGTCGGCCGCTGAAGTGGTGGCCTACGACGCCGGAACGCGCCGCATCTTCACGGTCAATGCGCAGACGGGCCGGGTGGACGTGTTCCTTGCCGGCAGTGCCTCGGCCCTGGCGGCACTGGGCGCGCCGGCGCAGAGCCTCGACCTGGCCGGTGTCGTCGTGGCCAGCGGCGGCGCAGCGTCGGCCGCGGCCGTGGGGCCGGCCAACAGCGTGGCCGTGCGAAACGGCCTGGTGGCCGTGGCGGTCGAGGCCCGGCCGAAGACCGACCAAGGCTGGGTGGCTTTCCTGGACGCGGCCACGCTGGCCCCGCGTCGCGTGGTGCGTGTGGGTGCGCTGCCGGACATGGTCACCTTCACGCCCGACGGCTCGCGTGCCGTGGTGGCCAACGAGGGCGAGCCCAACGTGGGCTACACGATCGACCCTGAAGGCAGCGTCTCGGTGATCCGGGTGTCCGACTTCAGCGTGACGACGATCGGCTTTGCCGACTTCAACGCCGGGGGGCCGCGCAGTGCCGAACTGCCGCGCACGCGCATGGTGCTGGGCGGCCTGGGCGCCACGGTGGCCCAGGACCTGGAGCCGGAGTACGTCGCGGTGTCGGAAGACGGCCGCGAGGCCTACGTCACCCTGCAGGAGGCCAGCGCGATCGCCGTGATCGATCTCGTCAACCTGCGCGTGGCCCGCATCCTGGGCATGGGCTTCAAGGATCACGGCATTCCGGGCAACGAGTTCGACGCCAGCCAGCGCGATGGCGTGAACCTGCGGACGTGGCCGGTGATGGGCATGTTCCAGCCCGACTCGATCGCCGCGTTCAGCTACAACGGTCGCACCTATCTGGTGACGGCCAACGAAGGCGACAGCCGCGAGGACTGGCTCAACGGCGTGACCGACCGGGCCGCGTGCGAGGCAGCCGGGTACTACTTCAGCGGCGGGGTGTGCCGCGATGAGCTCGAGATCCGCAACCTGGCCAACGTGCCGGGCGTCACGCTGGGCCCGGCCCTGGCCGGGTTGGCGACCGACGCGGCGCTGGGCCGGCTGAAGATCTCCTTCCAGGCCACGCGTGCCTTCAACGCCGGGTTCCCGACGATCCAGCGCCTGTACGCCTATGGGGCGCGCTCGTTCTCGGTGTGGGACGCGCAGACGGGCGAACAGGTGGCCGATTCGGGCAACGACTTCGAGCGCATCACCGCCAACCGCTACGGCGCCTTGTTCAACCAGGACCACAGCGACCCGGCCGGCGACGACCGCAGCGACAACAAGGGCCCCGAGCCCGAAGCCATCGCCGTCGGTCGCATCAACGGTTCCACCTATGCGTTCATCGGACTGGAGCGCATGGGCGGCATCATGGTGTACGACGTCAGCAATCCGTTCGCACCGCGCTTCGTCCAGTACGTCAACGACCGCGTGGTGACGCGAGCGCCCAACGCGGCGGCCGTGGCGGCGGGCGACGACCTGGGCCCCGAGTCCTTCGTGTTCGTGCCGGCCTCGGACAGTGCCGACGGACGCCCCAAGCTGATCGTTGGCAGCGAGGTCAGCGGCACGACCTCGGTCTACGACATCGCCGTCACCTCGCCGCGCTGAGCGGCGGGTCTGACCCACCCCCTGCACCGGGGGGTGGTCATGAACGAGTTCACACAGGGCATCCCCCCGCCTTGCGTGGCGGGGCGCCGCGACCCTCAAGTCTCGGGATGCCGGTGCCGATCGGGGATCAGCACCATCTTGGGCATCGGCCTTCCGGGCCCGCTCCCCCCCGCTCTGGACCGTCCATGAACCGCTTCTTCCGACCCCTCCGTACTGCCGTGATGGCGGCCGCCGTGCTGTCTGTGGGTGCTGCCATGGCGGCGCCCGTCAACCTGCTGGACAACGGCAGCTTCGAGGACGTCGGCATGGCCGCCGGCGTGCAAAGCCTGGGCGCCAACGCTTGGAGCACCTACGCCAGCCTGCCCGGCTGGAGCAGCAGCAACGGCATCGAGGTGCGTCGCAACGTGTCGGGTGCTGCGCAGGAGGGCCTGCACTTCATCGAGCTGGACACCAACGCCAACAGCAGCGCCTGGCAGATGGTGACGACCGTCGCCGGCGACTGGTATGACCTGAGCTTCTGGTACGCCGCGCGGCCGGGCACCGGCGGCATGCCGGCCGGCACCAACCAGATCGGCGCCTATTGGAACGACACCCTGCTGGGCCTGTTCGACCAGTCGTCGTCCAGCCAGCACCAGTGGGTGCAGTACGCCTTCACGGTGATGGGCACCGGCCAGGACGAACTGGAGTTCCGCGCCCTGGGACGCAGCGACAGCTATGGCGGCTCGCTCGACAACGTGCGCCTGGTCAACGCCGTGCCGGAGCCGGCGAGCCTGCTCCTGGCCTTGGGGGCCGTGGCCCTGGCCGCCGGCCGTCGCCGCTCACCGCGACGCTGACCGACCCGCAGGCTGGCCGCCCGAGGGCGCGCGCTCCGGGCACGGCCCGATGAGCGCCAGCCCACAGACGGCGGGCCCTGCGGCGGGGCATGCTGAGACTTCCCTTTGTCTCAGAAAGCCCGGCCATGGCCCTCGCGGTCCAGACGCCCTTCCGACTTCGCGCCAGCCCGCCGCAGCCACACGACGGCTGGGTCACCTTCATCGCCGCCGCCGTGCTGACCGCCCTGCTGGCCGGGCTGATCGCCGCGCTGGCGGGCACCTTCCGGCAGGCCGTTCGCCAGGGGGAGGCTGGCCGTCGCGCCATGGCTGCGCAGGTCGAGGCCGACTGGCGCTGCCGGGCCCTGCGGCTGCGCAGCGAGCGGGACCGATGCCTGGCCTGGGTGCGTGCCGATCCTCCCGCCAGCACGGACGATCTGATCGGACTCGAGCAGGAGGCCGAGCGCTCGAGCGGACGGGCCCGCGAACCGGGCCCGTCGGCGGTGCCCGGGCCTCGCCCCTGAGGCGGGCGGCGGCGTCGAACGACCCGCCGGCCACGGGGTCACTTCACCGGGCGATGGACACCGTAGAACTCGTCCACGCTGCGGGCCCAGCCGCTGTCCGACATGGGCGGCCAGTGGCCCTTGTCGAAGCCCGGCGCGTCCTTCAGCGACTGCTTGGCCACGTGAAGCGTGAAGCGCTTGTGCCGCGTGTCGAGCTTCAGGGCAGCCCAGGGCACGGCGAAGAGCTTCTCACCCAGGCCCATCACGCCGCCGAAGGACAGCACCGCATAGGCCACCTTGCCGGAGGCCATGTCGATCATGATTTCCTTGATGTCGCCCAGATCCTCGGCGTCGGTGTTGTAGACGTCGTTGCCCAGCAGGGTGTTGGCCCCCATCAGCGCCGGGCCCGGTCCGGCGGCGTTGTTCTGGTACATGCCGAACAGATCGCGGCGTGTGTAGTCGGTCTTCATCGTGTGGCCCTCGTGTGTGGGGCCGGGCCGGCGGGATGCCGATCCGGCCGGCTTGACGATGGACCTCCGCAGTGTCCGGGTCTGTGCGTCAGGCCACGGCCGTACCGGCGCGGTGCCAGGGGCGGGCGAAGACGGGGGAAGACAGGGACAGGAGCAAAGGGTGCCCCTGGCGGAAAGGGAGGGATTCGAACCCTCGATACGGTAAAACCGTATACCGGATTTCGAGTCCGGCGCATTCGACCACTCTGCCACCTTTCCGGGGTGTGGCTCGCCGGCGGTGCGGGAGCCCAAGGCCTGCCGACGATCGGTCTGGCAGGTCGCGCAGCGGGGGTCGCCGCCGCGCGAAGCCTCGCATTCTAGCGCAGCACTTCGGTGCCGCCGAGGTAGGGCCGCAGCGCGACGGGCACGGCGATGCTGCCGTCGGCCTGCTGGAAGTTCTCGAGCAGCGCCACCAGGGTGCGGCCCACGGCCAGACCGGAACCGTTGAGCGTGTGCACCAGCTCGGGCTTGCCCGCCGCGTTGCGGAAGCGCGCCTGCATGCGGCGGGCCTGGAAGGCGCCCATGTTCGAGCACGAGCTGATCTCGCGATAGGCCTGCTGCGCCGGGATCCACACTTCGAGGTCGTAGGTCTTCGTGGCGCCGAAGCCCATGTCGCCGCTGCACAGCAGCATCACGCGGTAGGGCAGCTCCAGGCGTTGCAGAATGACCTCGGCGTGCCGAGTCATCTCCTCCAGCGCCTCCATGCTGCGCTCTGGGTGCACCACCTGCACCATCTCCACCTTGTCGAACTGGTGCTGGCGGATCATGCCGCGCGTGTCGCGGCCGGCCGAGCCGGCCTCCGAGCGGAAGCAGGGGCTGTGGGCCGTCAGCTTCACCGGCAGCGCCTCGGCCGCCAGGATCTGCTCGCGCACGGTGTTGGTCAGCGGGATCTCCGAGGTCGAGATGAGGTACTGCTCGCCCTGCTCGTCGTCGCCGCCGCGCAGCACCCAGAACATGTCCTCCTTGAACTTCGGCAGTTGCCCCGTGCCTTCCAGGATCTCGCGGTTGACGATGTAGGGCGTCCAGCACTCGGTGTAGCCGTGCTCGGTGGTGTGCACATCCAGCATGAACTGCGCCAGCGCCCGATGCAGCCGCGCCACCGGCCCGCGCAGGAAGGTGAAGCGCGAGCCCGAGAGCTTCGCGCCGGTCTCGAAGTCCAGGCCCAGCGGGGCGCCCAGGTCGACGTGGTCCTTGACGGGGAAGTCGAAGGCTCGCGGCACGCCCCAGCGGCGCACCTCGGCGTTGCCGGTCTCGTCGGTGCCGTCGGGCACGCTGGCATCGGGCAGGTTGGGCACCGACATCAGCAGGTGCGTCAGCTCGGCCTGCAAGGCGTCGAGGCGCTCGGCGCCTTCGCGCATCGCGTCGCCAATGCCGCCCACTTCGGCCATCAGGGCCGTGGTGTCCTCGCCCTTGCCCTTGAGCTGGCCGATCTGCTTGCTCAGGCTGTTGCGGCGGGCCTGCAGTTCCTCGGTGCGGGTCTGCAGGGCCTTGCGTTCGGCTTCCAGGGCCGTGAAGCGCGCCACGTCCAGGAAGGGCTGCGGCGTCTTGCGACGGGCGAGTGCGGCGACGACGGCGTCGAGGTCGCGGCGCAGAAGGGTGATATCGAGCATGGAAGGTCTCTTCGAATTCAGTGGAGATCGTTCAGGACGGCACGCCCGCCGGGTGGAACGGGAGGGCGCTGGAGGTGGCCGATGGCGGAGCCGCCATCCGTCCGTCAGGATCGGGTCGTCGCCACTTCGGCCATGCTGCGGTCGCCCAGGCCGCGCGGCAGCGGAAAGCGCACCGACTCCTGCACGCCATTGAGCGTGCGCACGCTGGTGGCGCCCATTTCCCGCAGACGCGCCAGCACCTGCTGCACCAGCACGTCGGGGGCCGAGGCGCCGGCGGTCAGGCCCACCCGGCGCGCGCCCGTGAGCCACTCGGGCTGCAGTTCCTCGGCCGAGTCGACCATGTAGGCCGGCGTGCCCAGCCGCTGCGCCACCTCGCGCAGGCGGTTGCTGTTGGAACTGGTGGGGCTGCCCACCACGATCACCACATCCACGGCCGGGGCCAGCACCTTCACGGCGTCCTGGCGGTTCTGCGTGGCGTAGCAGATGTCCTGCTGCTTGGGCTCGCGCACGTGCGGGAAGCGGGTCTTCACGGCGGCGAGGATGGCGGCGGCGTCGTCCACGCTCAGCGTGGTCTGCGTCACCACCGCGAGCTTGTCGCCCTTCACCGGCACCCGCCCCACGTCCTCCTCGTCCTCGACCAGGTAGATGCCGTCGGAGAGCTGGCCCATCGTGCCTTCCACCTCGGGGTGCCCCTTGTGGCCGATCATGATGAACTCATAGCCCTCGCGCGAGAGCTTGGCGACTTCCACGTGCACCTTGGTGACCAGCGGGCAGGTGGCGTCGAACACCTGGAAGCCGCGCTCGGCGGCCTCGGCGCGCACGGCCTGGCTCACACCATGGGCGCTGAACACCAGCGTGGCGCCCGGGGGCACGTCGGCGAGGTCTTCGATGAAGATGGCGCCCTTGGCGCGCAGGTCGGCCACCACGTAGGTGTTGTGGACGATCTCGTGGCGCACGTAGATGGGCGCTCCGAAGCGCAGGATGGCGCGCTCGACGATCTCGATGGCGCGGTCGACGCCGGCACAGAAGCCGCGCGGGTCGGCCAGCACCACCTCGTCCAGGCCGAGGACGTCGTTCGTGTTGTGCTCCACTGGGTTGCTCACAGGACCCCCATGACGTGCACGTCGAAGCGCACGGCCTGCCCGGCCAGCGGGTGGTTGAAGTCGAACAGCACCCAGTCGGGGTGCGTCTCACGCACCACACCGGCGTAGGCGCCGGCGCCGTCGGGCGTGGGGAACTGCACCACGTCGCCCGGGTGGTACTCGGCATCCGGATCGCCCAGCTCGGCCAGCAGCGTGCGCTTCACGCGCTGCAGCAGCTCCGGGTTGCGATCGCCAAAGGCCGCCCCGGGCGGCAGCTCGAAGCTCGTCTTCACGCCCTCGGGCAGCCCGATGAGCCGCTGCTCGATGGCCGGCGCCAACTGGCCCGCGCCCAGCGACAGCGTGGCGGGCTTGTCGTCGAAGGTGTCGATGACGGCCGCGCCATCG
>Ga0075157_10002544_pt1 | contig 10606 bp, 6 predicted proteins | sample JI81BgreenDNA_FD_70967 | JGI IMG/M metagenome (GOLD analysis project Ga0075157, IMG submission 70967) | Wastewater effluent complex algal communities from Wisconsin, to seasonally profile nutrient transformation and Carbon sequestration -... | ecosystem: Engineered > WWTP > Effluent > Algae...
CCAGGATCTGCCCCCAGGTCGGGCGTTCGCCCGACAGGGTCACCAGTTCCAGACCCACGAGGTATTGCCCCGGCGTACCCCGAACCCTGGGCCAAGCCACGGGTAGGAAGCTGGCCGCAGTAAGCACCACCGCGAGGCCGACCAGCACAAAGTAGTTGCGGAACTGCTGATCCGTAAACAAGGACATGGGATCAGCGGGCGGCCCACCCCCCGGAAGAGTCTGGCCGACGGCATACAGCACCGCACCCAACAGAAGCAGATCCAGGATCAACGCGGCCGTGCGCTGGCGCCAGCTCGCCGGGTGGACCAAGACTTCCAGGGGCTTGCCGCCGGCTTGCCTCAGCACAGGCCGCTCAGGCACCGGCTGAAAACCTCCTGGGCGAAACGTGGTGCCACAGTTCGTGCATGTCTTTGCGCGGGCATCCACCAGGGTGGCGCATTGCGGGCAGAAGGGCATGGCTTGCGGGCTCGGCTGAAGGCGCGGTGGGCACAAGCCCGCCAGAAAACGCTTGAACGCTCGAGATTACACGAATTGCAGTGTGATGGCGCAGACCCCATAGGCCAAGGCGACGCTGCGCAAGAGCTTCCAGGCCGCAGCGGCCGAAACCCATGATCGAACCGCCGTGGCGTGGTACCGCCAGACGGCACCCGCGATGGCCAACACGACGGCCCCCAGCACCACCGACGGCCACGACGCCGCGCTCGCTGCGCCCCAGAAGACCCCCAACATCACGCCCGCGGCATGTTGCACCCCAGGCGATGTGGCCGTCGGGCTCTGAACGGGGGCGGCCCCTGCCTCTGCCCTGGCCTGCCAGAGGAGCCCGGGGAACCCACCCGCGAGTGCGAGCACGATTAACTGAGGCACGGCAGCCCAGGAGGTCTGGCTGAGAACGACCGCGACCGCGATCGATGCAGCCAAGCACACCAGGACCCTCCAATGCAGCAGGAGGTACAACGCGTTCAGAACGCTTTGCAGGCTGTCCACGGCGAATCGCAAATCGACAGAAGGAACGGCTCACCGGCCTCAACCCGGTGGCCGCGGCCCCGGTCGCTTGACCGGACGCCACATGTCGTAGACATGCCAGGCACACACCCAGAAGAACAACCCCCCGGCAAAGAACAGCGAAGCTTCGGCCAGCTTGGGGTTCTCGGCGCCATAGATCAACCGCGCAAACTGATTGGCCAACTCGCAGGCGAGCGACCCCGTACCGGTGCAGGCGCCGGGCTCGCTGGAGAAGAGCTCCAGCACGCCGATCACCATCATCACCAGACCGCCCAGGGCGAAGATGTAGGGCAGAGATGGCGGCGGCTCCTTGTAGGTCGGGAACAGCGGCTGGCCCAGCATCGGCGAGCCTTTGGTGTGGCGCTTTGAGGATGATTCCTCGGGCACGGGGGCGGACAGGTCATGACCGCATTGGGTGCACTTGCTCGCGCCGCTGGACACTTCGGCGCCGCAGTGGGGGCAGGTTGGCATCGCGGGCTCCAAAAAGCTTCGGGTCGCCTCGCGTCGCGGGCCCGACGGTGTGGAATGGTAATCGCAGCGTAAGCCCCCGATTGGTGGCGCCACCGAAGTCGAGGAAGTGCACTGCAAGACGCTCGACGGAAAGCTGCGTGCCGGCCTGCGCAGCGACAGCACGGCGATGGTCTGGCCCGTGCCCGGCTTGCCTTCGCCCGCTCCGGCGGGATCACGTTCAATACGATGCAGGCGCCCTGCAGGATTCAAGGACCGACGATTCCCTGAGGCTAGCGCCCACCGGGCACGCGGCCGGCTCTGCGGGACAATCCCGCGGCAGCCACCCCACAGAGCACCGCCCCTTGAAGCCCTACGACATTGAAGTGCAGCGCCTGAAGTCGATGAAGCACGACAAGGGCATGATCGAGATCAGCGTGGACGCGCTGGTCATGAACCGCACCGTGCGCGACGACGGCGCGCCCAGCAGCTGTGTGCGGCTGCCGGTTGAACACGCCCGCACGCTGCTCATCCTGCTCAAGCAGCAGATCGCCGAGCTGGACAAGCTGCAGCCGCGCAGCCGTCGGTCGGGGCGGGCCTGAGCGACCTGCGGCCCACCTTCCTTGCTCTCCCTCAGCACGCCCTGGCCCGCCGCGGGGCGGCGGGTCACGACTCCGACAGTCGCTTGACCAGCTGCAGCACCGGCAACCTCGGCCCCCACAGCGTGGGAAAGACCTCCAGCGGCACATACCCCATGGCCTCGTAGAAGCGCCTCGTCTCGGCGTACTCGAGGCTGGGGTGTTCCGCGGCCAGCGTCTTCACCTGCAGGACCTGCGCGCCCTGCCCTTGCAGCCAGCGTTCCACCGCCTGGTGCATGTGGCGCCCGACCCCCTGGCCGCGGTGCGCGGCGTGCACGGCCACGCAGTGCACCTCCCAACTGCCGGGAAAGTGCTGGCGCGCGGTGAGGAACCCGATGGGCTCGGGGGCCTCTGCGAGGAAGGTGGGGAAGCGCCGCGAGTCGGCCACGTACTCCCGCAGCGAGTCTTCGATGCCGAACCATTGCGGCAGGCTGCGCAGGATGCGTTCGACGTGCGCTTCGGGGGTGGGGGTGGGGCCGGTGATGTTCATGGGCAGCAGCGCGGGCGCCGGGTTGGCGAGCCCAGCGACGAACGCGGCGCAGGGTCAGACTTCGTCCCCTCCGAAGCGCCCGACGACGCCTTCGATGGCCAACGTTACAGCATGACTCGCAGGGCCTCGATCTCATCGAACTGCTGCTTGGCCATGCCGGCCAGCCTGCGGCAGACCTGCTGCATGCCGGCATGCACCGAAGTATCGGCCGCCCGCGGATTGTGCTCGTCCAGCACTTCCTGCACCCGTTTCAGCGCGTCCTGTTGCTTGCGCAGGGCCTCTTCGGAGTACCGGTCGGGGTGAGCCAAGACCGTGTGCAGCGGCGGGAAGCTGTCCAGCACCTTGATGGCCGATTCGACGGCCGTCGCAGGCACGTCGGCCAAGGGCGGATTGGCCTGCTTCGCGCGTGCGGTGAGCGTGAACCAGCCCGCATAGGTCAGCTGCAGTGGTTGCGGCACCCAGTCGAGGTTGAGCTTGGCCTCGTCCTTGAACTGCAGGTCCTCGTTGAGCAAGGTCTCCAGGTACTGGATGATCTTGTCCTTGTCGGTGCCTTCATCCGCCAGCGTCTGGGCGTTGACGTTGCACGAACGCAGGATCTCCTGGGCCATGACGTCGCCCTTGGTCGCAGCCCAGGCGATGGAATGCACCGCCAGCGTGCTGTTGCTGTGGAGCGCCTCCAGCCCGAGCCGGCGGTTGCCGGGATTGTTGATGGCGTCCAGCGTGACCTTCCAGCCGTCCTTGAGCTGCTTGTCCTTGTACTTGGCCTGGGCGTAGTCGCGCGTGGCTTCACCGGCCTTGGCCGCCGAGTTCAGCGCGCGGCCCACGGCCATGGTGATGGGCTCGGGCACGGTGGCGCACACGGCGCCGGCCAACTGCACCACCTGCAGCGCCAGTTCGATGGCGGCAAACATCTGCTGCTGCACCTTGGCGTCATAAAAGTTCTCGATGGACGGCAGCAGGTAGCTTCCGGCCTTCTTGGCCTTCTGCACGTCGGCCTTGAACTTGGTGGCCAGGGAGGCCCGCCGGGCGATCTTCACGATCGTCACCGACATCTTCATCACCAGCTCGGCCGCTTCCATGGCCGGCAGCATCGATTGGGCGACCTGCGTGGCCACCGTCTTGGTGGCCGTGTTCATGCCCTGCTCGGCCACCGACTTGCCCAGGTCGACGTTGCGCGCATCGGTGCCCAGCTTGGTCACGCCGCCGCCAAACCCGCTGAACAGCGAACCGGCCTTGAGCACGATCTCCAGGTCCTGCTGGTCCGACTTCAGCTGCGCGATCATTTGATCGAGCGACTGCTGGCGCGCCGAGTCCAGGCCCCCCTCGTCCATCAGCACCAGGCTGCGCTCGAAGTCCTCCATCTCCTGCTCGGCCTTCTCGAGCTCGGCCTGCTGCTCCAGCAACTGGCTGGCGCTGGCCTTATCGCGCAGCGCAGAAGCCAGCGCCGGGTCCAGCAGCAGCGTCGCATGGAGCTCAAGGCCGCACACCTGCTGGGCGGCTGCCCGCAGAGGCACCACCAGCGGCAGCAGGCAGTTGGCCGGGTCGGCCAACTCGCCATCGCGAAGCATCGGGGCCAGCCGCGAGATTTCGCCGCTGCTGTGGGTGTAGTAGCTTTTCCCCAGCGCCTCGCCCACTTTGGCCAGTCGACTGTCGGCCTGGGTCAGCGCTTTTTCCAGCGCGTCGGCGATCACCTTCACCACCTGGTCGCTCTGCGGCGCGGTGCCGGGCTCCTTGGACAGCGAGGGCTCGATCATCGTGTACAGCCCCGTCACGTCCAGCGTGCTGTCCAGGCACGCGGCGATGCTGGTGGCCACGCCATGGCCGAAGGGCAGCAGGCTCCTCTGCAGCGCATCCTGCAACTGCACGGCCAGATCCCGCACGCCCGTGCGCAGCTCGCTCTGCCGCACTGCCAGGTCCATGTCCACCCCGGCCTTGTAGCGCTCGCCGGCAATGCCCGCCATCTCCAGCCCGCCACCCACGCCGGTGATCAGCACCATGGCCACGTCCAGGCTGATGGCGGTGCCATTGGACTCGATGAGCTTGGCAAACTTCTTCAAGACGTCCAGCACCTGCGTCTGGGCCTTGTTCGTCATGTCCTCCAGCGACCACCCCAGCCTGTAGAGGTCCTCGGTGATGGCCTGCAGCACATCGTTGACGGTGGCGGGGCCCAGACCGATCTTCACCAGCTCGTGGCCGAGCTTGTCGTTCACCAGGACCACCTGGGTCTGGGGCGGCTTCATCGACTCGAGGAAATCCTGCAGCTTCGTGTCGTTCTGGCCGTTCAGCCGCCGATCCAGGGCCTTGGCATCGGTGAAGGCCTTGGCGCCTGCGGCCAGGACCTTGGCACCCTTGCCATACAGGGCCGCCGTGCGCTTGAGCTCCTCCGGCGTCATGTTGACTCTCTTGGCCACCACGCTCAGCTGCCCCTCGGCGTACGCCGACACCTTCAGGCCCAGGCTCTGAAGCCGCTCGGTGCGCGTGCCTGCGTTGTGGTAATTCGTGTCGGCCTGGCTCAGCTGCTGTTCGCGCTCTTCCTTCTGGCGCTGAAGCATCTCCTGGTAGGACCGGAACACGGCGTTGAGCATCTGCGCCGTCGGGCTCTTGTCGTCTGGCGCCAGGTTGTCCGGCATCAGCCCTTCGCGGATCAATGGGGTGAACAGTTGTTCAATGATCTGCGTGGCCGTGAAGAGCATGACCGGCTTATCCTGCGTCCAGCGCGGGCTCTTCTCTGCGGCCATCCGCTCGGACTTGTCGATCACCACCTTCAAGGCCTTCGCCACACTCTTGAGGGTCTCGGGGTCCAGCGCCTTGTACCTGTCGCGCACATCCCCGCTTTCGATGGACTCTCGCTGCCCCTTTTCGTCCATCGACTGGACGGTCCCGGATCCATCCTTGAGCTGAACCGAGAAGGTCATGGCCTGGCGAAGTTCGTCGCGGTAGCCGTCCAGGCCCCCGCCCACCTCCTTTTCCAGGAACTCGGCGCGGAGCTTGTTGTCCTCCAGCGTCTCATCCAGCGCACTCTTCTTGCGGGCCAACGTGCCGACGAAGTCGACCTTGTCATGAAAGCTTGCAGCCATGTCGGTGTCCCTCGTCCTCGTCAAACGCCCACCAGGGCGGCCAATTCAATCTTCTTCAGCGTCGCCCGCAACAGCCCCAGAGAAGGCCGGGGATCGTGTGCAATCAGCCCCTGCTGCGCCCCCTCGAACAGGCCGCGCAGCAGCGGGTTGTCCACCAGGTCGGCCTTCAGGACATGGACCGTGCGAAGGGCTTCCTCGCGGGCCTTGCGCCGCTCGGTGGCCGCGCTGTTGTCGGCCTGCAGCGTCGAGAAGGCCTTGGCGAACGACTCTGCCGGGAAGCGTGTGGACATCGTCCGCAGGCCTTGCTCCACCGCCTTGAGGGACACGTTGAGCGACTCGAACGCCGCCTTGCTCAGCATCGGGGTGGTGTCCTTCTTCGGCGGTTCCTGCTGTTCGCCGTTCTGTCCTTCCGTGTTGGGCTTGCCGTCCTCGGTCACGACGGCCATGCCGGGCAGCTGGCGCAGCTCCAGCGTCACGGCCGCCAAGTCGGTGGCCACCTTCTCCGTGCGCTCCTTCCATTCCTTGGCCAGGGCCTTGAAGTCTTCGCTCAGCGACACGTTGGTGCTCTGATTGCCCTCGGTCAGCCGCTGGGCGACCTTCTCGAGCTGCGCGAGGCGCAGGCTGGCCTGGCTGAACGCAGTGCGGGCGGTGGGCATGTCCGGCGCGCCGTTGGACAGGCCGCGCTTGTGGGGAACGGCCGAGACGACATCGAGATAGGGCGCGAGCGTCTTGCCGATGTTCAGCATCGCGGCCTTCAGGCTCTCGTACTCCTGCAGGTCTTCCTCACGCTTCTTCATGGCCTTCTCGACGGCGGGAAGGCCCTCCTTCTCCCAGTACTCCTGTCGCGCGTTCCAGGCCCGCGCCAGGTCGCGCAGTTCGCGCTGGTCGTTCTCCGCTTCGGCCTCCGCCTCGAGCAGACCCGCACGGGCCTGGTCCTTCGGTTGCGAGAGCCAGAGCGTGAGCTCGTTCTCGATGACCTGCAGGGCCTTGAAGGCATCGCCCAGCCGCCCCTCCTGCCTTGCCAGACCATGCGCCTCCTCCAGGCGCGCCTTCAGTCTTTCGTTGTAAGCCGTCGTCCGGTTGCCGAGCTTGGTGTCGGTATGGCCCTTGAGCTCGTCGTGCAGCTCCTCGACGGCCTCGCGTCGAAGCTTGAAGGCCTCGTAGTCGAGCGTGAGTTGCTTGGCCTCCTTGCGCGCCCGGGTGATGGGCTCCTGAAGGGCCTCCAGCAGCCGCATGCCTTCCTCGGGGCCGACCTTCTTGGCCGTCTGCCAGGCGTTGTCCAATTGCGGCTTGAGGCGGGCGTAGGTGAGCGGCAGGCGGCGCTGCACGTGGTACCCATCGCCCAGCAGGTGCGACAGCTCGGACAGCCGCTTCTCCAGCCGGCTCAACGTGACCGCCCCCTTGCCGCCCTTGCCCTGGGCGTCGGCCAGCATCAGGCGGATGCTGGTGATCTCCTTCTCGGCCGCCTTCACCAGCGAGACGTCGTCCGTCGCCAGCATCCGCAAGGCGTCGTCCAGGCGCTTGGACAGGTCTTCGAAGAGGCCGCGGAAGCGCACCTTCTGGCGGTCGCCCAGCTTGAGCTTCACGGCCTTCTTCAGGCGCTCGCCCTCCTGCAGGAGGGGGGTCTTTTCGCCGCGGATCTCCTGTCGGCGCTGCACCAGCCAGCGGGCCATGCTTTCTGCCATCGCCTTCCAGCGCAGGCCGTTCTCGGCGTTCGGGTTGGCGCCCTCGAAGCTGTCGCCCAAGGCCAGCTCGACCTTGTTGGGGGGGGCGATGTCCTCGGGCAGCGGCACCTTGGTGGCTTTCCCACTGTCCTTCTGGTACTGCAGGTCGGCCTGCACCTCCCGCAGCAGGGTGGTTGCGGTGTCGTAGGCCCGGCGCCACTGGGCCATGTTCTCGTTCTGCTTGCCCCGCTCGACGCTGTCGGTGAACTTCTGTTCGTTGAGGTTCTCCGGGTCGGGCAGTTCCCGCTCGAACTCCTCCAGCGCATTGAGGAGCAGCGAGAACTCGCGCTGAAGGGCCTGCGCAGCGGTTTCGTCGCCCTCGGCCTTCAGGACGTGGTCGATCTTGTCCCAGCGTGAATTCAGCGTGGCCAACTCGTCAGGCCAGCCCATCGACTTCACCCCACCGGGTACGCCCGCCAAGATCAGCGGCGGGTTCAGGCGCTCCATCGCCAACTGCGCCCTCTTCGTGGCCTGGGTCCACTGGTCCTGGAGTTCGTTGCGCTTCTTCGCCAGGCCCTCGAGCCGTTGGGACTCGCCGCCCAGACCGCAACGCTTGATGCCGTCTTCGAGCAGGCCCTGCCCATTGCTCAGGAAGTCGTCGGCTCGACGCAAGGCCTGGACCGGATCGATTTCCCGCTTTTCGATGAGCCCCAGAAGGCGTGGAACTTCCACCACGATGGACCGGGCCACGACGGCCGCAGGACCCCAGCTCTCCACCCAAGCCCTTGCCTTCGTCAGCAGCTCGTTGAGTCGGACTTTGCGGTCCTTCAACGACTCCGTGGCCTTCTTATAAAGGTCGACCTGCTCCGAAGTCAGCGATTCCACCCTGCCGAGCTCCAGCTCGGCATCGTCCAGCCGCCACTCCTTCAGCATCGACGCCGTGTCCTCCAGGCGTTTGCGCAGGGTCAGCAGTTCAGGATCGTCGGGCTTCTTGCCCAGCTTCTGGAGCTCGTCCAATTCCTTGGCTTGCGCCTTGAGCTTCTCATCCAGCGTCACGAGGCGCTGCTTCTGCTGCTCAACCTCGGTACCGAGGGACTGGACAAACTGGGGCAGCTCCTCCTTGGGCCCATTGCCTGCCGTCAGTTCAACCAGGGCCTGCCGCTTGACGGCGACGTCGTACGGCGTGTGGACCGTGGCGTAGGTCTTCAGGGCCTGCAGTGCCTGGTTGAGCACACCGTCGCCGCCCTGGTAGAGCGGAGCTTCCTCGATGCGCTTGTTTTTCTCTTGCGCCTGCTTGAGCAGCTTCTCGGGATCGGCCTGCTGAATCCGCTTCAAGGCCGCCGCAAAGCCACCGTCAGGCCGTCCGTTATCCAGAACGCGACAGCCTGCCAGCAGAATATCGAGCGTCTTCAGCTCTTCGTGCGCACCAAAGCACTCCGAGACGGCCTTGCGCTGCTTGCGGAGTTCATCCATGCGCTGCTGGTACTGCGGCAGCGCTTCCAGATCTTTCCCGGTGTTCTTCTTCTCCGTCTTGCTCAGCTTCTGGGCGGTTTCGACGATGCCGCTGTCCAGCACCTTGTCGATCAGGCCCTTGGCCGTCTTCAGGGCCTCGAGGGTCGTTTCCGTGGTGAAGAGCAGCTCCGCGTCGTTGAACCACTTGAGGACCTGCGCGATGGCGACGAACACATCCGACTTGCCGTCCATCGCCCCGCGCACCTTCTGCGCCTTGCTGATCAGCTGTCGGGCCTTCGCCCGCTGCTTCTCGTAGGCCTCGCGCGCCTTGTAGATGTCCGGTGAGTTCCCCTTGAGGTTGTTGATGGCGTCCTGGATGCGACCCTGGACCGAGGCCAGTTCGGACTGGGCCTCCTTCAGTTGCTCCGTCGTCTCGGCATTCAGAAGCCGGTTCTTGCCCTGCTGGTACCAGATGTCGGCCACCTGCAAGGACAGTGAGGGATTGAGGCGCGCATCCTTCAACGCCGCCTCGGCCTTCACCCGCAGAAGTTCGGTCGCTTCCACTTCCTCCAGCAGCTTCGACCGCTGCAGGACATCGGATTCAGTGGCCTGCTTGAGCATCGAGCCCAGCGTGCTCACCTTGCTCACCTCGGTGAGCGAGACCCCTTTCAGCATTCCTGCGATCGTCTGACTGGTCGACGGCCACGTGTCCTGCACCCTGGCCCAGATCCGAGGTGCGGCCTGGGGCGGGGGCAGGCGCAAGCGCCGCTGCTGCTGCTCGTTGCCCGACTTCCACGCCTGCGCAAAGCCGCACAGGGCGTCCCCCAGCCTCAGCAGCTGCTCCAGTGACTGTGCCGCAGCCGATCTCTCGGTCGGCTGCTTGTTGTTCCACTGGGCCAGCGTCGTTTTGCCCGATTCGACGGCCGCGGTCACCGATCCAGGAACCACGACCCCAGCGTCGTTCAGCACCTTCACGATGCCCTCGGCCCGCAACAGCAGCAGCTTCAATGCCGCTTCGGTGAGGGTCTGGGGCGTTGGCGTTGGCTTCGGCTGAGGGTTCTCCGAAGGGCTGGTTTGCCAGCCTTTCACCTCATTGACCAGCACCGTGAGTTCGTCCACGGTGGTCTGCAGCGCCTTGCCCTTCACCTGGGCGGCCACGTAGCGGTCGTCCCACTCCTTGGCCAGTGACTCGCCTTGCTTCGTGAGCGAGGAGGGTGTGCGCTTCTTCGCCAGATCCTTTTCTTTGCGGAAGTCGTCCTGAAGGTGCCGAATCTGCTTTTTCAGCTTCTTGTTGTCGAAGTACTGGCTGACGAAGTTGGTCATGCGGGTGTCCTCGGGACGTTCTGGGGCACGGTGTGTCGCCGACGCCGGGTCGAAGCGACCGGCGAAAAAGGAGGTCGGGCCGCCAGCGAGGGGCAGCGGCCCGGGGAGGGGTCAGGGGGCGCCGGGCGGCAGGGCCTGGCGCACGGTGGCCAGGGCAGTCAGCAGCGGCGCCCGCAGGCCGCCGATCTCCTGGTCGAGCGTGGCGACGATCTCGTCGTCCTGCAGCCACACCTGCAGGTCGTTCACCTGCGCCGCCTTCGAGGGTTCGGCCGTGAGCTGGCGCATCACCGCCAGCGTCTGCAGCTCGGCCTGCCGTGCAATGTCGTCGGTCGGGTCGTCCTGCAGGTCGGCCTTGATCTCGGCCGCCACGTCCCGCAGGCGAAGCAGGGCGGCGTCGCGGGCCTGCTTCCACGTGGCCAGCGCGGTGGTGAGCGCCGGGTTCGGGTTCGGGGTCGGGGACGTGTTCGTAGCGCCGCCGGGCGCCACGGGCGCCCCCAGCAGCTTGGCCAGCG
>Ga0075157_10002547_pt1 | contig 10596 bp, 5 predicted proteins | sample JI81BgreenDNA_FD_70967 | JGI IMG/M metagenome (GOLD analysis project Ga0075157, IMG submission 70967) | Wastewater effluent complex algal communities from Wisconsin, to seasonally profile nutrient transformation and Carbon sequestration -... | ecosystem: Engineered > WWTP > Effluent > Algae...
GCCGCGACCTTGCGCTCCTGGTGGAACAGGTCGCCCTTGGTGATCAGCACCACGCGGTGCGTCGCCGCCACCGCCTCGACCGCCGCGCGCACGCCCGGCAGCAGCTCCACCGGGTGCTGCAGGATCGACTTGCCGAGGCCCACGATGCGATGCAGGTCGGCGGCGCTGATGCGCTCGCCGCTCAGGGCGATGGCCGTCTCGATCATCGACAGCGTCATGCCCTTGGCGCCGTAGCCGAACAGCTTGATGTTCTCGCGCTCGGTGGCGAGCAGGCGCTCGTGCACGCCGGCGTCGGCCAGGTCGACGTAGCCCCCGACGATCCGTTCGAACTCGGCATGCGCCTCGTGGAAATAGGTCTCGCTGTGCCAGAGGGTGTCGTCGGCGTCGAAGCCGACCAAGGTGATGCGGGCCATGCGGACCTCGGGAAACGCGGTGGGGCGGCAGTGTAGGGCGGTGCCCGGCGCGCTCACAGGCCCTGAATTGACACCGTGCGACATCCGGGACGCCGTTCGGGGCACCGCCTGCCGTTACGCTGGGGGTCCCCCGAGCTGTCCGAGACCCTGCGTGGCCTTCCCGGATGTCCTGACCATCGTCGCCATCGCCGCCGGCAGCAACCTGCTGGTGGGCGGGTTCATGGTGCTGATGCACCGGAGCAAGCCGAGCTCGGGCTACTTCCACCTGCTGGCCACCGGGGCGCTGGCCGCCGCCCTCGGCTGGGGGCTCTACGCGACGCGGCTGCTCGACTGGCCGTCGTGGGCCAGCTTCGTGCTCTCGAACGCCCTGATCGCCCTGTATCCCGCCCTGCTCGCCCTCGCCCTGCGTCGTCATCTCGGCCGCCGGAAGCGCACCGCCTGGACATGGACGATCACGCTGGGCTTCCTGCTGTTCGTGGCCTTGCTGATCCTGATGCAGGACGCGGACCGGACCACGCGCATCCTCGTCGTCAGCGGCGGCAATGCGCTGTTCTTCCTGTCCGGGCTCGGCGTGCTGCTGCGCCATGGCCGCCCCTGGGACATGGCCCGGGTCGCGATCGCCGTCACCCTCGGCGTGACGGCCGGCATCCTCGGGCTGCGCGTCGTCGCCGTGGTGCTGATGGGGCACGAAAGCGCGGCGCAGGACGTCTTGCTGGGCCTCGCCCTCATCGTGCCGGTGTTCGCCAGCTTCGTCCTGGGCCTCGCCTTCCCGGTCGCGGAGTTCGCGCGCGACGAGCGCCGGATGGCGGACCTTTCCGAGCGCGACCCGCTCACCCGGCTGCCCAATCGCCGCTACGCGCTCCGCGCCTTGAAGCAGCGGGTGGCCGCCAGTCCCCAACGGCCGTTTGCCGTGGTGTTCGTCGATCTCGACGGCTTCAAGCGGGTCAATGACAGCCTCGGCCATGCCGTCGGGGACGAGCTGCTGGTGCAGATCAGCCAGCGCTTGGCGCCCGGCATGGGCTTCCACGAACTGCTGGCCCGGCTCGGCGGCGACGAATTCCTGCTGGTGGTGGATCTCGAAGGCCATTCGGTGCCGATCGAGGCTCGGGTGGAGCGCCTGCTCGCGCGGCTCGGCCCGCCGTTCCGCTTGGGCGACCGCGAAGTGCACATCGGCGCGAGCGCCGGCATCTGCCTGTTCCCGGAGGATGCCTCGAGCGTGAAGGAGCTGATCCGCCACGCGGATGCCGCCATGTATCGGGCGAAGGACGCGGGGCGCGGGCGGGCCCGGCGCTACACGCCGGACATCGGCGCGGCGCTGCTGGCGGAAATGGAGCTGGAAGCCCTGCTTCGCGAGGCCATCCGCTCGGACCGCCTGATCGTGGAGTACCAGCCGCGCGTGGCGCTGGCCACGCGTCGCATCGACGGCGCGGAAGCGCTGGTGCGCCTCGCCGTTGACGCCGGCCCGCCCATCCCGCCGGACCGCTTCATCGCGCTGGCGGAGCGCACCGGCCTCATCGTCCCGCTCGGTCGCACCGTGCTGCAACGCGCCTGCCGCGACGCTGCCCAATGGCGGCGCGGCGGCCACGAGGCGCGGGTCTCCGTCAATTTGTCGCCGGTCCAACTGCGCGATGCGCGCCTGCTGGACGACGTGCGGGACGCCCTTCGCGAGAGCGGCCTGCCAGCCCACGCGCTGGAGCTCGAACTCACCGAGACGGCGCTGATCGAAGACCCGACCCTGGTCGCGGAGCGCATGCACGCGCTTCGCGCCCTCGGTGCCACGCTGGCCCTCGACGATTTCGGCATGGGCTACTCCAGCCTCTCGCACCTGCTTCGATTCCCGATCGACGTGATCAAGATCGACCGCCACTTCATCTCGCGCATGGCCACCGACACCGACGCCAACGCCCTCGTGGTCACCCTCGTCGAACTGGGGCGTCGACTGGGCATGGCCGTGGTGGCGGAAGGCGTGGAGGACACGGCGGTCCTCGACGCCCTGACCCGCCTCGGCTGCCGCGAAGCCCAAGGCTTCCTGCTGCACGCACCCCTGCCCTCGACCGCGTTCGCCGCCCTGCTCGACCGGGCCGCAGCCACGCCCCATGCCTGAGCGCGGCGTCGGCCAGCCGGCGCGGGGGGCGCGGGAGGCGGTGCTCGCCGCGCTGCTCCGCAACGTGCTGCGCATCGCGGTGAAGCCGCGCCTTTCGCCGCACGTGTCCGTTGCCGCGCAGCGCTCCCGGCTGCAGCGCTTCGTGCCGCTGAACCGCCTGCCGAGCGGCGCGCGCGTCGAGCCGGCCGATGTCGGTGGCGTGCCGGGCGAATGGCTGCATCCGCCCTGCCCGCCGGTGAAGGCCGGGCGTGTCCTGTACCTCCATGGCGGCGCGTTCTGCGTCGGCTCGCCGGCGACGCATCGTGCGCTGACCGCACGGCTGACCCGCGACCTCGGCCTGCCGGTCTTCGCCGCCGATTACCGCCTGGCGCCTGAGTACCCCTTCCCCGCCGCGCTCGACGACGCGTTGGCGGCCTATCGCGCACTGTCCACGGAGGGGCCGGTGATCATCGCCGGCGATTCCGCCGGCGGCACGCTGGCGCTGCTGCTGGCGCAGGCCTTGCGCGATCGCGGCGACCCGCAGCCGGCAGCGCTGCTGCTGCTGTCGCCGCTGGCCGACCTCACGCTCTCGGGGATGCCCGAGTCGGCAACCGGCGAAGCCCTGCTGTCGAAGCCCTGGGTCGCGGCTTGCATCGCGCACTTCCGTGGCACGGTACCGGCCGACGATCCGCGGGTGTCGCCGCTGCACGCGTCGCTCGCCGGCCTGCCGCCCACCCTCGTGCAATGGGGCAGTGACGAACTCTTCGCTCCCGGGTGCGCGCGCCTCGTCGAGGCCTTGCAGGGCGCGGGCGTCGAGGTGCAGGCGGATCTCACGCCGGCACGCTGGCACGTGTTCCCCCTGCATGCGGGCACGCTGCCCAGCGCAAACGCCGCCATCGGCCGGATCGCGCGCTTCGCGGTGCCGCACCTCGAGGCCGCGACCCCACCGCGCCCCACGCGCCACGAGGTCGTCGTGCTCGGTGCCGGCATGTCGGGCTTGTGCGTGCTGCGCACGCTGAAGCAGGCCGGCCTCCACGACGTGGTCGCGCTGGAGAAGCAGCGCGGCCTCGGCGGGACTTGGTGGGACAACCGCTACCCGGGCGCGCAGGTCGACGTGCCGGCACCGGCCTACGCGTTCTCCTTCGCACCGAACCGGCACTGGCCGCAGCGCTTCGCGGATGCCACCGACATCCACGCTTACCAGGAAGCGCTGGCGGCGCGCGAGGGCCTGCTCGGCCACCTGCGGTTGGGCACGGCGCTCGTGTCGGCCGATTGGGACGAGGATGCCGCCCTGTGGCGGTTCCGCACGTCCAAGGGCGACACGCTGGAATCGCGCTTCTTCGTCTGCAGCACCGGGCCACTGAGCCAGCCGCGCTGGCCGGAACTCCCCGGACTCGACGAGTTCCAAGGCCTGAGGCTGCACACCGCGCGCTGGCCCGAGGACGACACGGCGCTGGACGGCAAGCGCATCGGCGTGATCGGCACGGGCTCCACCGCCGTGCAGCTGATCCCGAAGCTCGCCGCGAGGGCCTCGCAGCTCCGCGTGTTCCAGCGCACGCCCAACTGGATCCTGCCGCGGCTGGAGCGGCGCTATGGCGTCTTCGACCGCGTGCTGATGCGCCTTCCGGGCTATGCGCCGGCCGTGCGCCTCGCGTGGGCGGGCTTCCTCGAGTGGACGCGGCGCGGCTTCGACGACGGCACTGCCGCGCGCCGCCTGATGCTGTTCCTCGCGCACTGGCAGCGCCGGCGACAACTGCCGCGGACGCCGGAGGGCGAGGCGCTCGCCACGGCGCTCACCCCGCCATATCCGCTGGGCTGCAAGCGCATCATCTACGCGAACGACTACTACCCGGCACTGGCGCAGCCGCAGGTGACGCTGGTGACGGACGGCATCGAGCGCGTCAGCGCGCGCGGCATCGTCACCGGCGACGGCCGCGAGCACGCGCTCGACGCCCTCGTCTGCGCAACGGGCTTCGAAACCGTCCATCTCCTCGGCTCGATCCGCATCACCGGGCGCGGGGGCCGCACGCTGTCCGAGGCCTGGAAAGACGGCCCGGTGGCGCTTCACGGCATCGGCGTGGCGGGCTTCCCCAACCTGTTCCTGATGCTGGGCCCCAACACCGCCACCGGCCACACCAGCACGCTGTTCTACATCGAAGCCGCGGCGCGCCATGCGCTCGCCGTCATGCAGCAGGTGCGGAAACGCGGCGTGCGCTGGGCCGCAGTGAAGCCCGAGGCCATGGCCGCCCACGATGCCGCCCTGCAGGCACGGCTGCGAGGCTCGGTCTGGACGCAGTGCCGGAGCTGGTACCGCATGGACGACGGCCGCGTGGTGGCCATCTTCCCCGGCTTCACCCCGGAATACGTGCGCCACGCCGCCAGGCCGGACGCCACGCACTACGACTGGGGCTGAACGGCCCGCATGGGCCGGGACCTCCGGCCTATGCCGGCCTCACGCGGCTTGCGCCAGCATGCCAGCTCGCTCCCCGGAACCCCTGCCTGCCATGCGCCCCACCTTGATTGCCCTGGCCCTCGCGATCGCGCTGCCCGCCCTCGCGTCGCCCCCCCTCCCGGCCGCCGCCGCGCCGCCGCTCGCCACGCTGGAGACCGTCGTCGTCACCGGCATCCAGCCCGGCCCCGGCCTCTGGCAGATCCGCAAGGGCGAGAACACGCTGTGGGTGATGGCCACGCTGAGCCCGCTGCCGAAGCGCATCCATTGGGAGCCGCGCGAGCTCGATGCGCTGGTGGCGCGCGCCGACCGCGTGCTCGGTTTGCCTGGTGTGGGTGTGGATGCCGACATCGGGTTCTTCGGCGGCCTGCGCCTGCTGCCGACGGCGCTTCGCGCCCGCAACAACCCGGACGACCAGACCCTCGCCGACGTGCTGTCGCCCGAGCTCTATGCGCGCTGGCAGGCCCAGAAAGGCCGCTACATGGGTCGCGACCGCGGCGTCGAGAACCGCCGGCCGGTGTTCGCGGCCTATGAGCTGATGGACGAAGCCCTCGGCGATCTCGACCTCAAGCGCGAGAACATCGTCTGGGACCGGGTGGAACGCATCGCCAAGCGCAACGACCGGCCCATCATTGGTGTCAGCGTCCGCATCAAGGTCGAAGACCCGCGGGATGCGCTGAAGGAATTCGAGCGCTCGGCCATCGACGACGTGGGCTGCATGGAGGCGACGCTCGCGCGCCTCGAGACCGACACCGCGAACATGGTGGAGCGGGCGAACGCCTGGGCCGTGGGCGACCTTCAGACGCTCGAGGAACTCGACTTCGACAGCGAGATCCGCGCCTGCGCGCTGGCCCTGCTCGGCACCGAGGCCTTGAAGAAGCGCGGCTTCGACGACCTGCCGCAGCGCGTGGTCGAGCGCTGGGTGCAGGTGGCGGAAGAAAGCCTGGCGGAGCACGCGACGTCGGTCGCCGTCGCCGACTACCAGGTGCTCACCAACGACGATGGCCTGCTCGCGGCGATGCGCGCCAAGGGCTATACGATCATCGCGCCCGGCGAGGAGCCCGCGACGGACGCCCACGCCACGGGGGACACGGGCGACGACTGAGCCGGGTCAATCCTCGGCAGCGACCACGCGGTCGCGTCCGGCGCGCTTCGCCGCGTAGGCCGCCGCGTCGGCCCGCGCGAGCAGGTCCGCGCCGTGGTCGCCGGCACGATAGGTCGCGACGCCGATCGACACCGTCACCGCGACCCGCGGCCGCTCGACCAGCGGTTCGTCCGCCACGGCCATGCGCAGGCGCTCGGCGATCTCGAGCGCCTTCGGCAGGGCCGCCCCGGGCAACAGCACGATGAACTCCTCGCCGCCGGGACGCGCGAGCGCGTCGCTTTGGCGCAGCGGGCCGCGAAGGCGCCGCGCGAGGGCGCGCAAGGCCTCGTCGCCGACGGCATGGCCGTGCGCGTCGTTGATCGCCTTGAAGTGGTCGAGGTCCAACGCGAGCACCGAGACGAGGCCGCCCTGCATCGCGCAGCGATCGGTCTCCCGCGCGAGCAGGCGGTCCAGCGCGCGACGATTGAGCACGCCCGTCAGCGGATCCGTCGCCGCCTCCTCCTCGACGGTCTGCAGGTGGAGGCGCAGTTGCTCGGCCATGCGCGCATTCGCCTGCTGCAGCCGGATGCCGTCGATCACGCGCGCGGCGATGCCCGGAAGGAACACGAGGGCGAGCACGTGCATCACCGCCAGGCCGAACAGGATGGGGCCGTCCGGCCCGCCGCCCAGCAGCACCGACAGTGCGAGCCCGAGCCAGGTGCCGCCGATCTGCAGGCGCATGGCCGGCAGCGAGGTGATGTAGACGCCGACGGTGACCGCCACGACGCCGCAGAGCACGGCGGCCAAGCGCGCGTCGAGCGTGGCATCGAGGCCCATCAGGAAGACCGGCATCAACCCCCAGCCGATGCCGTCGATGAAGGCGGAGGCCCACAGTCCGTGGCGGTGCCCCACCCGCTCGACACCGGCGCCTCGTGCGCGCAAGCAGAGGGCGAGGCTGAGGACCCAACACAGGACGGCGCCCGCGAACCAAGCCCACAAGGCGCTGGACGGGGCATAACCCCAGGCCATCGCCATGACCACCAGCCAACCCACGGGCGTCATGAGCAGCGCACGCGCGAAGTTGCGCGCGAAGTGCTCGAACGCGATCTGGCGGGTGGCGTCGTCGAGGGTGCCGGTCACGGCGGCAGTATGCCGCCCGGAACGGCCGGCGGCATCGCCCGCGCTGGCCTCGCCGCGCGTCGCTACGGGAACATCAGGGCCGAGGGCTGCATCGCCACCTCGTCCAGCAACTGGAGCTGCATGCGCCCCGAACCGTCCAACGCCCCGAGGTACACGCTCCCAGCGACGCGCGCGCGCAGGGTCAGCGCGCCGTAGCCCGGGAGTTGTGCGGTGACGTCACGATCGCCCCCGACATTGGCCCAAGCGGTGATCACCCAACGGCTCTGTCCACGCATCTTCCTTGCCATGACGAAGGCCTGAGGCCCACCGGTGGCGCTCGCCTGCCCCTGGGAGACGGTGTTGGGCGCCGCATCCCGCCACTCGCCGGTCAAGCGAAGCGCGAAGTAGGGAACGGGTGGCGAGTTGACGGGGTCCTGGTTGTAGGGATGCGTCGTGATGCCTTGGTGGGTCGCGCCCTGCACGAGGTCGCCGTTTCGGAGGTACGGCTCGAGATGGGAGAAGAGGGCGTGGGCTTGTGCGGCATCGATATGCTGCTCCAGCCACACCGGAATCGTTGTTCCGACCGGGGCATTCCGGACGGTCTGCTGCTCGAAGTCACGGGTGTAGTCGAACCAGCCAGAGAGGTTGCCCACCGCTCCCGCCGTGTACATGACCTTGAGGAAACCCATCCAGCGCTCGCGCTCGGCAACCTCGCTGCGCAACGCTGGGTTCCCCCAACCGGAGGAGATCCATGGGTAGAACGTCGTCACGCCGTTGCGGATCGAGCCGCCGACGTTGTTGAGCATGTAGGTCGTGATGTCGCTTGGCGTGCCGAGCGCGTTGATTCCCGTGAACCCGCTGTTGAAACGGCCGTAGTAGTGCTCCGGGCTGCTGGCGGTCGACAGTTTTTCCGCGCCTTGGTCCTCGAGGAACTGGCCATAGCCGTCCCAGCCGCCCCACCGCCCGCGGTCGGTGCCGTAGGAATCCCCGTAGAAGGAGATGAACGGCACGCCTGACCAACGGACCCCATCGACGAGGCCCGCCTTGAAGTTCTGCCGCAACTCCGTGACTTTCCTCAGATAGAAGCGCGCAAGTTTCCGATCCCGATCCTGCACGGCGGCGGAGTTAGGGATTCGCGTTCCACAATTCTCGTAGGGACTTCCCGCGAGGCTCGGATAGCCGACCGCGGCGAGCAAACGCGCATCCATGACGGCTGCACAGTACGCGCCGCTCCAGACGCTTGGCCCATACTCGGCGGCGTCAGCGATAACGCTGACGGGACGGATCTGCGTAAACCTGCTCAGACACCGTCCCGCATCGGCACCGCGCGCGCGCACCCAATCGGCAGGAGCGAGCGGGGTGATGACCGGCCGATTCCCCCCGATCCGGGTCGACGCCAGCGGCGGATTTTGCGTGTTCATCCAGACGGCCTCGGGGATACTGACGCCGCGCCGCAGCGAACCCTCCAACCACGCATCGGTCGCCACGTTCTGTCCCGGCAGCAGGTTCGAGGTGCCCAGGATCAGCTTGTAGCGACCAGCGCCCTCTTCCATCAGGCGCAGGGCTTCGTCGTTGTGGCTGAAGCCCCGATCAGGCGCACCCTGCGCGTTGTTTGGATTCGGATCGCAGTACTCGAGGTTGATGCCGGTCTGGATGCCCCAGCCCCATCGATCCGCCAGTTCCTTCAGCAGATTGGGATGCATCTGGATCGCCGCACTGCCGATGGGCTGCATCGCATGCCCGTTTCGAAACACCGGCGCCGCGAGGTTCCTCAGGTGATCCGTCGGCCTCGACGTGGCCGTGGCAACGAAGGCATTCGGCGTCACCGTGACCCGATTGCGCGCAAGCACCCCGCCGTTGGCGCTGCTGCGGTACTCGAACTCGTAGACACCGGGCGCCACGAACGCAACCAGGGTGGTCGGGCTCGAGGGGTTCTGGACGGACAACGGCCCCGGGGCGCTGACCGTCGCCCATGCACCCGCCACGTTGGGCGCGCCGCGAAGGGCGGTGCGCTGTTCGAGAACGTTGACGGTCCACGACGTCAGGGCGACCGTGTCCACCGATCGGCATTGCGTTGGCACACTGACCACGCGCTCGAGCACTTGCGTACCGGCGGCGCCGTTGAGTTCCCCCGCCGTGAACCGGTAGGCCACTTCCACCTGACGGCAACCGAGGCTTCTGACCGTCGCCACCCCGACTTGGCGCGTGTTCACGGGGCCGGGCGTGTCGAACACGCCTCCCGTGGTCTCGAAGATCCCAACCGAGTCGATCACCGAGGCCGCGACATCCGCGCCACTCTTCTGCAGCGTGTACCAACGGCGACCCGGCGTCGCCGCGCCATCGCGGGTGTACGTGTACCACGCACCGAACAGGAGGCGCGTCGTCGGGTTGTACTCGAGGAAGAATCCCTGACCAGCCGTCTCGGGGCGGAAGAACGCCCCCGAGTTGAGGAACGGCGTGGGCGCCTGAGCGACGGTGCCCGCCTCCGTGCAGGACACGTTGGCCGCCAGCCGGACGAGATCCACCCGCCCCGTGCGACCACCGTTCGCCGAATTGAAGGTGTAGGCAAGGGTCGCGCTCGTACAGCTGTGGAAGGTCAACGTGGCGGCGCCGACGTTGGTGGCGGTGACGACCGGGGTGGCATCAAAGCGGCCCACGCCCGAGCGGAAGATGCCAAGCGCAAAGCTCGTACCTCCCGGCGTCAGATCACCTTGGAGCGTGTACCACTCCTGCTGCGCCACGCCACCGCTGGTTCCCGTGTAGGTGAACCAGCCGGCGAACAGCAATGCGTTTCCGCTGCGCGCTTGGGCCGTCAAGACCTCGACCATCAATCCTTGCCCGGAGGTTGCCGGCTCAAACCACCCGCCGGAAAGATCGAACCGGTCGGCCGTCGCCAAGGATTGTGCGGATGCAGCGCTCGAAAGCACCCAAAGCGAAAGCAGCGAATTCCGGACCGTTCGCAGGGCATCGGAGCGGCCCCAGCGAGGGCCGACGCGCCGGCGTGTGCCCCCAGTTGCGAAAACGAGCCGAAGAAGCCTCGCGCAGCACTCCGCCAGTCCGAACAGCATCGCGTTGCTGGGCGGGCTTGGCTTGTCGAACCCGTGGGAAGCGACGAACGACCCGGCGCTCGCGGCGGGACCATCGCTCGTCGAATCGGGCCTTGGCGACGAGCGAGTTGCCCCCGCGAACAGGCGCACCCTCATGATTGGGAACACATCCATCGCCGGCATCCTGATTGCGGATCAACCGCTGACCCCGGACGCTAGCCTGAAATGTCAACTTTTGTTATCCCGCTGGACGGTCTGTGCGCAACGACGGACGTCGACGCACTCGATGGCGACGATGCCGCCGCGTTCGCGATCGCTTATCCGTCGAGCGCGCGCCGCAGCTGATCGGCGGCAAGCCGGAGCGGTGTCGCACTCTGGCGAACCTTGGACATCAGCAAGGC
>Ga0075157_10002549_pt1 | contig 10584 bp, 13 predicted proteins | sample JI81BgreenDNA_FD_70967 | JGI IMG/M metagenome (GOLD analysis project Ga0075157, IMG submission 70967) | Wastewater effluent complex algal communities from Wisconsin, to seasonally profile nutrient transformation and Carbon sequestration -... | ecosystem: Engineered > WWTP > Effluent > Algae...
GCCGACGAAGCGCGTGGCCGGGTGGCCGTACACGGCGGCCGGCGCGTCGAACTGCACGATGCGGCCGCCGTGCATCACGGCGATGCGGTCGGCCATGCTCATGGCCTCGGTCTGGTCGTGCGTGACGTAGATGGTGGTGGTGCGCAGCTCGCGCAGCAGGCCCTTGAGCTCGCTGCGCATCTCCAGGCGCAGCAGCGCGTCGAGGTTGGACAGCGGCTCGTCCATCAGCAGCACGTCGGGCTGCACGGCCAGCGCGCGCGCCACGGCCACGCGCTGGCGCTGCCCGCCCGAGAGCTGTCCGGCATAACGCTCCAGCAGAGACTCGATGTGCATCAGCGCCGCGGCGCGGCGCACCTGCTCGCGCACCTGGGCCTCGGGGGCCTTGCGCATGCGCAGGCCGAAGCCGATGTTCTCCGCGATGGTCATGTGCGGGAACACGGCGTAGTTCTGGAACACCATGGCGATGTTCCGGTGCCGGGGCTCCAGGCCCTTCATCGATCGGCCGCCGATCCGCACCTCGCCCTCGGTCTCGGTGTCCAGCCCCGCGATGATGCGCATCAGCGTGGTCTTGCCGCAGCCCGAGGGGCCCAGCAGCACGCAGAACTCCTGGTCCTGCACGTCCAGGTCGATGGCCTGCAGGGCCTCGTGGCCCTTGAAGACCTTGCGCACGCCGCGGATGGAAATGGCACTCATTCGGCGCTCATCGGTGGGCGATGCCCCACATGGAGAACAGGTACTTCCTCACCGCGAAGATGAAGACGATGGAAGGCAGCACGAGGAAGAAGCCGCCCGCGAAGCGGAAGTGCAGCGGGCTCTCCTCGAGGCTGGCGAACAGGTAGGCGGTGAGCGTGCGCTGCTTGAGCGTGAGCACGCTGGCCGCGAAGACCTCGTTCCACGAGACCACGAAGCTGAACACCATGGCCGCGGCCAGGCCCGGCAGCGCCAGCGGCGCGACGATGCGCAGGAAGCCCTGCAGCCGGTTGCAGCCCAGCGTCCAGGCCGCCTCCTCCAGCTCGCGCGGAATGGCCATGAACAGCGAGGACGACACCAGGATGGCAAACGGCAGCGCCAGCGCCGTGTGCACCAGCGCCACGCCCAGGTGCGTGTCGTACAGGCCCACGGCCATGAAGCGCGTGACCAGCGGCAGCGCCAGGATGGCCAGCGGGAAGGCGCGCGTCATCACCACCAGCACGCGGTAGAGGTCCTGGCCCTTGAAGTCGAAGCGCGCCAGCGCGTAGCCCGCGGGGGCGCCGAGCAGCACCGACATCACCATCGTCAGCAGCGCCACGATGACGCTGTTGAGCACGGCCTGCCACACGCCGGTGAAGCCGACGAAGAACTGCAGCGTCTCCAGCGAGAAGGGCGAGGGCCACCAGGCCTTGGGCCAGGCCGTGGCCGCCTCGCGCGGGCCCAGGGCGCTGAGCGCGATCAGCGCCACCGGCACCAGCCAGCACAGCGAGATGACCACCGCCATCGCGAACAGGAAACGGCCGGCGGGCTTCATGCGAGGGCGGCCCGGTTCACGCGCAGGGCGCGCAGGATGACGAGCGTGGCCGCGATCGACAGGCCCAGGATCAGCAGCGCATAGGCCGCCGCGACGTGGCTGTTCTGGTAGGCCCCCTGCCAGCTGTAGGCCTCGCCCACCAGCACGGGAAAGTCGCGACCGGCCAGCGCATACACCACGGCGAACACCTCGAAGGCCAGCACCGTGCGCAGGATCAGCGCCGACTGCAGGCTGGGCCGCAGCAGCGGCAGCGTGACGCGCCGGAAGCGCTGCCAGGGGTTGGCTCCGAACACGGCCGCCGCCTCGTGGTACTCCTTGGGGATGGCCTGCACGCCGGCCAGCAGGATCACCAGCACGATGGCCGTGGCCCGCCAGATCTCGGCGATGACGACGCAGACGAAGAGCGCGACGGGGTTCTGGTAGGTCAGCCAGCCCACCGGTCCGTCCACCAGCCCCAGCGACATCAACGCCGAGTTGAAGTAGCCGCGGTCGGTGAAGATGGCCAGCCAGGCCAGGCCGGCAGCCAGGTCGCTCACGCCGAGCGGGATGGTCCAGATCGACAGGAAGACCATGCGCCCGCGCTCCAGCCGCTGCAACATCAGCGCCATCCCCAGCGCCAGCATCACCTGCAGCGGCACCACCACCAGCACCAGCGCCAGCGTGTTGCGCAGCGCGATGCCGAAGTTGAGGTCGCCCACCATGCGCTCCAGGTACTTGGCGGTGAACTCGCCCCCTTCGGTGCGGAAGGCCAGCAGCGCCGTCTCGGCCAGCGGCCACACGAACAGCAGCAGCAGGAACACCACGCTGGGCGCCACCAGCAGGTAAGGCAGGCGGGGGTGGTTCATCGCACGCGGCAGGGCTGGTTGCCGCTGGGGGCGTCGGGCGCCCAGCAGGGCACGCGGGCATCGGCCAGCAGGTCGTCGAGCCAGCGCGACTCCTGCTCGAGCACGCGGCGGATGTCCTGCCCGCGCAGCACGATGCGCGTGAAGGTGTCGACGTAGATCTTGTTGAACTCGCCGTTCTTGCGGCCCAGCTGCACCGGCAGCCGCGAGGCGATGCCGTCGGGTGCGTTCAGGGTGGCGGTCATGCCGGCCGCGGCGATGCGCACGCCCGGGGGCAGGCTGGAGAGGTCGGTCTCGACAACGGGAAAGAAGCCGAACAGCGCCAGCAGCTGCGCCTGCGTGGCGGGCTGGGTGAGCAGGTCGATGGCGCGTTCGGCGGCGGCGCGGTCGGGCGCATTGCGCGGGATGGCCAGGCCCACCATCACCGGCATGAAGCCGCGGCCGAAGGCGCCCGACGGCGCGGGAAAGGCCACGAAGTCGTCGGGCCGCGCCTGCAGCGCCGGCAGCATCCGCGCCGTGTGGTCGAAGGCGATCCACACCTCGCCGGTCTTCAGCGGCTCCTCCATGAAGGCGTAGCTGGTGGAGCGCGGGTTCACGTGCTGCCACAGCTCGCGCAGCTGCGCCCAGGCGGCCTCGGCCTCGGGGCTGCGGAAGCTGCGCACCACGCCGCCGGTGTGGCTGGGGTAAAAGCTGGCCTGGAAGAAGCGCCACCACAGGCCCTTGGGGCCGGCCGGGAAGCCGAGCTTGCGCTCGCCGGTGGCCTGGTGCACTGCACGCGCCCAGGCCAGCAGCTGCGGGTACGTGAGGGCGTTCAGGTCCGCGCCGGGCGGCAGGTAGCGCAGGGCCTGCCGGTTGGCGACCATCTGGAAGGTGTTGGTCATCAGCGGGATGAAGCGCTGGCGCTCGCCGCCCATGCGCCCCAGGGCCAGCGCCGAGGGGCTGAACCGGCGCGTGGCCGCCAGGCGCTGCACGAGGTCGTCCAGGTCCTGCAGGCCGCCTTCCTGGTGGATGGGGGCCAGCTCGCCGTCCAGCGCGATCAGCACGTCGACCTGCCCGCGGACCGCAGTCAGTTCGGCGCGCATGCGCGTGAGCACCGTGTTGCCGTCTTCCGGCAGGAAGGTCGCCCCGCCGGGCAGCGCCGAGAGCACCTGCTTGCGCATGCGCTCGGCCTCTTCCACCGGCCGCATCTGCGTGGAGACGATGGTCACCTGCGCCCACGCACCGGCGGCCGCGGCCAGCAGGGCCAGCGCGGCGAACAGCATGCGGGGCGCGGAACGGCTCACAGCGGCGGCGCGATCGAGGCGCGTTCGATGAGCCGCACCGGCTCGAGCACGTGCAGCTGCGCCGGGTCCTCGCCGGCCATGCGGCGCAGCAGCAGCTCGGCCAGGTGGCCCCCGCTCTCGACCACCTGGTGGTCGACCGTGGTGAGCGGCGGGTCGGCAAACTCGGCGGCCTCGGAGTTGCCGTAGCCGGTGATGGACACGTCCTTGCCCACGCGCAGGCCGGTCTGCCGGCACGCCATGGCCGCGCCCAGGGCCAGCACGTCGTTGGCGCACACCAGGGCCGTGGGGCGCTGGCTGCGGTCGGCGGGGTTGAGCAGGTCGATGGCCGCGGCCAGCGCGGCATGCGCGGTGAGCTCGCAGTGCACGGCCGGGCAGCCGGCCACGTCGATGCCGGCCGCGGCCAGGCCCTGCATGAAGCCCTGGCGCCGCAGCAGTGCGAAGGTCAGCTCGCCGGGGCCGTTGATCATCGCGATGCGCCGGTGCCCCAGCGACACCAGGCGGCCCACCGCCAGGCGCATGGCCCGCTCGTTGTCGGTGTCCACCCAGGCGTGCGGCTCGTTGTGCAGCGTGCGGCCGTGCGTCACGAAGGGCAGGCCCTGGGCCTGCAGCAGGGCCACGCGGGGGTCGCGCGGGCGGGTGCGTGTGAGGATCAGGCCGTCCACCATGCCCGCGGCCAGCAGGCGTTGCAGCGCGGGCATCTCGGCCTCGTCGCCGGGCAGCGCCATCGACAGCAGGTAGTAGCCGGCGGCCTGCAGCCGGCCGGTGACGCCTTGCATCATGGCCGCGAAGCTGTTGTCGAAGCGGCTCGAGCCCAGCACCGGCGAGACCAGCGCCACCGCGCCGGTGCGGCCGGTGGCCAGCCGGTGGGCCACCGGGTGCGGGCGGTAGCCGATGGCACGCGCCGCTTCCTCCACGCGCTCCCGCGTGGCGGCATTGACGTCGCTGTACCCGTTCAAGGCCCGCGACACCGTGGACACCGACAGGCCCAGCGATTGGGCAAGCTTCTTGATCGACATGGCGCACCAAAACCGGTTCTGGTGATCCATTGTGGAAGCCAGAACCGGTTTTGTAACTGCGGCAAACCCGGATCGACGGTCAGGCGCCCTCCGGCGGACGGGCGGGATTGCAGCGTCCTGGGCGACGCGCAGGCGCCCTCTCCCGCCGGCAGCGCGCCGGCGATCAGGCGCTGGCCCGCCGGGCCGTCGCGGAACGCGCGGGCGGCGGCTTCAGCGCCGCCGAACGCGCGCGCTCTTGCGCGTGGCCACGAAGAAGTCGTCGGGCTTGGTGCGCACCCAGGCCACGAAGGTCTGCATCTCGGGGTGGGCCATCAGCGCGTCCGCCGTGGCGTAGTGGCGGGCCAGCTCGGTCTCGGTGAACAGCGCGTGGACCTGCCGGTGGCAGATGCGGTGCAGAAAGGCCGTCTCGCGCCCGCCGCGGCTCTTGGGCACGAGGTGGTGGCGGTCGCGCTGGGCCGGCGGAATGGGGCGCAGGCACAGCGGGCAGATCACCTCGCCATCGGTCGACGGGGCGTCGACCAGCATCGGGCCAACGCCCGACTTCACACCACGCGCCACAGCAGCCCGCCGAGGGCCACGATGTGGGCGAGCGTCACCGCCACGCTCAGCCCGTGCAGCGCCTGGAAGCGGCGCCGATCGCCGACATCGGTGGCGCGGTTGATGGCCGGCATCAGCCACTGCCGCGTGGGCCAGGTGGACAGGGCCACCGCGCCCATCACCGCCGCCGCCAGCGGATCGTTCGGCCACCACAAGGCCATGGCCACCAGGGCGCCCACGATGACCAGCAGGTAGAACCACGGGAACACCCGCCGCAGCGTGGCCCCGGCCTGCGCAGCGGGCAAGGTGGTGAACAGCGCCGCCGCAAAACCGAAGGCGTACAGGGTGACGCCACCGAACAGCAAGGCAGTGACGAGGACAGCCAGGGGCAAGGTCATGGTGGGAGCCGGGCCGGTGCCGAGGGGTTCGGCATCGGAAGAGGACGGACGCCGGGTTATCCCACTGGCTGCTTTTCAAGGCGGGACGCAGGGGCTTGGCGCCCGAACCTGGACTGCCCGCCGTGCCGGGTCAGGCGGGCTTGACCTCATGGTTCACGGGGCCCGCATAAACCCACCGTGCGGCCTGGATTCGCCAGGTGTCACCGCTCTGCATCTCGAGTTCAAAGCCGGACGGCGTCACGGTTCGGGCCGCGTTGATGCTCGATGACCTGCCCCATGGCATCTCCCGTGGGATCTCCACGCTCGACACGTCGCGAAACGACAGAACGAACAGTTCACCCGGTCCGACCGGGGAGACGACGACATGGAGTTCACCGGTCGTCCAGTCCAACGACACGGACTCGACCACAGCGTCGTGCAGCGGCAAGTCCTCCAGCACATCCACGCCCGCGAGTGACGGCTGGAGGCTGCGGTCAGGCCGCACCGCGGTCACGCTCGAACGCCTGTCGCGTTCGGACCATGTAGACGGCAGGACCGTCCGGCGTGGAAACGATCCGCTCCTTCACGAAGCCCGCCTTTTCATAACAGCGAATGGCGCGAAGGTTGGCGGGCGCCGGGTCGGTCTGGATCTTGGTGACGGCAGGGTCGGCGAACAGGCGCTCGACCAGCGCTCGAACCAGTCGGGTTCCCAGGCCCTGGTTCAGCTGCGCGGGGTTCGCCAACGACTGGTCGATTCCCCGAACCCCCGGATCGGTCTCCTCTTCCCACCATCCGTCGCCACAGCCGAGGGCGGTGTACGACTGCGCAAAGCCGATGGGCTCCGAGGCCAGCATGGCGATGTACATAGTGACAGGCTCTTCACCGAGCACCCGGGGACGATAGTGTTCGAGGACTTCGGCCAGCGAAGGACGCTCTTCCTCTCCGCCCCACCACTCGACGATGTGCGGCCGGTTGAGCCACTCATGAAGCATGACCAGATCACTCTCGGTCATGAGGCGCAGCGTCACGGGTTCTTCGCGTGGGTTCATCGCCTTAAAGCATGAAGCGTCTGTCTTGGCCTCGTCAACCTCGAGGCCTGGCGAACCGCCACGGCCACGGCGCACACGAATCAGGGTTTCTACGGGGATTATTGGGCGCAGAAGCCGATGGGTGCACGATGCAGGGGAAGGAGCCGACGATGCCGAGCAAACCCAAGACCTGGAAGCAGAAGATGGCGGCCAAGCCGCCTCACACCGTGGTGCTGGAAAAGGACTTCGCCGGAGTGCCCGCCGGCGCAAGACTGCTGATCTCCTGCCCGGTGGAGGTCGAACAGTACCTGAGAACGCACGTTCCCCCGGGCGAGACGCGGGAAGTGCAGCAGATGCGACGTGAACTGGCCCAGCTGCATGGTGCTGACGCGGCGTGTCCCGTATCGACGGCGATCTTCCTGCGAACGGTTGCCGAGGCGGCCTGGGACGACATCGAGGCGGGCGTTCCGACCCACGAAGTCGCGCCGTTCTGGCGGGTTGTCGATCCAAAATCTGCGCTTGCGAAGAAGCTGAGGGCGGGCGGAGACTGGATCGAGCAACAACGCGCCGCTGAACGTGGCGCATAGGCGTGTTCCCTGAGGGGTCCGCCCGGGGTTGGACACGATGGACCCTTCCGCGAGCGGCGCGCTTCGGGTGACGGTTCGGGCCCCAAAGAACTCCATCGATTACCGCGTGACGGGAGGAAACCCCCGCCGAAGGCCGGACGTCACGCGTCCGGTCGTGAACGGGACGTGCCATGGGCTCTGCAATCCCGTGCCGAGTGTCGCGGCCGCGACGCGGCGTGCGGCAGAGCGACTCAAGGGGTTGTGGGCTCCGCGCTGGACGCTGCCCCCTGGTGATTCCAGGGCAACAAGCAGCTGCGCGACTCCTCTCGGGTGAAGGCCTGCCGAGTCGGGGCTGCGCCGCGATGGACCTGGAACAGCTCGAACGAGCACATGCCGCCCAGATCGGTGAACCGGACGATGTAGGCCTTCGTCGGCTCGGGAACAAACGAGAAGTCACCGATGCACTTCGTCCGATAGATGTGCCGCCCTGTCCGCACCCACGTGCGCTTCCCGCCAGTCACCAGGATGTCCATCGCCTCCTCCTCGGAGTAGCTCTTCATCCATCCACAGTAGCCATCCTGGCCCACCATCGCGATGTGGGGCTTCCCGACGATCGCAATGCGGGACTGGGCTACCTCCTGTGCTGTGGCGGGGTTGAAGACCGTCCACACCGCCGCGACCAGTGCGGCAGACAGCGCAAGGCGCTGGAAAGAGACGGGAGAAGGAGGCATCGAGTTGAAGGGAGCCAAACTCTGACTGATCACGTTGGTACTTGCCGATCGACTGCGAGCAGCATGTGAACGCACGGAACAGGAACCCGCACTGCGCGGCCCACCTCTTGCCCGTGGGCGGGTGACTTCCTGTTGTATCTCCACTTGAGCAGTGTACGAAAGGAATCCACCGGAGAGAAGCAACGATCCACGGGCAACGATCTCTGTAAGCGCCTGGGCAACACATGTTGAACGACCCCGCCCGGCGAAGTGAACATGTGTCCGCTTATGGGAAGCGGACAGATGAACACTTACGGGGTCGATCTGATGGGCCGGCGGCGCAGGCGCCGGCACAGCGCGGAGTTCAAGGCAGCGGTGATCGAGGAGTGCCTGCGCCCAGGTGTATCCATCGCAGCGGTCGCCCTGGCTCACGGCCTGAACGCCAACATGCTGCGCAAGTGGGTCATCGACGGCGAGCACCGTCTTGCTGGCCCTGCAGTGGTCGCCCCGCCTGCCATGGACACGCCGTCGACGCCGACGCCTACGTTCGTCCCCTTGGCGCTGACCCCGCCCGCTGATGAGCGCGAGATCCGCATCGAGCTTCAGCGGGGCGGCACGACGGTCAAGCTTGTCTGGCCGGCGTCGGCCTCGCGTGACTGCGCTGCCTGGTTGCGAGACTGGCTGCGATGATCCGCGTGGAGGCGGTGTGGCTGTGCACGGTGCCGATGGACATGCGAGCCGGCACCGACACCACGCTGGCCCGCGTCGTTCAGGTCTTCGGCTCCGCACGGCCACACCACGCCTACGTCTTCGCCAACAAGCGTTCGACGCTGCTGAAGGTGCTCGTGCATGACGGCATCGGCATCTGGTTGGCGGCGCGGCGGCTGCATCAAGGTCGCTTCGTGTGGCCAGGTGGCGGGCTGGGCGCTCCGGCGTCGATCACCAGAGAACAACTTGACGCCCTGGTGCTCGGGCTACCCTGGCAGCGCGTGGGCGAGGCAGGCGTGATCACGCTGCTGTAGCGCGTCCATTGCTGCATGTGCCGATGCGTGATCGCACCGGCAGCGCGACACTGGATGCCAATGGCCGACAGCGCGCAAATCGACCTTGAGAAGCTGGACGAGCTCAGCGTTGAGCAATTGCGCGAACTCACCCGGACACTGCTCGTTCGCACCGAGCACGACAGCCGGGAGATCGTCTGGCGCGACGCCAAGATCGACAAGCTCACCTTCGAGATCGCGCAGCTCAAGCGAATGAAGTTCGACCGCAGCAGCGAGCAGATGAGCGCCGAGCAACGCGCGCTGTTCGACGAGGCCGTGGACGGTGACATTGCCGCCATCGACGAACAACTGGCTGCCCTGCAGGCCACGCTGCCGCCCAAGCCCGACGACGAGAAGAAGCAACCCAAGCGCAAGGCCTTGCCTGAGCGGCTGCCGCGGCGCGAGGTGCACCACGAGCCCGAAGACACCACCTGCGGCTGCGGCCAGGCCATGCAGCGTATCGGCGAGGACGTGAGCGAGAAGCTGGACTACACGCCCGGTGTGTTCACCGTCGAGCGCCATGTACGCGGCAAGTGGTGCTGCGCCGGCTGCCGCACCCTGGTGCAGGCACCGGTGCCGCCGGCGGTGATTGACAAGGGCATCCCCACTGCCGGGCTGCTGGCCCACGTGCTGGTGGCCAAGCATGCCGACCACCTGCCACTGTACCGCCAGGAAGCCATCTTCGGTCGTGCCGGTCTGGTCATCCCCCGCGCCACGCTGGGCGCCTGGCTCGGTCAGTGCGGCGCACGGCTGGAGCCGGTTGCCCAGGCGTTGAAGGCGGAGCTGCTGCGCTGCCAGGTGCTGCACGCCGACGAGACGCCGGTGGCCATGTTGGCGCCAGGAACCGGCAAGACGCAGCGAGCCTACCTCTGGGCGTACGCAGCAGCACGCAGCGAACCCATCAAGGCGGTGGTCTACGACTTCACACCCGGCAGATCGGGCGAACACGCAAGAGTGTTCCTCGGCCACGACCCTGAACGCCGAGAACGGGATCAGGACCCCTGGACGGGGCTGCTGGTCTGCGACGACTTCAGCGGCTACAAGGCCTTGTTCGAGCTCGGCGTGACCGAGGTCGGCTGCATGGCCCATGCGCGGCGCAAGTTCGTGGAACTGCACACCGCCAACAAGAGCTCCATCGCAGGCTCAGCGCTGCAGCTGATCGGTGAGTTCTACCAGGTCGAGCGCGACATCGACGGGCTCGATCCAGAACAACGACTGGTGCAGCGACGAAGTCGATCTGCGCCCATTGCAAAAGCCCTGCACGGCTGGCTGGTCGCCCACCGCGCAAAGGTTCCTGATGGCACGGCCACTGCCAAGGCCATCGACTACAGCCTCAACCGCTGGGCTGCGCTCACACGCTTCCTTGAGGACCCGCGGCTGCCCATCGACAACAACCACGACGAGCAACAGATCCGGCCATGGGCGACCGGGCGCAAGAACTGGCTCTTCGCGGGAACGCTGGCCGCCGGGCAGCGTGCGGCCGTCATCACCAGTCTCATCCAGTCCGCCAAGCTCAACGGGCACGACCCGTACGCCTACCTCAAGGACGTCCTGCAGCGGCTGCCGACGCAGCGGGCCAGCGAGATCGCGCAGTTGCTGCCGCACCGCTGGTCGCCGCAGCTCTGAAAGCGGCTACGACGCGCAGCCTCGCCGGTCAACCTGTATTGGCTGGCCGCTTACG
>Ga0075157_10002551_pt1 | contig 10579 bp, 11 predicted proteins | sample JI81BgreenDNA_FD_70967 | JGI IMG/M metagenome (GOLD analysis project Ga0075157, IMG submission 70967) | Wastewater effluent complex algal communities from Wisconsin, to seasonally profile nutrient transformation and Carbon sequestration -... | ecosystem: Engineered > WWTP > Effluent > Algae...
ACTACTTATTACTTCTATTTTGGTTTTAATGTTGAATGTAGTTCTTGCTAAGTCTGTATCAAACTTGCACGATAAAAATACTCTAGATCCAATAGTTACAATGACTGGCGACGCAACAATTTGTCCTGGAAATAGCGCAATACTAACTATAACCGGAACACCTAACTCAATGGTCACAATTACTAACAGTAACTTTCTGGTCAATACTGCATTTATTCCACAGTCTGGAATTGTTTTATTTACAACTCCTATTTTACAGGCAACAACTACGTATTCAATTATTGAAATAAAAGAATTTGCAACGCAAATTAGTACTCAAGTAACAGGTGTATCGGTAACCATAACTGTTATTCCTAATGGTTGTACTAATGTAAATATTACGGTCCAAAATGATAATCCAATAATCTGTAATATAGGTGAATGCGTAAATTTAACCGCAATTCCAACACCAGTACCTTCAACAACATCATATGAAGTAAGTTCGATACCTTATTGTCCACAAGCACCATTCAATGATCCTTCTTTTATACAATTTCCATTAACTGCCGATGACACTTATTCTCCAATATTTAATTTACCATTTAACTTTTGCTTTTATGGTAATAATTTTAGTTATGTACAAATTGGTGATAATGGTGTAATCAGTTTTGGTAGTAATTATACACCAAATGTTTTTGGACAAAATGCATATACTCAAAATCTTCCTTTTGCTAATCCGAGCTTTCCAAGCACTGCTTTAAGTGGTGCAGACGCACCTTTTAGAAATATGATATGTGGTGTTTTTCAAGATACAAACACCGCTGTTGTTCCACCAACAGGATTAGTACGAAGTGTCAACTATCAATTAATTGGTGAATATCCATGCCGAAAACTTATTGTTAATTTTAATTTAGGTCAATACAATTGTGGTTACAACAATGGTGAACAAGCTTCACAAATTGTTCTATATGAAGTTTCTAATATTGTTGAAGTATATGTAAAAAACAGAACACCTTGTAATGCTTGGCAAGGTGGAAGAGGAACAATTGGAATTAAAGGAAGTGGTGAAAATCCACCTTTTGCAGTTGCACCAGGAAGAGATTCAGAAAATTGGACTGCTACAAATGAAGCTTGGCGATTTACTCCAAATGGTCCAGATGTTCCTTATGCTTTCCAATGGTTAGAAAATGGCATACCAATTTCAACCGATTTAAGCATTTCTGTTTGTCCTACTGAGACAAAAAATTATGTTGCCAATGCAGTATATGATTTATGTGGAAGTAATTATAGTGTTGATAGCAACAATGCTGAAATCTATGTTAGAGATTATCAAATTCAAGATCCTTCTGATATAAGCGTATGCTTTAATTCAGAAAGTAATTACACTGTTGATTTAACTCAAAATAGTGCTACAGTCTTAGGAAGTTTAAATCCGATTGACTTTGATGTTTATTATTTCACAACTCAGCAAGATGCAATTAATTTTGCAAATCCTATTTCAAATCCTGTTAATTACTCGTTTTCGGAAAATCAGACAATTTATATTGGTATTTTTGACATAGCGATTAATTGTACGAATACAAAATCATTCAATCTAACGATTCTAGAAGATGTTCTACCACCAACTGGAGAAAGCACACAATATTTTATTGAAGGTCAAACGCTTAATGATTTAATTGTAATTGGAGAAAATATTAACTGGTATGATGCTCCAGAAGGCGGAAATCTTCTACCAGGAACAACTCTCGTTCAAGACAATACAACATATTATGCTAGTCAAACTGTTAATAGTTGTGAAAGCAGAATAGCTGCATCAGATAGATTAGCTGTTCTAGTAACTTCAAGTTTGAATACTGATAATTTTGAATTAAGCGATATCTCAATTTCACCAAATCCTTTTAACGATTTTGTTACATTCAACTATAAAAACACAACGGGAACTTTGGATATTTTTACAATTTTAGGTCAAAAAATGAATAGTTATAGACTTGAATACGGACAAAACACAATCAATTTGAACACACTTACTTCTGGTGTTTATTTTTTCAAAATTACATCCGAAAACAGAAGTAAATCATTCAAATTAGTAAAAAAATAATAGCATCAATGAACTTAAAAATCTTATCTATATTTTTATTGTTTTCCTCTTTTTGTTTTGGACAAGAAATCGCACTTTTAAAATACAATGGCGGTGGCGATTGGTATGCAAATCCAACGTCATTACCTAACTTGATTAAATATTCCAATCAAACTATCAATACAAAAATTAGAACTAAACCCGCAACGGTTGAACCTGGAAGTCCTGATATTTTTGGTTATCCATTTGTGCACATGACTGGACATGGAAACGTAGTTTTTAGCGATGCCGAAATCATAAATTTGAGAAACTATTTGCTTTCTGGTGGATTTCTTCACGTAGATGATAATTATGGAATGGATGAATACATTCGCAGAGAAATCAAACGAATTTTCCCTAACAATCAACTCGTTGAAATTCCAGCAAATCATGCAATTTTTCAAAAACCAAATGTTTTCTCTGGTGGAATTCCTAAAATCCATCAACATGACAACAAACGTCCACAAGCTTTTGGTATTTTTGAAGGAAACCGTTTGGTCTTACTTTATACTTATGAAACTGATTTAGGTGATGGTTGGGAAGATGCCGAAGTACACAATAATCCAAAAGAAGTTAGAGAAAAAGCACTAAAAATGGGTGCAAATATTTTGAATTATATTTTTAATAATTAAAACAAGTTCTTTTTCCATTAATAAAAATATACCATTGAATTTTTCCCTTTTAGATAACGAAATTCAACAATTCATCGAGAAAAATATTGCAGCTGATGTAACCAAATTAGCGTTGCAAAAAAATCCATTTCCTGAAACAGATTGGACACTGATTCTGCAACAATTAGCCGCAAAACAAAAAGCCAAAACCAAACTGCCAACTTGGTTTGAAACTCCAATCATTTTCTATCCAAGTAAAATTTCAGTAGAACAAACTTCTTCCGAAAAAACGGCTCAATATAAAGCTTCGTTGGTTACTGGAGAAAAATTAATTGATTTAACTGGCGGTTTTGGCGTTGATGATTTTTATTTTTCTAAAAACGTAAAAAACGTAGTTCATTGTGAAATCAACACCGAATTATCTGAAATTGTAAAGCATAATTTTGAACAATTAAACGTAAAAAATATTGAATGTTTTGCTGAGGATAGCTTTGAAGTTTTGCAGAAATTAAATCAAAAGTTCGATTGGATTTATATTGATCCATCTAGGCGAAATAATACCAAAGGCAAAGTTTTCATGCTGAAAGATTGTTTGCCCAATGTTCCTGAATTACTGGATTTTTACTTTTCTTTTTCAGAAAATGTAATGATAAAAACAGCTCCAATTTTGGATATTTCTGCTGGAATTTCAGAATTGATAAATATTGCCCAAATTCATATTGTTGCTTTAGAAAACGAAGTGAAAGAATTACTTTTTATTTTAAAGAAAGATCACAAATCAACCATTGAAATAAAAACAGTTAATTTACTAAAAGACAAACAAGAAACTTTTCAGTTTCTTTTGAATTCGGAAACTAAAAAATCCAATTTTTCTATTCCAAAAAAGTATCTTTTTGAACCCAATGCTGCCATTATGAAATCTGGAGGATTTGATGAAATTGCTGTTCAGTTTGAAGTCGAAAAACTACATCAGCATTCCCATCTTTATACTTCGAGTGAAATAATTGATTTTCCTGGCAGAGTTTTTGAAATAAAAAACACATTGGAGTATAACAAAACGAATATGAAATCGTTTTTAGAAAATCAAAAAGCGAATATTACTACGCGAAATTTTCCTGAAACGGTAGAAAATATTCGAAAAAAATGGAAAATAAAAGACGGTGGAAATTTGTATTGTTTTTTTACAACCGATATGAATAATTGCAAAATTGTAGTACTTTGCGAGAAATTAAAATAAAACACAGATTACACAAATTGTCTCAGATTAATTTATATCTGAATAGTAAACAAAAACCATGAAAAAGATTTTTTTAACATTAATAATGCTTACTTCGTTTAGCACTTTTGCTCAAAAACCTTGTGAAATTGACAAGGAATTTACTGACAGCTTAGGTAGTTATACCTCTTTAAAGCAACAACTTATTTTTGAAAGAAGTTTTGCTGGAAATTCCAATAGAATTTACTTTACTTTATCAATTAGTAATGGAATTCTTTCCCTTGAAACCGAAATGCTTCAGCAAAGTAATGAATTTCTCAAGGCAAATTGTTTGGATACTAATTCAAAGATTTATCTTCAATTGAATAATGGTAAAATTGTTACGTTACGATATACTGGCAATGGAACTTGTGGCACTTTAATTAGAAGCGAAGATGGAAAAAACAACAGGATTACTGCTGCTACTTTCCTATTTACTAAAGAAAACTTTGAAGATTTAAAAACTTCAAAAGTTACCTTCATGCGAATTCAATATGCTGGGGAAACGGTTGATTTTCCTTTTAAAACATCGTTTACATCTGAATTAGATGGCAAAACCTATGAACCTGAAAAGTATTTTATTGATAATTTAAAATGCTTTGAAAACTAACGGCATTTCCATTTAAGGTTTTCCACTTTATCAGCTTTGCTTCCGTTTAAATTATAATGCCACCATTCGGAATCAAAGGAAGAAAAGTTATTTTGGAGCATTATTTCTTTTAAAAACTTTCGATTTTGGATAATCGTATCGCTTAAATTCAGATAATTATGTGATGCTTCTTCTCCAAAAAAATCAAATTTGGTTCCCATATCAAGTTCAATTCCAAGCGAATCAACTAACGTGATGTCAACTGCACCACCTTTATTATGAATTGAACCTTTTCGTGGATTGGCAACATAATTGGCATCGGGAACAATTTTCCACATTTTACGCTGAATGGCTCGCGGTCGATAACAATCGTACAATTTGATTTTAAATCCTTTTTCGATGAAATTTTTATTGGCTGCCAATAATGATTTCACTGTTTTTACCCGAAGAAAACATTCGTCACACGGATATACTTTTTCTTTCAGGAAATTATCAGCTGTGGCATATTTCATATCATAAACAAAATCGTTACTGTAATTCTTCAGGTTTACGAATTTATTTTCGTCAGTTTCAGATGAAATATCCAAAAGTGTTGCTGATTTCGTTGAATCAAGATATGATTTACAGGAAAACAATATTCCTGAAATCATCAGTAGAAAAACTATCTTTTTAAATTTCATCACTCGTAAAAGTCGTAAAACTTCTCTTTTTAAATGGTCTAACAATCAATCGACCTTCGCGATCAAAACGAATGTAATTATAAATCCAATTCATGAAAACAACGGCTTTGTTTTTGAAACCAATTAGCGAAAATAAATGCACAAACATCCAAACCATCCAAGCAAAAAATCCGCTGAAATGGTATTTTGGTAAATCGACAACGGCTTTATTTCTACCAATGGTTGCCATCGAACCTTTGTCGTTGTATTCAAATGGTTTCATGGGTTTATTTTGAGACAATCGTTTGAAATTTTCACCCAATAAATCGCCTTGTTGAATGGCAGGTTGCGCCATCATTGGATGACCTTGCGGAAATTTGTCAGTTTCCATTGAAGCAATATCGCCAATAGCAAAAATATTGTCGTAACCGTTTACCTGATTGAATTGATTTACCCGAATACGTTCTACCCGTTCGACCAACGATTTTGCATCCAATCCGTGAACAATTGCACCTTGAACGCCAGCTGTCCAAATAACGGTAGCGGAATCAAAACTTAAATCAGAATTGGTTGAAATTGTCCTTCCGTCATAATTGGTTACGCGAACATTTTTCCAAACTTTTACGCCTAAATCAACTAGAAATTTCTCGGCAGCAATGGAAGATTTCTCACTCATGGTGTTCAAAACTCGATCACCACTTTGAATTAGGTTGATTTGCATTTGGGGAATGTCCAAATCGGGATAGTCTTTTTGGAGAATCTCTTTTTTCATTTCTGCTAAAGCTCCAGCAAGTTCAACGCCTGTTGGTCCAGCACCAACAAGTACAAAATTCATCAATGCATTTCTATCAGCTTCGTCTTTAGTCAAAACCGCTTGCTCGAAATTCTCAAGAATAAAACTTCTGATATTCAATGATTGCGGAATGGTTTTCATTGACATAGCATTGCGCTCAATTTCTTTATTGCCAAAATAATTGGTTTTGGAACCTGTAGCAATGACCAAATAATCATAATGCAAATCGCCAATTTCAGAAATTATCTTTTGATTTTCAGTATCAATTTCTTTTACCGAAGTCAATCGGAAGTAGAAATCATTGCAACCTTGAATTACTTTTCTAATTGGATACGCAATCGAACCCGCTTCCAAACCGCCAGTTGCCACTTGATACAACAAAGGTTGAAACGTATGATAGTTATGCTTATCAAGCAAAACCACTTGATAATTGGTGTTTTTCAATTGTTTTGCCAAAGCAATACCAGCAAAACCACCACCAATGATGACAATTCTGGGATTTTTTGAAACGGGAATATTCATAAATGATTATTTTTCTTCAGGAAAAGCTACTTCGCCTTTCCATTGCATAAATCCGCCTTCAAGGTTAAACGTGTTTTCAAAACCTAGTTGGTTCATCACAGCACAAGCTTGTGCACTTCTTCCACCAGCTTTGCAATACACATAATAATTCTTGGTTTTATCCAATTCTTCTAGTTGATAAATAAAACCTTGACCTTTATAAATATCAATCATAATGGCGTTTGGAATAATGCCTTCATTGCATTCGTCTTCGGTTCTTACATCAAGAATTACGGCATTTGTATCGGCTTCTAATTGAGCAATCCAATCGTTTTGAGATAAATTCATAGTTTTTTGTTTTTCTATAACAAAGATACATTTTTTTACTCATTTGTTATCGATTGAAAACTACTTCTCTTTTCTGTTAAAAATTATTTTAACAAAAAAATAACACAACAGTTGTATATACAAATAAAAAAGTATTTACATTTGTACCTACAAATATCGATAGTACAAATATGAAAATCGAAGACGTAATCAAATCAACTGTAACTATAGACGATAGCAAAAAAGTTATCCTCAATATCATTTATACACAAAGTGTAATTGGCGAGAAATTTGCTGAAGTTTTAAAACCATACGACTTGTCGAGTGAACAATACAACGTTTTGAGAATTCTTAGAGGTCAAAAAGGAAATCCTGCTAACATGTGTGTGATACAGGAACGAATGATTGCTAAAAACAGCAACACTACTCGATTGATCGATAAATTACTTTTAAAAGAGTTAGTAACTAGAGAAGTTTGTCCAGATAATAGAAGAAAGATTGAAGTACAAATTACACCAAAAGGATTGGAATTATTACTTGAACTAGATCCAAAAGTAGTTGAACATGAAGAGTTATTTGCCAATAATTTAACCAAAGAAGAATTGTCACAATTAAATCATTTATTAGAAAAATTTAGAAACTTAAAATAAATACCAAAAAGCTATGAGCAATTTTATAAACGACGCTAAATGGCGTTATGCGACCAAAAAATTTGATGCTACCAAAAAAGTATCAGCAGAAGATTTTGAAACTTTAAAAGAAGCTATTCAATTATCAGCTTCATCATATGGATTACAACCTTACAAAGTATTCATTATCGAAAATCCAGAACTTAGAGCAAAAATCCAGCCGGCAGCTTGGGGACAAACTCAAATTGTTGATGCTTCTCACCTTCTTGTATTTGCTAATATTACCAATTTTGGCGAAGCTGAAATTGATGCTAGCATCAAAAATATGGCAGAAACAAGAGGAATTACTGTAGAAAGTGTTCAAGGATATGCCGATTTTATGAAATCTAAAATCACTACACTACCAGTAGAGGTAAGAAACACGTGGACAGCTAAACAAACTTATTTAGCACTTGGAAATCTATTAAATGCTGCGGCTGAATTGAAAATAGACGTTACTCCAATGGAAGGTTTTGAACCTGCTGCGGTAAACGAAATCCTTGGTTTTGACAAACTAGGATTAAACGCTAGCTTAATTGCTACTGTGGGTTACCGTCATGAAGAAGACGCTACGCAACACTACGCTAAAGTGCGTAAATCAAAAGAAGAACTTTTTATTAATTTATAAATCAAAAACAAGTAGTATGAAAAATTTTAAAACAATTGCATTAGCATTATTAGTAGCTTTTGGAACAACTGTAGCTACAGCACAAAACAAAAAAATCAACGTTGAGAAAAGCAAAATCAACTGGGTTGGAAAAAAACTAACGGGTGAACACAGCGGAACAATCAATTTCAAAGAAGGAACTTTAGTTTTCCAAAAAAACAAATTGAAAGGTGGAAGCTTTACTGTTGACATGAATTCAATCAACACTACTGACTTAACTGGTGATTACAAGAAAAATCTTGACGGACATTTAAAAGCTGATGATTTCTTTGGTGTAGAAAAACACCCAACGGCTAAATTAGATTTCAAATTAATCTCTGATAATGGCGATGGAACTTACAATGTAACTGCTGATTTGACTATTAAAGGGATTACTAAACCAATTACTTTTGTTATCTCAGTTAAAGGAAACACTGCGGTTGCAAAACTAAATGTTGACAGAACAAAATATGACATCAAATACAAATCAAAAAATTTCTTTGAAAACCTTGGTGATAACGTAATCAACGATGAGTTTGAATTAACTGTAAACTTACAGTTCTAATACTAAGAAAAGAAAAATTGCTATGAAGAATAAACCCCGAAGAAATTCGGGGTTTTTTTATGCTAAAAAAATAACTAATCTTTGCAGTAAATAATAAGCAAATGCAAAAGGTTTTAATCATTGATAACTATGACAGCTTTACATTCAATCTTGTTCATTATCTCGAAGATTTGAATGCAGAAGTTACCGTTTTTAGAAACGATGAATTTGAGTTGCAAGAAATTCAAGCTTTTGACAAAATCATCCTTTCGCCTGGACCAGGAATTCCCGATGAAGCTGGATTGCTAAAAGAAGTCATTAAAACCTATGCACCAACCAAAAGCATACTCGGCGTATGCCTTGGTCATCAAGCCATTGCAGAAGTATTTAACTCACCTATAATTAACTTACCTTCAACACTTCATGGAGTTTCATCTGAAGTAACAATTTTAGATACAAATGAAACTTTATTTACTGGATTACCTAACCGTATCGAGGTTGGACATTATCATTCATGGGTGGTTAATCCTGAAACCATTTCAGAGGAATTAGTAGTTACTTCTGTGGATAGCGATAATAGAATTATGTCGCTTCGACATGTTACATTTGATGTAAAAGGCATTCAATTTCATCCCGAAAGTATTTTAACGCCTTATGGCAAAAACATGCTCCAAAACTGGCTCACTAAAGGCTAATTCCTGTTCATTTACCCAAACTATAGTGTATCCAAGCCACATTCTAATTTAGTACTATATTTTTAATCTAATACTTTAGTAAATAGTATTCAATTATTTGATTATAAATATTTTAAATAATCAATATAGATTTTATCTATATACCGTTATTTAACCCAAACATCATCTTTTCTTTACTTTACTCCCAATTATAGCGCTTAGTTTCGCTGCTGTATAACAACTTATTAACAATATATACATCAATACATTTTATTTAACTATATTTGATTGATTTATAGTAAATTACCAATTAAAATCGCACATTATGGGAATTTTCAACAATCATGAAAAAAAAGTTATTGAAGCACTTTGCAAAAAAAGCCAAGACATCAGTAATGATATCAGTAAAGAAATAAACGAGTTTCTTGATGATTTAAAAGAAGAATACGAACAAAACAAAGTGGTAGTTTCTGAATTCAATACCTTTGTTAGTGAATTATCCAAGAAGCTTTCGCCCGAAGATATTGAGAAACTAAACTACTTCTCTACTCGATTGTACAAAGTAAAACGTTGCGCCAAAAAAGGTGTTGAAGCCATGAGAGAATTGGCTCGCGATCAAAAGAAAGCTACCCAAGAAACTATTCGAGAATATCAGGAATATCTACACACTTAATTCATCGCGTAAAAACCAATTTAGTACCACTGCTTAAATTAGCATCAAAAGCATAACCTTCATAGTTAAACGCTTTCAAATCATCTATGGTTTCGGCATTGGTATCGATGATATATCGAACCATCAAACCTCTAGCTTTTTTAGCAAAGAAACTAATCATTTTGAGTTTCCCATCTTTGTAGTCTTTAAACTCTGGTGTGATAACTGGAACTTTCAAAGTTTTAACATCAACTGCACTAAAATATTCTGTACTAGCTAAATTGATAAACAGTTCGTCTTTTTGCAATTCTGAATTCAATTGCTTGGTGATTGTTTTTTTCCAAAATTCATACAAGTTTTTGTTTTTACCTATGGGTAAAGACGTTCCCATTTCCAGTCGATACGGTTGCATTAAATCAAGCGGTTGCAACAAACCATACAAGCCCGACAAAATTCGGAGTTTATCTTGCAATCCCTCTAATTTAGCTTCAGGCAGTGTGTAAACATCCAATCCTTGATACACATCGCCATCAAAAGCATAAACCGCTGGACGTGCATTTTCTGT
>Ga0075157_10002557_pt1 | contig 10570 bp, 6 predicted proteins | sample JI81BgreenDNA_FD_70967 | JGI IMG/M metagenome (GOLD analysis project Ga0075157, IMG submission 70967) | Wastewater effluent complex algal communities from Wisconsin, to seasonally profile nutrient transformation and Carbon sequestration -... | ecosystem: Engineered > WWTP > Effluent > Algae...
CATCGAGCATCGTACCGGCCACGGGTGGTATCGCCGCCGGCGACGGGCGAGTGGCCGCGCAGTATCTGCGCGTCACGGAACAGCTGAGTGACCTGCGCTCGCGCAGCGGCCAATTCAGCGTACGCCTGTCGCCCACCACGTTCAGCAGCAATTTCAGCTGGAACGTGAGTTACACCTACGGCAACGTGCGCGAGCAGTTCCGCGGCTTCCAGAGCACGGCGGGCAACCCGTTCGATGTTGACTGGTCGCGCTCAGGCTTCGACTCGCGGCATCAGTTCACCTACACGCTCAACTGGAACGCCTTCGATGTGGTGCGTGTGGGGTGGTTCGGGCAGTTCCGTTCGGGCACGCCGCTTACCCCCACCATTGGTGGCGATGTGAACGGCGACGGCTACGCCAACGATCGGGCTTTCGTGTTCAACCCGGCCAACGCCACCGATCCGTTCGTAGCCAGCGGCATGCAGGCGTTGCTGCAGAACGGTTCGCGAGTGGCCCGCGAGTGTCTCGCGCGGCAACTCGGCACCCTGGCCGCCCGTAACAGCTGTCAGGGACCGTGGGTGAGCAGCGCCAACCTCAGCATCGGTTTCAATCCGCTCAAGCTGCGGCTGCCTCAGCGCATGAACCTGTCGCTCAACGTGTCCAACCCCATTGGCGCCGCCGACCTGCTGCTGCACGGCGAGAAGAACTTGCGGGGATGGGGACAGCAGCCGTTCCTCGATCAGTCGTTGCTGTACGTGCGTGGCTTCGATCCGGTCACGCGCCGCTATACGTACGAAGTGAACCAGCGCTTCGCCGCCACCAACCCGCAATTCCAGCAGTTCCGCGCGCCGGTCACGGTGACGGCGCAGGTGCGATACGACATTGGTGTGACGCGTGAGCGCCAGGTGCTCACGCAGTCGCTCGATCGCGGACGTCGCACCGAGGGCATCAAGGCCAACGCGGCGACCATCAAGGCGCAGTTCGGAAACGGCGGCGTGCCCAATCCGCTGGCCACCATTCTGCGCGACCAGGATACGCTCAAGTTGAACTCCGATCAGGCCGACGCGATTGCCACCATGAACCGGCGCTATTTGGTGCGGCTCGATTCCATCTGGGCGCCCATCGCTACGCAGTTCGCGGCTCTGCCCGACGGATACGAGAAAGACCGCATTTATGCCCAGTACGTACGTGCCCGTGAGGCGAGCATCGATATCCTGCGCGGCTACGCGCCGCAGGTGAAGAAGCTGCTCAGCGCGGAGCAACGTCGAAAGCTGCCCCAGTTCATCGCCCTCGCGCTCGACGACCGGTATCTGCGCACCATTCGCTCAGGTACAGCCGGCGGTGGTGGTGGCATGATGTTGGGCGGGGGCATGATGATGTCCGGTGGCATGGGCGGCGGCGGCACCACCGTAATCATGCGCCAGTAATCCCGCTGTTCGAGCTTCCGCCTTTCGAGCTTCCGTTGTTCCCGCTCCCGTAGTTCAAACTCCCGTAGTTCAAACTCCCGTATTTCACGCTCCCGTAGCCCCCGCCCGCGCTCCCACTCTATGACCCGCCTCCTCTACGCCGCCGCCGCTTCTCTGGCCGCCGCCGCTCCGCTCTCTGCCCAACCGGGCACCAGCACCTCGCGCCCTCCCATTCGCGCGCTTGGTGCCGTTACGGCCACCACCAAGGACTCACTTGGCATGGTGAGCAATGTGCGTGCGCTGCCCGGTGGCAAGCTGCTCGTGAACGACATGACCGGCCGTCGTGTGCTGCTCATGGACAGCGACTTCAAGATCCTCAAGGTGGTGGCCGATACCACGCCAGGTAACCCGAACTCGTACGGCGGCACCGTGGCCAGTCTCATCGCCTTCCGTGGCGACTCCACGCTGTTCGTCGACGCTCAGACGCTCAGCATGCTCGTCATCGATCCGAATGGTGAGGTGCAGCGTGTGATGTCGGTGCCGCGCGCGCAGGATGCCATGATGCTGGCAGCCGGCGGCGTTGGAGCCGGAGCCTTCTACAGCAACGGACATCTCGTGTATCGCGGCATGCCGAACATCCGCATGCAAATCGTGAACGGCACACCGCAGATGGGAGCGATGCCCGACACCATGCCCATCACCCGCGTGAACTTGCAGAGCCGCGTGGTGGATACGGTGGGTTTCGTGAAGATCCCCATTTCTTTGCCGACCATTACGCGCACCGACGATGGCAAGATGAACGTCAACATCGAGGTGAACCCGCTGCCGGTGGTCGATGAGTGGGCGGTGCTTCCCAATGGCGATGTGGCGTTCGTCCGCGGACGCGACTACCACGTGGACTGGGTGGAGACGAACGGAACGCGTCGGTCCTCACCCAAGATGGCGTTCGACTGGAAGCGCCTGACCGACGAAGACAAGAGCAAGCTGGTGGACTCGGTGAAGACGCTGCTCGACAAGCAGGCGGCGGCCAATCCCGGTCAGGGCGCAGCGATGGCCACGGCCTTCGGTACGATGATGGGTGGCGCGGCCGGCGGCGGTGCGCCGCGCGTACAGATGATGGTGCGCGCCGAAGGCGGACCGCCGGGTGGTGGTGGACCGGTGCGTGCCCCGCAGGTCAGCGCACCCAAAATCAACGTGGTGTCGCCCAGTCAGCTGCCCGACTATCAGCCGCCGTTCTTCGCGACGAGCACGCGCGCTGATGCCGATGGCAACCTATGGGTGCTCACCATTCCCACCAAGCCGCAGCCAGCCGGTTCCGTGTACGATGTGATCAACGGCAAGGGTGAAGTCACCGAGCGCGTTCTCATTCCCGAGGGGCGCACCGTGCTGGGCTTCGGCCCGGGTGGCGTGGTGTATCTCGCCAAGCGCACCACCGAAGGGACGACGACCACCACGGTGATCGAGCGCGCGCGCGTGAAGTGAATTGGCAGGTGTGTCGCGCTTCGGCAGCGCGAGCGTTCAGTTGCCGAAGCGTACCGCCCGTTTGGCCGTGCGACACAGCTTTTCGCCGGCGCGACAATAGCTCGTGACCAGCGTGCCCTCGAGTGGCAACGCGTCTGGTGCGAGTGCAGCGACCACATCACCCACATAGTACGAACTGTCGCTCGTCACGGCCGGCCCTCGAAACTCGAGGCGCCGGCCGTTCGTCGTCGTGAGCACCGGCGGCTGGAGTGCGTTGATCTGATCGCCCGGGCGCGGCACCATCACCAGACGCCGTGCCCCGGCCGCCGTATCGAGCCGCACGGCGGGGCCGCTATCGTTCTTCACCGGCCCCACCTTGGGGAGCGTGGGAATCGCCGACAGTCTGGGCGTCGTGGTGCCGTCCGCTTTTTCGGCGGCCGGCTCACTTCGCTCGGCGCAGCCGGCAAGTGCGATGGCGGCAGAGATCAGGATGATAATGCGCATGGCCGAAATCTACTCGCACCGGCATCCGTCACTCGCTACCAGGCAAAGGCCAATCCCGCTGTGAGCGATGAAAGCGTGCGGTAGGTCGATCCGAAAGTGCGCTGGACGCGAAGCTCCGAATTGAACTGCAGGCCGCGGGGGGGGCCAACGATGATACCGCCAGCGACTGACATCGCCGGTTTCCACTCGCGAGCTCTGGCCGCGCCACCGGCCAAACCGAGATACGGCTGCACGCGACTTGCGGAGGTGCCCGGTCGAACGTTCAGGCCGAGGCTGAGCGAAGTACCCTCGTCGGGACATTCCCAGCCGATATCGTCCTCGAAGCAGGTCACGATCCTGTTCCACTGCGCGACGTGCGCGACGCCACTCAGGTGTCGACTCACCGATTGTTGCAGCTGAAAACCCATCAGCACAGATGGACCGATCTCACTTCGCGTTCCGGCACCCACAAGCGGGATGAACGACCCTCGAGTAATCGACTGTGCAGCAGCGTTCCGCGCAAAAGTCGCATAACCCATCACGAAGAATGAGATTGCTGCAACACGCCAAGCCGGTGTCATTGCTCTCATCGTAGTCTGTGGCTTCGAGGAAACTACTCCGCACCGCCGGTACACAGCGTGTAGTGCGGCTCGGCGCTGTCAACGTGAACGAAAAAGGGAGTGGCGACAGCATGTTGCCCAAGAGAGTCCCAAATCTCGAGGTAGAACGCGCCGCTCGTAAAAAGCGGTCCAAAAATGCTACTCTGTGAACCTGTTTTTAAACCTGTCCACTGGAATGTGAAGGGGGCTCTTCCCCCCGTGATAACCGCGTCCCATCGACAAAGCGAGTTGCTCCAGCCAACGTAGCCACGTCCGTCAATGCTTACAGACGGAGCACTTGGCAGGTTCGAAAAAAGCAACTTGTTTGGGGAGGCGCCACCATTGCCATTCGGGAAGATCACCGCAGGCGTGGCGCCATTCAGTATCATATCGCGTATCTGCATCGGCGTATCACCCGGAAACCGTTGCAGTAGTAACGCGGCGACACCAGCAACAAAGGGAGCCGAGAATGACGTGCCACTCTTTGTAGTAAAGGATCCAGAAACTAAACCTGTTGTTTGGATTTGCTCGCCCGGCGCGAACAAGTCAATACATGTTCCCCAGTTCGAGAACGATGCGATCTGATCATCAATGTTTGTCGCTCCGACGGTTATGACATCCGTCGCGTTCGCCGGGGAGTAGTCGCACGCAGGGGAGTTCGAGTTTCCAGCGCTAACAACAACAAAGATTCCGTCGCGCCACGCATTCTTAACAGCATCGTTCATCGATCCTGGTGAAATGTCGTCATAAAAATTCTTAGTACTGACGCTCATGTTCATTACTGCTGGTCCAGATGTATGATGCGAGATAACCCAATCGATTGCAGCGTTCCATGAACTGACCCAACCCCAGCCGTCACAGTCTCGCGTACCTTTGACTGGCACGATTGTCGCGTTAGTCGCCACTCCGAAACTTGAACCTGCGAGTACCCCAGCTACCGCAGTGCCATGATCGTTACACGGGTTGTTGGCAGGAATGGCGTCAGTTGTGAAGCCGCTGGTAACACGACCCCCAAAATCAGAGTGAAACGCATTAACGCCGCTGTCGACGATGTAGACGGTAATCCCGGTGCCATCGTAGGTGTTAGCGAACTGTCCGTTTCGCGGTCCATACCGCTGATCAATTCGATCGAGACCCCATCCCGGACTATTGTTCACCGAGCCAACGTCTGCCCTCCGATCTTCTTCGATATACCAAACGTCACTGTTCTTGCTTAGAGCCAAGGCGCTTTCGGGAGACAACGTTGCGGCGAATCCACGAAGCGCTCGACTGTAGATATGATGGGTTGATTTTGCGTGCTTCGCAGCAAGCCCCTGTGCTCGCTCTTTGGCGTTTACGACAGTCGACTTCAACACTACTATGTAGCGCGCATCTGAGTCTGGAGGAGTTGCCGCAACAGACAGCAACCGGGCTTGGTGAGCACCAGCAACGGTGCGTTCATCAGCAGATTCAGTCGTGAAACCTTCCGCACTACACGCAGACAGGCTCACAACAGACGTGATCACCACAAGCAGAAGAAAGCTTCGCACGATTCCTCCTGAGCAAAATGCATAGCTGATTGATTCTGCTACATATTCATGAGCAGAAAGGGATTCGGCGGGCTGTACCTTGCCGACACTCGCCCGCCACGACAGAGACTCCGCGTCACTTGCAGTTCAACTACGAACGCGTGCGAATATACAATTTTAGTTTGGTCTGGCAAGCTTGATATTCGGCCGTGCCGAAGTCGCTACTACCCGAGTCTCGGCATCGTTTCTTTGTACAACGTCGGCAGAAGGGGCCGATCAACATAGATACGGCATGGCTAGTCTCTGCTGCTACAGCAGTTTCCGTTACATCCGCCCCCATCTCTTTGATCCGCAGCAAGGATAATCAACTTATCTCGCGCAAACTTTGCGGTCGCATGTCGAAGCGTGTTGACTTCCCACTTTTCGCTTTCCCCTGTCCACGGCCTCGTCAACATAGCCGGCTACAGGCCGACACATCAGAATCCTCACCGGCCAATCCAGCGCGCGAACTTGATGAGGAAGACGTGGCGGCCGGGGTCGGCAAATGTGCGCCCCACCTGGTTGGCGACGCCGAAGTCGGCGGCGTCGAGCGCCACTTCGCGCTGCTGCGACCAGACAAAGAAGAGCGACGAACCCGGGCGGTATTCCCAACGCAGCACCGCGTTTCCACGCAGCGCGCGCACGGTGAAATCCTGGGTGGGAATGAAGAACGGCTTGGAGGCTCCACTGCCGTCGGCATCTACGGTGAGTCCGCCGTCGGTGGCCGTCACACGCCCCTTGTCACGACCATATTCGGCGAACGCAAACGCACGCGGGAAGGCGAATTCCTTGTAGCGGGAGAACTCGCCGGCGGACGCGAACGGTTGCAGGAACAGCTGCAGCGAGAGCCACGGCGAGAAGGTCCAATCGACGCGCGTATTGAGACGCGCTTCGCGCTGCTGCACGTTCGCGAACACGTAGCGGCGGCCGTAGGTGGCGTACGCCAACTCGTCGGCAACCGTTTGCACGTACTGCCCGGTGGTGTGCCCCGACGAATAGCTGGGGCCGACGCGAATGCGTGCTTGCGGCACCGGACGCCAGTCGAGCTCCACCTCGGCCGTGCGCACATCAAGGCCGCTCTCGTCGGTCGTACGCTGCGCCTCGACGTTCAGAATGAGCGAGCGCCGGCCGTCGGTGGAGAGCTCCACGGAGTGCAGCGTTTCACTCGGGCGCAGTGCCATGGGGCCACCGCGCAGCAGTCGGTCGTTGAGCGTCTGGGGTGAATACGACAGACGATACGACGCCGACCAGAAGTTGAGGAACGTGGCATCGGCCATCACGCTGGTACGCGTCTCGATGCGTTCGCCGCTGAAGTTGTGCGACACGGTCTGGAACACCGCCGCGCCCCATTCACGTGACCAGGCATTCTGGAACGGATCGCGATAGCGCAATGCTGAAGAAATCGAGCGGACATCACTACGCGTCTGGAAGCCGAGGTCATTCACTTCGAACCCCGGGCTCGTTTCTTCGTACGTGAGACTGCCGAGTACCCGTTGGCCGGCGAGTTTGGAAATGCTGAGGGCCGCGAAGTGCCCCGTGAGGGAGGTACGACGCGGATCGAACTCCACGTGATCGGCATCAGGGCGCTGGTACGCGCGATAGTTGGCGAGCTGCAGACGCTGCATCACCGCCTCGGTACCGGTAACCTGACTGCCGCTCCAGACACCGCTGATGGCGTACATGCGATTGTTCCACGCGTGCTCCCAGTCGACGCCGGCCACGGTGGCAGAACGTGCCAGACGAGATGCCAGCACGGTGTCACTGAGATCGCGCCGCGTGTCCGACAGGAAACCACCCACACCGGTATTGCCCCCGCGCAGCAAGCGGCGCACGCGTGACACGTGGTAGTTGGCGCGCGGCTCGACCGGTTCACGTGACACCACACCACCGCGCGATACGTCGGCGTGTTCATGCGCCGTCACGGCGTTGAGCACTCCCACCTGCCAGCCACTAGGTGTGGTACCCGAGAGCTTGAGCGCGCCAAGGATGGGCGTTTGCGTGGTGATGCGTGTGGCCTCGAGGTTATCGCCCGCCGGACGCCGTTGCGGCGCCCGCCCCACGCGACGGCTGTAGAAGAAGCGCGGCGGATCGTTATCGTTGAGCGTGCGGGTGCCGCCGAACGCAAAGCCGTCGGCGTTCTCGAGAAAGAACGGGCGGCGCTCGGGGAAGAACACTTCGAACGCCGTGAGATTCACGACCGCGGGATCGGCCTCGACTTGTCCGAAGTCGGGATTCACCGTGGCGGTGAGCGTAAGCGATTGCGGCAACTTGATGCGCGCATCACCACCTACAGCGCCAACGAGCTGCTGCCCCGGCACGAAGCGGTTGCGGGCCGAGATCGGCTGGCTTTCTACCTGGGTACGCACATACGGCAGGAACTCGGTGCGCGACGGCGCACGCAAGGAATCAAGCCCGGTGAGTGTGCCGAAGCGCGAGACAAAGCCCGGTGCATCGGCGGGCGTGGGCGCCCAGAACGCTTCTTCGCCATGGCGCGCAATGACGCGCGAGAAGTTGAGCCCCCACGGGCGCACCGCCCCAACAGTGCCGTTTACATCGTAGCGCAGCTGGGAGAGCGGAATGCGAAACTCTGCCGTCCACCCCGCGCTGTCGATGCGCGCCGCCACATTCCACACCGCGTCCCACGTTGGGTCGTCGTTGTCGAAGCTGTCGTTGGTGATGTAGGTGTCGGTGAGCACACCGCGCGGATTGACGCCGAACACGAATGCCGTGCGCTTATCGCCGTAGCTGTCGAAGCCCACGTAGAACCAGTCGGCGTAGAGATCCTGCGCATCGCGGCGCCCGAGCTGCTGCGCAATGCTGTCGGGCGCCGTGTCGAAGTTGCGGACACCTACGTAGAGGGCGTCGTCGTCGTAGGCAATGCGCACCTCACTCCTTTGCGAGGCGGCGCTGCCGTTGCGCGGTACGCGCTGAATGAAGCCAGAGGCGGGAGCGGCCGACTGCCAGACCGTTTCGTCGAGCTTGCCGTCGATGGTGACGGGAGCGGTGAGTCGATGTGCCTGCAGCGATGGCTGTGCATGCGCTACGACGGGGGCGGTCACGCCGATAAACAGTGCCGCACACGTGAGTGAATTCCTGAACATCCCCAATAATAGCAGACCGGATTGACGGACTACCACGGATAGAAACGGGTGAAGCGGACACACACGGATTGATCCGTGTGCCTCCGCCTCATCAGTTGGTATCCGTGGTAAGCTGTTCCCTGCCCGTATCCGCGGCCGGCTGCTCTCTGCGGCCCGACCTCAGTTACCGCCGCGAGGGCGGGCTGGTGCCGGCAGGGTGCCCTTGTTGGCGATGGCCTTGTTGATGGCATCGGCGGTGACCTGCGCGCGGAACGCCACCACTTCCTTCGCCCACGCCGTGATTTTCTTGCGATCAGCGAGCGACACGCCGTTGATGTCGGCCTTGCCTGCCTTCACCCGTTCGTCGTACCGGATGCTCTTGGGGTCGTCGATGAACATGTTCAGCGAAATTTCCGGGTCGTCGTGCAAACCGTCGGACTTGGCCTGATGTACGCCCTTGGTTTCCATGTGCTTGGCGACGCTGGCGTAGTCGTAGTACTCCTGCACATGCGCCACCACCGGCGCGCCCTTCCAGAGCGCGGTGAGCGAGTCGGCCACTGCGCGCTGGCCGCCCTGATTGCCGCCGCTGTCGCCGATATAGATGATGTTCTCGAAGCCGTGCGCCTTGAGACTCGCGGCGATGTCGGTGAGCAGCATGCGGAAGGTGGTCTCGCGCGCCGTGATGGTGCCGGGGCTCGTCATGTGCCCGCTCGGCGGATCGTAGCTGCCTTCGGGGACGAACTTCACGATGGGCGCACAGAGCGCGTTGCCCAGCTTGCGCGCGATGGCGTCGCAGTTGGTGTGCAGCACGTAGTTGTGCTTGCCCGTCACGAGCCACGGGCCGTTGGGCTCCATACCGCCCGTGGGCACGATGACGGTCTTCTTGCCGGCGGCGATGGCATCGCGCACGTCCATCCACGTCATCTCCTCGAGCCACACGGTGTTGGGGGCCGGGAGCGGGTTCTTCGTGTCCTTGCAGTTGTACGGATTGTCGGCGCAGTTGCCGCCGCCCATGCTGCGCGGATCGCGCGCGGGGCGCTGCTGTTGGGCATCGACCGTGCTGGCGGTAAGCGTGGTCGCCAGCGAGAGGGCACCGGCAGCGACCAGAGCGCGGCGGATGATCGGCAAGGACTTCGCGGACATGCGTGGGGCTCCCGTGATGAGGGAAGAAGGTGGGAACACGACAATGCGCGCCAACCGCGCTCAGCGCCAGTATTCGACGCAACGACAGGCCACGGTGGCGCGTATTGGAAGCACATTCGCCACCGTCCATTTGCGCCGGAGCAGGTTTGGCACGAGCATTCAGCATGATCCGTACGCCCTCCCTCCCGCCGTACGTGGCCGCCGCCTTTCTGGCGGTGACACTCCCCGCCACGGCCTACGCCCAATCGACCACCGGTACCGCGGGGGCCGCCACGTCGGCCGCTGCGTCGCCCGTGCCCTCCCTGGCTGACGTGAAGTTGCTGGCTGAGATGCATCTCGCGCTCTCGGCCGTCAACGATTCGTCCGATGCGCGCGCAGCCAAGGCGAAGAACAAGACCCTCGACGCGCAGGCCGAACTCGCGAAGGAAAAGCGCGAGGCCGTAGCCAAGGTCATCAAGGAGCGGGGGCTCACCACCGAGCAGTATCAGCGGTTGCGCTTTCAGGTGAGCACCAACGCCGACTTGCGTGCGCAATTCGACTCCATCGTGGGCAAGCTCACCGGCGCGCCGGTTCCGGGGCGTGTGGTAGCAGCGGCCGCACCAGGCTTCGTTCCTGCGGCCCAATTGCCGGCCGGACTCGTTGGCACGCATATCGGCCATGTGACCACCAGCTACGTGGACACCCCGGACAAGGCCGGCCTGCTGGTGGTCGCGTTCGCCGAAGCCGCCGTGGCGTCGCAGCACGCCACACTGGCTACGCGCACGCCGAATGATCTGGCCGCCATGAAGCTGCACGCAGGGCACGTGCTGCACGCGCTCGATCCGGCGCTGCAGAAGACCGGCCCGGGCAAGGGCTTTGGCCTCCGCAAGGCA
>Ga0075157_10002559_pt1 | contig 10562 bp, 10 predicted proteins | sample JI81BgreenDNA_FD_70967 | JGI IMG/M metagenome (GOLD analysis project Ga0075157, IMG submission 70967) | Wastewater effluent complex algal communities from Wisconsin, to seasonally profile nutrient transformation and Carbon sequestration -... | ecosystem: Engineered > WWTP > Effluent > Algae...
TACAACTTGCAGATTTTCGACAACCGGTTCTGGTTGAGGATGCTCGATCGACTCTACGGTTTCTACAACTTGCAGATTTTCGACAACCGGTTCTGGTTGAGGATGCTCGATCGACTCTACTGTTTCTACAACTTGCAGATTTTCGACAACCGGTTCTGGTTGAGGATGCTCGATCGACTCTACGGTTTCTACAACTTGCAGATTTTCGACTATCGGTTCTGGTTCATGATGCTCGATCGACTCTACGGTTTCGACAACTGGTTCGGATTCTGGTTCATGATGCTCGATCGACTCTACGGTTTCTACAACTTGCAGATTTTCGACTATCGGTTCTGGTTGAGAATGCTCGATCGACTCTACGGTTTCTACAATAAGTAGATTTTCGACAACCGGTTCTGGTTGAGAAGGTTGGATCGACTCTACGGTTTCTACAACTTGCAGATTTTCGACAACCGGTTCTGGTTCATGATGCTCGATCGACTCTACGGTTTCTACAACTTGCAGATTTTCGACAACCGGTTCTGGTTGAGAAGGTTGGATCGACTCTACGGTTTCTACAATAAGTAGATTTTCGACTATCGGTTCTGGTTGAGAAGGTTGGATCGACTCTACGGTTTCTACAACTTGCAGATTTTCGACAACCGGTTCTGGTTCATGATGCTCGATCGACTCTACGGTTTCGACAACTGGTTCGGATTCTGGTTCATGATGCTCGATCGACTCTACTGTTTCTGAAACAACGGGCAGATTTTCGACTATCGGTTCTGGTTCATGATGCTCGATCGACTCTACGGTTTCTGAAACTTCTAGATTTTCGACAACTGGTGCTGGTGGAGAAGGTTCTATCGGGAGTTTCTCACTTTTATAAAAAACATTTTTTACAAAAGTGAGCATCCTGCTTGCTTGTTTAGATATCTGTAGCGAGTAAGATCCTCGGGTTTCTGTGACACCCAAACGGTGATGCTTCGCTTCACTCAAATCTACGGTTTCTGCAACTGGTTCAGATTCTGGTTGAGGATGTTCAATCAACTCTGCGGTTTCTGCAACTGATTCTAATTCTGGTGGAGAAAGTTCTATCAGCTCTACGGTTTCTGCAACTGATTCTAATTCTGGTGGAGAAAGTTCTATCGGCTCTACGGTTTCTGCAACTGATTCTAATTCTGGTGGAGAAAGTTCTATCGGCTCTACGGTTTCTGCAACCGGTTCCGATGCGGAATGAGAATCAGAAAGTAACTCTTCAGCTTCTGCAACTGGTTCCGATGCTGAATGAGAATCATAGAGAGACTCTGGTTTATTTGAAACGGGCAGATTGTCCGGGATGATCGTCGGTTGCGATTCAGATTGATGAGAATCGGCGATCGAGTTTTGAATTTCTGCTGCTTGTTGCAGATTTTGATCGACCTCCGGTTCGCTGTGAACCAGATTTTCTTCTGGTTTCTTTTCAGCCGCTGTCAGCCTTAAAAAGACATCTTCGAGAGTAGCGCGAGAGCGACGCATTTCGCACAGTCCAAATCCAGAGGCGACGATAGCTGTAGCAATTTCTCGTCCGGGTTCTCTTTCCGATTCGCACAATGCCCGCAGGCGGTAGCGATTCACTAAATATTGCTGGCTTGGAATCAATTCCACCGATCGAACTCCCGGCACATTTTCCAAAGAAGGCAACAGCAGACTGTTTACCAAATCCGCCTCCCCTTCCACTTCGAGTTCGTAACCCTCTCCGACAGCCAACTCTCCCATCAAATTTTCGGGACTACCCGCAGCGACGATTTTACCGCGATTGATGATGGTGACGCGGTTGCAAGTCATGCTGACTTCCGGCAGAATGTGCGTGGAAAGGATGATTGTGTGCTGGCCGCCAAGACTTTTGATTAAATTGCGGACTTCGATGATTTGTCGGGGGTCGAGGCCGACGGTTGGTTCGTCTAAGATAATGACCGGTGGATCGTGGACGATCGCCTGCGCGATACCGACGCGCTGGCGAAATCCTTTAGAAAGTTTGCGGATTAAAACTTTGCGTTTATCAACCAGGCCGCAGCGTTCGATCGCGGAGGTAACTCGTCGCGCGCGATCGCCCGCAGGCACTTGCTTAATCCGGGCGACAAAAAACAGAAACCCTTCCACAGTCATTTCTGGATACAGTGGCGGGTTTTCCGGCAGATAACCGATGCGCTGTCTGACTGCCATCGAGTTTTCGTGAACATCCATGCCGGCGATGCGGGCCGTACCGCTGGATGCCGGCAAATATCCCGACAAAATCCGCATGGTTGTGGTTTTACCAGCGCCGTTTGGCCCCAAAAAACCGAGAATTTCTCCTGATTCGACCGAGAAGGACACGTCCGCGATCGCTGCGGTCGAACCGTAAGTTTTGCTTAACTCATCTACTTCAATCATTTTCCAATACTTTCAGCCTCTAAGTACCTGATTTCTATCAACACTCTAGCAAAACAGCCATTTTAGAGGCTTTTTGGGCCTTGTTTTTGCCTGTTCACCTGTCCCAGTGTCCCTTATCCAGTAGTCACTTACAAGCGAGCTCTTCTATCAATCTTCTACCGACCCGTTAGCGGTATTTGCGATTAAGCAAGCGTGCCTCAGAACAAAACTGGGTTTTATGTTAATTGCTATTTTAGATTTTGGATTTTGGATTTAAGCAAAAAACCCGTTACCTCTAGCAGCGCTAACGGGTTGAGTAAAATAATTCATTTTCAAGTTTTGTCCTTACCGACACCACACTGTGTTTGCACGGGAACCTAGTGGCCGTAAATTCTCGTTACCCTTATCGATCACTTCTTTCCACCATGTCCTACCGTACCTATCCCGTAGGGAATCGCCGTAGTGCATTTTATCGAGCTGGTAGGCAGTAAAACCGCGCACTATCATACCCGACCGAGTGACTACCTCGCTCCAATAGGCGGGTTTTGTTGGCGACGGGGCAGGATCAGGAATCTGTTCGTTCTTCGACCACCCCTTCCCTTCCAACATCTAAAGATTGTCGGTTTTGGTCAGGGGTGGATCTCTTCACTCACGCGCATTCCTTCCGACGCTCACGCCCTGCGGTAGAGCGCGGGACTCCTGCTGTCTAGTTGAAGCAAAATGCTAGGTAGTAGGGTGCGGCGCGGGGAAATGATTAGCCGATGTACATCGAATCCCTACCAACCGACGCACCCTACCAGTAGGTTCTGTGCCTAACCAAACCCTCAACTAGCTGCCTTCGATGTTGTTAGGCGCTGTTTCTAGGTTGATATCGGCATTAAAAACAATCACAAATTGAGCCTTGGGGATTAACTGCCGGACGATCCGCAGATAGCCGTCAGCATCGGAATGCCTGAAAAAGTGGGCCACAGTGATTCGCTGCATATTGGGAAGCAGGCGAACAACCAACCACCTGTTAAGGCGCTGTTTGTAGGGCATAATTAAGTTTGTCTCCATTCAGTGTTGGAGCCAAAGCCAGTTCAATGCTTGTCTAGGGCGGGGACTGGCTTTTGACTTTTGTTAGACTTTGTGTCTATCTCTAGGTTAGGACACCAACTACATATAGTCAACTGAATAAATAGAATCAACTGAACTAAGTACGGGATAGATAATGACGCTGGGGCAAAAGCTAAGAGAAAGACGTGAAAGTCTAGGTTTGACTAGAATACAAGTGGCAAGAGCGTGTAATGTGGTGGAATCCACAGTAATCAACTGGGAAACCGACAGACACGTCCCCAAGCTTTACCCAGCACAGATGAAAGCCCTATGCGACTTATTGAAGTTCACGATCGAAGATTTAGTAGTGTAGCTTGGGGAGTTAAGATCGAGTAGGTTGGACAATCGCGCTTTTTTGCAGAGAGGGCGATCGCTTTCTATTTGGATTACTGCTGCTGAAATTGAGCCAACAACCAAGCCCCTACCTGTGCTTGATCTTCAGTGCGACTCCGCCGCAAAGCCTCTTCCAACACAGCAATAGTTAATCCCGGCAAAACTTCCGATCGCACAAGCCGCCGACTGCCATTATCAGCAATAATAGCAAAGGCAATAATTTGAGATTTCTGCACGTCTACTACCCAATATTCAGCAACTTTTAACTCTTCGTAAAGCAACCGTTTTTCACCAATATCATCAGCCAAAGTTGAGTCAGCAACTTCTATGACCAAATCTGGCGGTGGGGTAACGTCAAGACTTGCGATCGAACTTCCCCTCGGTGCTAATTGCGCTCTTTCTCCAATATAGTATGATACATCCGGTTGACACTCTCGCACTCCTGTTTTCCGGTAGCTACAGTTATCCAATCCGTTAAGAGAAATACCTTTGATAGTACAAAATAGGTTAATTGCGAAAAGTGCGATCGCATTATCTCGTGAATGATCAGGCCCTACTGACATAGTTTCAATCCTCATTTGTCCGTTGCGGTAATAGCATTTGGCTTTACTGTAAGCTGGGTCATCTGCCATCGCGATGAATTCTTCCCATGTCGCTACCACCCAGATATCAGTTGGCAATTTAGTCTTTAGTCCACTCATTTTTTTATCCCAAATATCTCGATCGTATAACACCACTCAATCAAATGCAAACCCTGTTCTCTCTACTCTTCCTCTGCGCCCTCTGCGCCCTCTGCGGTTAAATAAAAAAAATCTCAACTCCTTTTCCAAATCTTAATTTCCCCCAACCAACCCGCACTAACAATAGTCTTCCCATCGCTGCTAATAGCCACAGCACTAACATAGCCAGAATGCCCGCTCAAATTACCTCTCAAATCCCCCGATCGCACATCCCAAAGTCTCACACTCTTATCCCAACTCCCAGTAACCAGCGTAGTGCCATCCCGACTAAAAGCCACCGACCAAACCCCGTCAGTATGCCCGCTCAAACGCCGAATTAACAGCCCGTTGACCGCATTCCACAACCCAACAGTGCCATTGCTGTTTCCCGCAGCTAAACTTTTGCCGTCGGGAGTAAAAGCTAGCGACAAAACAGCCAAGTTTTTGCCGCTAATCGTGCGAATTGCTTGACCTGTAACTAAATTCCACAACCTAATTGAACCGTCTTTACCGCCACTAGCTAAAGTTTTGTTGTCAGGACTGATTGCAACAGCATTCACCAACCCAGAATGCCCACTCAAAGTCCGCAGCAACTCTCCTGTTTTTGGGTTCCAAATCTTAATCGTTTTGTCCCAACTACCGCTGGCTACAAATTGACCATCAGGACTAACGGCAACGCTCGAAACAGCATTGGAATGCCCGCTCAAAGTCCGTACAACCGCGCCCGTTTCTAAATTCCAAATTTTCACAGTTTTGTCGTCGCTGCCGCTAGCTAACACCTTGCCATCCGCACTCGCAGCCAGTGCGTTTACGGCTTCCGTGTGTCCTTGCAGGGTAGTTTTTAATTGCCCGCTGGGAAAATTCCAAACAGAGATTGTGCCGTTGCTATTTCCTGTAGTAAAATAAGCTGAAGCTAGGGCAAGGGAACTGACAACTTCCGAAGGCCCTTTGAGGGTATTTGTGGCAGCAAAGGCGATCGCACTTGCGGGCGTGCGGGGCGCATTATTCGCCGGAGTTTTCGGGTTTCCGGCAGTAGGAGATTGGGGAACTACTGGCAGGGAAATAGTCGATCGCCATTTCATGAAAGTATTAATTTCTATCCCCGCCGCCACGATTTTATCGGAGTTTTCCTCTAACCTAACAATGCCGTTAATTGCGACAACTCGCCCCGCGTCATCGAGCACCGGCCCCCCACTCATGCCCGCTCTCACTAAGTTGTTGTAGACCAAAGTATAGCCGTTCCAGGGAGTTTGGCGGCCGGTAAGCTGGCCTTCCGTGGCGAGGAAAATCGGCTGTCTCAGAGAACCGCCGGATATCGGCCAGCCCGCCACATAAGCCTTGTTTCCCTTAGTTGCTGCGGAATTAGCTAATTGAGCCAGGGGGTAGCTTTGAGTGCTGCTGAAGGGGACGATCGCCAAATCCGCACCGGGCATTCGCCGCACGAGGCTGTATGATACAGAGTGAGCTTTGCCGTCGGGAGTTACGACCTCGTAATCGCCAGCTTTATCGACAACGTGCCAGTTTGTGAGAATATAGTATGTGCTGCCCTGCTTCTCTAAAATTACTCCTGAACCGCCTTTTGGCCCCTGGATGCGAACAGTAATTTGTTGGGCAACGGTTTTAACTTTGTCGGCGGTTAATGCGAGGGCGATTTGAGGTGATGTGAGTGGGATGAGGGCGATCGAACTCAGGGCGATCGTAGCACTCAAAATAGCCGGAATTGTTCTGCTGTAATTCATTTTTTTTTTCAACTTAACATAAACTTCTTCAGTCCTCTTGAGAGGACTTCAGCTTTGAGCAAGGGACTTAAGTCCCTTGCGGACTGTAACCGCAGGTGCAAAATATCAATACTAAGGCATCTGCACTTGACAAAACCAAACGCTTGGGTTATTATATGTAATATATATAAAATTTTTTAAAATTAACGATAAAATTATGCCCAAAGTTATAGAAGACATCAAGAACAATTTATTTGTTTACATATATACTAACGACCATATCCCCGCTCATGTCCACGTCTTTAAAGGTAGAAAAAATGACGCTAACCAGATGGAACTCAAGATTAATATTGGCAGTGAGGAAGCACCTCCTACTTTAGTTTATGCTCACGATCTAATAAAGAATAAAGACATCGTGAATGCACTTAAACTTATAGCGACCAATCAAGAAATGCTGTTAAGTAAATGGGAGGAAATACATGGCATTTAAAAACTGGGACAAAGAATTAACCGAGGAAAATCTCCGAGAGCAAATAGCCAAAGCCAAAGAAGCATGGAAACAAGCCGAGGCGACAGAACCCCGCGCCGAATCCGTGCATTACAATCAGTCGGAAGATTTAATTGCGATCAAACTAAAAAACGGTGCTATTTTTTCTTTTCCGCCAAAGCTGGCACAAGGCTTAGAAGGTGCTTCACCAGAACAACTTGCTGATGTTTGGCTACCTCCTTCCGGTAGCAGCGTCCACTGGGAAAGCTTAGATGTTGATTTTGGTATTCCCGAACTTATCGCAGGTATTTTTGGGACAAAATCTTGGATGGCTGAATTAGGTAGAAAGGGAGGACAGGCAACTTCAAGCTCTAAATCAGCAGCAGCAAGGCAAAATGGTAAAAAAGGCGGGCGACCTAAAAAGAATATTTCTGTTAATTCTTGAAATCCATTTGATGTGTCAGATACCAGCGAATTAAATCCCCGAATTCTTGGATAATTCGGGGATTTCGCATTCAATTTTATGCTAAATCAAACAGCAAAAATTCCGCATCTTCCGCCGCTTCAATCGCCAACTCAGACTCGCCACTAACCGCCGCAGCGTCGCCATTTTCCAAAGTCAAACCGTTCAGCAAAACCGAGCCGCGAGCAACTTGCACCCAAGCATGGCGATTCGGCTGCAAAGCATGAGAAACCCGCGAATCTTTATCCAAAACAGCCGCATACAAATCCACATCTTGATGCACTTTCACAGCACCATCTCTGGCATCTCGCGCCGCCACTAACCGCAGTTTTCCGTGCCTTTCTGCTAGGGGAAATTCGCGCTGCTCGTAACTCGGCTGCAAGCCTTTTGTATCGGGTAACAGCCAGATTTGCAGCAAATGAACCGGGTCTGTTTGCGAGTTATTGAACTCGCTGTGCTGGATACCCGTACCTGCACTCATCCGCTGCACTTCACCGGGTTTAATCACTGCACCAGTACCCAAACTATCCTTGTGTTCTAAGGCTCCTTCTAATACATAAGTAATGATTTCCATGTCGCTGTGTCCGTGAGTGCCGAAACCTCTGCCGGGGCTAACGACATCCTCATTAATTACCCGCAAAGAGCGAAAATTCATATAATTTGGATCGTAATAGCCGGCAAAAGAAAATGTGTGGTAACTGTCCAGCCAACCATGATTAGCGTGTCCTCTTGCTTCACTTTTTCTAACGGTAATCATCTTCTCCTCCTAATTTAAAAATCATGAAAATTGTGGTGTTTGTTTAGCAGCCCTGGACGTAGAAACCGGTTTCTTTTAGGATAGTAGTGCATCGCAGCTTTAATATCGGTGAAAAACCGGGTTTCTTTGGTATTGATGCCTAAGTCCTATTTAGTTGTCAAATGAAACCAAAAGCGGTTGATGCACGATTGGTTTCTCCTTGATTATTGCTGCCTTTAAAGTTTGCTATGAGCGCCGTCGCAAAATGGAGAATTTGCGGTAGACTTGCAGTTGCACATCGCCACAGTTTTTTTCTCAGTTACTTCAAAAGCTAGCGGCACAAATTCGCTACCTTTATGGGAACCGTCACAAAAAGGCTGATTCTTAGCTTGACCGCAGGTGCACCAGTAGTAAGTACCGGGTTCAAGTTCCATAACGGCGGGTTTGTTATCAGCAATCACAGGTTGGCTCATCGTGTTCTCCTTTTTGATTGATGCCAGATGCAGGAATATATTTATTGGTTTAGTTTGTTTGATTTCTGCGATGTTTCTACTTTAAACCGAGTCAAGCTATTATGGGAAGTACGCACTTAAAAGTAGGGTAGTTACCAAAAGGATACTATGCAAGTCCAAGAAGTAAAAGTCGATCGAGCAAATTGCCCTGTAGAACGCACTCTAGAGGTGATAGGCGGGCGCTGGAAAGTCTTGATTCTGCGGGAGTTGTTTCCAGGAGTGAAGCGCTTTAACGAGCTGCAACGAGCTGTCAACGGCATTACTCAGAAGATGCTGACGCAGCAACTGCGGGAAATGGAATCAGACGGGATCGTGCACCGGGAAATTTACCTGCAAGTGCCGCCAAAAGTTGAATATTCGCTAACGCCTTTGGGCGAAAGTCTCAAACCGATTATTAATGCCATGCACGAATGGGGAATTCAGCATATTAGCGAAGATGGAAAATGAGCGGTTTCTAGATGGTTTTTTCCGTCTTCCGACAGATTTCAAATTTTCCAGCTAGTTCAAGAATAATAATATGAACAACATAGAGCGTCTCGCCACCCTCAACCGCATCCGCAAACTCAGCCGCTTGATGGATACCGCCATTGGCATCCCCGGCACTAAATTTCGCATTGGTTTAGACCCCATTATCGGTTTAGTTCCGGGTGCTGGGGATATCGTAGATACCGCGTTTTCCGCCTACCTAATTTATTTAGCAACTCGATTCAATATTCCCCAAAAAACTCTAGGGAAAATGGTTTACAATATCGGTCTAGAAGCCGTAGTTGGTTCCGTACCTTTAGTCGGAGATATCTTCGATGCTTTTTATAAATCAAACATGAGAAATCTGGCGCTTTTAGAAGCACACCTCGAAGAATCTGAACCAGAACTAGCCGCAGTTGCAGAACCTATTCCTGAACCTATTAAATTGTAGGGCGGGTTTCACAAACAATAATTGTAAATAACCAAAAATCTCTCAAACCCGCCCCCACCCAACGAGAAATGCCGCGCCTATTTTTCGCATTAAAAATGTAGGGGCGGGTTCACCAACAATAATTGTAAATAACAAACAATCTCTCAAACCCGCCCCCACCCAACGAGAAATCCCCGCGCCTATTTTTGCATTTAATATAAATCAAGGTTGATGTGGATTATTTGTTAGGTGGGGGCGGGTTTCTTAGATTGTTCATAGCTGGCCGATATTATTCGTAAAACCCGCCCCTACATTTTAATCATTGATGTCGTTTAACCGCTTCCACGAAAGCAATAACATCCGCTTCCAAAGTATTAAAAGCCGTTACCAGTCTAACAGTACATTCATCCCACCGATAAAACAGAAAACCCTCAGCTAAAACCGCTGTAATTACCGATTCTGGAAGTTGAATAAAAATCTCGTTGACTTCAACCCGATGGCAAAAATTCGCTCCCTCAACTCCCGCCAAACCTTGGGCTAATTTGGCGGCCATATTATTTGCATGAGCCGCATTCTTCAGCCACAAATCATCCGTTATATACGCTTCCAACTGTGCAGACAAAAACCGCATTTTCGAGAAAAGATGCCCGCTGCGCTTGCGGTAAAAAGGGAAAGTCTTTGCTAATTCTCGATTAAAAAAAACCACAGCTTCCGCAGCCATTGCGCCGTTTTTTGTCGCTCCAAACGAGAGAATATCCACACCGGCGCGCCAAGTGACATCAGCAGGAGAACAGCCAAGACTGGCGACAGCATTGGCAAAGCGAGATCCATCCATGTGCAGGTGCAAATTGCGATCGCGAACTACTTCCGAAATGTGGGAAATTTCTGCTGGATTGTAGACTGTGCCGGCTTCCGTTGCTTGAGTGATGCTGACGGCTGCAGGCTGTACGTGGTGGACGACACCTGCACCAGCGCGATCGAGCATTTTTCCTAAAGTCTCTGCCTCTATTTTACCATGATTTCCTGTTACTGTAACTAACTTTGCACCGCCTGTAAAAAACTCCGGCGCGCCGCATTCATCTAGATTAATATGAGATTCGGCGTGACAGTAAACAGCCCCGTAAGGAGGAGTGACAACCGCAAGGGCTAGCGCATTAGCAGCAGAACCTGTTGCTACAGGAAAAACAGTCACAGATGTCTCGAACAAATCCGAAAATTTAACTTGCAAACGCTG
>Ga0075157_10002560_pt1 | contig 10556 bp, 6 predicted proteins | sample JI81BgreenDNA_FD_70967 | JGI IMG/M metagenome (GOLD analysis project Ga0075157, IMG submission 70967) | Wastewater effluent complex algal communities from Wisconsin, to seasonally profile nutrient transformation and Carbon sequestration -... | ecosystem: Engineered > WWTP > Effluent > Algae...
CAGGTTGCCGGCCGGGTCGAACGCGATGCCGAGCGGGTTGCGCTGCCCGTAGGTCCACCGCTGGGCGTCCGTGCCATCCGGGTTCATCCGGACGATCTTGCCCAGGTCGCTGCCCTGGTCCTGGGCCGGCTCCATCTTCTGCCGCTCACCCGAGGTGACGAACAGGTGTTGCCCGTCCGGCGAGAAGGTCAACCGGTGCCCGAAGTGGCCGCTGCCGCTGGTCTTGGGTTGTTGGCGCCAGATCACGGTCAGGCCCTCCAGGCGGGCGGTCGCGCCCTCGTCGACCAACCGTGCCCGGCCGATCTCGGCGCCGGTTCCGCCCTCGCCCGAGGCCGCCCAACTGAGGTACACGGTGCGATCCTGGGCGAAGGTCGGCGACTCGATGACGTCACCCAGGCCACCCTGCCCGGCGTTCACGACTTCCGGCACACCGGTCACGTCGAGCCGGCTGCCGTCCGCACGTCGCAGTACCAGGCTGCCGCCGCGCTCGGTGATCAGAGCGTCGCCGCCGGGCAGAAATGCGAGCGCCCAGGGTTCGTCGAACGTGCCCAGGCTCTGCGCGGTGAACGGGGTGCCCGCCATGGGTGAACCGGACGGAGTGGGGCCCGGCGCCGGGCTGCCCGAGGATTGGGTGGGCGCCGATTGCGAGAAACTGGCTGCCGGTCCGGCCGCGCACGCGCTCACACTTAGAGCGAGCGCCACGAGCAGGGTGGGGAATCTGCCTACCATTCCCAGACGCTACCCGACGGCTCAATCAGCGGTGCCTCCGCTAGGTCTCGACCAGCCGGCAGTCCAGCTGCGAGGCCCTGCTCCGCTACTGGGTGGCCGCGGCCCGTCCAGCGGTTCGTCCGCTGAACAGGCATCCGCCCAGGAACGTTCCCTCCAGGGCGTTGTAGCCGTGCATGCCGCCGCCCCCGAAGCCGGCGGCTTCACCCGCCGCGTACAGCCCGGTTAGCACCGAGCCGTCGGGTCGTAGACACCTGGCCGACAGGTCGGTCTCCAACCCGCCGAGGGTCTTGCGGGTCAAGGTGTGCAGCTTGACCGCGATCAGTGGACCGTACCTCGGATCGGCGAAGGCATGTGGCGGCGCAACCCGAATCAGCTTGTCACCGAGGTATTCGCGAGCCCTACGAATGGCCTGTTGCTGCGGGTCGGACGGGTTCTCCGCCAGCGCGTGGACGTCGTGCTCGACGATCAACGCCCTCAGCTTCTCGACCTCGATCACGCCCTCGGGAGCGATCCGGTTCATGCCCTCCACCAGTTCGTCCACACTGGAGGCCACCACGAAGTCGGCGCCGAACTTCTTGAACGCCTCGACGGGTCCGGGCGCTCCAGGCAGCACCCGTTTGAGCAGCAGGGGGATCGACTTACCGGTCAGGTCGGGGTTCTGCTCCGACCCCGAGAGCGCGAACTCCTTCTCGATCACCTGCTGAGTGAGCACGAACCAGCTGTGGTCATGGCCCGTGCCGCGCAGGTGCGCCAGCGTGCCCAGAGTGTCGAAGCCAGGAAAGAACGGGGCGGGCAGTCGGTTGCCCCCACCGTCCAGCCACAACGACGATGGCCCGGGCAGGATCCGAATGCCGTGGTCGGTCCAGACCGGGTTCCAGTTCACCAGGCCCTCGTTGTAGTGCCACATGCGGTCGCCGTTGATCAGCCGCGCCCCGGACGCCTCCGCGATACCGAGCATCCGTCCGTCCACATGAGCAGGCACGCCGGCCACCATGAACGCCGGCGGAACACCCAAGCGCTGCGGCCAAGCGGCGCGAACCAGGTCGAGGTTGCCGCCGATGCCGCCCGAGCTGACGATCACCGCCCCGGCGTGCAGCTCGAAGTCACCGACCTCCACCCTGGACGACGCCACCCCCCGAGGCACGTCGCTGGGCTCCAGAACCGCTCCCTGCAGGCCGACGACCGCGCCGTCGGCCACCAGCAACTCGTCCACGCGATGGCGGAACGCGAATCTGAGGCGACCGGCGTCCACCAGGTCGGCGGCGCGGCGCAGAAATGGCGCGAGCACCCCCGGGCCGGTGCCCCAGGTCAGGTGGAACCGCGGCACCGAGTTGCCGTGCCCGCCTGCGTTCAGGTCACCCCGTTCGGCCCACCCCACGATGGGAAAGAAGCGCACGCCCTGCTGCCGCAACCACGACCGCGCCTCGCCGGCCGCGAACTCGAGAAAGGCCTCGGCCCAGAGGCGAGGCCAGTGGTCCTCGGGGCGATCGAATGCCGCGCTGCCGAACCAGTCCGATCGGGCCAACGTCAAGGAGTCACGCACGCCGAGTCGTCGTTGCTCACGAGAGTCGACCAGAAAGATGCCGCCCAATGACCAATGAGCCTGGCCACCCAATGACTGTTCGGGTTCCTGATCTAGTACGACAACTGAACGACCCGCTTCAGCCGCCTCGCAGGCCGCCACCAGCCCTGCCAGCCCGGCTCCGACCACCGCGACGTCCGTGCGCATCGGCGGAGGATAGCGCATCGAAGGGATTTGTCCGCGATGTGCTGGGCGTAACATTGTTTGGCTACGGTATGGGCATGTCTGAGTCATCCGCTTCCGCGCCCGTTCCTTCGTCGCTGCAGCCAGCAGACGAGACACCGGCCGTAGGGCCGCACAGGCGGGGGGTCGAATTCCCGCAGACGCACCCGATTGCGCTCGCCCCCGTCACTGCACCGCCGCACACCGTCGACGGCTTCGTCCGTGAGTTTCTTCATGAGTTGAACACCGACCTTGGCGTGGCGCTGTCTCGATCTTCGATCAATGACCAGTACACGGCCCTGGCCCACACCGTGCGCAACTACCTGACCGCGCGTTGGCTCGAGACCGGACGCAAGCAGCGCGACAACTCGCCCAAGTCGGTCGCCTACCTGTCGGCCGAATATCTGCTCGGACGACAGTTGGGCAACAACCTGCTGGCTGCCGACCTCGCCCAGACCGCGAAGCAGGCCCTGCAGGCATGCGGGCTGAGCCTCGACACGCTGCGCGCCCAGGAGGTCGAGCCGGGCTTGGGCAACGGTGGTCTCGGACGCCTCGCGGCCTGCTTCATCGATTCACTGGCCACCATGAACGTGCCGTGCATCGGCTATGGAATCCGCTACGAGTACGGCATCTTCCGCCAGACCTTCGTTGACGGCGAGCAGGTCGAGCAGCCCGACTCGTGGCTCGCCCTCGGCAACCCGTGGGAGATCGCCCACCCCGAGTCTGCCGTCCAGGTGCACTTCGGCGGGCGCGTCGACACCGTCACGGATGAGGCCGGGGTCGAGAGCACCACCTGGGTGCCGGAGTGGAACGTGCTCGGCGTGCCCTACAACATCATGGTGCCGGGCTACCTCAACGGCCGGGTGAACACCCTGCGTCTGTGGAGCGCGCAGGCCACCCAGGCCTTCGACCTGCAGATCTTCAACGCCGGCGACTACGCCCAGGCCGTCCGCGCCCAGACCTTCGCCGAGAACATCTCCAAGGTGCTCTACCCGGAGGACTCCACCCCGCAGGGCAAGGAACTGCGGCTGCAGCAGCAGTACTTCTTCGTGGCCTGCTCGCTGCGCGACTTCCTCGACGGCCAGGGGCCCGACTTCGATCTGCATCACCTGCCCGACCGGGTGATCTTCCAGCTCAACGACACCCACCCGGTGATCGCGGTGCCCGAACTGATGCGCATCCTGATCGACGAGCGCGGCTTCGATTGGGACGACGCCTGGGCGGTCACCACCAAGTGTTTCGCCTACACCTGCCACACCCTGCTGCCCGAAGCACTCGAAGTGTGGTCGGTCGAATTGCTCGGACGGCTGCTGCCGCGTCACCTCGAGATCATCTACCGGATCAACACCGAGTTTCTCGAGACGGTGCGCGAAACCTGGCCCGATGACTACCTCCGGCTCGGCCGCATGTCGATCATCGCCGAGTACCCCGATCGCGGGGTGCGGATGGCCTACCTGGCCACCGTCGCCGGCATCAAGGTCAACGGCGTCGCCGAGCTGCATTCGCAACTGCTGCGGGACAAGGTGCTCAACGACTTCGCCGAACTGTGGCCGCAGAAGTTCATCAACGTCACCAACGGCGTCACGCCGCGCCGGTTCATGAAGCTGGCCAACCCGCACCTCTCCGACCTGATCACCGACGCCATCGGGTCCGGTTGGGTGACCGATCTCGAACGCCTGCAGGAGTTGGCCCCCTACGCCGATGACGAGGACTTCCGGGCCTCGTTCCGCGAGGCGAAGATGGCCAACAAGATCCGTCTCCGTGACCGGTTGCGGGTGCGGGACGCCATCGAGCTGCCCACCGATCACATGCTCGACGTGATGGTCAAGCGTCTGCACGAGTACAAGCGTCAGACCCTCAAGGTGCTGCACATCGTGTCGCTGTACGAGCAGATCGCCTCCGGCAAGATCGCCGCCGCAGACGTCACGCCCCGCACGTTCGTGTTCGGCGCCAAGGCGGCTCCGGGCTATCGGATGGCGAAGAACATCATCCACCTGATCAACAACGTCGGCTCGGTGGTGAACAACGATCCGCTGGTCGAGGGCCGCCTCAAGGTGTTCTTCCCGGCCAACTACAACGTCACCCTGGCCGAACGGCTGATCCCTGCGGCCGACTTGTCGGAGCAGATCTCGCTGGCCGGCATGGAGGCGTCCGGCACCGGCAACATGAAGTTCGCCCTGAACGGTGCGCTGACCGTCGGTACCGACGACGGCGCGAACGTCGAGATCCGCCAGCAGGTGGGCGACGACAACTTCTTCCTGTTCGGCATGACCGAGCCGGAGGTGTCGGCACTGGGGGCGAAGGGTTATCACCCGGGCAACTACTACGAGTCCAACCCGCAACTGAAGTCGACCCTCGACCTGATCGCGTCCGGACGTTTCTCCAACGGCGACCATCAGGTTTTCGAGCCCGTGGTGTCCAACCTGGTGCACCACGACCAGTACATGGCCCTGGCCGACTTCGCCTCCTACATCGAGGCGCAGGACCGGGTCGATGCGCGCTACGCCGACACCGACGCCTGGACTCGCTCCGCGATTCTCAACGTGGCGCGCAGCGGCTTCTTCTCCTCCGACCGGTCGATGAAGGACTACATCAAGCGCATCTGGGGCACAAACCCGGTGCTCTGAGCCCCGCCGCCGGGGGTGTGAGCAGGATTGCCATCTTGTATCACCCCCGGTGGGGGCGTACTCCTGAGGGCACTGACCACGAAGGAGTCCCCCCAATGGCGAAACTCTCGCAAAAGAAGTTCCAGCTGGTGATCCGGGATCTGGAAGCGCAGGTCGGGCCCGTGCTGACCGGCCGGCCGCCCGCCTCGTCGCCGGTCTTCGTCGCCGTCTTCGGCAAGGCCCACGGCTCCAACCAGACCACGGTGCTGGGTACGGCCCAGCTGATCAAGACGGACGTGCTGCTGGGCGGTCCCGATACCGTCGAGGCATTGAAGGCCGGCGGCAGAGCCACCATGGTGGGGTTCGCCTGGGTGCAGGGCATCACCAACAAGACGCAGGCCCGCACCGTGAAGGCGTTCGGCCACCGCGAAACCCCGGATGCCTCCGGTCAGGACATGTGGGCGATCGAGCTGAGCACGCCGACCACTGCGCCGATGCCGGCCTCGAGCCTGCCGCCGGGAGCGCTGCCTGCGAGCGGCTGGTGCTTCCTGTTCCCGTGGCTCTCGATGTGCCACCGCAACTGATGAACGCCACCCTGCGCAATCTGCTGGTGGTCGCCGCCGCGATCACCGTCGACCTGATGTTCTGGGACGGCGAGGTACGGCTCGCCGGCGCAGGAACGCTGCCGATGTGGGTACCGGTCGTGGCCACCGTCGCCGCACACCTCACGCTGCTGTGGCGCCGCCGCATGCCGGTGGCTGTCTTCGCAGTGCAGGGGGTCTTCTCGATGGTCAGCGTCGCGGTGCCGTTGTGGCAGCCGATCGCCGGCCTGCTGATCGCCACCTTCGCGATCGCCGTGCACACCGAATCGCGTACCGCGCGGCTGGGTTGGCTGGCCGCCGTGCCACTGGTCGCGCACACCCTGGCCCAGTCGCTGTGGCTGAACACCAAATGGATCGGTCTGGTTCAGGGCGGACTGCTCTATCTGGCCGCGGGCGCAGCCGTCTGGATGGCCGGACGACAGGTGCGCCGGCGCGGTCGTCAGCTGCGGGCCTGGCACACCGAACAGGAACGGCTGCACACCGAGGCCAGCCTGCGCGAACGAGTGGCCTTGGCCCGCGAGCTTCATGACGGGGTCGCGAACACGATCACTGCTGTGCTGGTGCAGGCCGCCGCGGCCCGGGCGACCTCGTCCGGCGATCCGCTGCTGCTGCACGGCATCGAGAGCGCCGCTCGGCAGGCGATGGAAGAGATCCAGAGCACCCTGCGGCTGATGCCGCGCACGCCCGGCCAACCGTCCGGCCCCACCCTGGACGACCTGCCGAGCCTGATCGAGCTGGGCCGAGCAGCCGGCCTGGACGTGGTACACACGCAGACCGGAGCACCGCGGGCCCTCGAGCCGTTGGCCTCGACCGCCGCCTACCGGGCGGTGCAGGAGGGCATCACCAACACCCTCAAGTACGCGCCGCCAGGCACCCGTTGCCTGGTCTCGCTCGACTGGGGGCCGGACGAACTGGTCATCGACGTGATCGACCAGCCCATGGCCGGCCGGGCACGTCTCGAACTGCCCGCCACCAACGGACGGGGCCTGTCGGGTCTCGCCGATCGGATGGGCGTGCTCGGTGGTGCGGTGGAGTCCGGCAGTCACGGCTCGGGCTTCCGGCTGGAGGCGCGCCTTCCGGTGGGTGCTCGATGATCGGGCCGGACCGATGATCTCGGTCGCGATCGTCGAGGACGAGCCGTTGATCAGGGCCGGAATCTCGGCCCTGGTGGATGCCCAACCCGACCTGCAGGTCGTCGGCAAGGCCACCGACGGTGACGAGGCGGTCGCCCTGGTCGACCGCACCCATCCGGACGTGCTGTTGATGGACATCCGCATGCAGCGCCTCGGCGGCATCGACGCCACCCGTGCGGTCTGCGCCGGCGAGCCGGCCCCTCCGGTGCTGATCCTGACCACCTTCGACGGTGACCCCGAAGTGCTGCAGGCGTTGCGCGCCGGGGCCTCGGGGTATGTCCTGAAACGCAATCCGGACGATCTGCCGACCGCGATCCGTCGCGTCCATGACGGCGATGTCTGGCTCGATCCGGCTGTCGCGGGTCACGTGCTGGCGGCTCTGGCCGCCCTGCCCCAGGCCGGCGTTCCGGGCAATCTCGTCAGGCTGCTGACCGCCCGTGAACGCGAGGTGCTCGCCCTGCTCGCCGAGGGCCTGAGCAACGCCGAGATGGCCGAGCGACTGTTCCTCGGGGTGGGCACGGTGAAGACCCACATGTCACGCATCCTGTTCAAGACGGGTTGCCGTGATCGAGCGCAGGCGACCGCGCTGGCCTTCACCTCGGGAATGGTCGGCACGGGCTGAGCCGCCGTTCCGAGACGGAGCCGCCGTGCGCAGGGGTCAGCAATAGCCTTGTCGGGTCCGGACAGTGCTGTCGCCTGCCTCCGACCGCACCAGGAGGGCCCGTCCCGTGAGTGATCCCGCAGCCCCGTCCAGCTTTCTCGACGAACTCGACGACGCTCAGCTGCGTCGAGACATCCGGCGGCTCGGAGAATTGCTCGGTGAGACCCTCGCCCAGCAGGAATCGCCCGCTCTGGTCGACCAGATCGAAGACATCCGGCGGCTGTCACGCGAGGCCCTGGCTGGTGATCGCAAGGCGCAGCAGGCGCTCACCAAGCGCCTGAGCACCGCCGACCTGCCGACCGCGGTCAACCTGATCCGGGCCTTCCGCACCTACTTCCACCTGGCCAACATCGCCGAGCAGGTGGCCCGCATCCGCGCCCTGAACGATCGTCCCGAGGGCACCGGCTGGCTTGCGCAGGCCGTCGAGAAGGTGGCCGACGAGCTGGGCCCGCCGGCCCTGACCACCGCCCTGGCGAAGATGCAGATCCGTCCGGTGTTCACCGCGCATCCGACCGAGGCGAGCCGGCGCACCACCCTGACCCAGCTGCGCGCCATCGGTGACACCCTGCTGGCCGCGCCGGCCGAGCTCAGCGTGCGTGCCGAGCGTGCCCGCGACCGGCAGCTGAAAAAGGTCATCGAGACCCTGTGGCAGACCGACGAGTTGCGCGTCGACCAGCCGACGGTCGAGGACGAGGCGCGCAACGTGATGTTCTACGCCGCCGCGCTGATGTCGGGCACCGTTCCCGAACTGCTGGACGACCTGGCCGACGAGGCGGCGCAGCACGGCGCCTTCCTGCCGATCACCGCCGCGCCACTGGCGCTCGGCAACTGGATCGGCGGCGACCGTGACGGTAACCCCAACGTGACCGCCCGCACGACCCTGGAGGTGCTCTACCGGCAGCATCTGGTGGGCATCGGGGTGCTGCTCAACGCGGTGGATTCGGTGATTGCCGAAGTGTCGACCTCGAGCCGGCTGCGGCGGGTCAGCCCCGAGCTGCAGCGCAGCCTGGCCGACGATCTGGCGAACCTGCCCGAGCTGGACGAGCACGTGCGCCGCATCCACGTCGAGGAGCCGTACCGACTCAAGCTGCACTGCGTGCGACAGAAACTGATCAACACGCGCCGCCGGCTCAGCGAGGAGCAGCCGCACCGCAAGGGCCACGACTACTGCGGTAGCGAGCGGCTGCTGGACGACCTCGAGCTGGTGCGTGCCTCGCTGATCGCCAACCGCGCCGGACTGCTTGCCGAGGGCCGGCTGACCACGCTGATCCGCACGGTGAGTTCCTTCGGCCTGGGTGTTGCCACCATGGACGTCCGTGAGCATGCCGAGAAGCACCACCATGCGCTCGCGCAGTTGTTCGACCGGGTCGGCGAACTCGACCGTCCCTATGCCACCCTGACCTCGCTGGAACGCTTCGAGTTGCTCAGTGCCGAGCTGGCGCAGCGTCGTCCGCTGGCCCCCACGCCGCCTCCGCTGGACGCCGACGGCACCCGCACCTTCGCCACGTTCCAAGCGATCAGCGAGGCGCACGAACGGTTCGGCGGGTCGATCATCGAGAGCTACATCGTGTCGATGACGCGAGGCGCGGACGACCTGCTGGCCGCTGTGCTGCTGGCCCGCCAGGCGCGCCTGGTCGACATCACCGAGGGGCTGGCCACGATCGGTTTCGTGCCGCTGCTCGAGACTGTTGCCGAGCTGCGCACGGCCGGCGACATTCTCGACCAGTTGCTGAGCGATCAGAACTACCGCGAGATCGTGCGGCTACGGGGCGACCTGCAGGAGGTGATGCTCGGCTACTCCGATTCGAACAAGGACGCCGGCATCGCGACCAGCCAATGGGAGATCCACCGGGCACAGCGGGTGCTGCGTGACGTGGCGGCCAAGTACGGCATCCAGCTGCGCCTGTTCCATGGCCGGGGCGGCACCGTCGGACGTGGCGGCGGCCCCACCCACGAGGCGATCCTGGCCCAGCCCTACGGCTCATTGCGCGGCCAGATCAAGGTGACCGAACAGGGCGAGGTGATCTCGGACAAGTACACGCTGCCCGCGCTGGCCCGCGAGAATCTCGAGTTGACCGTCGCGGCCGTGCTCGAGGCCAGCACCCTGCACCTGACGTCGCGTCAATCGCCCGAACAGCTGGCGGAGTGGGACGCCACCATGCAGACCATCTCGGACTCCGCGTTCGTCGCCTACCGGGGCCTGGTCGAGGATCCCGACCTGCCCGCCTACTTCTGGCAGTCCACCCCGGTCGATCAGCTGGGGGCGCTCAAGTTGGGCTCCCGTCCGTCCAAGCGGCCCGACAGCGGCAGCGGACTGGAGGGTCTGCGGGCAATCCCGTGGGTGTTCGGCTGGACGCAGTCGCGGCAGGTCGTCCCGGGCTGGTTCGGCGTCGGCAGTGGCCTGGAGGCGGCGGTGGCGGCCGGGCACCGTGACGATCTGGCCGAGATGTACGAGCAGTGGCACTTCTTCCGCACGTTCATCTCCAACGTCGAGATGACGCTCACCAAGACCCGCATGGACGTTGCCCGTCACTACGTCGCCTCCCTGGTGGACACGCAGTTGCATCACGTCTTCGACACCATCGCGGAGGAGTACCAACGCACCGTGAACGCCGTGCTGGCGATCACCGGCGAGGGCGAGCTGTTGCAGAGCCAGCCGCTGTTGCAGCGCACCCTGAGCGTGCGGGACGCCTATCTCGACCCGGTGAGTTACCTGCAGGTGGCGATGCTGGCCAGGTTGCGCGCGGGTGATCGTGAGCCGCAACTGGAGCGGGCGCTGCTGCTGGCCGTGAACGGTGTCGCCGCCGGCCTGCGCAACACCGGGTAGTCACTCACCCTGCCTCTGTTTCGTGCGGTTGCCCGCGGGCAGGCGTGCGAACAGTCCTTTGCGGCGAGTGGACGCTCGTCCGATGGCGCACGTCCGCCGGCCGTTCGGGCGGTCGAGTGAGCGCCGCCCGGGTCCGAACATCCCCTCCGAACGAGTTGCCGTATGCCTGTGGGCATACCTGGGAACACCTCTCCACCGGCAGACGCGGCCCCCCTGGCTGAACAGAGATTGTTTACCCAAGGGGAACACCCCGG
>Ga0075157_10002561_pt1 | contig 10555 bp, 14 predicted proteins | sample JI81BgreenDNA_FD_70967 | JGI IMG/M metagenome (GOLD analysis project Ga0075157, IMG submission 70967) | Wastewater effluent complex algal communities from Wisconsin, to seasonally profile nutrient transformation and Carbon sequestration -... | ecosystem: Engineered > WWTP > Effluent > Algae...
GGCCGGCGACGACGCGCCCGAAGCGCTGAAGATCGACAACCCGCCCGCGACGATCCTGATGGTCGGCCTGCAGGGCTCGGGCAAGACCACGACCACGGCCAAACTCGCCAAGCGGCTGAAAGAGAAGAACGGCAAGAAGGTCCTTCTGGCGTCACTCGACACCAACCGCCCGGCGGCGATGGAGCAGCTGGCGATCCTCGGGACGCAAATCGGCGTCGACTCGCTGCCCATCGTCAAGGGCGAGACCGCCGTCCAGATCGCCAAGCGCGCCAAGACGCAAGCGAACCTCGGCGGCTATGACGTGGTGTTCCTGGATACCGCCGGACGCCTGCATATCGACGAAGTCCTGATGGACGAGGTTCAAGCCGTCCGCGACATCGCCCAGCCGCGCGAGACGCTGCTGGTGGTCGATGGCCTGACCGGCCAGGACGCCGTCAACGTCGCCACCGAATTCGACGGCAAGGTCGGCATCTCGGGCGTCGTCCTGACCCGGATGGACGGCGACGGTCGCGGCGGTGCGGCCCTGTCGATGCGTGCGATCACCGGCAAGCCGATCCGCTTTGTCGGCCTTGGCGAAAAGATGGACGCGATCGAGCCCTTCGAGGCCGAACGCGTCGCGGGCCGCATCCTCGGGATGGGGGACATCGTCGCCCTCGTCGAAAAGGCGCAAGAGACCTTCGAGGCCGAACAGGCCGAACGCATGGCCAAGCGCTTTGCCAAGGGTCTGTTCAACATGAACGACCTGAAGATGCAGCTGGACCAGATGCTGAAGATGGGCGGGATGCAGGGCCTGATGGGCATGATGCCCGGCATGGGCAAGATGGCCAACCAGGCCGAGGCCGCGGGCCTGAACGACAAGATGCTCCACCACCAGATCGCGCTGATCAATTCCATGACCAAGAAGGAACGCGCGAACCCCGATCTTCTGGCCGCCTCCCGCAAGAAGCGCATCGCCGCTGGCGCGGGCCTTGATGTTGCCGATCTCAACCGCCTGCTGAAACAGCACAAGCAGATGGCGGACATGATGAAGAAGATGGGCAAGGGCGGCATGATGAAGAACATGGTCAAGCAGTTCCTTGGCAAGGGCGGCATGCCCGACCCGTCGAAGATGTCGCCCGAGGAACTGGCCGAGATGGCCAAGGGCATGCAGGGCGGCATGGGTGGCATGGGCGGCGGCCTGCCCCCCGGCATGGGCGGCCTACCCCGCGGGATCACGCTCCCTGCGGGCCTGTCGGGGCTGATGCGGAAGAAGTGATGCCGCAGCCCGCGCACCAGATCAGCCTGACGATCCCCGTCATCGAGACCGAGCGTCTGCGCTTGCGCGAACCGCGCGAGGCGGACTTCCCCGCCATGCTGGCCTTCAACGACAGCCCCCGCGCCTTGTTCGTCGGCCGTGGTGCCTCGCGTCAGCAGGTCTGGCGCAACTTCTTGGCCAACGTCGGCCACTGGGCACTGCGGGGGCACGGGTACTATTCCGTCGACACCAAGGCCGGAGAGTTCATCGGCCGCATCGGCGTCAGCTGCAACGACCGCTGGGACGAACCTGAACTCGCCTGGCACCTTTTCGACGGCTTCGAGGGTCAGGGTTACTGCGTCGAGGCAGCCCGCGCAGCGCGGGACGACTACCACGCCCGGATAAGTCCGGCGCCGGTCATCAGCTACATCGACCCGGTCAACCTGAAATCCGAAGCCGTCGCCCGCCGTCTGGGTGCTGCCCCCGAACGGCAGGAAGTCTTCTTCGAAAGGACCTTCAACGTCTGGCGCCACCCGGTTCCGGGGGCGGCCGCATGACACAGACTGCACGCCACACCACCAGGAGGGGGGCCTGATGGATACCGCGACCAAGGCAGCGGACCTGCTGAAACATCACCGCGAATCGATCGACCGGCTGGACGCGATCCTGGTCTTCACGCTGGCCGAACGGTTCAAGCACACCCAGGCCGTGGGGCAACTCAAGGCCGAACACGCCCTTCCGCCGTCGGACCCGGCGCGCGAAGCACGGCAGATCGAACGGTTGCAGCGTCTGGCCCAGGAAGCCGACCTCGACCCGGAATTTGCCAAGAAATTCCTGAACTTCATCATCAGTGAAGTGATCAGGCACCACGAAACCTTTCAGAAATGACCGGGATGTCCCGGCCCAAAGCCAAACAGGAGTAACATCATGGCTATGAAGATCCGTCTCGCGCGCGGTGGTTCCAAGAAGCGCCCGTTCTATTCCATCGTCGCCTCCGACTCGCGCATGCCGCGCGACGGCCGCTTCCTGGAGAAGCTCGGCACCTACAACCCGCTCCTGGCCAAGGACGACGAAAAGCGCGTCGTCATGAACATGGAGCGCGTGCAGCACTGGCTGAGCCAGGGCGCCCAGCCGACCGACCGCGTCGCCCGCTTCCTGGAAGCCGCCGGCGCCCGTCCGAAGGCCGTCCGCAACAACGCCAAGGCTGGCACCCCCGGCAAGGCGATGGCCGAGCGCGCCGCCAAGAAGGCCGCCCGCGCTGCCGAACCGGCCGCCGAGTAATGATTCCCGGCTTCGGCCTGCTGCGCCGCGCCGTGACGCTGGTCCTTGTCGGGACGGCGTTCTGGGCGGGGATGCAGGCCGAACGCCATCTGGCGGCCAACCGCTTGGCCGACCTTTGCACAGACACCAGCGCGGCCTATTTCAAGACGCACGGACGTTTTCACCCGGACTGCGAAGGGCTTATCGATGCCTTCTCCCCATGATCTCATCTGCATCGGTGCCATTTCCGGCGCTTTCGGCGTGGGCGGCGAGGTCCGGCTGAAGTCCTTCTGTACCGAACCGACCAACATCGCCACCTACGGCCCGCTCTTTTCCGCCGACGGTACGCGCGAGTTTCGCATCACCCTGACCCGCCCGGTGGCCGGGGGGCTGGGAGCCAGGATCGCCGGCATTGCGACCAAGGAGGCCGCCGACGCGCTGCGCGGCACCAGCCTGTATGTGGCCCGCGAAAAGCTGCCCTCGCTGCCCGATGACGAGTTCTACCATGCTGATCTGATTGGACTTTCCGCCTATGACACTGGCGGCGAGCTGATCGGGAAAGTCACCGCGATCTACAACCATGGCGCGGGTGACATCGTGGAAATATCGGGCAATCGTCACAAATCGGCCCTTCTGTTGCCCTTTACTGTTGAAATTGTTCCTAACGTTGACCTTGCGGCGGGGCGACTTGTGGTCAACCTGCCGGAAGAAAGCGAATAGTCATATTGGGCGCATAGACGACCGGAAGGAACGGGGGGAACCATGCTGACCCGCATGCGTCTGCTGAGAGGCGCCACCGCCTTGCTGTACATCGGGCCGCTGCTTGCGGGTCTTTCCGGCTTCGGCTGGGAGATGGTCGCTCCGTTCGTCGCGATCTTCGTCGTCTGGCTGGTCGTGCTGCGCCCCGAGCAATGGCCCGCCGTCCCCGAGGAATGGCTGACCCGCGAGGCCGGGCTTGTGCTGCTGACCCAGGTGCTGTCGCAGGTCCTGCTGGTCTCGGTGCTGTTTGCCATCGGGCGCGGGCTGGGCGGGGTCGCCGATTTCGCGTCGATCGTCAATCCGATCGTGCCGCTGACGATCTCGTTCCTGGCGATCCCGCTCTGCCGGATGCTGTGGGACGCGCGGGCGGCGGCGGATCTTGGCTATTTCCTGGACGAAGAGGCCGAGGCCGCCCATGCCCCCCGCTCGCTGGTCGAGGCGGGGGCCGCTGTCGTGCCGCTGCTGAACCTGCCCGACAACGCCCCGGATGCCGAGGTTTCGGCGGGTCTGTCGCGGATGCTGGACGTGGCCTACCCCGAGCTGCGCCTGCGCGCCCTGGCCGCGGCGCTGGACCGCCCGGCACGCAGCCATGCCGCGCTGCGCCGGGGCCTGGTGTTCTGGACCAGCGAGCCCGAGGTCGTCGCACCTGGCACCGTCGGCGATGTGATGGCGCTCTCTTTCGCGTTCTGCGGCAATGATCCCGATCTGCTGCGGCTTTACACTCCGCGCGCGCTGGCGCTGATCGCGGCCTTCCCGAACCGGGGGCCGGGCTTCCCGTCGCCGCTGTCCCTGCGCGAGACAGCGGCGATGGTTGCCGGGCCGACGCCGAACTCGGACCTGCCGCGGCATCTGCTGGACGACCTGCATGACGGGCTTCTGGCCTTGGCCAAGGCGGTCGAAAAGACCCTGCCCCCCTGGGCCGAGCCGCTGGGCGCCGATCAGGGCGTGGTCACCCCTGCCACCAGCCGCAGGGCGCAGCGCGCCTGACCTGCGGCCCGGCACAGGGCCTTTCCCGGCGGCCGGAATCAGGTTAAGCCGGCCGGCATGTCCGACCCGAAAGATGCCCCCAAAAGCCACGGCCGCCTGTCGATCCGCGCCAGCCTGCAGCCGCGCGACCTGATGGAGGAGCCGCGCCTGGTGAAGGGCGCCTGGGTCGCCAAGGTCATCACGCTCTTTCCCGAAGCCTTCCCGGGCACGCTGGGCCTGTCGCTGACCGGCAAGGCGCTGGACTTCGGCCTTTGGCGGCTGGAGCCTGTCGACCTGCGCGAATTCGGTGAGGGCAAGCATCGCAATGTCGACGACACGCCCGCCGGCGGCGGGGCGGGCATGGTCCTGCGCGCCGATGTGGTGGACAAGGCCTTGCGGCAGGCCCGCATCGGCACGCCGGTCGACCGGTCGCGCTGGCCGGTGATCTACCTGTCGCCGCGCGGCCGCCCCTTCGACCAGGCAACGGCCCGGCGCCTGGCCGGGGGCGAGGGCCTGACGCTGCTCTGCGGCCGGTTCGAGGGCGTGGACCAGCGCGTGCTGGACCATCACCAGATCGAGGAGATCAGCCTTGGCGACTTTGTCCTGACCGGGGGCGAGATCGCGGCGCAGGCCCTGCTTGACGCGACGGTGCGGCTGCTGCCGGGGGTGCTGGGCAATGCGGCCTCGACCGAAGAGGAAAGCTTTTCCGACGGTCTCCTGGAGCACCCGCAGTACACCCGCCCCGCAGTCTGGGAAGGCCAGGACATCCCCGCCGTCCTGCAATCCGGCAATCATGCCGAGATCGCGAAATGGCGCCGCCAGCAGGCCGAAGAGCTGACCCGCGCGCGCAGACCGGACCTTTGGGACAAGCGTAGGGTGCGCTAAAGCGCACCTTGCCCCGGCCGCCCGCAGGTCTTGACCGGACCGCGCCTTCCCCCTATACGCAGCCGGTCCGGGGCGCTCTGCCCACCGGACCCGATTCCCTTTGCCTGCCTGCCTTCTTCCGCAGGGTCACCGCACGGGGCGCGGACCACACAAAGCAGGCGCCACCTGCGGCGGGCTTCCTGGGCAACCAGGGGGGACCCGGACGAAGACCGGAAGCTCTGGCGCGGCATCACCTCTGCGGGACATACCGCAGGCAAGAAAGGAACCGCGCATGAACCTCATCGCGCAGATCGAGGCGGAGCAGATCGCCGCCCTCGGCAAGACCATCCCGGATTTCAAGGCCGGCGACACCATCCGCGTCGGCTACAAGGTGACCGAAGGCTCGCGTTCGCGCGTGCAGGCCTATGAAGGCGTCTGCATCGGCCGCAAGGGCGGCCTGACGATCGGCGCCTCGTTCACCGTGCGCAAGATCTCGTTCGGCGAGGGTGTGGAACGCGTGTTCCCGCTCTACTCGACCAACATCGACAGCATCGATGTGGTCCGCCGCGGCAAGGTCCGTCGCGCCAAGCTGTACTATCTGCGCGCCCGGCGCGGCAAGTCGGCCCGGATCGCGGAAGTCACCAACTACAAAGAAAAAGCCGAGTAAGGAGCGGGACGATGAAAGCCGATACCCATCCCGATTACCACACCATCACCATCAAGATGACCGACGGCTCGACCTACGAGACCCGGTCCACCTGGGGCAAGCCGGGCGACCAGATGTCGCTCGACATCGACCCGCTGGCACACCCCGCCTGGACCGGCCAGCAGGCCAAGCTGCTGGACACCGGCGGCCGCGTGTCGAAGTTCAAGAACAAGTACGCCGGCCTCGGGTTCTGATCCCGACCGACGCGCAGAAACAGGGGGCGTGCCGCAGGGCGCGCCCTTTTCCGTTCCGGGCGCCCGAAGTTTTCGAAAACTTCGGACCGGAGCCTTCAAAGGCTCCGACACGATTTCTTCGAAGAAATCGTGCCCCGCCTCCCGGCGAAATCCCGCTTCCCCCTGCCCGGGTCCCCGCATAAGAAAGCGCCGGCACTGGAACAGGGAAGAACATGGCGCGGATCATCGTCGTCGGGAACGAGAAGGGCGGCTCGGGCAAGTCCACCACCTGCATGCATGTCGCCACGGCCCTTTCCCGCCTGGGCGCGAGGGTCGGTGCACTGGATCTGGACCTGCGCCAGAAAAGCTTTGGCCGCTATATCGAGAACCGCCGCGCCTATCTGGCGCAGGCGGGCCTGAACCTGCCCACACCCGACTATCGCGACCTGCCCGAGGCCGATCCGGCCAGCCCGGCCGAGGGCGGCAACGCCCAGGACCAGCGTCTGACCCGCGCGGTCGAGGCGATGGACCGCGAGATGGATTACATCGTCGTCGACTGCCCCGGCAGCCACACGCGGCTCAGCCAGGTTGCCCATACCATGGCCGACACGCTGATCACGCCGCTGAACGACAGCTTCGTCGACTTCGACCTTCTGGCGCGGGTCGACGGGCTGACCGGCAAGATCAAGGGTCCGTCGATCTATTCCGAGATGGTCTGGGGCGCGCGGCAGACCCGGGCACAGGCGGGCCTGGCCCCGATCGACTGGATCGTCCTGCGCAACCGTCTCGGGGCGCAGGCCATGCACAACAAGAAGAAGGTGGGCAGCGCGCTGGAGGAGTTGTCGCGCCGCATCGGCTTTCGCGTGGTCAGCGGCTTTTCCGAGCGGGTGATCTTCCGCGAGCTTTTCCCGCGCGGCCTGACCCTGCTGGACCTGAAGGATACCGGCGTCGATCAGCTGAGCCTGTCGAACATCGCCGCCCGACAGGAACTGCGCGACCTGATGGCCGGGCTCAGGCTTCCGGCTCTGCAGATCGGCTTTTGAACACCGGGCCGCCAAGCCCGGCCTGATTGACCATGCGCGACCGCGTCACCTTCTTCAGGCGCTTTTCGAACGGGCTTTCATCCTCGTCCTTCTTGCTGCGGGTCAGTCCGATTTTCTTCAGCAGCTGGATGGTCTTTTTCATGGGGCGGCCTTTCAAGTGGGCGTCCGTCGTCTGGCTCCTCTTCTCTCGCCGAAGCGCGGCAGGACTGTGGCACAGTCGGACAAATGCTGCGTCCCGTTTGTGCTGATTTGTCGACAGACCATGCCGGTTTCCGACACAGATCTGAACCGGCGGTTAACCAGCTATTGCACGCGCCGGTCCAGCCAGCCGGCCCAGGCCTGCTCTGACCCGGCAAAGACGTTGATGTCGACCTTGCCGGCGATCCCCGGGACCAATCCGGTCGAGGTATATTGCCAGAAGCTCCAGCCCGCACCGTCATAGACGCCATGCGGATGATCGGCGACCGAGCGCAGCCAGAACTCCACCCCGCGGAGGCGCCAAAGCTCGGTGTCCTGGAAGAAATCGACGGTGGTGTAGATCAGCGGCCGCTGGCCGTAGTGGCGTTCCAGGATGTCGATGAAGATCCGCGCCTCGTCCCGGATCGTCGCGCCGTCGCGGCGGATCGTGCAGGTCGGGCTGGTCGGCGTCCATTCCAGGTCCAGCACCGGCGGCAGGGCGCCCGGCGTGCGGGGCACATGGCGGATGTACCAGCGCGCCTGCTCGGCGGCCGGGCGGCAATGGTAGAAGAAGTGGTAGGCGCCGCGCCGGACGCCGGCTGCCGCAGCGCCCTGCCAGTGGTCGCGGAACATCGGATCGACGATGTCGCCGCCCTCGGTGGCCTTGATGAAGGCGAAGTTGACCCCGTTTGCCCTTGCGGTCGGCCAGTCCACGGCGGTCTGGAACCGCGAGAGGTCGATACCGTGCACCGGATAGCGGTCAGGCGCGCGGCCGGGCCAATCGGTCGGATCGGCGTCCATGAAGTTCGAGGTGGTGACCGTCAGCGAGGCCGGCGCGGCCGCATCGGGCAGGGTATCCCGCCCCGCAGCGCAGGACAGCAGGAACAGAAGCGACAGCGCCGCGACAAGCCTGGGGAGAGCGATCATGGTCCGACGGATCGTGTCGGAACCGCGCCGGCTTGTCATCCACTGAAGAAGATGGCGGGCAGCAATCTGCCGAGCGTCACCGTCCCCGCAAGGCGCAGTAAGCCAGACGCCAGTTCTCGCGGTCGAAGGGCCCGCTCTTCAGCGCAGCAGCGGCGTGGTGGCGGGCCGTGCCGACTTCTCCGCTGTGCAAGGCCCACCAGGCCCAGCGCCGGACAATCTCTTGCCGAGTTTCAGGCTGACCCGGGGCTGTCGGCGGCCGCACGGGAAGCCCGCGCCGGATCGCGGCATCACGGGTTGCGCGGTAGCCTGCTTCGTTCTGGCGTTTGGCGTTCTGGTGACTGATGGAATTCAGGCTCTGCCGATAGAGCAGCAAAGTGTCGGTCAGGTTGGCCAGTTTGGTCACTTCCGACATGCGCAGGAAGAAGTCGATGTCCTCCGCGCAGTCGTAGTCAACCGAGTAGCTGCCAATTTGCAGCGCGATTTCCCTGCGGAACATCACTGCAGGATGGGCAAAGCAGACCTTTCCGTCCAGCATGGCGGAGACGATGGCGTCAGGGTCGCACAGCAACGGGAGCGATGTAAGCTTGCGCCCGTCCGGATCGATCAGGACGATCTGCCCGCCGACGAGACCGCAGTCGGGGTGCTTGTCCAGATAAGCCACCTGCAAGGCAAATCGCTCTGGCAACGAGATGTCATCGCTGTCCATCCGCGCGACATAATCCCCTCTGGCAAGCGCTAGCCCTTCGTTCAGGGTGATCGTCAGACCGCGGTTTTCTCGACTGACAACGCGGATGCGGCGATCCTCGGCCGCCGCCGCTGACAGGACCCGCAGGCTGTCGTCGGTCGAGCCGTCATCGATGACGATCAGCTCGTAATCGGGAAAGCTCTGCCCTCTGATGCTGTCAAGCGCGGCCTTCAGATAGGGGCCGCCATTGTAGACTGGCATTACGACGGACAAGCGCATCATGCGGACTCCCTTTCATGCTATGCTGCGGTTCTTGCAGGCAAATGTGGTCCCGTCCCGGGCAGGTAAGGGTCAGAAACGTGCCGGAGAGAGCGCAGCGACGAGCCCGGCGTCAAGCTCGGGCGCCCGGCCTCCGATCAGGTCCGCCGCCAGCTGGCTGGCGGCGGGGCAGGTCTGGAAGCCGTAGCCGCCCTGACCCGCCAGCCAGAAGAAGCCTGGATCGCGGGGGTCGGGGCCGATCACCAGCACCCGGTCGGGCGCAAAGGTCCGAAGGCCCGCCCAACTGGCCAGAAGCCGCGTCACCGGTTCGGTCACCATCTCTTCATAGCGCGCCAGCCCCTCGGCCAGGACCATGTCGTCGGCCCAGGCGTCGTGCGGCTCCATCAGGTCTTCCTCGGCCGGGCTGACGATCAGCGCGCCGGCATCGGGCTTGGCGTACCAGTCCTCTCCCGGGCCGAACATCATCGGCCAGCGGCTGACGTCAAGCCCGCCCGGCGCCGGGATCCGCGCCATCGAGCGGCGGTAGGGCGTGAAGCCCAGGGGCCGCACCCCGGCCAGCGCGGCGATCTGGTCCACCCAGGCCCCGGCCGCATTGACCAGCATACGCGCGGTGAACTCCCCCGCCTGCGAGGTGACGCGCCAGCCCGCGCCGTCCTTCGCAATGGCGCTGACGCGGGCCTTCGTCAGGATGCGCGCCCCGCGCCCCTTCGCCTCGCGCGCGAAGCCCTGGACCAGCAGATCGGTGTCCACATCTTCGGCATGGTCGGCATAGCCGGCCAGCGCCACGACCCCGGGGTTCAGGATCGGCACGATGTCGCGCGCCTCGGCCACGCTGATCGGATCGAAGGCCATCGCCTGCAAATCCTGCGCAAACGCCTCTTCCGCGCCCGCCTTGGCCACCAGCAGAAGCCCGCGCGGGCTCAGCACCCCGGGCAACGAGCGGAAATAGGCCTCGGAGGCCAGCGACAGCCCCACCACCGCCGGAGCGCCATAGCGCGGCTCGAAAAGCGCCGCCGACCGACCGCTGGCATGATGCGCCAGCGCCTCCTCGGCCTCAAGCAAGATGACCGACCCCAGCCCCGACAGCCGCGCCGCCGCCGAGACCCCGGCGATCCCGCCGCCGACGATCAGAAAATCCGCGTCCATCCGCTCCTCCTGTCATTCGAAAAGGGGCACGGGAAACCCCATGCCCCTTTCATACTGGGACAAATATCCCGGGGGGTGCGGGGGGCTGGCCCCCCGCTCCGCCAGAGATCACTGGGGAATGTCGCCGACAATCCCCTCGACGTAGAAGTTCATCCCCAGAAGATCGCCATCCGGAGCCGTCGCGCCCTCGGCCAGCCAGGGGCTGCCGTCCTGCTTGTTGATCGGCCCGGTGAACGGATGGTAGGTCCCCGCCGCAATCGCATCGCGCAGCGCCTCGGCTTCGGCCTTCACCTCGGCCGGCACCTTGTCGGTGATCTCGCCGATCTCGACCTCGCC
>Ga0075157_10002562_pt1 | contig 10555 bp, 2 predicted proteins | sample JI81BgreenDNA_FD_70967 | JGI IMG/M metagenome (GOLD analysis project Ga0075157, IMG submission 70967) | Wastewater effluent complex algal communities from Wisconsin, to seasonally profile nutrient transformation and Carbon sequestration -... | ecosystem: Engineered > WWTP > Effluent > Algae...
AGGACTTGTTCTTCTTATTCTAAATATGCCACCTGTTGCTGGTAAAGGAGTTAATGCAAAAGCACTTGCATCTACACAATAACTAGCAACAAAACCTGTAATACTGGGAGTAGGTAACGGCACAATTGTTAATGTTTTGGCAGGTGAAGTATTACTGCAACCATTCGCATCTGTATAGGTATAAGTTACATTATATGTACCAACACCAGGTGTCAATTGTGTAGCTGGATTAAAATTATTTACTCCGTTTGCCAATACTAAATTGAAAGTAGGTGATGATCTGCTAATTGTAAAGAACCCGTCTGTTGGTGTAAGCGTTCCATTGGCTCTGCTTGGAGTCATACTGATATTGGTAGCATCTACACAATAGGTACTTACACTACCTTGAAATATAAAATCAACATCTGGTAATGTATTTATAACAACTGTTTTAACTGTGGATGTATTCACACAACCATTGCCATCAGTATAAGTGTAGGTAATTTCATAAGTACCCGCTTTACTGTTTCTGTCTGAAAGAGTTGGAGAACCTGGTAGTGGACTGCTTGGTAGTGGTTCAGATGGTTTAAGTGTACCACTAAACACTTCAAATGCAGTAACAGAAGGAAGTGTTCTTCTAATTCTAAATATTCCACCTGTTGCAGGCAAAGGTGTCAATACCACATCTGCATTGCTTACACAATAACTTGCTGCCAAACCAACAAAATCTGGCGTTGGTAATGGATTGATGGTGAGTGTTTGAGCAACAGAAGTATTCGTACAACCATTACCATCTGTATAAGTATAGGTTACATTATAATTTCCTAAACCAGCAGCAGCAAATAATTCTGTATTCACATTTACATTTACATCTCCATTTGCTAATGTTAGCGTAAATGCTCCTTTTGTAAATGTGAATCTTCCGCCTGTGGGTGTTGGAGTTAAAGTAATATTGCCTGCATCTTGACATGAAGCACTTGGCATTGTAAAACTTAAAGTTGGTAGAGGTCTTACAATAAAAGTTCTTACAATACTACTTGCTGTACAACCAGAAGCATTTGTATATAAATATCTTATTTCATAAGTACCCGCTGTCAGTACAGGAAGAGGTCCTGATCCTCTCACAGGTACATCATTTACTCCATTTGCCAAGAAAAACTCTGTACCTATAGCTGGCAATGTTTGTTTAATACCGAAACGTCCACTCGCAGGTATTGGAGGAGCTCCACCATTGACCAAAGGGTTTAATGTAAATGAAACCAAATCTTCACAATATCCAGCAAGCAAACCTGTAAAGTCTGGTGCTGGAATAGGATTTACCTTTAATTGTTTTGTTGCAGATGTATTAAAACAGCCATTTTCATCTGTATAATGATATGTAACATCATAATCACCCACACCTGCAACAGCAAATAAATCTGTTGCAATATTTACTGTATTATCTCCAGCAGGCAAATTAATGATTGTACCATTAGAAGGAGCTGTTGTTTTTTGAAATCTAAAGAATCCACTGGCACTCACTAAAGCTCCATTGCTACGACTGGGGGTAATTGTAATATCTCCTGCATCTCTACAATACTCATTACTTCCAAGTCCTGTTCCCCCTATAAGGGTAAAATCTAATGCTGGTAAAGGATAAACTGTAAAAAATTGAATGGGTGAATTTGCCGTACAACCATTGGCGTCTGTATATTCATAATATACTTCGTAAGAAGCCGCTCTATTAGCTGGTAATGCAGCTAAGGTAATAGTATTAGAGCCTGGAGTTTGTGCTACAAAAGAAGGATTGCCTGACTTTCTAACATATAATCTATCTGTTGCCCCCATTGCAGGTGTAGGAGTCACTGTAATGGTTGCTACATCTGCACATTGTCCAACTCCTGCATTAAATGTAAAAGATGGTGTAGGGAGAGGGTTAATTGTAAATGTTTGATCTGAAAACACTTCGCAGTTCGCAGCACTTTTATATGTGTATCGTAATACGTAATTTCCAACACCCAAAAAGTTTACAGAAAATATATTTGAACCTAATGTATGAGTATATAGACGAGTTGTTACTGTTGCATCCCAAATGGAAAACTGCCCTCTTGATGCACTATAAGCCCCAGTAGGATCAGTAGTTGAGGATGTATTCATGTCAAATGTGGTAGAGTTGGCACATAATTTTGTACCAGTATTATAGGATACCACAAGTGTAGGGTCTTGGTATATACGGAATCTACGAGTTACTACATAATTACAAGTATTAACATCATTATAGGTAATTTGTAATTCGTAGGCATTGCCTGCAGTCAAAGTTGATAAGTTAATTAGATTGGTTGCTGGAGCATAAGTACCCGCTACCACACGCAACTGATAAGAGAAAGTACCTGAGCCTGAACCAGTACCTGCCAATATTGAGGAAAGTACTTCTAGATTTCCACCATCTTTACAAAAAGCAGGAACAGTAGCAGGATTACCCGGATCAAATTGCAACCATGTCTGATAAGGATTACCATTTAGCCTATATTGTACTTGATCTATTTCTGGCTGTCTATTGATTGTAACAATCTGGGTATGGCATCCACCTGACAAAGCACATCCACCCATTTCTAATTCAAAGGAGAACGGATATGCTCCTCCGCTAAATGCATGTACTTGTGCAAGATTAATTCTAAAATTACCTCCTGAAAACTCTACAATACTGGATAATCCTCTATTTCGTGTAGTAATATAGTATTCTCTACTTCCTCCTGTACAACCAAAAGAACATGGAGATCCCAAATCTAAACCTGGATTAGGATTGACAGGACCTCCTGTATACAAGCTTGTACTCGGAACTAATGGACCTATAAAACCTCCTCCAGAAGTACACTCAACAGGATCTACACCTATGATAGGTAATGTTCCAGATGTAACAAAGAATGTTTGAGTAGTACTATTTGTACAGCCACTAGGAGCTGTATAAGTGTAGGTTATAACGTATGAACCTACCCCTACTGCTGAAGGATCAAATGTATTTGTGATAGAATTAACTCCTGGTCCAGAATATACGCCTGATCCACCTGCAGGTATTCCAGAACCTCCTGTTAAAAGGTAAGGAGATTCAGCTACACCAAAAGTTGTTCTTGGAGATGTATAGGTTACAGCAGGTAAAGGATTTACTGTAAAAGCAAGTGAAGTTGTTGCTGTGCAACCATTTAAAGTGCCTGTTGCTTCAAGAGTATATGTGCTCGCTATTAAAGATGTATTTGCTGTAAACTTCACTCCACCAGGGATAGTAGTAACTGTACCTTGTGTAGTAACAGGCAAACCATTAATTGTAACACTATAAGATGTAGCCGTTCCAAAAAAAGTAACTTCAATTATTCCGAATCTACATATTTGATTATCAGCATCATTGCTAGATACATTAATAATAGGTGCTGCCGAAACATTTATAGTTACATGCAATGGAGAACTCTGACACAAAGTTATAGGGTTTTCACGAACTACATAAAAATTATAAGAGCCTGCAATAGCACTACTTACTCCTAAGTTTATTCCAATAGATGCACTATTCCCAGTAAAAACTAGTGTAGTCAAAGATGCATCACTATACCATTTGTGTATAAAACTGGTTGGATTATCTATTGCTAATGTAGCTGTAGCAAGATTATCTCCCACACAATAATCAGTATCTGCTCCCGTTGCTAAAGCTGGAGTACTTGGTAAAGCAACACTTGTAAGGCTTGCAAAAGAAGAAACACCTGCTAAACCATCCATTTGTGCTGTACTTGCAGCATCTCTTGTAATATTACCAGTTGTAGCTGTAGTATTTGCTTTTACCTGTAATCCTGATATTGTAATTTCATTGATATTGGAAGTTCCAGTAATACTATATATAATAAATATTTTTGTATTGGAAATAAAAAACGAATTGATTGAGAGATCACTTCCTCCTGAAGCACTTACAGTTCCTACACCTGCATTCAATTCAAAATTTGTAGGCATATTTAAAATGAGCAATTGCCCTGCACCAGTAAGGAAATTATCTACCGACCTTTCATCTATAACTATATCTCCAAGCGTTTTAAAACTTGCGTTATCTCTGCATATATTGGTAAGGCTTGGGGCTGTTACCTGAATGTTCCCTATAGTGGCAAATCTCCATAAACCTGCTACTAATCCACCATAAGGTTCAGAAGCAGGATCATTGGCTAAAATGGCATTTGCATCTATGGTTACTTCATAAAGAGTATTATTACCTAAACCCAAGCTTGAGACAGTTACTACGTTTCCAGCAATAGTTACATCAGATGAGGTAATTGCTTTCACAATTGCTGCTCCAGCAGGCGTAATAGGCGTAATTGTAATATTTCCCGAAGAACCTTTTTTAACATTTACGTCAAAATTTAGAGTTAATGTTGCTGTTGTTAATACATTGGTTGCATTATGAATGGGTGATGTAGAAGATAGTACAGGAGCTATCCCTTGTGTCGTAAATCGCCAATTGGTAGCTGTTATACCCGCAAAAGCAGGGCTTGTAGCCCCTCCTGTCCCTACGAAAACTCCACTAGCCATACGCACTTCATAGAGTGTTCCATTATTTAATGTAAATGCAGCATTATTAATTGTAACAGTGTTACCAGTGATGGTTACATCACTACTCATCACATCTATATTTTGAGTCGTTCCAGCAGGTGTGATAGATTGAACTTCTATATTACCTGTACCTTTAGCTACAGGCATATCAAAAGTTAATGTTAAATTGCTTGTAGTAGCTACATTGGTTGCATTGTGTGCTGGTGTTCTACTTGAAAGCGTTGGAGCAGGAGCAACTGTCGTAAATCGCCATTGATTTGTAGTTAATCCAGCAAATGCAACATTTGGAGATGTTTGTCTTATCAAAACTCCTGAAGGCATTGTTACTTCATATTGAGTATTCTGATTTAAACTGAGACCTGAAATAACCACATCTGTATTATTAGCACCACTAGGTCCTGCACTCACATCGCTACTACTTACGGGTATAACGATGGCTGTACCTGCTGGATTAATGGGCGTAATTGTAATATCTCCTGTTCCTTTAATCATCCAACAATGAAATCCCATTGTGAGTGAGGCATTAACAGCAACCCCTGTTGCACCATTAGTAGGTGTTAGTGTATTAATTGTGGGAGCATCAGTCGGTGCACCACATTGAGCTTGCCCTTTTTCTAATAGAAAAAAAAATGAGAACAAGAAAAACAATATTTTTATGGTACTATTTTTTTTCATAATTGTATTCAATTTTGTAGCCTAATATTTTTAGTATATTTACTTAACAAGCTCTCCGTTTTTATTGGCTCTTATGAGTGTTATCATATCATTATTTTCAAAGCTGATAGTTCCTAATATTAAAATATCTCCATTAGAAAGTTCTTTAACAAACTTAGCTTGGTCATTTCTAGTTCCACCAAAAAACTTCTCCCAAACCTGATTACCAAATGCATCTAATTTAATCAGATGTATATCTGTGCCCGCTGTAGTTGTAGCTACATTACCCAATAATAAATACCCTCCATCTGAGGTTGGATAAATGCTTTTTCCTTCATCATCGCCGCCACCACCAAAAGTTTTATTCCAACTAACTCTTGTAGTATTAATTGCTTGAGGTTTTCCATCTTGCAAACCTCTAGGGAAAGTAAGTTTAATAGCAAACATATCTTTTCCACCATTGCCCTCGCTATTGGTTGTTCCACAAATTACATAGCCATTATCTCTTGTGAGTTGTATGCTTTCGCCCACATCATCACCACTACCTCCAAACTCACCTCCAGCATCAATAGGAACTATTCCTTCTCTACTAAAAACAATCAATTGGCTATTTATTCTATCATCGCCTTGTTTTACAGTAGAACCTATGGTTACCAAATATTTGAGATTAGCAATAGGATCTATAATTGCACTGTTAGCAGAAGTAGGTCTTTTATCGGCAGGGGTATTAGCTGTAGGTATGGTTAAAGCTCCATACTCATTTCTTATTCTTTCCACACCATCTAAGTTTGTAGCAATAATGAAAACAGCATTTAATTCTGTTTCATCTATTAATTTTGCTACAGCATTTCCTACTATATAAATTTCATTCTCTACAATTTGTATTTTCTTAATCACTTCATTTCGTGTGCCTGTACCAGCGTATTTTTGTACCCACAATGGATTTCCATTATTATCTATTTTCATCAGAGCATAATCGGTATGAGACACTGTGGAACTTACTACTACTAAAGAATCTAACCCTACAAACCAATTGCCATCAGGAGCTTGTAATATTGCTTTTGCAGCTTGTCCAGCATATTGTTTTTTCCAGATAACATTACCATATTTATCAGTTCTGGATACGTATGTTACCTCTTTTTCTACTTCGCTACCTGATGCCTCATCTATTACTAAGATTTTTGTGGAACCTGCAACCATAAAACCTCCATCTGGAGTTTCTACGACATCATGAGCTTTTTCGTCTAATGCTCCTCCCAGCATTTTATAAAATGTACCTGACTCATCCAAAGCTATTTTAGGTGTTACTTTACAAGAAGCTATGAGAATAAAGGTTACAAGTATGAGAATATTATAGTTTTTCATGATTTTCCTTTCGATATTATTTAATACGGATATAATCAAAAATGTAAACATTTTTAATTATTAGTTTCTATTTTTATTTCTTCAGAAATGTTTTTAACTTTTGATTTCCTTTTTTTAGGATTGTACAGAGGGTAATTAAATCCTACTGAAAAAGTTAAAGCTCCCATTTTATAGTTGTTATCTAAATAGCCATATTTTGCTATTTCATTTTGAAGTAAATATCTATTATTTCCATTTACCATGTTCATAAATGCATGTTGGTATTGAATCTGCCCAAATAAGTGCCCTAAACCTAATTTATATTCAATACCCGCTCCTGCCACAGCAGAAAAGGTGAGTTGATTTCTTAGTTCAGTCATTTTAATGGATTTCCCCTCAACAGAACGGCTTTGATCTTCACTTACAATATCTATTCTTTGGGCATTACCTGAAGCACTCAAGATATAGTTAGGTGTGGCTCCCACCATAAAATAAGGTTTTAAACCTCCTATATTAAAATTATACTTATCTTTTAAATTATATCGAATTACTAAAGGTGCTTCGACACGTGTTTGAGTTTCTGTAAATAAAAGTGTTGAGTAATCAAAATAGTCCCCTTCAAATCTGTATCTCATAACAGAAAAAGTTGGGTTTAGCATGATTTCAATTTTATTGGTAATAGGTCTTGAAATATTAAAGTTAATTTGAAAACCTAATAAACCTGTATAAAAAATATTCTGATTTGTTGGATTATCTGTACTATATAAAGTACTTATATTCAATATTGGCATATTAGCTCCCCCTGCACCTCCTATAATTAAGTAGGGGCGGATACGATATTGTTTGTATAAATCTACAAATTCAGATGGATCGTTAGGACGTAGTCTGTATTCAGGATTTAATTTTAACAGACTATGCATATAATCAGAAGCTTTTTCATCTTGATTTTTATACAAATAAATAATTGTAAGAAGACGATATGCCCTTACTTTTTCTTCTGTATTAAATCCTCCTGATTTCAAGCATTCTTCTAACAATAATATAGAATTGCTCAATGAACCATCTTCATAAGCCGTTTCTCCTTCTTGTAGTTTTACAGAGCAATCTGATTCACCTTCTTGTTTTTCCTGAGCTAAAATATTAAGTGAAGAAAAAAAGAAAAAACAAGCAAAAAAAGAGATTATAGTAGTTGTATTTATTTTCATTAGTATTGGATTAAAGAGTTTCCAGATTAGATGTAAGTAATTTGGAGATACATTACGTATCTCCAAATCAGTATTCTCTTATTGTCTTTGAGGAAGGCTACCACAAGTATTTTCGTAGGGAACATCGCTTGGAGTTGCAACGTATCTTTCCCATTCTTCTAAACTCATGTTATTTCTTATTTTACCACATAAGTAATCACTCATTTTGGTTATATCTGTGTACCAAAATCTGATGGTTTTATCTTTTGTTCCTGCAATCAGTTTCAAACCATCAGCACTAAAGTTAAGAGATGTTACCCATGAAGAATAGTCGTTAAATACCATAGGTTCTGTATTTAATGCATTCAAGTTCCATACTCTTACGGATTTGTCTCGGCTTGCAGATGCCATTTGGGCATCATCATTACTGAAAGCTACATCTGTGATTTCTCGATTATGTCCAAATAAATTGATAGGTTTATCTGTACCTTTATTTAAGTCATATAATTTGAGTTTACCACCATGATTACCAATAGCCATCCATCTACCATTATGACTAATACGTATAGCAGAAACAGCATTATTATCTTTGGTAAATGTTTTTTGTTCGCCTGTTACAGTATTCCAGAAAATCACTTCTCCTTTTTCATTACCAGTAATTACGCTTTTTCCATCAGATGTAATCGCCAATGAAGTAATTTGTTCTGTTGATGTACCTAAGGCTTTTGCTTCTCTATTGTTGTAGAAGTATACCTTGTTATTGGAAGCAACAAAAGCCAAACCATTATCTGTTCTTGAAGGATATGCCAAATACCATGTTGTAATACCTTCAGGAAGTACAATTGTATTTTTTAATGTTTTAGCATCTCCTTGAATATTAAATATTTGTATTTTATTGGTGTGACTACCCACTGCCAAGTTTTGTCCGTTATGATTCATTGCCATTGTAGTATTGTATGTAGGGTTTTTCACCAACACTTCACCTGGTTTCTTGGTGTCTTCTAAATCAAAACGTAATACTTGTCCATCACTACCTGCAGAATACATATACTTACCTGAATTGGCAGGTACAATACCTCTGATGTAGTCTGTATGTCCTTTTAGTTTATTGAAATCTTGCCCTTCAAATGTTCTGATAGCATAATATAAACCTTGATATATATCTGGGTGGAATTTACTTCCTCCATTTTCACTGTGGAATTTATATGCTTGTTGAGCATTCAGAGCTTGTAGTTCAGGATCATCTGAAAGTTGTTTTGATTTCAGTGCCATTGACTGAGCAATAGACAATAAACGTTGATTTTTTGCTTTGTTTTCAGCTGCTCTTGCTAAATCTGCTTGTTTTGTTGCCTCTTTTGTTGCTTCCTGAGCCAAACGAGCACTTTCTTTTGCACTTGCTTCACTTCTACGAGCTTCTTCTTTTGCTTTTTCAGCTTCTGCACGTTGTTTTTCAGCTATATCTTTTTGTTTTTCAGCCTCTTCTTTCTGTTTTTCAGCTTCTTTTTGAGCAATGACAGCTTCTTCTTTTGCTTTTAGGGCTTCTTCTTTTGCTTTTAGAGCTTCTTTTTCTTTTTCTTGGGCTAATAATTTTTGTTTCTCAGCTTCTTCTTTTTGTTTTTTAGCAAGATCTGTTTGTTGTTGAGCTTTAGCACGTTGTTGGTCTGCTTCTACTCTTTTTGCCAAGGCATATATTAAGAATGCAATAGCCACAAGGGTAAATAAACCCATGATAATAGCTGTAATACGAGTACGTTTCAAAGTACGCTTTTGAAGCATTTCTTTGATACGTTGCTCTGTTTCGTACTCTTTTTGGCTATAATCCAAAAATACCATTGCTCTTTCAAAGGCAGGATTGTGTCGTTTTGCCCAGATAAGAGATGGTTTATGTTTTTCACGCCAGTTTAAAGCAAGTTGTAAATCGGGTGGTCTCCATAGACCTGCTTTGCCAATTTGATACATGGCAGATGCTTCTGATAAACGTTGATACATTTGAACAGCTTCAGCTTCATCATCTACCCAGTTTTTCAAACGCACCCAGATACGCATTAAACTTTCATGAGAAATATCTATGATAGAGTCTCCATTTAAGGTTATTCCTGCAGCAGGTGTTAGGAGCGAGCGTCCTGGCTCTCTAAATTTATCAATGATAGCTATCAAATCTTCTTCTCTGGCTCCAGCAATAGCTGTAATTTCGGAAAGTCTTGTTGGACGGCGTATACCTTGATTTTGATCACCACCTTTTTCTGTAATACTTTTAAATAATTTTTCACAGACACGTTTTTGTCCTTCTGTGAGTTCATCATAAGCTTCATTGGCATGGAGTGAAAGGGCTTCACTCATTGTTCCAATAGCCTCATAATGATGTACATCTAAAGGTTCTTCAGATTCTTTATGACGAGTCCAATAATCCCAAGTACGCATCAGAGAGTGCTGGAGGATTGGTAATTGGTCTGGATTATCACCTAAATCGTTTAATAATCTTTGAACCAATCGAGGTGTTATTTCTCCTCCACCTACAGCAACAGGACCCGTAATAGCATTGCGTTTCTGCTCACGAGTCATTTGTGGAATCATGTAATAGCTATTATTAATAGCTCTTGTCAGTTCGGGGAAGAAAGCACACTCACCAATAAAGTCAGAACGCATGGTAATTGCCACATAAATAGGCAATCCTTCGTAACGTATTGCTTCTGTAAGTAAATTTACAAAGTTGAGAGCTTCATTAATTGCTTCGGGGTCGTCTTGTCTTCTAAATCTAAATAATTCTTCAAACTGATCTATCAATATTAGAGTATTCTTTTCTGAAAACTCTTTGGTTTGCATGATAGATT
>Ga0075157_10002563_pt1 | contig 10555 bp, 10 predicted proteins | sample JI81BgreenDNA_FD_70967 | JGI IMG/M metagenome (GOLD analysis project Ga0075157, IMG submission 70967) | Wastewater effluent complex algal communities from Wisconsin, to seasonally profile nutrient transformation and Carbon sequestration -... | ecosystem: Engineered > WWTP > Effluent > Algae...
GAAAAAGGCGAATTTGTGTATTTGGTTGGTAAAACAGGAACTGGTAAAAGTAGCTTGTTAAAAACCTTGTACGGTGAGTTAACACTTACAGAAGGTGAAGCATCGGTTGTTGGTTTTAATTTGAGAGAAATGGATTGGAAAAAAGTACCTTTTTTACGAAGAAATTTAGGCGTTGTTTTCCAAGATTTTCAATTATTAACAGATAGAACCGTTCATGAAAATTTAAAGTTTGTTTTGAAAGCAACGGGTTGGAAAGATGAACGCTTGATGGAAGAAAAAATTAACGATGTTTTAGATAAGGTTGGTTTAAAAAGTAAAGGATTTAAAATGCCGTTTGAAATGAGTGGGGGCGAACAACAACGTGTAGATGTTGCTAGGGCTTTGCTAAACTCACCAAAATTAATTTTAGCCGATGAGCCTACTGGTAATTTAGATCCTGAAACAAGTGATGAAATTATGCAGCTATTGTTTCAAATTGCAAAAGATTATGGAACAACGATTGTAATGGCTACTCATGATTTTATTGTTATTAATCGTTATCCTTCACGTATGTTAAAAACCGAAAGAGGCAAAGTATTAGACAGTGCCAATATGGCTTCTTAATTCTTTCATTCCATCATAAAAAAATCCATCTGAATACAATTGTTACAGATGGATTTTTTATGAATTGTTGGCAAATTAACTGTTACAACATTTTTGTAATTGCATCTACCAATTCACCTTTTGTAATAGGAATACCCATAATTTTATTATAGGCTTGTGCATCTACAAAATAGGCGTCTCTAATTATTTTTACCAATTGTCCGTTATTAATTTCTGGTATCAAAACCTTGTCAAAATTTTTAATAATGTCTCCTAAATTTTTAGGAAATGGTCTAATATAACGTATGTGTGCATGGCTTACTTCATGGCCCTGTGCCTGTAATTCTAACACAGCACTTTTAATGGCTCCATAAGTGCTACCCCAACCAATTACCAATACTTTTCCTTTTTCAGGGCCACTATCAATGGTTTGTAAAGGAATGTAATCTGCAATTTTATCAACCTTAGCTTGTCTTGTTTTAACCATGTGTTGGTGGTTATCACTGTCGTAGCTAATATTACCTGTAATATCTTGTTTTTCTAAACCACCAACTCTATGTTCTAAGCCTTTTGTACCTGGAATTGCCCATGGACGAACGAGTTTTTCATCTCTTTTATAAGGCATAAACTTTTCTTCACCTTCTACCGATGCCGCTTTAAATTTCACATCTATATTGGGTAATTCTGCACTTGTAGGAAAACGCCATGGTTCAGCACCATTAGCAATATATCCGTCACTTAATAAAATTACAGGTGTCATGTGTTGTACTGCAATTCTTACTGCTTCAAAAGCTGCATCAAAACAATCGCTTGGTGTTGCAGATGCTACAATTGGCATTGGACATTCTCCATTTCTACCATGATATGCTTGCAATAAATCGCTTTGTTCTGTTTTGGTTGGTAACCCTGTAGATGGACCACCTCTTTGAATGTTGATAATAACCAATGGTATTTCTAACATTACAGCCAAGCCCATTGCTTCTGTTTTTAAAGCCATGCCTGGTCCACTAGTAGTGGTAACGCCTAAACTACCGCCATAACTTGCACCAATAGCAGATGTGATGGCTGCAATTTCATCTTCTGCCTGAAATGTTCTAATACCAAAATTTTTGTACTTACTTAATTCATGCAAAATATCAGATGCAGGAGTGATAGGATAAGTACCTAAAAACATGGGCAAACCACTTTTTTCACTTGCAGCAATTAAGCCATAAGTTAGTGATTGATTACCCATAATGCTACGGTACAAACCAGGTTTCATCTTGGCTTTTTCTACTGTATATCTTGTAGTAAAAGTTTCAGTTGTATCACCATAATTATAACCAGCTTGTAAAACCTTGATATTACTTTGTAAAATATTTTCTTTTTTACCAAATTTTTCCTCTAAAAAGTCGATTGTATTTGCCAAATCTCTATTATACATCCAATAAATAAAGCCCAATACAAACATGTTTTTGGCTCTATCTCTTTCTTTTGTACCTAAATCGGTAAAATCTTTTAAGGCTTCACGGGTAAGTTTGGTAACATCAACTTTTATTAATTCATAACTGTCTAAGCTACCATTTTCTAAAGGATTGTCGCCATCTGCATAATTGGCTAAACGTAAGTTTTTACTATCAAATCCATCAATATTGGCAATAATTTTACCACCTGCTTTAAGGCTTTTTAAGTTTACTTTTAAAGCGGCTGCATTCATGGCTACCAATACATCACATGCATCGCCTGGTGTAAATACTTTATTCGAAGAAAAATGAACCTGAAAACCACTTACGCCTGGTAAAGTTCCGATTGGGGCTCTAATTTCGGCCGGGAAATCTGGAAATGTAGCTAAATCAATACCTAACAAAGCTGTGTTGTTTGTAAACTGTTGCCCTGTTAGTTGCATTCCATCTCCACTATCACCTGCAAATTTTATTACTACATCTTGTAAAACTTGTTCTTGTTTGCTCATCTAAAAAATGAAAATAGGTTACAAAAAAGTCGTATGAACTCATCAAATATGACTTATTCATATAAAAATGATTGCAAAGTTACTGTTTTGTAACAAAGAGGGTATGCATTTTTCGTTTTTCAAAAATATTCTTTTATTGTTTGCATAAAATCAACTGTAATAAACTGTAACAAAAGTTACCTAGAAACCAAATAACTAAGTTCAATTTTACAGTGAAATCAGTAAAAAATGATTTCAGATTTATTCATCTAAAAAACAATTGTTATGAAAAAAAATATGGGTATTGTAGATCGTGTTATTAGGTTGCTAGTAGCTGCATTGCTTATAACGCTTTATTTAACTGAAATAGTAACTGGCACAGTGGGAATTCTATTGTCAGTTTTTGCTTTCATTTTTACAATAACATCTTTTGTTAGCTTTTGCCCACTTTATGTTTTGTTTGGTATAAATACCTGTGGAGTGAAAAATAAATAAATAAGTTTTTCACTTACCCCTATATACAACTGCAGCCAATGTAAAAATTAGTTGCAGTTTTTTGTTCAAATGCTTTATTCATTTTACCTTAAATAATGCATATGTCCACAAGAGTTACTACTTTATTGTTTCGTTTATTGCGATTTGCATTTGGATTACTATTCATGTATTTGGGGTATCGTGGAATTGTAAAAAGTGAACAGGGAGCATATATTTTGCTTGTAGTTGGTGTTGCATTTTTTATTACAGGATTTTTTAAACCCAAGCGTTGTCTCCGTGACGATAGTAATCATTACTAAAACTGGCAACTGTAACCAATGTTACCAAGCAATACATTTCATTATTGCAATTTTGTGTTCTCTTTATAAGTAATTTAAACAAACAATCTATGAACACATCTTTGTTGAATCAATGGCATTTTTTAAGAATTTTTAGGTTAATAATAGCCATAGCCATCATTATTCAAGCCGTTTATACAAAAGAATGGATAATGGGTATTGTAGGTGTTTTGTTTGCAGTAATGGCACTATTCAATGTTGGATGTTGTGGTGTAAATGGATGTAAAACAACTCAGCGTAAATCTATAAATAACAATAATCATGCAGACGAAGTTTTTGTGGAGGAAGTTAAATAAGCAGCTTTTAGTGTATACTATTACGGCTTTTGTAGGAGGAATGTTAGGTTGGTTATATTGGAAGTTTATTGGTTGTGAAAGTGGTTCTTGCTCTATTACATCAAAACCATTTAACAGTGCTGCTTACGGAGCAATAATGGCTATGTTGGTTACCAATTTATTCATAAGTAAAACAGTAAATAACAAATGAAATTTTCTGAAATAATTGCAGATAAAAAGCCTGTTTTAGTCGATTTTTTTGCAGAATGGTGTGGTCCTTGTAAAACAATGGCTCCTATTTTAAAAGAGGTAAAAGATACTGTTGGTGATTCTATTACCATCATTAAACTAGATGTAGACAAAAATCCACAAGTAGCAAGTGCATATCAAATTCAAAGTATACCAACACTTATTTTGTTTAAAGAGGGAAATATCATGTGGCGAAAAATGGGTATTGTTTCAAAATCAAATCTTATACAACTTATTCAACAACACTTTTAAATCAAGATCATGAACTTTTTAAAACAACTATTTAGTTTAGGTACTGATACCGACCTAACCGAACTCATTAACAAAGGCGCTTTTTTGGTAGATGTAAGAACAGCAAGTGAATTTGCAAGTGGCAGTGTAAAAGGCGCCATGAATATTCCTTTAGATACCGTAAGCAATCAGCTTACTAAGTTTAAAAACAAGTCGCACATTATTGTGTTTTGTCAAAGTGGTATGCGTAGCAGTCAAGCTACATCTATATTAAAGCAAAATGGCTTTACCAATGTAACTAATGGTGGTTCGTGGAGAAGTGTGAGTGCGTATGTGAAATAAAATTTTAAAATACCCCCTAAGTAAAAGTACCGCTGAATATGCGTTTATTCATGCGGTATTTTTATTTTGAAAATAATGTTAAATAAAATTATTTCAGCGGCAGCAGTAAACGCAATCTTACAATTACATTTGTGACTACACAAACTAATATGCAAAAGAAACAATCACCAATACCTGTACTATTTCAGAGATGTGCGGTGATACTCTTGTACTTGTGTTTTTTTATTGTACAATTTTCTGCTAATTATAACTACGCTACTCAGTCTAATAATTTCTCATTTTCTACAAATCACTTTACTAAACAAAGTAGCCATATAGCTACTATTTCTAAAGCAGATAAGAGTGAAGACAGAAAAGTAAACATTCGACTTAATAAACGCTTCGCCCCCTCATCTACTCTTTATTGCGAAGCAATTTTTTCTATAAAAAACAACACCTACACTTTAGTAAAAAAAGAGGCTATTAACTATGTAGCACCTTATTTACCAGCGGCATACTTCCAAATTAATACTCTACGTGGTCCACCTGTTGTTGCATAATACTCAATTAGTAACAATATTTTTCATCTTAATTATTTAGCATGGCTACTTTCTATTTAAGAAGGTTCTACTTGCTGATTGCTATTATTATAGCAATACCAGCTTCGTGCCTTTATGCACAGCAGCATCTGTCATTACAAAATCTCATTGACGCCACAAGAAAAAATTTGCCTGTTTTACAACAAAAGCAAACACTAATCAATGCTTCAAAAGCTAGCATTACCGAAGTAAAACATTCGTTTTTACCACAAGTGAAATTTAGTGAGCAGCTAAATATTGGTTCCAATAACTCAATGGCTACTACATTTTTCACTTTCGGCATTACACCATCTACTTCAGGTGGTATAAGAGGCGAAAATTCATTGCAACCTGTTACTGCCAATGTAGGTGTATTATATAGCGAATATGAATTGGCAAATTTTGGCTTCAACAACGCAAGATTAAACCTTGCCAAAGCAAATGTAAGCTTGCAAGAAGCTGACCTTCAAAAAGAGCAATACTTGGTAGATGTTGAAGTAGCAAAGCTGTATTTCAATATACTAAAATACCAGTACAAGCTCAATGCTGACAAGCAGAACGTAGAACGCTACCAAAGTATTTTTACTATTATCCAAGCATTAACTGTAAGTGGCATTAAACCTGGTGCAGACTCTGCTTTAGCCAAAGCAGAATTATCTAAAACCAAAATTGTCTATAATCAAACATTAGGTAAAATCAATCAGCAAAAACAGCAATTAGCCTATTATACAGGCATCGCTTCTGAACGATTATTCTTAGATACTTTAAGCAATAACTCAATCAATGCAAAGCTTACAACTATTCAATTTGCTATGGATACATTGAGTAATCCTATGGTAGATTATTATGCAAAAAGGAAAAGTATTTTTACTGCTAATGAAGCCGTTATAAAAAAGAGCTATTTACCCAAAATACTATTGGCTAGTAGCTTGTGGGCAAGAGGTTCAAGCATTCAATTTAATGATCAATACAAATCTTTAGCTACAGGTTTAGGTTATCAACGGTTTAACTATGCAGTGGGTTTTGCATTTACCTACAACCTATTTAATGGTTTGTATAAAAAAGATAAACTGGCTATTAATCGCTACCAAACACAGGCCAGCGACTTTGAATTACAGCAACAAAAATTGGCTATCAATTCATTATCGTTACAAGCAGATAATGCATTGCAAGTAACACAAGCCAACTTACTAGAACTGCCTGTACAACTGCAATCGGCACAAGCCACATTTGCCCAAAAAACAGCGCAGTACAAAGCTGGATTGATTTCTCTAATTGACCTTACCAATGCATCTTTTGTCCTCTATCGTTCGCAAACAGACTACATAGAAACCTTGAGCGATTGGTATTTGGCACAATTAGATAAAGCCGCAGCAACAGGTAACCTTAACCAATTTATTCAAACCATAAAATAACATATATGGTACGTGCAGCATTAAAAAGACCCATCACTATATTGGTGCTTTTTACAGGTTTGTTGTTGTTTTCTTTTATGGCAATAAGAACAATACCTATCGACATTTTTCCCAAACTTAATTTACCCACCATCTACGTTATTGAATCGTATGGAGGTATGAGCCCACAACAAATGGAAGGCTTTTTTGCAACTCGCTTACAAGACCAGTTTTTATATGTGAATGGCATTAAAAACATGGAAAGCAAAAACATTCAAGGGCTTACTTTAATTAAACTCTCTTTTTACGAAAGTACCGATATGGCTGAAGCATCAGCACAGGTAGCATTGCAGGTAAACAGAGCATCAAAGTTTTTTCCACCCGGTGCATTGCCACCCCAGGTAATACGGTTTGATGCTTCTTCTTTACCAGTAGGTCAATTGGTGTTTAGTAGCCCAACAAAGTCGCTGAAAGAAATTTACGACTTGGCTGTAACACGTGTAAGGCCAATGTTTTCAACTGTTTCAGGACTTTCAGCACCACCACCTTTTGGTGCCAATTCAAGGTCGGTAGTGGTAAGTGTAGATCCTGAAAAGTTGCGTCAGTTCAATTTATCTCCAGACCAAGTGGTAGAAGCGATTGCTAAAAATAACAACATTAGCCCTTCGGGAAATTTACGTGTTGATAGCATGATGTACGTAACCACTGTTAATTCATTGGAAGATAAAGTGCAACAATTTGAAGATATTCCTTTGGCTACTAATGGTTCTGCAACCGTATTTATTCATGATGTGGCAACGGTAGCGGATGCTGCCGATGTAACAGTAGATTATGCATTGATTAATGGCAAGCGTTCGGTGTACATACCAGTAGTAAAAACAGCCGATGCCTCTACTTGGGCTGTGGTGCAATCACTAAAAGCCAAGTTGCCTGAAATGCAAAGTTTATTGCCAGATGATGTGAAGGTTAGTTACGAATTTGACCAATCTGTTTTTGTAATCAACGCTGTTAAAAGCTTAATGACCGAAGGTGTTTTAGGTGCCATCTTAACAGGCTTGATGGTACTATTATTCCTAAAAGATTGGCGTAGTAGTTTGGTAGTAGTGGTTACAATCCCTGTGGCTATTTTAAGTAGCGTTTTGTTCTTGAATTTATTTGGACAATCCATCAATATCATGACGCTAAGTGGCTTGGCTTTGGCCATTGGTGTATTGGTAGATCAGGCTACTGTAACTATTGAAAACATTCACCAACATTTAGAAATGGGTAAAAATAAAAAGCAAGCAATACTAGATGCTTGTGAAGAAATATCTTTTCCATTGTTGCTGATTTTGCTGTGCATTTTGGCGGTTTTTGCCCCATCATTTGTAATGAATGGTGTACCGAAAGCCATGTTCTTGCCACTATCATTGTCTATTGGTTTTGCCATGATAGTATCGTTTATTGCTGCGCAAACATTAGTGCCTGTAATAGCCAATTGGTTATTGAAAGAAGAGATGTTTCAATACCATCACAACCAGCCACATGCACATGCTGGCTTGGCTTTAGACCATAATGAAGTACTTGAAATAAATGAACACAACCAACAAGACAAAGCTCATCCTGAAGAAAATGACTTTTTCCAAAGAATAAAAATGGGCTTGGCCAACTTATTAGAAAAATGGATGCCTAAACGGCAACTAATTGTAATGGTGTACTTGGTATTATCATTAGCAGCAGCAGGCATTTGCTTTGTAGTTATTGGTAAAGATTTATTGCCTAAAACCAACAACGGTCAGCTACAAGTTCGCATAAAAGAACCTGATGGTACAAGGCTTGAAAAAACAGAACGAACCACAAAAGCCGTATTAGACATTATTAATAAAACGGTAGATGGTAATGTAGCCATCAGTTCGGCTTATGTAGGCTTAATACCTAGCAGCTATGGCTCTAGTAACTTGTACATTTTTAATAGTGGCACACACGAAGCCATTATGCAGATAAACTTGAACGAAGATTATAAAGCCAATTTGGATGAACTGAAAGACAAAATCCGTAAGAACGTTAAAGCTGCTTATCCGCAGGTAAATATTTCTTTTGAGCCGATAGAACTCACGGAAAAAATTATGGCACAAGGTGCGTCAACACCCATAGAAGTAAGGGTTGCAGGTAAAAACTTTGATGAACTAAAAACCTATGCTCAACGATTGGTTGATAGTTTGAAGCAGATACCTTACCTACGAGATGTACAAATAGCACAGCCCTTAAAGTTCCCTACTATCAAAATCAATATCGACCGTTTTAGGTTGGCACAAATGGGCTTAAACCTTACCGAAGTTGCTAGAAGTATTACCGATGCTACCTCTTCTAGCCGCTTTACTGAAAAGGTACAATGGTTAGACCAAAAAGTGGCTTACACCTATCAAGTGCAAGTACAAGTGCCAGAATACTTAATGAACTCTATTGAGCAATTGCAATCCATTTCATTGGTAAAAGGAAAGTCTAGACCAATACTATCAGACATAGCACAAATGACGGTGGACACACTGCCAGGTGAATATGACAGAAGTGGCCCACGTAGGTTTTTAAGTGTAAGTGCCAATATTTATAAGCAAGATTTAGGCACTGCTACGGCTGCTGTTAACAAAGCCATTAGCAGTTTAGGCACTGCACCAAAGGGCTTGGTGTCTGAGGTAAAAGGTATGTCATCCTTACTAATAGAAACCTTAGATTCATTACAAACAGGGCTATTGGTAGCTATTGTGGTAATCCTATTATTACTGGCTGCTAATTACCAATCTTTTGGCGTCGCTATTTCCATTCTATCTACCGTGCCAGCCGTATTATTAGGTGCTATGTTATTGTTATTAGCCACAGGTGCTACACTCAATTTACAATCGTACATGGGCATTATTATGAGCACAGGTGTATCTGTAGCCAATGCCATTTTAATTGTTACCAATGCAGATGCTTTGCGACTAGAATACAAAGACCCATTTAAGGCAGCAACAGTAGCAGCAAGCATTCGTTTACGGCCTATTTTAATGACAAGCCTTGCTATGATTGCTGGTATGATACCGATGGCTAGTGGCCTTGGTGAAGCTGGTGACCAATCTGCACCATTAGGCCGTGCTGTAATTGGTGGGCTTATCGCTTCTACGTTTGCGGCTTTATTTATTGTGCCATTGGTGTACGGTTGGGTACAACAAAAAGCATCGTTTAAATCAGTATCACTATTACCATCAGAATCTTAACAGGATTAGATTGTATTGATGTATCGAATTAAAAATAGCATTCATCATTTTTCAAAATATACACATGAAATATCATCAAATAATAAGCATGGCAGTCATTGTTTTGTTGACGGCATGCTCTTCTAACAAAGAAGAAAAGAAAGAAGAAGCCAAAGCTGCACCTACCAATTATGCATTAGCCACTGTACAAAAAGGCGGTGTTGCTACTACCATTAAATTACCAGCACAATTGGTAGCGTATCAAGAAGTTAGTATTTTTCCAAAAGTCAATGGCTATGTAAAAAATGTGTTGGTAGATATTGGTTCCAAAGTATCGCAAGGCAGTTTGTTAATGACCTTAGAAGCACCTGAATTAGAACAAGCCGCTTTGCAAGCCAAAGAAAAATATGCTAGGAGCAAAGCTGATTTTTCCATAGATAAAGAACGATACTTACGCCTGATGGAAGCTTCTAAAACAGCAGGTGCTATTTCGCCATTGGATATCTCTACCATCAAAGCAAAAATGGATGCTGATAGTGCTTTGTGCAATGCAGAAAAAGCCAATTGGCAAATGCAACAAACCATGCTATCTTATCTAAAAGTCACTGCACCGTTTACAGGTGTTATTACAGAACGTAACGTACATCCTGGTGCATTGGTAAGTGCCTCAATTAAGGACAACAAACCAATGTTAGAATTAAAACAAGTAGCACACCTACGTTTGCAAGTAGATATTCCAGAAAGTGTGGCAGCTAATTTAAAAAACAAAGACACGGTATCGTTTTATGTAAGTGCGTTTCCCGGCAAAAAAATGGTTGGTTTTATCAATCGAAAATCTGACAACATCAATGCACAATACCGTAGCGAAAGAATGGAAATAGATGTGATGAATAAAGATGGTGTACTTAGCCCAGGCATGTTTGCCAATGTGGTATTGAACTCGAATGGCA
>Ga0075157_10002564_pt1 | contig 10554 bp, 7 predicted proteins | sample JI81BgreenDNA_FD_70967 | JGI IMG/M metagenome (GOLD analysis project Ga0075157, IMG submission 70967) | Wastewater effluent complex algal communities from Wisconsin, to seasonally profile nutrient transformation and Carbon sequestration -... | ecosystem: Engineered > WWTP > Effluent > Algae...
GTTGTATCTGCGCGGCTTTGCGGAGTTGTACGAATGGTCGCCGATGCAGCCGACGCAAAATCCGGGTGAGGTGATGAGCCTGATGCGGCGGCTGTTGTCGTTGAGTTGAGGGTGCTAGAGCAAAGTACGGATTTGGCTGATCGCGTTGCTGAGAAGTGTGGCAGCGCGATCAATTTCCTCATCGGTTGTAAATTTACCAATGCCGATGCGGATTACTCCTTCTAGGTGGTCATTAGGCAAGTGCATGGCTTGCAGAACATGGGAAGGGGCTTCCACACCACTTGTACAAGCAGAGCCTGTTGCTACCGCAAGCTGGCGGCGAACCCGTGCAACAATTGCACCGTTGGGAATACCGGGTACAGAAAAGTGTAAGTTTCCAGCAAGTCGATTTTCTAGATCACCATTAATAACCAAGCCAGGGGTGTGTGCTTGTAGTAATGCTTGCAGGCGATCTCGCTGTTGAGCAATGCGCAATTCATCCTCTTGCATTTCGCTGGCTCGTAGCCGACAGGTTTCACCAAAACCGACAATTCCTGGCACGTTGAATGTGCCGGGTCGAAGTCCATTTTGCTGACCGCCACCATAGAAAAGAGGTGCAATCCTGTGTCCACGCTGGACAATCAAGGCTCCAATGCCTTTGGGACCATAGCATTTGTGTCCTGAGATCGCCAACATCGTGATCCCCCAGCCATCAAAGTCTAGGGGAATCTTTCCAAGAGCCTGTGTGGCATCGCAGATATAGGGAATTTGATGGCGTTGGGCGATCGCAGCGATTTGAGCTACAGGATAGATTGTGCCAACTTCATTATTAGCTGCCATGATGCAGAGTAAATCCAGCTTCTCTGCACAAAGTTTATCCAAATCATCAAGATTAAGGCGTGCCTGCTCGTCTACAGGGATCAGGATATGTTCGATTCTCTTTTGTCGAGATAGGGCATAGCAGGTATCTAGAACTGCCTTGTGTTCAACGGTCAGTGTTGCAACACGGGGCAATTGACCTCTGGGAGGAAGCGCAGCAATTGTGCCTTGAATCGCAAGATTCAGGCTCTCGGTAGCACCAGAAGTAAAGATAATTTGGCGCGGGTTGCTATTAATCAGTTGTCCAATCTGCTGGCTAGCTAATTTGACCGCAGCTTCTGAATGATCTCCCCACAGATGATCATTACTGCTGGGGTTTCCATAGTGGTGACTATGGAAAGGAGCGATCACATCCAAAACACGCGGATCGATCGGCGTTGTCGCATGATAGTCAAAGTAGATCGGCTTTGAACTCAAGGAATTCATTCAGGACGATTTTCTTAGATCCTTGAATTGGTAGCGACAATTAAGGCGCAGTAACAGGTTGAGTTTCTACAGAGTCCTCTCCAGTCAGTGATTGACGACCGCTCCACTCGATAGGTGACAAGAGATCTGCTTTGGGATTATTGGTTGTATCTCGATACTGTTGACGTAGTTCACGTACTTTGGCTTGTGTTTTTAGTCCCAATGCATGAGCAATGATGTCAACCAGCAATCGTCGTTCAGATTTACTGCCGATGATCTTTCGCGTACCTGGGTTCCAAATAATGTTAGACCAAGGTGCATCATCAATATCCATTGAGATATTACTCAGGATAGCTGTTGCGCAATCCTTCATCGACTTGCCCTGTATCCCAGCCAGCTTCATAACTTCTGCAACAATAAACTGACCAATAGGACGTGCAAATACACTTCCTCCTGAAATAGCCTTACCTTGATCATCAAACCTAGTGCAGCCATCAGAATCAATAACTTTCCTCAAGTCTCCTGGCTTTTTCCGTCCACTGAGAACTTCATCAAAACCCGGCGAGCATTCCAAAAGATGCATCCATAGATCTTCTAAGAACTGGTAGTAGGAGTCTAAGTCATCTTCAGAGGGACGGAATTGCTTAAAGTCCTTGCCTACGTCCAACCCATCATTGTGAGCAGCAAGCAGAATTTCATTGGTCTCATACAGCGCAGAGAGAGTTGTGATGTACGGATCGTTGGTTTTAGCAGGCAATATCTGTTTTGAACCAAGTTTGCACAAAACAAGAGATGAAAGGCTGTTATTTTCCTTGACCAATCTTCTAGTCACAATCGCAATTGCATCGTCCTCATCAATTGCAATATTCACCCCTGACGATGTTGGCTTGGCACGTCGATTTAGGGTGGAGAATAATCGACGAGTTCTTTCAAGACCAGATTGCGTATTTTCATGCTTCAAGAGGATGACTGCAATTTGCTCTTTGCGCAGATCAGGGTTTTTCTTCACTGCTTCTTGAATTGACTTTAAACGGTGCTGACCGTCTAGAGCATAGTACGCTTGGCTACCATCAAATCTCAATAGACCAAAGCCATAACTGTGCTTGTCTTCTACATCATCAATCAGCTCATGTTCAGTGACTTTAACTATAGAAAACTCAGGCTCTCCACCATATACTGCAACAACCAAAGCACCGTAAAAGCGCTGTGAGTTGTTCAAAAGGTAGGGAACCATTTCCTTCTGAACACGATCAGAAATCTCACGCTGAATCATATCATCGAGATCTTGATTGGCATGAATCTCTTCTGCTAGTTGGCATCTAGCGGCAATTTCTCCAAGGTTCATGACGGTGACATAGTAACGCCAGTCGCCCATTCGTGCTTCAATCGCTGCAACATAGTGAGACATGATTAGCTCCTCGATGGCTTATTTTTTAAAGTCAGAAGTGAATCTAGAAAGCTTCTCTAAATGTACCCCATAAACGCTCTCTTGATGGTATCTTTTCGTTGCATGGAGGCTGGCAGCACATAAGCAAATGTTCCTCAACAACATCAACGTAAAGCCGAGGCAATGCAGCCCACCAGAAGAAGAGCTGGTTTTCATATTTATTCAGCATAAAGCTAAGTTTTTTGCGGGCTTTTGAGCTATTTTTTTCTTTTAAATAGGAATCAAAACGCTCAGACAAAAATCCTGGAGCTGCTTTACCGATGTAGAGTATCAAGTGGATGCTAGGTGGAAAGGGTTCACCCAGCAAAACAGAAAAGCAATAAACCCCTTGCTGGCGCGGAATACTAGTTCTCGCTGCTGCCACAAACTTACAGTGTTCCCATTTGAGTTCTACATCATCAATAGTAGAGGGGAAGTCATCAACATAAAAGGGAAGCCATCGAAGACTCAGTTCATAGTCTCTTTCCAAGCTTCCGGTAAGGATTTGACCTTTTTGAGCTAAGTCGTACACAGAATCTGAGTTCATCAACAGAGGTAGCTTTTATAAATGGCAAGCTAAGCAAGGTAATTGATCGTCTTCATGACCAAGAACTAGCTCAATCTGCTCTGCGATAGATTTCACAGTGGTACTTGCAGCTACAGATTTTTGCTGTTGTTGATATTGATTGAGGATCTCTTCCTTTCTCAAGAAAAGTTCTAGCAGAGTTTCACCTTCTGTCCAGGTGTAATTCCTGCCATCACTATGTTCCTGTTCATAGCGGACAGCTTCAGCAAATAAATCAGGGTGTTCCTCAGCAAGCTTAATCCACTCATACTTACGCTGGAAAAAGCAGAAAAAACATCCCGATCGACTTCGCCAGCGATAATAATCAGGTACTCCGATACCGCTGTCTTCAAGTAATCGGAAAACGTCAGCTTTTTTTAACCCATGTTCCCTAAACGGAAAAACAGGCGTGATATTAGGCTTTGTAGATACATAGCCCTCACGGTTCTCGTCCGCACGGATTGCGATGTAACTGACCGCTTCATCTTCACCCACAAACTTTTCTAGAGGCAGAATCTTCATCTGCTTTGTACACCAACGGGCTTTCGGAGATGGCAGCATCCCACCATAGACATCAAGCCAATGGTCAAATCCCCTTTCGGACTCTAGCCGCTGGATAGTTATACCCAATCGCGCTTCAATCCGATCCAGATATTCATAGGTCTCGGGCAATTCCTTGTGAGTGTCACAGAAAAAATACTCGATTTTCAAATCGGGCTGCTGCTGGCTCATAAAAATTGCCAGGGCTGTGCTATCTTTACCCCCCGACAGACCAAGAATGTGTCTAACTGGTTTTTGCTCGCTCATGAGGAAGATTGTGACGCTTTTTCCGAGCTTTGGCAACCCGATCGTTATCATCAGACAATAGAACCTTCTCGCCTAAACGAGCAAGCAGAGCTTGCTGTAGACGAGAATTGTCGGATAACCCAGAAGTTTGCAGAATTTCAGCAACGATTCGATCAAGCGCTTCACTTTCCCCATGATCAACCCACACCACTTGGTTGACCTCCCGCCCATCTGTGCGTGTCACCGTCAGGCGCACTGCTTCAAATCCCTCGCCCTGGGCTTCAATGCTAGATTGGACTGCCTCTAGGTTCTTGAACCGCCTGGCTAGGTCACTTAGCCCTAACTCAAACTGAACTTCATCGTCATCAGTCCATGAACGTGGTGGCTTATCGGCCACAATCATCGCTAACGCTTCTAGCCATGCTCGATCATCTAGGGACTCATCTACCCCTGCTTTCAAAAAGCGCTTCAACGTTGGCTCTAAACAACCTGGCAGTAAGCGACGTGATCTCGCACGGATATCCTCCCGCAGATATCTGGACTCGCCTCGAACCCCTAGGGCTTCCAGCAGGTAAGCCTGGCATCGCTCCAATAACCGGTCATAGGCAATATTGAGTTCTCGCAAGCAAGCAACTAGTGATTGTCGAAACTCCCGAGCCGTGACTTCATCTGCGGCAACTCCCGCTGTAATGGGTTGTAATCCACAAGCCTGTGGCAAGGCTGTAAATAAAACCTCATCCGGCTCTTGAGCTTCTTGTAATACGGCTAGAACCTGCTGTGCTTCCAGGCTAATGTGCTTTGTTTGCAATACATACTTATTCAGTTGCTTCACAAAGCCAAATAACGGCTTAGCGATTGCTAGCAAGCTGAAATTACGTACCCCTGGAACTGGCTCTGCTGGTTTTGAACGCAATGCTGCTTCTAACTCGCGAAATACGATCGATCTCAAGCCTAGTAACTCGAAATACTTCACCGAAAATCGAGAGGGATCTTTGACAAGCAGTTCAAAGTGTTCTGGCCCTAGCACTGCTACAAAATTGCCGTCTTTATAGATTGCTAAATCTTCCGCACGGTGTAGTAGCACGGCTGCTAAAACCACTGGAATTGCACCCCGCTTCAGGCCATAAGGAGGCTGCTCCAACTGGGCATAGAGATTTTCGAGCGATCGCTGCCCTGCAACCGCTGCACAGCAAAACTGCTCGATCGCTTGCCAAGCAGTCCCTAAGCCTGAGCCGGCTAAAGGTGGAAAAAACCCCCATAGCCCCTTTATCTGACGATGAATGCCCGTTGCCTCCAGTACTGAGTAATACATGGCCACTTCTGGCCCATAACCCATCAGCCCCAAACGCGGCTCGCTCGGGCAGTTCAACATGGCTTCGATTAGTAACCGCCGTGCTTTGGCTCCTTGGGTGGTTAGCTCCCGACGATTGATTAATTCGTTATCTAGTCGCCAAGCTTGATGATAGACCTGAGCGCAGATATCCGACAGTACAGACCGAAAAGCCTGCATCTGACGCACTTCCGTTCGGCTACCTAACACCCAGCAGGCGGTCTGTTCACCCGTCCAACCCAATGCCAACAGCATTGTGTCATCGAGTAGTCGTTCTGCTTCCTGCAAGCGATAACCTACTTCACGTCGCGCAACGCTATCACTAGTCAGTTCCGGTGCTTTGTTCACTTGCTGCAAGGCCCGCAGCTCCCTCGTACGTGTTCGTAACAGGTCTACCCGGGCCGCTTCAACCACGAGTAGCGGCTTACCGTCTGCTGTTTGAGCTGGTACGTCTTGTGGTCGTTTCTCATCTAGCCAATAGAGCACCAGCCCATCGCTAGCCGGTGACGAACAGCACAAGCGCTTCCAATCTATTGTGGTGTCGCCATAGCACTGCTCAAAGTAGCGTAGAGTTCCTGTTTCGTGTAAGTGTCGTTGAGCCACGATCGGCTTGAGGGGGCGTGCAGTCACCAAGCTCTTGGCTAAGGGCAAGCGATCCTGCTCAACTTGCGTATAAATAGCCCGTTCTACATCAAAGTCTGATCCCTGCCAAATTCTCAGCTCATCTAACTGTCGGCGGTAAGTAATTGTCCCCTGCTCTTGTAAACGGTCAATGCGTTTGAGCCATGCAGCCTGTGCTTCTAAATCGTCAGGACGATCACAGAGTGATAGGGCCACTAGCTCCGGTCGCGCTCGCAACGTTCCAGTGGTAGTGGCTAAGTTTAGAACGCCGATTGTTTTCAGTAATCTTAGCAAATCTGGATCGCGATCTCGGGCATCTTCGATTAGGCTCTGGATTTCTACCCATCGCTGTAAATTTAACCGAGAAGCTAAGCCTGTCACAGACTCTACAAAGTAGTCATAGATTCGGTCAATCGTGAGCGTAGGAAGTGTATGGGTGACGACCTCAGTCTGCTGCAAAAATTCGCAGAATCCGTGTGGTTCATCACCCGTTAAAAATGTAAAAAGTGAGCGATCATTTTGGGCATAACGTGTACATAGTAATGGCAATACTAGTGCTGTCACTGGATGTAGCGGATAGACTTCAGCAATCATCTGCTGGCTGAGGTCATATTCACCCAAAATTGACTGTAGGGATGTTTGCCACCTGGCTGCTTGCTCGTTAACAGCACACAAAATTGGATCAGCGGCTGATCGATTGATCGCCTGACCAATCAATCGCGTCATCTGCCCCGGTGATTCAGTAAAGGTAATGTCTTCAAATCGACCTTGAATTTTGCACCACTCGCTTTGCTCGATTGTGGCTAGCCGATCACTGTAACCTGCAAAGGATTGGTGTAATAGTCCTAACAGAAATACTCGCGGTGGCCGATCGCGCCCCGACTTCCCCTTACTCTTGAACTCGGCAATTTGCTGGAGTAAGTACAAATCCTTAGCTCCCTGATGTTGGGCTGTAAACTCTAGATTTTTACCTAACTCATCAAGGATCAAAAAAACGTCCCGCTTGCTTGTATCGAGTACCCGATGCAGTAAATCCAGCACCTGCTGATCGGGAATTTCAATCAGCTCCCCAGGGCGATCTCTAGATCGATCAGTATCGATTTCCACTGCCCAGTCGGTTAATTCCCCGGCTATCGGCGGGCGCTGTCCGCTTGACCAGAAAATATCTGCTCCCTGAGAGAGGGCCCGTACAATCGTATGACTGAGAGGCTCGCGCCGCCCCGTTGCGATCGCCAACCAGAGTCCTTTCTCTGGCAAGCAGTTTTCTAGATCCTGTAGCTCATGACTGCCAGTACCAAAAGATTGCTGGGCGATGGCCATTGCCGCCTCGCGAGCAGGGCTACCCTTGGACCCACTCAGAGCTGACAAGTAGCGGGCAAAGGCAGACTTGCCTGTACCATATGTGCCTGTTAATGTCCAAGCGCGACTTCCAGAGCTTTGTCCCCAGGTCGTTGCAATTCGCTGCAAAGTACTCGTAGCTCGCTCTGTCAGCACATACCCTTCTAGAGTCTCCGGACGCTCAAAGTCTCGCTCTAGATTGATTGATCTTGAATAGCGGCGGTGCAGACGAAAGTAATCTGATAAAACTTTGCCAGCCATGGATATACCCTACCTATGAATTACGCCCGGTGATTGGTTGTAAACGATCAGCCTTGATCGTTCTTTAGTAAGTGGTTTTAAAATGGCACTGCTCAGGACAAACGAAGATCAAGCACCTCTAACAGGGTAATAGCTCGCTAAAATCTGTGTTGCGAGTTCCCGAGGTTGTCCATTAAAAACAAATTGCAGTTTTCCTGCTGTATCAGTGACTTGTACAGCATTGCAGTGTTTGCTCACTCGTTCGATCGCTTCACAAATTGCTAATTCATCTAGCTTAAAAATCATTCCTGGACTGCCCGGATCGTAGAGTAACTTAGCTAGGGGCAGGGTGCGTGCCGTCTCTGAAACTGTTGCTGCATAGCTCAGACTAGCGTAAACCACTAGAGAAGCAGGAAGATTATGTTTACTACCTATCCGGAAGTTGTATTTTCCATCGAAACTTTCATGAATGAGTCCCAGCTCTACAAAAGGACAATCAAGAGAATCCTCGGTTGCGTTGCTTTTAGAACTTATACGGGCATACATACGCAATAAGCAAGCAATATCCTTGTGTAAGGATGATTCTGCTGATCGACCCGTCAGGCGGCTTGCATAATCCTTTAGTTCACCGAATAATTCATCTGACTTAAATTGTGTACGATGGAAATGATTGAATACAAAATACCAAGCGGTGGCTAGACAAGTCGGTTGCAGCAATTGCCAGTGTAATAGCCATAGAGAAGCCGGATCTTCTAGATACGGATCCCATCCCCCATGGCCCAGTAATTGTTGGCCAAGCTCCGTGGGATGATCGCTATCAAGCAGTTTGAAGGCCTCGCACCAATAGCGAATTGATCGCACCATGTTTTTGCCCACGCCTAGGCGAACGGTTGCGTCATCGCGCAGAAAGATGCCCGAATCCTGACTCGCACGATCAAACCCCTTTTTCAACCAACCAAAGCGAGGATGAAAGGTTTCATGCCGCGCAAAAACCGAGACTTGCTCGGGAACGATCTCTAAAGCTAAGTGGGTTTGTCGTACCATCAATCTGTCCCTATGTGCCAGGACAACACATTATGACACTGCCTGTTGTATCGCAAACGAGTTCCTAGGACTCGCTGTAGAACACGCTAAAGTTCCTTGATGTTTTACGGCCAACGTTGGCGTACTATGACTGCCCTACGCGCCCATGACTGTTATTAATTCCCCCGTGGGTTTGACTATTGCTCGTTACCGAGCGGCAATTGCTCGTTCTGACCTCTCCAAGCCTGTACGATTGGCGATCGAGGCTGGCCTGCTTACGCCCGATATAAGTTTTTTTGACTACGGCTGTGGTCGTGGGGGTGATCTCAAGCGCTTAAGCGACCGTGGCTTTGCACAATGCGCCGGCTATGACCCTCATTACCGACCCGACACGCCTCAAAAACCTTCCGCAGTCGTGAACTTGGGCTACGTGATTAATGTAATTGAGTGTCCTGATGAGCGCCGCCAATCGCTACTGGCGGCTTGGAGCCTGACCGAACAGGTACTAATTGTGGCTGCTCAAGTAGCGATCGTGGAAGGAAACGGCTATGCAATTTATGGTGATGGCATTGTCACCAGTCGCAACACGTTTCAAAAGTATTACGAGCAAGAAGAACTCAAGACTTACATCGATCAGGTGCTGGGAGTAGATGCGATCCCTGCGGCCTTGGGAATTTATTTTATCTTTCGTGACGAGACCCGTGCCCAAACTTTTCGTGCCCAGCGCTGGCGATCGCGTGTTGCAGCACCACGTATTCGGGTAGCAGTCCGGCAATTCGATGAACATCGGGAACTCTTGGCACCATTCATGGCTTTTATCAGCGATCACGGTCGCCTGCCATCCCCTGGCGAATTGGCTGCCCACACAGGCAGTTCTTTATCAGAAGTAAGTTTGTTGAGTATCTTTGGCACTTTTAAAGCTGCATTTCGGGTAGTGCTAAAAGCGACAGACTCAGCAGAGTGGGATGCTATTGCAGATCGTCGCCGTCAAGATTCTCTACTATATCTCGCACTCACTAAGTTTGAATATCGTCCTCGCTTCAGTGAATTAGCTCTTGATCTACAGCAAGATTTTAAAGCCCTTTTTGGGTCTTACCAGCAGGCTTGTACCGCTGCTGATCTCCTTCTAGTCAGTTTGGGTGATCTTGATCGACTATGGCAAGTTGCCCAGGCTAGCCCGATCGGCAAAAAACTGCCTAGAGCACTCTACGTTCATTTGTCCGCACTCGATCAGCTCGACCCGCAACTGCGACTTTATGAAGGATGCGCCTCCCGAACAGTTGGGCGGCTAGATGAAGCCAACCTCATTAAATTTGCCTTTGACAAGCCCAAAATTTCTTACCTTTACTATCCCCAGTTTGAGAGTGATCCACACCCAAGCCTCAAAACTGCCATGACTATCGACCTGCGCGATTTACAGGTAATTTATCGAGATTATGACAATCGTGAGAATCCCCCCATTTTGCATCGGAAGGAAACATTCCTTGCGCCCGATCATCCCCAGCGTGAAAAGTTTGCAAAATTGACGCGTCAAGAGGAGCTGTGGGGGCTTCTAGAAAACCCGAAGTCCATTGGAACTCGGCAGGGCTGGGAGTGTCGATTACAGGATCGGGGGGCAGTCTTATTGGGCCATCGGGTGATCGAACGCAAGGATCTTGATCCTTACCGTCTCAAACTATTGAGAGCCGATCGCCGTCGTCGGCAACTTGCTGCCAAGCTGACCTCAGCACCAACTTCCAACTCAGCCGCTCAAAGTTGGGAAATCAAAGGTGACTAAGAAGCCTGCATCGATCCACCTTGGTCACTCAGCGGCGGAAATCGGGCCCGCGCCGATCGCTCGGCGGCGGGGCCACAGACTGATCGATGGCAGCGCGAAACAGTCGCCATACACTAGGGATAGTTAGCCCATTCCCCGATCGCACTGCCATGGCCAATCTTGCGGATTCCAGACTGGGACGGTGG
>Ga0075157_10002569_pt1 | contig 10549 bp, 4 predicted proteins | sample JI81BgreenDNA_FD_70967 | JGI IMG/M metagenome (GOLD analysis project Ga0075157, IMG submission 70967) | Wastewater effluent complex algal communities from Wisconsin, to seasonally profile nutrient transformation and Carbon sequestration -... | ecosystem: Engineered > WWTP > Effluent > Algae...
TCGAAAAGAAAAATTTGGGTTTCTGGGTTAAAAAGTATTTTTTAACCCAGCCAAAAAGACAAGTCTTTTTTTGTTTCTTCTTTTTTTTCAGCTCTCTTTTTACATGGGTAAAAAGAGGGAAGACTTCGTCGAAAAGAAAAATTGCTTTGCAATTTTTCTTTACGACTTCGTCCTTTCTTCCCCCATTCAAAATGAAATGTACCAAAATAAAAAATGGAGTTTTTTCTGTCTCAAAAGAGACAAATTTTGAGCTCCACCTTTTATTAACAAGTTTCGCATATTTTATAGTTATTGTTTAGATAAAAATTTCGAAACTAGGCAAACCCAACGTTCCTAGGCTTTTTAGCTTTCTCGGAATTCGGGCTCGGTAAGACGTAGTCTTACCGAGAAAACAATCCCGAGGTTGTGAGAATCATTAAAAATTTTCAAAATAGTATAATATTTTGAAGAGATACCCCTTCTCCCTTAAAATAAGTTAAGGGAGGTCGTAGGATTATTTTTTGTTCTCTTTAATTAAGTCAAGCAGATTTGACAAGTGCTATAGCACTCACCTTAAATAAGGTACAGTAAGAAAGGACGAAGTCTTCTCTCTTTTTACCCATGTAAAAAGAGAGCTGAAAAATTGCAAAGCAATTTTTCTTTTCGACGAAGCCTTCTCTCTTTTTACCCATGTAAAAAGAGAGCTGAAAAATTTGGGTTTCTGGGTTAAAAAGTATTTTTTAACCCAGCCAAAAAGATAAGTCTTTTTTTATTTCAAGCAATTTTTCAGCTGCTTTTTCGTTCTGCTTTTCTTTACGGTAACCTCACCTCCGTAAAGAAAAGCTACGCGACGGCTAACAAATCGTAAGATTTGTTAGTGGGAGAGTCAAAGTTTTCACATCAAAAGTTAAAGTTTGCAGTCAAATGGACTTAAGTTCGGGCAAAGAAAACTGTTACAGAAGTTAAGAAAATCAAGCTGGTAATTAATTTAAATGAAAGTTAAATTAATTTAAAAATTATAACAAAAACTAATACACTATCTATTTACCAATAAATCTAATAATAATGTTCACCATATATAGCAAAAGAGAACTATAAAGCTATAACAACTAATGTACAATTGAGCTCCCTATCTTGAAAAAGATAGTTGTCCATCTAGAAAAAGAACAATGGTCTCCACTTTCAATAGGAAGTAAGAGAAAGGACAAAGTCATAAAGACAAATCGCTTTGAAACAAAAAAAGACTCATCTTTTTTTGTTTCAAAGCGATTTGTCGACAACCTAGGCCCTTCGTAAACAAAAATTGCAAGCAATTTTTGTTTTCGAAAGAAAGGAGAAAAAGGACAGAGTCCTTTTGGCTGGGTTAAAAAATACTTGTTAACCCAGAAACCCATCCCTTCTCTCTAAACCTAGGTTTTGAGCGCTTTCTTGGAATTGTTTCTCGGTTCGACGTAGTCGAACCGAGCCCGAATTCCAAGAAAGCGCTGACAAAGTCTCCTAAGTCAAGGTAGAACGAAAGGTAGAAGGACAGAAAGCTTCGCTTTTCTGCAGCCCCTATTTTACAATTTTCTTTTCGACCTTCGTCTCTTCTCTCGCTCTCTTTTTGATCCAAAAGTTAAACAAAGTAAAAAATTCTATCGAATAATAAAGTAGTTTAAGACTTAGAAAAAAAAGTATAAATTTTTATCTTGTGACCACTTACATAACCAACTAAACCACCTGCTTTTGCTACAAGCACATGTCCCGAATCACTAGCTATTCGAGATTCAACACCTGTGCCCACAATAGCTTGTTCCGACCGAATTAATGGTACTGCTTGACGTTGCATGTTAGCACCCATTAAGGCTCGGTTTGCATCATCATGCTCTAAAAATGGTACTAAAGAAGTTGCAACCGATATCATTTGTATTGGTGAAACAGCCATAAAATTGACTTCCTTACGTGGAACTTTTGTAAATTCATCAAATTTTTTTACTGGAAGCAAACCTTTAGGTAGAAAATCAGTTTTTGATAAATTTAAGTCACCTGCAGCAATAACAGATTTTTCTTCGTTTTCAGCAGAAAGATAAAAAAAGCCAGCTTGCTTTTGAACTTGACCTTTATAAACTTTATAATATGGTGTTTCAATAAGGCCTTCTGGATTGACCCTTGCGAATGTGGTTAAAGCATTTACTAAACCTGCATTTTTACCTTCTGGTGTTTCAACTGGACAAATTCTACCATAATGAGTCGGATGGATACCTCTAATATCCATCGTTGCTGTATCTCGGGACACACCACCAGGCCCTAAAGTAGTTAAACGACGTTTATGCGTGATTTCAGCTAACGGATTAATCATATCCATAAATTGGGACAAAGGATTTGTCCCAAAAAATTCTTTTAATGCACCATTTAACGGTTTTGTACTAAAAAAAGAATTCAGTCTTGGAGAGGAAAGAGAAGAAGATAAAGGAAAGACAGTAAGTAGTCCCTCCTTTTTATTCCCTCGCTTAGCTTTAACACTAACCGAGGCGGAAGTCGATTCTTTAAAAAGGGTATTATTTTCTTTACGAAGGTCTTGTGTTTTCTTGCGACCTCTCTTAACTTCGTTAAGAGAGAAAGACTTTGTCGTTGTCTCGGAATTCGGGCTCGGTTCGACGTAGTCGAACCGAGAAACAATCCCGAGGTCTCGAGCCTTAGAACGAAGGTGCTCTCTTCTCTCCTGTTTAAGAATCGTAAATTTACTACGAATAGTTTTTTCGAGACGAAGTAATCCAATACCTATTTGCATTTGTATTAAATCACTTGATGTTCGTACTCGTCTATTCTTCAAATTATCAATATCATCTGTACCTAATAGCCCTTGTTCCACTCGTAACAAATGTTCCGTTGCTAATAAAACATCATACATTGTTAATGTTCTTTGAGCTAAAGGTAAAGCTAAGGACAATTTTTTATTTAAAGACAATCTTCCATGTAATCCTAAATCATATGTACGAGGATTCATAAATTTTTTAAAAATCCATTTTTGACCTTGTTTTATAAATACTTTTTTATTCAATTGAGTCATTTTTTTCGTATTGGTTATTTTTGCATAAATTAATTCTAAGGCTTGAGGAGAAGAATTTGAATATTCTTCCATGTTTTCAGAATTAACCGTATCCATTTCATCGTTGAAATTAGTTGGAATTGAAAGGCCAATATTTGCGTTTTCTCGCTTAACGAAGTTAAGCGAGCTCGACTTTAAACCAGAACCCCATTTTTTATTTTCTTTAGAATCTTCCATATCTGCGTAAATATCACTAATTAATACACTAGGTTTAAAATTTATTGTTTCTCTTAACGTTTTTTTGGTATAAGACTTTAATTTAGTTTTTAAAAGCAATTCACGCAGAAAGGCACGCTTTGACAAAGCATCATTTTGCAATTTTGGATTTACAAAAAAATTTTCAATATTTGAATAATCCAAATAATTAGCTAATAAACGTTTCGGTTGAGTTAAGGATTGAAATAAAATTTTTTCATTTAAACCCATAGCTAACAAAAACCATATTAATGGAATCTTTGGCGTTTTTTTTAACTCAGCCCACAGCATTTTTTCTTTATCAATTGAGATACGGAGCCAAGTACCTCTCATTGAAATAAATTCTGCAGCATAACGACGAAATAAAGGTTTTTGATTCGAAGAATCAACGGGTTCAGAAATATTTGAAGAATATTGAATTTCAGAAAAATATAAACCTGGGCCCCGAACAATTTGATTAATAATAACCCGAGCTGCCCCGTTCACTATAAAATGACCACGTTTCGACATTAAAGGAATATCTCCCAACTTTACCCACTTAAACATTATTTGTTTTGTTTTTCTATTTGTCAGTTGTGTTGGTACATATAATCCACAGGAAAAAGTTTTGGAAAACATAATAGCATCTAAACTATTCCAACGAGGTGGACATAATTTATAATATTCAGGATAGAAAAGAATTTCAAGATCTTTTTCATTATTGGTAATGGGATTCCGTTTATTTAATTCTTCAATTAAGCCTTTTTCTAAAAAACGTTGAAAACTTTTCCTTTGAAGATCCATAAAATCAGGAATAAAATATTTTTCAATGGTCATTAAGATTTTGTAAGATGAAATTATAAAAACTGAAATAAAGATTTATTTTTAATTCTCTGAATATTCGCCAAATACGATGCCCTCGTTCTACCGTTTTTTCTTTCTACTGACCTCTCTTAACTTCGTTAAGAGAGAAAGGCGTTCTGCCTTAAACATAGAAGAGAAAGGACAAAGTCCTTTCTCTTTTTCACCTTCGTAAACAAAAATTGCAAGCAATTTTTGTTTTCGAGAGAAAGGCTTGACTTCTTAATGAAAACTCTTATAGGTAGTAAAATATCTTGGCTTACCCTTTCCAAATAAGGCAGATTTACTAATTGCCTACTACTAGATTTGAACTAGTGACATCCCGCGTATGAAACGGATGCTCTGACCAACTGAGCTAAGTAGGCTAAAAAAGAAGAAAAATTCAGCTCCAATATCAATCAACTCCATTGCAATAAACTGTGAATTTTTTATTCGCATTACTAGTTACTTTATAAATTTTCTAATTTTGTATTAATCATAACATAAATTATTGATATTGTAAATAAAAGTAGTTTAAAAGTGTGATTCCTCATTTGTTAGTTAGTAAAAATCATAATGATAAAAAAAATAACTTTAAAACGGTCAGTAAAATATACTAGTTTACTTTTCTGACTGTAGTCCAAACCTATTTTGGAATTGTTAGAAATAAAAATCACAAGCCTTTCGAAAGTTAGGAGAGAAAGAACTTTGTTCTTTTTCTCTTTATCTGGCTCGCGACCACTCTTAACAAAGTTAAGAGAGGTCGCGAGCCAGATAAAGAGAAAAAATAAAAAATTATGCTTCATTAGAAGCTGTTTTTACGTATAAAATTAATAAGAAAGAAGTTGGAATAATAATAAATAATGCAGTAGCTGTTAAACCTAAGATATTAACTTCCATAATTTAATGTGTTTTTTCTATTTTAATTATTAAACTAAATGAATACTTTTTTCGCCTTGTAAAACTAATAAAGAAAAAACGAAACAACAGAAAGATTAATAAATAGATTAGTTTATGCACCAGCTGACTCTTTAGCAGCATACATAACATCAATAGAAATAGTATTAATATTATTTTGACGAGCAAATTTTTCAGTATTTCGTTTAACTTTTCCACGTACAAAACCAGGAATTTTATTTAACTCGGAAGTCGCTTCGACTGTCCAATTTAATTCGGAATCTGTAGATAAAGCTTTAGTAATAACTTCCTTCGAATCATGTCCTCCAAAAATCTCTAATAAATGATCTTCCATTCCTAATGTAAAAGAATTATAAACTAAATCTGCTATTTGATTCGTACCTTCGTAACCTAAAAATGGACGGTATCCAAGTGGAAAATTTTGGATATGAACAGGTGCCGAAATAACACCACATGGAATATCTAATCGTTTTCCAACATGACGTTCCATTTGTGTGCCAAAAATAGCGGATGGTTCGATTCTAGCAATCATATCTCCCACTTGGGTATGGTCATCCGTAATAAGCACTTCATCACAAAATCCCCAAACTTGTTCTCTAAACCAATCTGCATCATGCTGACAATATGTTCCTGCACAGGCCACTCGGATACCCATTTCACGAACTAAAATTTTTGTCATTGCAACTGCATGTGTAGCATCTCCAAAAACGACAGCTTTTTTATTTGTTAAATTTTGACAATCAATTGAACGTGCAAACCAAGCAGCTTGAGAAACATAAGCAGTTTGTTCACCAATATATTGATCAAAATCATAAAAATTATTTTTATCAATCTGATTTAATACATCGGCCACTTTTCGAATAAAAGTTTCTGTTTGAATAATTCCCATTGGAGTTGTATCAATATAAGGCATTTGATACTCTTTTTCCAAATAAACAGCAGTCATTAAACCGACTTCACGATATGGCACAATATTGAACCAAGCTTGTGGTAAATTTTTTAAATTTAGAACCGACCCTCCTTCTGGAATTACCTCATTAACCGAAATACCTAATTGATTTAAAAGAACTTTTAATTCTCGACAGTCATGTTGATTATGAAACCCTAAAGTAAACATCCCTAAAATATTTACAGATGGCTTTACTGTCTTTGTAAACGACAGATTGTTTTGTTTTTTTGCTTTTTCAATATAAAAACGAACAATTTGTTCGAGTGTTCTATCTGCCGCTTGTAATTCATTAACACGGTAATGATTAACATCTGCTAAAAGCACATCTGACTTAGACTCCATTGCAGCACGATTCACAAAATTTTGTAAATCTTCTTGTAAAATACTTGAAGTACAAGTCGGTGTTAATAAAATTAAATCGGGTACTTCTTCTTTATCTTTTCTAGTAATATTTTCAACAACTTTTTCTTGCGATCCTCTAGCTAAAACATGTCGATCAACAATACTAGTTGTTACAGGAGTAAAATCACGTTCACGTTCAAGCATAGAGCGCATAACATTAAAATAATCATCGCCTAAGGGAGCATGCATAATTGCATGCACATTCTTAAATGAGCTAGCAACACGTAAAGTTCCAATATGTGCAGGCCCGGCATACATCCAATACGCTAATTTCATTTTCTTTTTTATTTGTATTTTTTCTATATCATAATTCAAACTATTATATTCCAAAATAAGAAGCAAAACCTATGATGCACTTGGTTCTATCTCTTGTCCAAATATTTAGACCTCTCTAAATCTTTCTGAAAACGCTTTTCAATTTTGACCTATACTTTGCAACCAAAATAAACAATTTCTGATACAAGACTAGTTTAAGAGAAAAAATTTATTAGATTTGTTCAAGTTTCTTTCTTGGTATCTAAGTGCTCATATTTAAGAGTTATTTATTTTTTCTGTAATTGAAAAGAATAATATCTAAAAAAAACTTTACTTTTTTCAAATTTTTTTAAGTATATTATCCTTTGTACTTACAGAAAAAATAAATAACTAACAGATAAGATTAACGAGGATATAAAGCATTACCTAAAAGAAATGCTAAAAATCCATTACCTAAAGCAAGAAAAAGAGCAATAAAAATTTGAGATTCTGCAATTGTCATATTTAAGTAGAAAGCTTCTATAATTTGTTTTTCATATCCTATCTATCTAATAGCATAGACTTAACAAGTTTTAGTCTACATCTCCGCTGCACTCGTATTTTGAATTAAGAAGAAATCGGAACTTCCAACCTAGAAATTCACTAAAATTCCTGATCAAAATATGCATGGAGTAAAATGGCCATGTATTCAAAATATTCCAATTTTTTTTAGGCAGTTTGACCCATTCCGATTTTGAACAGTAATCCGTTCTCGTTCTCTGGCTCGCGACCTCTCTTAACTTTTTCTAACGAGAAAGTTAAGAGAGGTCGCGAGCCAGAGAACGAGAACGGATTACTTTAAAGAAGCTTACGAGAAGAATAATGACTAAACCTGGGGAAAAGAAGAGGAGAGAAAGGACTTTTTTAAAGTCCTTTCTCTCCTCTTCTTTTCCCCAGGTTTAGTCATTATTCCGAGACAGTTAAAGAAAGCATTTATTTATGTCGTTCTTTTATTTAACCAAAGTTTTAGTGGAAGTACTTTGCATCATATTACGGCGTAATGGTCTAGTTACAAGTTCTAATACATCTTTAGAGTTTGCAAAACCATGAATTTGAGCAAAAGTAAATTCAACTGACCATTTTGTCGTAATACCGCGAGCTTCTAACGGGTTACTTAAAGCCATACCAGTAATAACTAGATCAGGTTGAAGCTCACGAATTCGTTGAACCTGATAATAATTATCCGGTTTTTCTACGATACGTGGCATAGGTACATTTTGTTCCAAACAAGTTTGTTCTAATAAGGCGATTTCTGACGCTTGATAACGTTTATCCAGATATGGAACACCACATTCATATACAATCATCCCGCAACGCGTTAAAAATCTAGCAAGTGACAATTCTAATAAATTATCACCCATAAAAAAAACTGATTTACCTTTAACTAACGATAAATAATTTTCTAAACTTTGCCAAATTTTTGTTTCACGTTCTTCTAACCCCGTTGGAGTTACACCTAGAACATTGCAGATTTTTTCAATCCAAGCTCTAGTTCCATCTGGACCGATAGGAAAAGGTGCATTTATTAATTTGCATTTTTTTCGACGCATTAATGTCATAGCTGTACGACTTAAAAAAGGGTTAACTCCACAAACATAAACATTTTCACCCAAAGCCGGTAAATCAGTATATCGTTGAGAAGGTAACCAACCATCAACAATGATTCCTTGTTTATTTAATTCTAAAGTAAGCACATTTACAACTGTACTTGGTAATGAACCAAATAAAACAAGAGGTGCTTGTGTTCGTTTTAAACTAGACAAACTGGTACTTGTACTTATTTGTGAGACAATTTTCTGGTTTACCGGTTGGGAAACCTTCGCCTCTAAGACATCACCATTAGTTGGTGATGCAGCCGTTGGAAACTGATTATCAGTTTCCACACTATTCGGACTATTTTCACCTATTTCTGGGCAACGGCAAGCCATAGCAGCTAAAACAGTATCTTCGCCTTGAGTAAAGGCGTAATCTAAGCCATTTGCTCGAGCCACTACAATTGGAATACCAATTTCTGACTCTAAACGTGGTGCCATTCCTTCTAAATCCATTTTGATAATTTCAGTCGTACAAGTTCCAATCCAAACAATAACACTTGGGTTACGATCTCTTTTAATTTGCAAACATAATCTTTTTAATTCTTTATAATCATTTAATTGAGCAGAGATATCGGCTTCTTCCAACTCTGCCATTGCATAACGTGGTTCAGCAAAAATCATAACTCCTAAGGCATTTTGTAAAAAATACCCACAAGTTTTTGTACCAATAACTAAAAAAAAGCTATCTTCGATTTTTTGATATAACCATGATACACAACTGATAGGACAAAAAGTATGGTAATTACCCGTTTCACATTCAAATTTAAGCGTTTCATTTTTGACAGAATCCCCCAATGTTGGTTGCATAAGGGAAAAAACTGCGCGACTTCTGTTTGCAGTCTCGTTTCTATTTCCTAGAGACGAGGAAAAGAGAGACGATCTTGGCTCTTTTTCTCTAGCTAGAGAAGAACAAAAACGTCCCCTTTTTTGATATCGTACACCACCACTGACCAAAAATATTTCAGATTTTTGATGGCTGGGTAAAAATCTTTTTCCCCAGAACCCAAATTTTGAAATACTAAGTTGTGTCATATTTTTATAGTTTCGAAATTTCTACATAAGATCTACTAGTGATACGGTGATAAAGTTATTTCACTAAATGGTTTTTATTTTATAGAAGAAGTCTTCTCTGTTTCGTTCTACCTTAACCTAGGCCCTTCGTAAACAAAAATTGCAAGCAATTTTTGTTTTCGAGAGAAAGGACTTTTTCGAGTCCTTTTTGGTTGCAATTTTCTCTTAAGGTGGGAATTCTTCTTCCCTAGCTGTCTCGGAATTGTTTTCTCGGTAAGACGTAGTCTTACCGAGCCCAAATTCCGAGACAGGTAGGAGTTATAAAAATCGTGAAATTTTTGGAGCCAAACAAAGGGACTTCTTGGAATTGTGTTCACAATTCCAAGGTCGCTTTTCTTATAACACCGAATAAACAAATTTATATAGGCCAGTAAATAAACTAAAAAAGTAGAAGAAGCTTTTATCTCGTTCTACCTTAATCTAGGAGAGAAAGAACGCAATTGTTTCTCGCGTTTTACCTTTCTTGGAATTCGGGCTCGATAAGACTACGTCTTACCGAGAAAACAATTCCTTCTAACAAATCGTAAGATTTGTTAGCCGTCGCGAAGCTTTTCTTTTCGGAGCGCCTAGGCTCTTCTTCTCTCTTAACCTCGGTTAAGAGAGAAGAAGAGCCTCATCCTGTAAAAAACAGTTTTTCTTTACAATCTGAGAAATAGAAGGTTCAAAGTCCCATATCTGTTCTTGCAAAACCAAAGTTCCTTGTTTTCTCTTCCCTGTCTCGCTTAGCTGTCTCGGAATTGTTTTCTCGGTAAGACTACGTCTTACCGAGCCCAAATTCCGAGACAGCTAAGCGAGACAGGGAAGAGATTAAATTAATTTTTAAAAGAAATATAATAAAACAAACTTAATTAGTCGTCTCTTTTACCAGGATTACGACCAGGGTCATTTGACAGGAATCCAAAAACAAAAAGACATACAAAGAATGTTACAACGGTATACACGAAGATTTTTAATGTTAACATATTTTTATGCTAAAAATTTTTTATTTTTTATGAATTAAACGGAGGATGATAGTCGGAACTTTGATAAAAAAAAAAGGAGAAACGAGCCAGAAAAAGAAAGGACTTTGTCCTTCTCTCTTTTTACCAAAGTAAAAAGAGAGAAGACTTGAAAAGAGAAACGTAGTTTCTCTTTTTTCTCGGCGTTCTGCCTTAACCATAGCTTAAGCCAGCTTTGTTAGAAGGAATTGTTTCTCGGTAAGACGTAGTCTTACCGAGCCCGAATTCCTTCTAACAAATC
>Ga0075157_10002570_pt1 | contig 10543 bp, 10 predicted proteins | sample JI81BgreenDNA_FD_70967 | JGI IMG/M metagenome (GOLD analysis project Ga0075157, IMG submission 70967) | Wastewater effluent complex algal communities from Wisconsin, to seasonally profile nutrient transformation and Carbon sequestration -... | ecosystem: Engineered > WWTP > Effluent > Algae...
ATCACCCATGTCATCCGAGGCGAAGACCTTTTCGACTTCACCCCCGTGCAGGTGATCCTGCAAAGCCTCCTTGCCCTGCCCACCCCCATTTACCACCACCACGCCCTCATCCGCGACGACCAAGGCAAACGCCTCGCCAAACGCGACGACGCCCGCGCCATCGCCAAATACCGCGCCGAAGGCGCCACACCTCAGGACATCCGCCGCATGACCGGCCTCTGACTCCTACCGCTTCATCCGTTTCCAAATATCCTCAGGGGGTGCATTGGCGCATAGCGCCAAGAGGGGGCGCGAGCGCCCCCTGCCTTCAAACCATCGGTTCCGTCAGAACGACCTCGCCGCCATCCCGCACCGCCGTGTAAAAACACGACCGTCGGTTCGTATGACAGGCCGGCCCCTCCTGCTCCACCAGCGCCAGCAGCGCATCACGGTCACAATCCACCCGCAACTCCACCAGCCGCTGTTCATGCCCCGACGTTTCGCCCTTCACCCAAAAGGCCGCGCGCGACCGGCTCCAATAGGTCACGCGCCCCGTCTCCAAGGTCCGCGCCACGGCCTGAACATTCATCCACGCCATCATCAGCACCTCGCCCGTGGCATGATCCTGCGCGATGCAGGGGATCAACCCGTTCGGGTCATACTTTAGGCTTGCAGGGTCAAAGGACATCAGCCCTCTCCTTGGCAGGAACATCGGAGGGGTCTATCTAAGGACAAGCCAGCGAAAGGAAAAGCCATGAGCGACACAGACCTCGTCAAGCTCTATTCGGGCCGCATCCTCGAACTTGCCGCCGACATGCCGCTGACGGGCCGCCTGTCCAATCCCGACGGCACGGCAAGGAAGCGCTCGCCCCTCTGCGGCTCCACCGTCACGGTGGACCTCACCCTCGACGGCAACCGCATCGCCGACTACCGGCAGGACGTGAAGGCCTGCGCGCTGGGTCAGGCCTCCGCTTCCGTCTCGGCCCGCGCCATCCTTGGCCGCACACGCGACGACATCGCCAAGGCCCGCGCCGAACTCGAAGCCATGCTGAAACGCGGCGGCCCCGTTCCCGCTGCGCCTTTCGACGGGCTCGAGGTGCTGCTCCCCGCCCGCGACTATGCCAACCGGCATGCCTCCATCCTCCTCGCTCTCGACGCCACGCTTGCCGCGATGGACGAGGCCCTCAAGGCCCGCGCGGCGGTCTGACCGTCAACCTGTCCTTAACCGCCCCATGAAAAAACCGCCGCACGTCCTGCGACGGCGGCGGTCAGTGGCGTTTCGTTCGTCGGATGGGCAGGGCTGCCATCCGGGTGCCGCTTGGGGACAGGCACATGGAACCGAAAGCGCAGGCAGAACTCAGGCAGAGAACAGGTGCAGCGACAGCACCAGCATGGAGAAAAGTGCAACGACCCCGATCGTGTCTTCGATCACCGTCGCGCGAGAGCGGGAAAGAATGTCCTTCATGTCCGTCAGCATCGTCACCCTCCATGGCTTTGTTGCTGAATTGTTCTCATATTCGCCGCCTCATGTAAAGAACTTTTTAAGAACATTCGCGTTCATTTCAAGAACACTCCCTCCCCCAGGATGGGGGAGGGTTGGGGAGGGGGTTGGCCCGCCATGGAAACGAAGTGCCCGGCCCCTGCTTTTCAAGGCCGAAAAAGGGGCGTCAGCCCACCCCGATAAGCCGGATCGCGCGGTCCTGATCCAAAAGCCAAAGCAGCAGCCGCGCCGCCTTCCCGCGCGGCCCGTCCAGCGCCGGATCATCCGCCAGCAGCCGCCTTGCATCGCTCTGCGCAATCGCCATCAGCGCCCCCTGCCGTTCCAGATCGGCCACCCGGAACCGGGGCAGCCCCGATTGCGCCGTCCCGATCAGATCGCCCGCCCCCCGCATCGCCAGATCCTCTTCCGCGATGCGGAACCCGTCCTCCGTATCGCGCAGAACCTTCAGCCGCCGCTCACCCCCCTCGCTCAACGGCGCCTGATACATCAGCAGGCAGGTCGACTCCGCCGCCCCCCGCCCCACACGCCCCCGCAACTGGTGCAACTGCGCGAGGCCAAAGGTCTCCGCCCGCTCGATCACCATGATGCTGGCATTGGGCACATTCACCCCCACCTCGATCACCGTCGTCGCGACAAGAACCTTCGTCTCGCCGGAAACGAACCGCGCCATGGCCGCATCCTTCTCGGCAGGCGGCATCTGGCCATGCACCATCCCCACCACGCCATCCCCCAAAGCCGCACGCAGATGCTGGAACCGCGCCTCGGCGCTGGCATAGTCCAGCACTTCCGACTCCTCGACCAGCGGGCACACCCAATAGGCCTGCCGCCCCTCGGCCACGGCCTTCGCCAGATGCCCCACCACCTCCTCCATCCGCGCGGTGCTGACCAGTGCCGTCCGGATCGGCTTCCGCCCCGGCGGCTTCTCGTCCAGCACCGAAACGTCCATATCCCCATAAGTCGCCAGCGCCAGCGACCGCGGAATGGGCGTCGCCGTCATCACCAGCGTATCCGTCGCCGCCCCCTTCGCGCCCAACTCCATCCGCTGCGCCACGCCGAAACGGTGCTGCTCGTCCACCACCGCCAGCCGCAGATCGGCAAAGACCACATCCTTCTGGAACACCGCATGTGTCCCCACCAGCACGGCAATCCGCCCCTCCACCAGATCGCGCAGCTTCGCCGCCCGCTCCGCCCCCTTGTCGCGGCCCGTCAGCAGTTCCAGCCGCACCCCCGCCGCCGCAGCCAGTCGCTCCAGCCCCGCGAAATGCTGCCGCGCCAGAATTTCCGTGGGGGCCATCATCACCCCCTGCCCCCCCGCCTCCACCGCGATCAGCAGCGCAAGGAAGGCGACCAAGGTCTTCCCGGCCCCCACATCCCCCTGCAACAGGCGGTTCATGCGGAACGGGCCTTCCATATCCCCCGCAATCTCCCCCACCGCCCGCGCCTGCGCGCCGGTCAGCGCATAGGGCAAAGACGCCACCACCTTCGCCCGCAACGCCCCGTCGCCGACCGTGGGCAACCCCTTCTGCTTCCGCAACGTCGCCCGCGCCAAGGCCAAAGTCAGCTGATGCGCCAGCAACTCGTCATAGGCCAACCGCTGCCGCACCGGATGCGTCGGCGCAAGTTCCACCGCTCCCTCCGGCCGATGCACCGCTTCCACCGCCTCGCGCCACGAAGGCCACCCTTCCCGCGCCAACAAAGGCCCGTCGATCCATTCCGGCAAGACAGGCGCCCGCGCCAAGGCCCCGGCCACCGCCTTCGCCACCACCTTCTGCGTCACCCCGGCGGTCAACGGATAAACCGGCTCGAACACCGGCAACTCCCCCGCCTCTTCCACCCGCAGCACATGGTCGGGATGCACCATCTGCGCCATCCCATCGAACAGCTCCACCCGCCCAGACACCACCCGCCGCTGCCCCGTAGGCAAAAGCTTCTGCAGGAAATCCCCCCGCGCATGAAAGAAGACCAGCGTGAATTCCAGCGCCGCATCCCGCACCATCACACGATAGGGCTTGCCCTTCGTGCGCGGCGGGAAATGCGCGCCCACCTCCACCTCGACCGTCACCACGCAGGGCGGCACCACATCACGGACCGAGTCCCTCCGCCCCCGATCCACGCCCGAATGCGGCAACAGAAACAGCAGGTCCTTCGGCCGCTCCACCCCCAGCCCGGCCATCGCCTTGGCCGTCTTCTCCCCCACGCCCTCCAGCGTTTCCAGCCCCGCGAAAAGCGGGAAGAGTTCGACAGGCCGCGTCATGCATCCCCGATGAGGGCGAGCCACGCGTCCTCGTCGATCATCTTCACGCCCAAGCGCTCGGCATCCTTGGCCTTAGACCCCGCACCGGGACCCGCCACCAGCAGATCCGTCTTCGCGCTGACAGACCCCGCCACCTTCGCCCCCAACGCCTCCGCCCGCGCCTTGGCCTCGGCCCGCGTCATCTTCTCAAGGCTGCCGGTGAACACCACCGTCAACCCCGCGACCGGAGACTCGGTCGCCCGCGCCTCGGGCGGCAAGACCTCCAGATGCGCCACCAGCCGCGCAATCGACGCCCGTTCCTCCGCATTGGCCAGCGTGTCCGACAGCGACAAGGCCAGAACCGGCCCGATCCCGTCGCCCGTGATCAACTCCCGCCACGCCGCCTGCGCCTCTTCCGGCACGGCCAGCGCCGCCACCGCGCGATCCCGCGCCTCCTTCACCCGCGCGCGCCGCCCCTCGGCCACCGCCTCCGCCCGTTCCGCCAGTTCCGCCTCATCCGCCGCCCGATGCGCCAGCGCCGCAGGCCGCGCCAGATCCACTGCCGCGACCAGCGCCTCCCACGTCATGTAATGCCGCGCCAGATCCTGCGCCGCCACCTCGCCTACATGCCGCATCCCCAGCGCAAAGATCAGCCGCGCCAGCGGTATCCGACGCCGCTCCTCTATCGCGGCCCAGAGATTGGTTACCGATTTCTCGCCGAAACCGTCGCGATTTTTCAACTTCTGCAGCGGATTGGCCGCATCCCGCGCGGCAAGCGTGAAGATATCCGCAGGCTCCTTCACCGGCAGGATGTCATCGGCAAAGAACATCTCCACCTGTTTCCGCCCCAGCCCTTCGATATCGAAAGCCGCGCGCGAAACGAAATGCACCAACCGCTCCACCGCCTGCGCGGGGCAGATCAGGCCCCCCGTGCAACGCCGCACGGAATCCCCCTCTTCCCGTACGGCCTCTGACCCGCATTCCGGGCAGATATGCGGAAAGACGTAAACCACCGCCCCCTCGGGCCTGCGGGCAAGGTCCACATCCGCGACCTTCGGGATCACATCCCCGGCGCGGTAAACCTGCACCCAGTCGCCCACGCGGATATCCTTACCCCCGCGGATCACCTCGCCGCGCGAATCCCGCCCCGCAATGTAATCCTCGTTGTGCAGCGTCGCGTTCGACACGACCACGCCCCCCACCGTCACCGGCGCCAAACGCGCAACCGGCGAAAGCGCCCCGGTCCGCCCCACCTGTATGTCGATGGCCTCCAACCGCGTCCAGGCCAGTTCCGCCGGAAACTTGTGCGCTATCGCCCAACGCGGCGTCGTCGCCCGGAACCCAAGCCGCGCCTGCAGGGACAGGTCATCCACCTTGTATACCACCCCGTCGATGTCATAGCCAAGGCTCGCCCGCATCGCCTCGATCCGCCGATACTGCGCCAGCATCTCCTCCGGCCCCGCGCAAAGCACGGTCAGCGGATTGGTCTGGAAACCCAGCGCCTTCAATCGCTCAATCGCCCCGAACTGCGTCGCGGCCAGCGGCTCTGACAGTGCGCCCCAGGCATAGGCAAAGAACCGCAAGGGACGCGACGCCGTGATGGTGGCATCCAGTTGCCGCAGCGACCCCGCCGCCGCATTGCGCGGATTGGCAAAGACCTTGCCCCCGCCCGCCGCCTGCCGCGCGTTCAGCGCGGCAAAGTCGGCGTGCGACATATAGACCTCGCCCCGCACCTCCATCACCGCGGGCGCGCCCGTCACCCGGCGCGGGATATCGGCGATGGTCAGCGCGTTCTCGGTGACATTCTCCCCCATCTCGCCATCGCCCCGCGTCGCCGCTTGCACCAGCACGCCCCCCTCATAGCGCAGCGAAAGCGACAACCCGTCGATCTTCGGCTCGGCCACATAGGCGATGCGCGCCTCTGTCCCGAGGAAACTTCGCACCCGCCCGTCGAACTCCGCCACCTCCTCATCGGCAAAGGCGTTGGAAAGCGACAGCATCCGCACCTCGTGCCGGATCTGGCCGAATCCCTCCGCCACCGGCGCACCGACCTGATCGCTGGGGCTGTCCGGGCGTTTCAGGTGGGGGAACCGCGCTTCGATAGCCGCATTGCGCCGTTTCAGCGCGTCATATTCCGCATCCGAAATCTCGGGTGCATCCTCTACGTGATAGGCTTGGTTCGCGGCCGCGATCTCGGCCGCAAGACGGGCTAGTTCAAGGCGCGCCTCCGCCTCTGTCAGCGCTGCAGGATCTGTGTCGCCCGTCATCTTCGCCCCCGTGGATCGCCCCCAAGGTTTAGGGGGCGACCGGGGTCACGTCCAGAAGGCTCGATCGTTGATCAGCTTGCCGCGGCGATCGAAACCCGGCGATGGGCGATCTCCGGCACCGGATCACGCATCACATAGCCGCGCCCCCAGACCGTCTCGATATAGTTCTCGCCCCCCGTCGCCTCGGCGAGTTTCTTGCGCAGCTTGCAGATGAAGACGTCGATGATCTTCAACTCCGGCTCGTCCATCCCGCCATAGAGGTGGTTCAGGAACATCTCCTTCGTCAGCGTCGTGCCCTTGCGCAGGCTCAGCAGTTCAAGGATCTGATATTCCTTCCCGGTCAGATGCACCGACTTGCCATCCACATCAACCGACTTCGCATCGAGGTTCACATTCACCCGGCCCGTGCGGATCACCGATTGCGAATGTCCCTTCGACCGCCTGATGATTGCATGGATGCGCGCGATCAACTCCTCGCGGTGGAAAGGTTTGGTCATATAGTCGTCCGCGCCGAAACCGAACCCGCGGATCTTGCTGTCCGTATCGTCGGACCCCGACAGGATCAGGATCGGCGTCTCGATCCGGGCCAGCCGCAACTGGCGCAACACCTCATGCCCGCTCATATCGGGAAGGTTCAGGTCCAGCAGGATCAGGTCGTAATCGTAGAGTTTCGCCAGATCGATCCCATCCTCGCCCAAATCGGTGCAATAGATGTTCAGATTGGCATGTGTCAGCATCAACTCGATGCTCCGCGACGTCGCGGGATCGTCTTCAACCAGAAGTACTCGCATATTCTACACTCCGTAAGGTCGCCAGGGACGACTTTGCAGACCACTCGTTAAACAAGTCTTACATTGCCACGATTTGCATGAAACACAACTTAAAACTGTCGATATTGCTGCAGCTTCGTCACCCGCAGCGCGGCGACGCCATGGCTGCGCACCGCCGTCTCCCACAGGAGGAACTCCTCCTCCGTCAGCCCATATCGCTCAAGCGCCTCCTCACGCCCGATCAGGCCATGTTCCACCGCCTGAACCACCACCGCCTTGCGCCGCGCGACCCAGCGCCGCGTATCCGCCGGGGGCAGATCACCACGCGAAAGGATCGTACCGTCGGGCAGGGTCACGTTGCGGGGACCGGATACACGCTTGATATACATGGGCAGCCTCCTTGATGCGGCCCCACTATCGCGCCGGTTCCTTAAGCCTTGCTGAACATGCACCCCATCGTACCCTTGTTCCCCACCCCGCTTTTCCTATATGCCCTCCTCCTGCACCTGCCCTCAAAAGGCCTGCCATGCCGCTCGACCATCCACTCAATTCGCTTGGCCTTCCCAAGCCCCCGTCGCAAACTCGCGTGGTCGTGGCCATGTCGGGCGGGGTGGACAGCTCCGTCGTGGCGGCCATGCTGGCCGAGGAGGGCTATGACGTCGTAGGCGTCACCCTGCAACTCTATGACCACGGCGCAGCACTTGCGAAAAAGGGGGCCTGCTGCGCCGGGCGCGACATCCACGATGCGCGCCGCGTGGCCGAAACCATGGGCTTTCCCCATTACGTTCTCGACTACGAAAACACCTTCCGCGAGGCGGTGATCGAGGAATTCGCCGATGCCTACCTAGCCGGGGCAACCCCCGTCCCCTGCATCCGCTGCAACGAAAGGGTGAAGTTCAAGGACCTTCTCGCCACCGCCAAGGACCTCGATGCCGATTGCATGGCCACCGGTCATTACATCCAGCGCAAGATGGGTGCGATGGGGCCGGAACTGCACATGGCCACCGACCCGAACCGCGACCAGTCCTATTTCCTCTTCTCCACGACCGCGGAACAGCTTTCCTACCTACGTTTCCCCTTGGGCCACATCGCCTCCAAGGCTGAGACCCGCGCGCTCGCCGCGCGCTATGGCCTGCCCGTGGCCGACAAGCCCGACAGTCAGGACATCTGTTTTGTACCCAACGGCAACTATGCCGCCGTGATCGAGAAACTCCGCCCCGGCGCCGCCGACCCGGGCGAGATCGTTGACCTGTCCGGAACTGTCTTGGGCAACCACCGGGGCGTGATCCATTACACAATCGGCCAGCGCAAGGGACTCGGCATCGGTGGCCTCGGCGATCCGCTTTACGTCGTGAAGCTCGACCCTGACACCCGCCGCGTGATCGTGGGGCCGAAAGAGGCGCTCTCCACCCGCACAGTCCCGCTGCGCGAGATCAACTGGCTGGGCGACGCCCCCCTGACCAGCCGCCCGGAATGGCACCTGAACGTGAAGGTCCGCTCCACGAGACCCCCGCGCCCTGCCGTGATCCGGCCCCTGTCGGAAACCGAGGCAGAGGTGGAACTCCTCTCGCCCGAAGACGGCATCAGCCCCGGCCAGGCCTGCGTCTTCTATGCCCCCGAAGGCAGCCGCGTCCTGGGCGGCGGCTGGATATGGAAGGGCCGCAACGCCTGAAGGGCCCCCATCCGGGGGCTTGTACGCCGGTGGAAATTCCGGGCCCGACGAAGATTTTTCGTACGAAAAATCTTCATCCCCCGCCGCACCTCGAAGAATTTTCGTACGAAAATTCTTCTCCCGCCTCACAGAACTGACAGCACCGATCGCGCCGCCCGCAGTCCGGGCGGCTCGCCGCCGCGTCCCAGCCGCTCCATCGTCACCCGCATCGCCTCGCGTTGCCCATCGGGCTCTGCCAACACCGCCTCCACGGCTGGCGCAATCAGATCCGCCCGGCATCTCTCGCCGATGAACTCGGGCACCACCCGCGTCTCGCTCACGAGATTGACCAGCGTCACCGTGTCGATCAACGCCGCCCGCCGCATGAGCCACAGCGTCACCGGATGCATGTCATAGGCGATCACCATCGGGCACCCCACAGCCGCCAGTTCCAGCGAAACCGTCCCCGAGGCCGCGATGGCCACATCCGCCGCGGCGAAGGCCCCGCGCTTCAGCCCCGCCTCTTCCACGATTCGCGGCGTCACCGACCAGCCCGCCACCGCGTCCCGCACCAGCCCCGCCACGCCCGGCACCGTGGGCAGGACCACGCGCAGTCCCGGATGCCGCGCGGCCAGACGGCCCATGACCTCGCCCAGAACCGGGGCCAGCCGCGCCACCTCGCCACGGCGCGACCCGGGCAGTGCAAGGATCAGCGGGCCATCGCCTTCAAAGACCGCCCGTTCCGCCGCATTGGCCAGAGGTTCCGCCACCACCGGATGCCCGACGAAATCGCAACTCATCCCCGCCGCCGTCATGTAGGGCGGTTCGAATGGCAAGAGCGCAAGCACATGGTCCACATGGCGTGCCATCTTCGCTGCCCGGCCCGGTCGCCACGCCCAGACCGAAGGCGCCACATAATGGATCGTCCTGATCGCTGGCTTCGCCGCCTTGACCAGTGCCGCCACCCGAAGCCCGAAATCGGGGGAGTCGATGGTCACCAACGCCTTGGCATCACTTTCGATCACCGCCTCGGCGACCTCGCGGATGCGCCGCTTCAGGTGGAAATACCTGGGCAGAACCTCGGCAATCCCCATCACCGTAAGCTCATCCATCGCGAACAGTGAACCCATTCCCTGCGCCTTCATCAAAGGCCCAGCCACGCCTGAGAAACGGATATCGGGGACCAAGGTCCGCAGCCCCTCCATCAGCGCCGCTCCCAGACGGTCCCCCGAAGGCTCGCCCGCGACGAGGAAGATCCTCATGCCGCGCGCGCCCACAGGAACACCCCACGCGCCCGCGCCTCCGAGATCATCCCTTCCAGATCCAGACAGATCACCCCGCCCGCCTGAAAGGCGATGCCGCCAAGGCCCGCCCCGGCCACGCGCCGCACCGTCTCCACACCCAGCGCGGGCAGGTCGATCCGCCGGTCCTGCGCGGGCTTCGGCGCCTTGTAGAACAGCCCCCTCGTCCCAGCGGGCCGCAGCTCCACGGGAATCGCCGCCACCCCCGCCAACATCGCATCCGTCCCCGGCAGCGCCTCCACCGCAAGGCAAAGCCCCTGCTGCACCACCGCACCCTGCCCCACATCCACCCGGCCAAGCGCCGCGACGATCTCCGCCGCCCGCGCCGCATCGGCGCGGTCACGCTCGGTCACCTCACCGCACAGGACCGCCGCGTCCGGAACCATCGCAGGGGCAATCTCCTCCACCCCGGCAAGGGCAAAACCGGCCTCTTCGAAGATCGCAAGCACCTCGCGCAGGGTCGCGTCATCGCCCTGCCCCATCGCTGCCAACAGGCGCGGCACCATCGTCGCCGTGTCGGGGTCGAACAGCGCCGGGTCCAGCCGGGGTCGCTGCACCGCCCCCGCGAAACAGACCCGCGTCACCCCTTCCTCTTCCAACCGCCGCAGAAAAGGCACCAGCCGCTCCACCCGGAACCGCAGATCGGGCTCGACACCGCTTGGGTCGAACCCTTCCAGCGCGGCCACGAAGGGACGGTCCACCGCTGCCGCCAGTGCGGCAGGCAGCGCGCCCCGTCCCGCGATGATCGCCGTCCGCGTCATTTCGGCGTCAGGAAGGACCGGTCAGAGGCAGACAGGATGAAATCCGTCACCTCCTTCACATGCAGGCTGTCCGTCTCATC
>Ga0075157_10002574_pt1 | contig 10528 bp, 8 predicted proteins | sample JI81BgreenDNA_FD_70967 | JGI IMG/M metagenome (GOLD analysis project Ga0075157, IMG submission 70967) | Wastewater effluent complex algal communities from Wisconsin, to seasonally profile nutrient transformation and Carbon sequestration -... | ecosystem: Engineered > WWTP > Effluent > Algae...
TAATAGAAATATTATATACAAAAAAAGCTACATACAGAGTATGTAGCTTTTTTAAATCTAAAACGGTTAAATCACAAAGCTTATTAACTTACAGAATATTCTAAAGCTAAAACAGTAAGTGTTATTCAAATGAATATTAAAACTTTTGTTGATAGTAGCTATTAGTTTGGTTTGGTGAAATCAAAATTTAATATTGCATTTAAAATAATACCACTATTATACTGTACTACATTGTTGGTATTATTGTTAATTTTTCGACCTAACATTACAATTTGATTAAAATAACCTCCTTCCAACTTAAAATTTTTATTGAACTGATAACCTAGTAAAATTCCCAAACGATTCTGGTCAAAAATGTTTGCATTTACATTTTTACCAAAACCTATAAAAATCTCGTCATAAATAGCTGCGTAAGGAGTTTTATCTCCAATTGTTTGTCCTTTTAAAGGGACTTGTGTACGAAACATATATCGCATTCTATTGGAATATACAAAGCTATCTTCCTTCTCTAAAGAAGCATCAGAATATTTACCTGTCCATCGTTGTTCCAACATAAATCTATGAGAAAAACCTACTATACCTGCTTTATCAGTGATGGTTATCATCTGATAAGTTCTGTGTTCTGTGAAGTCCTTTCCAAAAACATTAATGGGAGTGGTACTATAAGGAAAAGTTTCTATCCAAGCATATCCCAAACGTACTTGTACTTTGGGATCTAACTGATAATTAACTCCTATACGCAAAAGACTTTGTTGCCATGCAGTAATGAGTTCTGTTCTTCTCCACTGGTATTCTGTGTGTATTCCCCAATGTTTGCTAAGCTTAAATGTTCCAAAGTAATTATACCAACCAATTGTATTGTTTTCATTGATACGTGTATTTTGAGAAAAAACAATTTTAGAAGAGAATACAAATATCAGAATGAGTATTTTAAATAAATTGCTATTCATATTTTTAGATTAAAACGTGATGAAATGAATGAAAACTTAAGATGCTTCATTTTATGCTGTTATCAAATGTTCTTTTTTGATAATTTCAACTAAACCAATACTCATATCTAACATTTCTTTAATGTCATTTTTATTCAGAAGCTGTTCATTTTTGAATATCAATAAACGACTATCACGAGAACGGATTTTAAAATCCTTACCAATATATAATTCTAAATAACGAATAATATTTGGAGTAAAGAATTTACGTGTTTCTTCGGGCTCTGTACTAGTAAGCATATAATGATTGGAAAATGTTGAATATTCATCAAAATCTATATCCTGTGAGCCTTGTGTTACTTTATTTAAAGCATTTTCTTTTTCTAAAACAAAAAATGGAATGTGTCCAATTACATCGGTAATAGTAAGAACAGTCATTTTATAGGTACGTCCACCAAGATTACCCATCTCCGAAATATCCATATCCGAAAATTCAAATCGAGTATGATCTATTGTTTTAATGAGACGATTGGTTCTATAGTTGATTTTTTTACCTTGAAAATATTTGAAATTCAAATACTTAAAATTATCAGAAATAGGTAAAGGTCTAAAACCCATATCATTTTCAACAGTCAAAGCTTCCAGTTCTCTTTGACGATTATCTAAAACCAGATTTTTTGCTTTATCTTTATACTCTGCATCAAAAACTCTCATGGCTAAAGGATGATCAGAGATAGGATTTTGGTGTTCCATTCCTTGTATTTCTACAGAGCCTCCTTGATGGTGATAATCCAATTCAAACTGATGAAGATTTTCCATAAAAGTATGGTCAATCAGTTTGGCTTCATTTACATCAATAATTACATGTTTGCCTTTAGGTAGCTTATCTAAATATTTTTTGAAACCAAGATAGTTGCTAAATATAGCTGAATTAGCTATTCTAAAATATATAGTATTGTGTTGAGTATCTTCTTCTACCTTTACATGTGCTTTAAATAAACCTTTAACGGGCGTACCATAATAAATCTCAACAATCAGTTTCATGAGAATACCAGCACCAACCCCAATAAGCAAATCAGTAGCAAGTGTTACAATAAGTGTAGTTAAGAAAATGAGTAACTGCTCTTTTCCAACATGATAAGTATGTTTAAATTCTTTTGGAGAAGCCAAACGATAAGCGACAGCAATCAACATGGCAGCCAAGGCAGACATCGGAATAAGCACTATGATTTTAGCCAAAACCAAAATAAATATCAATAAAGAAGCTCCATGAAAGAAATTTGCCCAACGAGTTTTTGCACCATTGGCTACATTGGCAGAACTACGAGCCACTTCAGAAATCATCGGTAAACCACCTATCAAACCTACAAGAGTATTGCCAATACCTACAGCCACCAAGTCTTTATTCATATCTGATTTTCTTTGATAAGGATCTAAACCATCAATGGCTTTAACAGTAAGTAGAGACTCAATGCTTCCAATTAAAGAAAACATCAAGATATATTGTAAACTGGCTGGGCTAAAAATATCTGAAAAATTAGGGAAGGTAATACCTATTTTTTGAGTATCAAGAGTGAAAATACCTTCTAAAATAGAGGTAGGAATATTGACTAAATAAACAGATTTTCCATTTGTCACAAAGTCACCTAGCCCAAAAATCATACTAAGAGGAACAGCTATCAAAAGTACAATCATGGGTGCAGGTATCTTCTTGATGAACTGATTTTTAATGAAGGGTAAAGTAAAAATAATCACTAATCCTAAAATGCCTATCAAAGCTACTTCCCATTTTGCATGCATGATACTATGTGGAATTTCTGCAAGTAATTCAAAAGGTTCTGTAGCTATTGGCTTTACTCCTAAAAGGGGATGAATTTGCTTAGAAAAAATAATGATACCAATCGCAGCAAGCATTCCATGAATGACAGAAACAGGAAAAAAATTGCCTAGTTTACCTGCTTTTAGTAAACCAAATATTACTTGAATAATACTTGCAATGACAATAGTGGCTAAAGCTTTTGCATAGCCTAAAGTTTCTACTGCACCTAATGCAATGGCAATGAGTCCTGCAGCGGGACCTTTGATAGTCAGACGACTGCCTGAAAAGAAAGCCACCACCATACCTCCAACAATAGCTGTAAAAACACCTGTAATAGGAGGAAATTTGCTGGCTGATGCAATACCTAAACATAAAGGTAGTGCTAAAAAGGAAACTAAAACACCAGCATTGAGGTCTTTTTGCCAGTTTTCTTTTAAACCAGCTAGACCATCTTTAGGAATATATTTAAGTGCCATGATAACAAATGAATAAAATGTTAATAAAAAAATGTAAGCTTTGGGTTGTTCTAAGAAGACTGCAAAGGTGTTTCGTGATAAACTTTTGCATGGTTACCCAAGAAAAGTCTTGCATAAACCCGAATAACAGCGATTCCTTCAATCACAAAGCAAGAAGAAAGTAGAAAAGCCAATAGATACTGGTCTTTGTGGATATGACTAAAAATAAGGTCTTCTCCAATAAATGTAGTAGTGATAGGAAAGCCCATTAAGCCTAAAGAGCATAATAGAAATAAGCCTGCCAAGCGTGGATATTCATAACTATGACCATAGTATCTGAAAAGAGTAAAATAAGAAGGTTCTTTTTTTCGGAGTGCAGAAAGCACTAAATAACCACTTATTCCAGCAATCATAACACCACTCAAATACCAGATTGTTTCACTCATTTGGAAGTGCTCATTGTGTCCTACTGCTAAGGCTATCCAGAAATGTTGAAGTGTCAGAAGCATCCAAGCCAATTTTGGGTAACGTCTTTCAGAAAACCCTTTCATCACCATCATGAGTGCTACCGAAGCAAATATGATAGGCAAACTTTCATGTAACCATACAGGAATATGCTCTTCTAATAATAAGAGGGCAATACCAATACCATATAAAGGTAAAAAGATAATCAAGATGTTATTAGGTGTAAGAAAATTAAGCTTGCTACCTAACTTTTTAAAGGGATTGAATACATATCGTCCCATTAAAATATCCAAATTAAACTCCTTGAGAGAAAGTAAATACCAAGTGTAATAAAATTTTTTACCTAAAAAATAAGATTTCTTTTCTGTTTGAGGTTTAAAATAATAAAACTGCTCTCTAATTAAATAAGCTACTACCGAAGGAGAAACTAACAACTGATAAGTTCTTAAAAATGCATTTCCTACAAAATGAAAAAGAGCTAACAATTCAAACCCTAAAGCGATTTCTACAAACATCAACCCAATTTGAGAAATGGAGGCATAAGCAATTTGAGTTTTGATAGTGGGTTGAACCCTTGCCGTAAAATAGCCTGTAATAGCTGTAAGTAACCCAATCATCCCAATCAGAACTCTAGCAACGATTTGTTGTTCCCAAAAGGGCATCGTTCTAATCAATAAAAAAACGCCAAAATGGATAGATAAAGATCCATAAAAAATAGCACTTGAGGGCGTAGGACCTTCCATAGCTCTGGGCATCCAAGATGAAAAAGGGAACTGAGCAGATTTGGCAGCAGCAGCTACAAGCAAGCAAACGGCAATAAATAAACCTTCAAAACTGTGTTCTACTAAATGTTCATGAACTAAGTCATAATTGAGTAGCTTTTGAAAAGTAATATTCTCATGCCATAAATGATGGCTTGCCCACATCGCAAGCAAAATACCAATATCACCAATTCTATAAACCGAAAAAACTTTTACAGCATTGCGTACTGGCAGATAACGTTCACGATAAAAAGCTATTAGTAAAAATGAAGAAATACCAATCATCTCCCAACCAATAAAAAGTGTTTCGAAATTACCTGCCAACACTGTAAAATTGTAAGAGAAGAAAAAAAATAAAATAGTAGCAAAAAAACGTTTGTATCCTTTTTCGAGATGCATATAATAGCTACTATAACGTACAATCAGGAAACTAATGAAAGAGCCTACAAACAAATAAACGGCTGTTACTCTATCAAAGTAAAAATCTATTAAGAATGTATATTCTTTACTCTGATATAGTAATATTTCTTTGATATTCAAATTATTAGCTCCCAAAAAAGCCCAATATCCAATAAAACCTGTAAGTGTAAAAAATACAGTTCCGATGGTATAAGTAGTGATACTAGAAATTAACCTCTCCTGAGGCTCTTTGACAAACATAGTGATAACGAATGCAAACAGGGGTATCAGTACAAAACTGAGAATGAAATAATTAATGTTCATAAATGTCTAAGAAATTAAAAAGATGGGTAGGTTTTCGTGAGAGTTTTCTAGCTCTTTTTCTAAATTAGAGGTAGTTGGAATACTTTCATGAATGGGGTTGTATAAATGCCAATTTCCCTTATCAAATCTGTATAATTCTTTGGTTTCGGGATGAATAGCTACCAAATGCACCCAATTATTATAAAACCACTGATAAGTAGCCTCATCTTTTTGGATAGTTGATAATATGACTTCAGGATAATGCTCAACTATTGCCATCAAACGAATAGGATCATGTATATTGACAGCTTGTTGGGGCAGCCCTGTTCTCAAATCGCCATCAATGCCATTGGCAACTCCTACTAAACCAATTACATTATGGGGCAGTTTTGAACCAGCACCTAATCTGTGCTGATCTGTGCATGTAAAATAATATTGTAGATTTATCCCCCCACACACAGGAGCAACAGCTTTCATAATCCCTAATAAGTATTTGCCTTCTGGGTCTTGGGAGTAATCATAAGAGTTTAGAAATGAACGTCTATCCAAAAACAAATGTTTATTAGTCTCTCTTCTACCCACAATACATAAAGCATTAGTGGCATGATCCCATTCTGGGCGAGGTTCGAACAGAGATAAAGCTCTTAATTTTACAATCTCATGTACTTTTTCAGCAGGTTGTTTATTATCCACTAGTAAAAACCTACGGGCTCTTTCTTTCGCATTATTAGCCAAAGCTTTTTGATATGATTTTTTATTTTCTGCATGAGCTATTTTATTAGAGTCAGATAAAAGGTTTTCATCATAAAAATCCATTTCATCTCTTGTTGTATCATGTAATCCTCCTAAAAATTGTGTAGTATCAGGAATATGAATACCTTTTTCTTTTAAAATAGCTCTTACTTCAGGCTTGTTAGCCATCATGGCTGCCAATCGAGCATTCACAGAGCCTGTTTGCCCACTACATGCACCACATCCATAAGCAGCATAATGCGTATTATTGACTGTACTTGCTCCATGTCCAACGAAATAAATTAAATCACAGAAATTTTCGGTTAAACCAATACTTCTGAGAAGTCCCTCCATACGAGTAGCCATTTCTTGAATGGTAAAACCTACTTGTAAATGATGAACTTCTTTGGGATGCTCTGCATTACACTCATAATGAAGTTTACTGTCTTTATCCATGTGTCTGAATGCAGAAACCAAAGCAGGTGTTTCAGAAGGCTTAAAAATATTCCAAACAAGCTGAATAGCAGACCAAAAACCCATTGTTTGTGAAATCAGCCAACCTCCAAATAGATTTTTACTATGTCTGCTAAAATGAGCATCTGCTTGGTGATGATGTTTTTTTATTTCACTTTCTTTGATAATATATTTAGGCTCTACAGGAGCAGGGCAAGATTTTGCGTGAAATTTTCCATGTTCTGGCTGAAAGTAAAACTCAATATTAAAAAAACCAGCAGTTCCGAATGTTTGGGCTTGTGCATATTTTTCTACATATCGTCTAAAAGAGCATTCTCTTTCATCAATACAGAAAACAGCCTGAAAATTATAATTTTTGTTGGTTAAGGTAGATGGAGCTAGTTGTAAACCTTTTAAAACTTGATCATAAAATGTCCATTCATAAGCTTCTTGCCAAATCTGATAAATATCAAAAACTTCTCTTCTTTCAACAGGAGCAAATAATGGTGTGATGTGTTCTTTTAAAACCTGAGAATTGTTTACATAATCTTTTTCATTTGATTGAATATGATGACTAATAGGAAGCCATTTTTCTTCACCAAACTTTCTATCTAAGGCATCAATTTCTAATAAAAGTTCAAAAATAATAAAATCGTGCAAACTAATTTTTCTCTTATCAAGTAGAAAATCAGGGTGATTCTCTAAAACAGCCACCATACCTGACCAACCTGCATGGGCAAATTGCTGATCAAAAAGATACTGTTCATACCACTGCTCATCTCCCACTAAAATATCAAGTAGATTTTTTATTTTACAATGAGTATGAAGCAATAAGTGTTGGACTCTTTTACTCTTAAATAATTTACTAAAGCTATTAGATTCAAGTTCTCTGATAGAAGCTAACAAACCTTTATGAAGGATAGGAAAATGCTTAATGGCAATACCTTGATCGACATAGGTGCCTATAAATCTGAATAAAAAACTATGAATTTCTTTTTCGATATTAAGGTGGTACACATGTGTCCAAATCTGATGTAATTGCCCTAAACGATTGTACCAAGCAACATCATAGTTTTCTTCAAGCATTTTTGATTGCCACTCTTCCCAAAAATCAAAACCCTTATGTTCAATAATAGCTTTTTGTAAAATTTGGGGATTAATTTTACCTGTTTTGTATAAATTTCTGTAATAATCTAGGCTAGAATAAGTTTTATAGCCAAAAAATACAGAAGCTTTTTCCATCGCTTCATGAAAATGATAATGTTGAAAAGATTTGAGAACATTGTCATTGATGAAGTCTTTCAATGGGTTTTGATGAGGTAAATAATGTTTTAAATGCGTTAAAATAGCATCCTCATCAAATTTATATAAAATAACATCTGAAATCATAAGATAAAATAAAATAATAGGTGTACACATAACAGTTACAAACAATTATATGAGTAATTGTGTATCAGTTGATTGTGTTTTTTGAATAAGATAATTTATTTACAGAGTATTATCTGTAGATAGTGAATTCAACAAACTATTATTAAATTTTAACTTTCGTAGAAAATCAGGGTATGAAAAGCTACATAGCGAGGTGTAGCAAAGATAAGAGGGGTATAAGGACTTAAACAAAGACTTTTGTGTATTGTCCATTCGTTTGCTAGAAAGCTTTGAGGAAATTGTAAATAAGGAGTATTTCTATATTGGAAAATTAAAAAACTAAAGTGAGGGAGAGTTATTTTTTTTGCTTTTTTCGACTTTCCGACAGAGGCATGTTCTCCTTCCGAATCATCTTCACTGTCTTTTTCTGTTCTGGTTTCTTCTTTTTCTGTTTCAGCAGTTTTTTCTGAAAGAAAGCTAAGAGTTTGGATATTAGCACTACCTTGCAGAAAAAACATAAAGAAAGCCAAGAGAAGGCAAAATATTTGTCTTGACTTTTTCTTGGTAAGATGTAATTGCTCTACAAGCATAAATGCTTTATAAATGAGATAATAATTTTCACAAATGTAAAACAAATTTGATACCAACTAAGAAAAAGAATATATTTTTTGTAGTTTCCTGTGTTTTTTTTTGTGTTTTGCTTTGAGTAGGCTAATTTTACCACTAAAGTTTATATATTTTGATATTTGATGAAGATGTTAGAACGTTTGAGCGAATTATTTCGCAAATATTTGGAGTTACGTTTAGAAATATTTAAAGTAGATTTGCAAGAGCAGGCTCAAAAACTATTTGTGAAAGCATTAATGGGTTTTTTATGGTTGTTTTTTGGCTCTGCTGCTTTACTATTCTTTTGCTTTGCATTAGCTTTTTACCTGAACCACTTATTGGAAAGTAAGTACATAGGGTTTATTATTATAGGATTGTTGTTTTTTATATCTCTCATCATATCGTTGAGTCCTTTTGTAAGAAAAACACTTGCAAACAGAATCAATCAATATTTTTCACAAAACAAAGAATAAACAAAATTTATAGGTAGTTTAAGCGTTATGATATGTCTGAAATAAATAAAAAAAAGGAATTATTGGAAGAAGCAAAGGTGCTAGAAGCATCTATTGTAGAGGAAGTAGGCAATTTGCAAGAAGACATTTGGTTTAAAATAAAAACTGGGGCAACATTACTTGCTGTAAGTGTTGGAACTTACTTACTCGTAAAAAAACTATTTGATTATCCTGTAAAATTAGAACATCTTGTAGATACAAAAAATACCCAAGAACAAGATAATGATACCAAAGTAGCTTATAAAGAACCTAATTTGGATATTGTGGACATGATAAAAAAAGAAATGGCTGTATTTTTACTGGCTATTGCTAAACAAAAAATATACGAATTGCTACAAAAACTATATTTTACCCAAGAAGTTGAAAATCTGGAAGAAGATGACCAAGAAGATACTCAGTAAGTTAGAAGACTTAAAAAAACAAAAAAAGAAGTCTTTTGCTCTACTCATAGACCCTGATAATATAGATGAGATACAATGCTTGGAGCTTATAGACTTAGCCAAGCAAGCAGGCGTGGATTTTCTTTTTGTAGGAGGTAGTTTGATTACAGGTAACAATCTAGGCTTGGTTGTGGAAATAGCAAAAGCTCATTCAGAAATACCTGTTATTTTATTTCCTGGGAGTAGTTTACATATTGATTCTGAGGCTGATGCAATTCTTTTTCTTTCTCTTATTTCAGGGCGAAATCCTGATTTTTTGATAGGACAGCATATTTTGGCAGCTCCAATCCTCAAAAAAAGTAGTTTAGAGATATTACCCACTGGCTATATGCTTGTAGATACTGGAAAACAAACAACGGTTTCATTTATTAGTAATACAACACCTATCCCTTATGATAAGCCTACAGTTGCTGCTTGTATTGCTATGGCAGGAGAAATGCTGGGGCTTAAACTCATTTATATGGATGGTGGGAGTGGAGCAGAAAAACCAATTAGTCCACAAATGATACAAGCAGTCAGTAAATCTATTGAAGTGCCATTAATTGTTGGAGGGGGAATTAATAATCCTGAAAAAGCTCTCTCTGCACTAAGAGCTGGAGCAGATGTAATAGTGGTAGGAAATGCTATTGAAAAAGATTTTCTGTTGGTAGAAAAAATAGCTAAAACAGTTCGAGAATATATTTGACTTTAAATATTTATGATGATGAAGAGATGGTTTCTATTGATTCTGAGTTTTTGTTTGGTATATGTAGCCAATGCTCTCAATCATATTGGTGGGGGAGAACTATATATAACCCACATATCTGGTAATACATACAGAGTTCAGGTAATTTACTACTATGATGCCTTAAATTATCAGAACCCACCTAATACAGGCATACCTACAGATCCATCTCCACCCAATACTGCCAATGTAAGCATCTACAGAAAACTTAATAATGGAAGAGTTTTAAACGTGAGTTTACCTCGAATCAGCTCTAGTATCATTACATTACCCAATGATATTTGTATAGATCAATCTATTAAATATAGAGGTTTAGAAAGAATTGTTTATCAGGCAAATGTAACACTCAGCAACGCCAATTTTGCGGATGCACAAGGGTACTATGCCGTTTTTCAGGATTATACAAGAAACACTAGTACCTTGACCAATATATCAGGTCGATTGGGTATAAGCTTATATGCTGAGATACCAAGAGTTTTTACAGGCAGTGCATCCTTTATCAATTCTAATCCTGTTTTTACACCTATCACAAGTTTATATATTTGTAATGGACAAACTTCAA
>Ga0075157_10002575_pt1 | contig 10528 bp, 7 predicted proteins | sample JI81BgreenDNA_FD_70967 | JGI IMG/M metagenome (GOLD analysis project Ga0075157, IMG submission 70967) | Wastewater effluent complex algal communities from Wisconsin, to seasonally profile nutrient transformation and Carbon sequestration -... | ecosystem: Engineered > WWTP > Effluent > Algae...
TCGCCATCACCACCACGGCCACCCCCGAATATGTGTCCGGCGTGCTGTTCATCGCGCTCCTGGCCTCGTCCACCGTGGGCCTGTCGCCGCTTCTGGTGTCCTGGGGCTGGATCGAAGGCCCCGTGCTGTTCCAGGGCAACGCCCGCTCGGCGCTGGAAGGGCTGACCTTCTGGAACTTCACCCTGCCGGTGATGACCATCGCGCTCTATGGCATGGGCTATATCGCCCGCATCACCCGCGCCTCGATGACCGAGGTGATGACCCAGCAATACATCCGCACCGCCCGCCTCAAGGGTGTGAGCTTTGCCAACATCGTCCTGCGCCACGCCCTGCGCAACGCGCTGATCGCGCCCTTCACCGTGATCATGCTGCAAATCCCGTGGCTCCTGAACGGCGTGGTGATCACCGAGGTCCTGTTCTCCTATCCCGGTTTCGGCTGGGCCCTGGTCGAGGCCGCCTCGAACAACGACATCGAACTCCTGCTGGCCCTGTCGGTCGTGGCTGTCGTGGTCGTGCTGATCACGCAACTGATCTCGGACATCGGCTATGTCTGGCTGAACCCCCGCATCCGGCTGAGTTAAGGACCCTTGCCCATGGACCCGCTGAGCTGGCCCCAGATCCTGTTCCTCACCGCCCAGCAACTGCTGCCGGTCTGGATCGGCATCGTTCTCACCTTCGCCCTGTCGATCCGCTTCAAGCGCCGGCTGGGCCTTTACGGCAAGCTGTTCGATTCCGGCGTCGGCATGGCGGGCTTTGCCCTGGTGCTGTTCTGGCTGTTCACGGCACTGTTCGCCGACTGGATCATCACCCACGACCCGCTGGCCCAGGTCAGCCAGATGCGCAACGCCCTGCCGGGCACCCCCCTGCCCGAGGCCGAGGGGCGCTATCCCTATTACCTCTTCGGCGGTGACGGGCTTGCCCGCGACGTGTTCTCGCGCGCCGTGATGGGCGCGCGCGAGGTCCTCCGCATCGCCCCCGCGGCGGCGGCGATTTCCTTCATGATCGGCATCCTCCTGGGCCTGCCCGCCGGCTATGTCGGCGGCAAGCTCGACGTGGGGCTGACGTTCCTCGCCAACCTCGTGCTGGCCTTTCCGGTCATCCTGCTGTTCTTCCTCCTCGTCGCGCCTGAGATCCAGGACACCCCCATCCCCCGCGTCAGCGCCGGCATCCTGTTCCTGGCGCCGCTCGTGTTCCTGACCCTGCTCCTGAACGCGCGCTTCTTCACGCAACCGTCGCGGCGCAACCTCTATGTCGGGGGAGTGCTGGCGGTGGGGGCCTGGGCCTATGCGGGCCTCGTGTTCAACGCCGATCCCACCGGCTTCTGGAGCATGTCGCCCAACCTGCTCAACGTCTTCGTGGCGGTCGTCTTCATCAACGCGCCCACGGTGTTCCGCATCGTGCGCGGCATCACCATGGACATCAAGACCCGCGACTACGTCGCCGCCGCCCAGACCCGGGGCGAGGGGCGCTGGTATATCATGCTGTGGGAGATCCTCCCCAACGCCCGCGGGCCCCTGATCGTCGACTTCTGCCTGCGCATCGGCTATACCACCATCCTTCTGGGCACGCTCGGCTTCTTCGGCCTCGGCGTCTCGCCGGAATCGCCCGACTGGGGCTCGACCATCAACCAGGGCCGCCGCCTGCTGACCGTCTACCCCCACGCCGCCCTCGTCCCGGCGCTCTCACTGATGAGCCTCGTCCTCGGCCTCAACCTGCTCGCCGATGGCCTGCGCGAAGAAAGCCTCAAGGACTGATGCCAAACCGCGCCCCCTTCATCTGTCCTCAAATATCCCACGGGGGTCCGGGGGTGTGAAACCCCCGGTCCGCCGCCCCAGAACCGGGAGACCGCCATGACCACCTGGGACCCGTCGCAACCCATCCTGCAGATCGAGAACCTCTCGATCTCCTTCTTCACCCGCCTGCGCGAGATTCCGGCGGTGATGGATTTCTCCTGCACCGTCATGGCGGGCGAGGCAATGGGGCTGGTGGGCGAATCCGGCTGCGGCAAGTCCACGGTGGCGCTGGCCGTCATGCGCGATCTGGGGGTGAACGGGCGCATCGTCGGCGGCCGCATCCTGTTCAAGGGCCGCGACCTCACCCGCATGAGCCAGGACGAACTGCGCACCCTGCGCGGGTCCGAGATCGCGATGATCTATCAGGAGCCGATGGCCTCGCTGAACCCCGCCATGAAGATCGGCGCGCAGCTGGCCGAGGTGCCGATCATCCACCAGAACATGCCCAGGGATCAGGCCTGGGCGCTGGCGCGGCAGCTTGTGGCCGACGTGCGCCTGCCTGACCCCGACCGCATCCTGAACGCCTATCCCCACCAGCTTTCGGGGGGCCAGCAGCAGCGCATCGTCATCGCCATGGCGCTGATGTCGAAACCGGCGCTTCTGATCCTCGATGAACCCACCACCGCCCTCGATGTGACGGTCGAGGCCGGGATCGTCGATCTGGTCAACGATCTGGCCACGAAATACGGCACCTCGATGCTGTTCATCAGCCACAATCTGGGGCTGGTGATGGAGGTCTGCGACCGCATCACCGTCATGTATTCCGGCGAGGCCGTGGAAACCGGCGCCGTCACCGATGTCTTCGACAAGATGCGCCACCCCTACACGCAGGCGCTGTTCCGTTCGATCCCCTTGCCCGGCGCCGACAAGACGACACGCCCCCTGCGCGCCATTCCCGGCAATTTCCCCCTTCCCCATGAACGCCCGCGCGGCTGCAACTTCGGCCCGCGCTGTGATTACTTCGTTGCGGGGCGCTGCGACGCCGCCGACATCCCGATGGCCCCGGTCCCCGGCGACACCCGCCACGACAGCCGCTGCCTGCGCTTCGATGAGATCGACTGGGACGCGCTCCCCCCCGCCGAGGCGAGCCGCACCCGCGGCGAGATCGGCGAGGTCGTGCTGCGCATGGACGATGTGCGCAAGTATTACAAGGTCGCCGCCTCGAAGCTGTTCAAGGGCGGCGCGGCCAAGGTGGTCAAGGCCAACGAGACGCTCAGCTTCGATGCCCGCAAGGGCGAGACCCTGGCCATCGTCGGCGAATCCGGCTGCGGCAAATCCACCTTCGCCAAGGTGCTGATGGGGCTGGAAACCGCCACCGCCGGCAAGATCATGCTGTTCGATGAAAACGTTCAGTCAACGCCCATCCAGTCGCGCAACACCGATACGGTCTCGTCCCTGCAGATGGTGTTCCAGAACCCCTTCGACACGCTGAACCCGTCGATGACCGTGGGCCGCCAGATCGTCCGCGCCTTGGAGGTCTTCGGCGTGGGCGCCAATGATGCGGAGCGGCAGGCGCGGATGCTGGAACTGCTGGATCTGGTGAAGCTGCCGCGCGAATTCGCCGGGCGGATGCCGCGGCAATTGTCGGGCGGGCAGAAGCAGCGGGTGGGCATCGCACGGGCCTTTGCCGGCAATGCCAAGGTGGTGATCGCGGACGAGCCGGTTTCGGCGCTGGACGTGTCGGTGCAGGCGGCGGTGACGCAACTCCTGATGGACATCCAGCGGCAGAACGGCACGACGCTTCTGTTCATCAGCCACGACCTGTCCATCGTGCGCTATCTGTCCGACAGGGTGCTGGTGATGTATCTGGGGCATGTGGTCGAGATCGGGACGACGGACCAGGTCTTCTCGCCGCCCTATCACCCCTATACCGAGGCGCTTCTGTCCGCCGTTCCCATCGCCGACACGCGGATCGAAAAGAACCGGATCGTGCTGCAGGGCGATATCCCCTCGGCGGTGAATCCGCCGCCGGGCTGCCCGTTCCAGACCCGCTGCCGCTGGAAGGCGCAGGTGCCGGGCGGGCGCTGCGAGACCGAGATGCCGCCGATGGTTTCGCTCAAGGACGGACACCAGATCAAGTGCCACCTGTCGGCCGAAGTGCTGGCGACGATGGAGCCGGTGTTCCGCGTCGCGGCGGAGTAGGGGACGGGCCGTCCAAGGCCCGTCACACGCGCGGTGCACCGCGCGTCACGCGCCTTGCAAGGCGCGTTCACGCCACGCAAAAAGGGGGCCTCGCGGCCCCCTTTTTCCTGTGGCGCAAGGCCGCCTCTCAGCGCCCGCGGATCCTCGGGTCCAGCGCGTCGCGCAGCCCGTCGCCGATGTAGTTCACGCTCAGCACCACCAGCGAGATGAAGATGCCGGGCAGCATCGACCGCGACGGATAATCCTGCATGTAATCCACGCCATCCGCCACCAGCCGCCCCCAGGTGGGGAAGTCCGGCGGGAAACCCATGCCCAGGAAGCTGACGGCGCTTTCGGTGATGATGGCAGTCGCGATCATCAGCGTGGCCGACACCATCACGGGCGACAGCACGTTGGGAAGGATGTGCCGGATGATCAGCCGCCGGGGCGGCGTGCCGATCGAGCGGGCGGCCAGCACATACTCGCGCTCCTTCAGCGTCAGCACCTCGCCGCGCACGACGCGCGCCGTGCGCATCCAGGATGTGATGGCGATGGCGGTGACGATCAGCAGGAACATCCCCACCTCGACCCCCAGCAGCGACGACAGTTGCTGGCGGAACAGCATCGACATCACCAGCAGGATCGGCAGCAGCGGCAGCGCCAGGAACAGGTCGGTCAGGCGCATCAGGATGCCGTCGGCGCGGCGGAAATAGCCGGCCAGCACCCCGATCAGCGTGCCGAGGAAGATCGACAGGATCATCCCCACGATGCCCACCGCCAGGGACACCTGCCCGCCCTTCATCATCCGGGCCATCATGTCGCGGCCCAGTTGGTCGGTGCCCATCGGGTGGGTCCAGCTGAACCCCTGGTTGCGGGCGCGGATGTTGATGAAGGTCGCGTCATGGATCCACAGCCAGGGCCCCACAAAGCAGAACAGCACGATCGCCAGGAACACGAACATCCCGACCAGCGCGCCCTTGTGGGTCTTGAACTGGTCCCAGACGTCCCACCACTGGTTGCGGGGGGGCTTGAAGACGACGGAATCAGTCATAGCGGATCCTCGGATCGAGCACGGCATACAGGATGTCGGCGATCAGGTTGAAGAGCACGATCAGGATGGCGAAGACCACGCTCAGGGTCAGCACCATGGGAAAGTCCGAGGCATAGATCGCGGTGATCAGAAGCTGCCCCAGCCCGTTCACCCGGAACACCGATTCCGTGATGATCGCGCCGGTGAAGATCTGCGGGATGCCCAGCGCGATGACGGTGACGACCGGGATCAGCGAATTGCGCACCACATGCACCAGCACCACGACCTTTTCGGTCATGCCCTTGGCGCGGGCGGTGCGGACGTAGTCCTGGGTCATGTTGTCCAGCATCGAGGCGCGCATGAAGCGGGTGATCTGGGCGGCGTTGAACAGCGTCAGCACGAAGACCGGCATCGCCATCTGCTGAAGCTGCTTGAGGAAGTTCTCCCAGCTGTCCACCACCAGCGTGGTGTCGTAGATGATCGGGAACCAGCCCAGCCAGATCGAGAAGATCAGGATCAGGAGCGGCCCGGTGAAGAAGGTCGGCAGCGAGAAGCCGACCATCGACACGAAGGTGCCGGCCTGGTCGAACCAGGAATACTGGCGATAGGCCGAATAGATGCCGATCGGCACGGCCAGCAGGATGCCGAACAGATACGACAGCCCCACCACCCACAGCGTCTGCGGCAGGCGCTGCGCGACGATATCGGCCACGGGCGAGCGCGTCTGGAACGAGATGATCCGCTGCCCTTCGACGCGCAGCCAGTCGAGTCCGGTCATGTTGGCCAGCACATGGCTGGGTTCGATGACCCCGAACATGTAGAGCCATTTCGCGAAGCGGATATACCAGGCCTCGCCCAGACCCAGGGCGGCGCGCATGCTTTCGCGCACCTCGGGCGGGATGGTCAGCGGCATGTCGGCCATCGGATCGCCGGGCGACAGCTCCAGCAGCAGGAAGATGACCAGAGCGATGAACAAAAGCGTCGGGATTGCCATGAGCAATCGTCGCAGCGTGTAGGTGAACATGGGGGAAGGCGCCTTTGTTCAGCGTTCTCGTGCAGGCGGAAAGGCCCGCCCCCGGATCAGGGGGCGGGCCCGTGTCAGCTCAGGTCACTGGATGCGGTGCCATTCGGCGATGTTCCACAGCCCGGTGTCCCAGGTGTTCATCACCACGCCGCCCAGGGTGTTCGAATGGGCGTCGACGCGGCCACGGTGGACCAGCGGGATGATGACGAAGTTCTGCATCAGGATGTCGTTCAGCTCGCGGGCGATGCGGGCGCGCTCTTCCAGGTTCGAGGTCTGGGCAAGCTGCAGGTGCAGCGCGTCATAGGCCGGGTCGCAGAAGCGGTTGATGTTCTCGCCCTGCCACTGGGTTTCCGGCCGCGGTTCGAAGCCGCAGCGATAGGCGCCCAGATACTGCTCGGGGTCGGTGCCGGCGAAGTTGTTCGCATACATCGAGATGTCGGCATAGAACTTCTGGAAGGTGTCGGGCGAACCGGGGTCGCCGCCGAAGAAGACCGACGCGTTGATGTTGCGCAGGTTCGCTTCGACGCCGATCTCGCGCCACCACTGCTGGATCAGGGCCTGGAAGTCCTGACGGACGGCGTTGGTCGAGGTCATGTAGTCCAGAACCAGGCGCGTGCCTTCGGCGTTGACGCGGATGCCGTCGGCGCCGACGGTCCAGCCGGCCTCATCCAGCAGCGCGCGGGCGCGGTCCATGTCCTGCACGAGGCAGGCGTCGTTCGCGGTCGAGGCGAACATCGCCGGGGCCGGAACCAGGTTGCACGAGGGCTGGCCGGCGATGCCATAGCCGACTTCCACCAGCAGGGCGCGGTCGATGGCCAGGCTCAGCGCTTCGCGCACGCGGATGTCCGACAGGATCGGGTGCGGCTCGGCGCGGGTCGAACGGGTCTCCGGGGGCAGGTCCGGCGACGGGTTGGTCAGGTTGACTTCCAGGCGCTCGACCAGCGTGCCGAAGGCCGAGATCGGAACGCCGCGGCCGCCCTGGGCCATGGTGGCGATAACATCGGGGGCCAGCTGGAGGTTCCAGGCATAGTCCATCTCGCCGGTTTCCATGACCGCACGACCGGCCGAGGCCGCGTCGCCGCCGCCCTTGAAGGTGATGGTCTGGAAGTGCGGCAGGGCCGGGTCGCGATAGTTCGGGTTGGCCTCGAACTGGATCACGTCGTTCGGGCGGAATTCGACGACGCGGAAGGGCCCGGTGCCGATCGGGTTGAAGTTGGCATCGGTGCATTCCGGCGCGCGGGTGCCGGTGCAGTTCTCGAACTGGGCGCGCTGGATGATCGGCGCGGCCTGGGTCACGAAGGGACCATAGGGCACGGGCTTGGGCACCGAGAAGCGCACGGTCACGGTGCGGTCATCGACGATTTCGACCGCTTCCACGTCCTGGAACTGGCGCAGCTGGGCGCAGCCCCCTTCGGGATGCATGCAGTATTCGGCGGTGAAGGCCACATCCGCCGAGGTCACGGGGGTGCCGTCCGACCACAGCAGGCCCTCGCGCAGGGTCCAGGTGATCGACATCAGGTCGGCCGAGACGCCGCCGTTTTCCACGGTCGGGATCGATTCGGCCAGCCACGGAACGAGGATCCCCTCGTTGTTGTAGCGCGCCAGCGATTCCAGCACGATGCTGGACGCTTCGACGTCCTTGGTGCCGCCCGACAGATACGGGTTCAGGATCGACGGGGCCTGCCAGTAGATGATGTTCAGATGCCCGCTGGCGCCGCGCTCGGCCTGAGCCGCGAAGGGCATCAGGGCCAGCGTGGCCGCGGCCCCGAACAGGGCCATTTTGGTCTTCATGCAACCTCTCCTTGATGGTTGGGCGTGTGGAAGTGCTCGGCCTTCGAGCCGCCGGTGCGTCCGGCGGTCTGGTCTTGGTTGATCAGGTGGCAGGCGACGAAATGCGAGGGCGCGACCTCGACGGTTTCGGGCTTCACGGTCTTGCAGATGTCCATCACCTTCGGGCAACGGGTGCAGAAGTTGCAGCCCTGGGGCGGATTGGCGGGCGAGGGCACATCGCCCTGCAGCACGATCCGCTGCTTCTTGCCCTCCAGCGAGGGATCGGGTTCGGGCACGGCCGACAGCAGCGCCTCGGTATAGGGGTGGCGCGGGTTGTCATACAGCGCCTGCGCCGGGGCCAGTTCGACGATCTTGCCCAGATACATCACCGCGACACGGTCGGCGATGTGGCGCACCATGCTCAGGTCGTGGCTGATGAACAGATAGGTCAGCCCCAGCTTTTCCTGCAGTTCCTCCAGCAGGTTGACCACCTGCGCCTGGATCGACACGTCCAGCGCCGCGATGGGCTCGTCGCAGACGATGAACTTGGGGTTCAGCGCCAGGGCGCGGGCGATGCCGATGCGCTGGCGCTGCCCGCCCGAAAAGGCGTGGGGATAGCGGTTGGCGAAGTTGCGGTTCAGCCCCACCGCATCCATCAGTTCATAGATGCGGTCCAGCTTCTGCTTGGCCGACCAGTTGGTGTGTTCATCCAGCGGCTCGCCGATGATGCCGGCCACCGTCATCCGCGGGTTCAGGCTGGCCTGCGGGTCCTGGAACACCATCTGCATCGTCGGGCGCTTCCGGCGCAGCGCCTCGGCCGACATCTGGCCGATATCCTCGCCGTCGATGCGCACGCTGCCCGCGGTCGGATCATACAGCCGCAGCACGGCCCGCCCAGCGGTGGATTTGCCGCAGCCGGATTCGCCGACCATGCCCAGGGTTTCCCCTTCCATGATGTCGAACGAGATGCCGTCCACGGCCTTGATGCTGCCCACCCGGCGGCGCATCAGCCCGCCGTAGATGGGAAAGTGCATCTTCAGGTCGCGCACTTCGACCAGCGGTCGTTTCGCGGTCATGCTCCGGCCCCCCGATGATCCCAATGGCAGGCCACGTCATGCCCCGCCCCGATATCGCGCCGCTGCGGGTTTTCCTTGCGGCAGCGGTCGTGCGTATGGCCGCAGCGGTCGGCAAAGGGGCAGGACGTGGGATGCCGGCCCAGCATCGGCGGCTGGCCTTCGATCACGCGCAGCTTGGCCGCGCGCTCGCCGTGCAGCTTGGGCATCGTGCGCAGCAGGGCGCGGGTATAGGGATGCGCGGGATCGGCAAAGACGGCGCGCACCGGCCCCTGTTCCACCACCTGCCCGCCATACATGACCATCACCCGGTCGGCGATGCCCGCGATCACGCCCAGATCATGCGTGATCCAGATGATCGCCATGCCCAGCTTCTTGCGCAGCTCCTTCACCAGTTCCAGGATCTGCGCCTGGATCGTCACGTCCAGCGCGGTCGTGGGTTCGTCGGCGATCAGCACCTTGGGGTCGCAGGCCAGGGCGATCGCGATCATCACCCGCTGGCGCATCCCGCCGGAAAACTGGTGCGGGTAATCATCCAGCCGCCGCCCCGCATCGGGGATGCCCACCAGCTCCAGCAGTTCCTGGGCGCGGGCGCGGGCCTGGGCCTTGGACATGCCCATATGGGCGCGCAGGGGCTCCATGATCTGGAAGCCCACGGTGAACACCGGGTTCAGCGAGGTCATCGGGTCCTGAAAGACGAAACCCACCTCGCGGCCGCGGACATGGCGCAGGTCCTCGGCGTTCATCTTCAGGATGTCGCGCCCGCCCAGCATCACCGTGCCCTCGCGCACCTGCGCCGGGGGCGAGGGCAGCAGGCCCAGCAGCGACATCATCGTGACCGATTTGCCCGAACCGGATTCGCCCACGACCCCCAGCAATTCGCCGGGTTCCAGGTGAAAGCTGACCGAGTTGACCGCATGCACCTCGCCCGAGCGGGTGCCGAATACCGTTTTCAGGTTCTTGACATCAAGAACCGGCGTAGCCCCGTCGGGCATGCGCATCTCCCCGTCTTGTTATTATCCGTCCCGTTTTCGGAATCGGTCTGTTTGGGCGAGATTGGCAACATTCCGAAAGGCCCGCAAGGAAAAATCTTCACACTTGCAAGGATCGCCCCGGCGCGCCCCTGTGGCGGGGCTTGACGCTGCCCGTCGAGCGGCGGAACACTGGCGCAAAGACAGGAGTCCCACGCATGACCATCCGCCCGGCGCCCCTCGATGCCCGCGCCATCCTTGGCCATCTGATCGCCTTTCCCACCGTCAGCCGCGACACCAACCTGCCGCTGGTCGATTGGGTGCAAGGCTATATGGAGGGGCAGGGCATCGCCTGCACGCGCGTCATGGGCCCCTGCGGGACCAAGGCGCATCTGTTCGCCAGCGTCGGGCCCGATGCGCCCGGCGGCGTGGCGCTGTCGGGCCATACCGATGTGGTGCCCATCGACGGGCAGGACTGGACCTTCGATCCCTGGGCGGTGACGGAACAGGATGGCAAACTTTACGGGCGCGGCACCTGCGACATGAAGGGCTTCGACGCCCTGGCCATCGCCGCGATGGTCGCCGCGCGGGATGCGCCCCTGAAACGCCCGCTCCAGATCGCGCTGTCCTTTGACGAGGAAGTCGGCTGCATGGCCGTGGCCGACCTGGTCGAAGCGATGATCGCCGCCCCCATCCCGCGCGCCGAAACCGTGATCGTGGGGGAACCCTCGATGATGAAGGTGGTG
>Ga0075157_10002576_pt1 | contig 10523 bp, 10 predicted proteins | sample JI81BgreenDNA_FD_70967 | JGI IMG/M metagenome (GOLD analysis project Ga0075157, IMG submission 70967) | Wastewater effluent complex algal communities from Wisconsin, to seasonally profile nutrient transformation and Carbon sequestration -... | ecosystem: Engineered > WWTP > Effluent > Algae...
CTCGACATCCGCAGCGTATCGGTGGTGATGGACGAGCTCAAAATGCTCTCCCAAACCGGCAAATCGGTGGCGGTGGTCACCCACGATTTGCGCCTGAAGCCTTTTGCCGACCGCATTCTTTACGTAAACAATGGGCAGGTAGCCACCGAGCCCGGCGAAGACGAACTGTTTCACCATGCTTAAAACCTCCACCATGCATAAGTTACTCTACCTCTTTTTGTTCCTCCTCGCTGCCTGTGGTGGCAAAGAAGAAAAATCAAGTCAGGCCACAAGCGCCGACTCCACCGCCTTCGAAGCCAAAACCATCGTGGCCATCGGTCGCATCGAATCTGCCGGCCGCATTGTGAACCTGGCAGCCCCCGAAAGCGGGGTGGTGACTGAAGTATTTGTCCAAACAGGCGAAACCTTGGCCAAAAACGGACCTATCGCGCAATTGGATGCCGAACTCGAACAAGCACAACTGCAGCAAGCCCAGGCCGATGTGAAAGCCCAGGAGGCCCGCATGCAAAGCGCCGAACAGCAAATGCAGGAAGCCGCAGCGGCCTTGCAATTGGCCGAAAAACAAGCAACTGCCTCGCAGCGATTGGCCAAAGCCGGTGCCGAATCAACCCTGGAAGCCGAAAGTCAACAAACCAATTTGAAACAGGCACAAAACCGCCGCAAAGCTGCCGAAGCCGCACTGGCCGAAGCCAAAGCCGCCCTCGAACGCGCCCGTGCCGCCCGCAACCTGGCCGAAACCGCTCTTCAGCGTCGCCAACTCAGAGCCCCCAAAGCCGGCACCCTGCTCTACCTCGATGTAAGGGTGGGTGAAGCCGTGCAAAAACTGCAAACTTATGCCGAGTTCGCCCCCGAAGGCGCCCTGCAGGTCCGCGCCGAAGTCGACGAGCTGTTCAGCAACCAATTGCAATCAGGCCTCACGGTTCGGGTACAAGAAACAGGTACGGGCAAGCTGCTGTCGACCGGCAAAGTGCTCCGCATATCGCCTTATCTGCGTAAAAAATCGCTCTTTTCGGGACTCACCGGCGAGCAGGAAGACCGCCGGGTGAGGGAGGTGGAAATCAGCCTCGACAAACCAAGCAACCAACTGCTCAACAGCCGCGTGGAATGCATCATTGAACTGCCCTGAGCCATGTGGAAAGTCGCCATACAATTCATCCGCTACGATAAGGCCAAGAGCATTGGCATTGTCATCGGCATTGTGATCAGCATCTTCCTCATTGGCCAGCAGCTGGGCATTTTGGGTTTTCTTACCGGCTTGATGGGCGGATTGGTAGAAAATTCGCGGCAAGAGGTAGGACAAATCTGGGTGGTTGACAACATCACCAGCAATGCCAACGAGCTCAGTCCGCTCGACGAACGCCTGGTGCGCGAAATCCGCTCGGTACCCGGGGTGGAAGCCACTTACGGACTCGTGGCTGCCAACGCCTCGGTGAAATTCGCCAGTGGCAAAACCGCGCCCATCCTGCTCATTGGCAGTGAGGCGCCCACCTTTGTAGCGGGTCCGCACCCCGACCGAATCCGCAGCGGCCAGCTCAGCGATTTGGCCGCCGACGGAGCCGTTTCGGCGGAATATTTCGACGAATCTACCTTTGGCCAATCGCTGGCGGTAGGCACCCGGGTGGAGATTGGCGGCAAAGAAGCCACCATCCGCCTGCAAACGCAAAATGCCCGTGGTTTTGCCGGTTCGTTTTTCTACACCAGCCTGAGCAAGGCCAGGTGGTACGGTAATTTCCCCCAAAATAAAGTGAGTGCCGTGGCGGTAAAAGTGCTGCCGGGCCAATCGGTGGCCGAGGTATGTGCCCGCATCAACGGCCGTTTTCAGGGGGTGCGTGCCTGGGATGCACAGGAGTTGAAAAACACCACCATCGCCTTCATCACCATCTCGTCGAACATCGGCACCAGCGTGGGCAGTTTGGTGGTTTTTGCCATCATCAGCGGCTTTTTCATCATCGGCCTTACGCTTTATTCGGCGGCACTCGACCGCCTGCGCGACTACGGCACCCTCAAGGCCATTGGTGCCACCGATGCCTATGTGCGCAAACTCATCCTCACCCAATCGGTGCTTTTTGCAGGCATCGGCTTTTTGCTGGCCTGGGCACTGCTCGAAGGCTTCAGGAGCGGGGTGGCCAATGCCGGTTTGGTGTTCAGTTACAGTCCGGCCCAACTCCTCGGCCTGCTCGGCATCACCGTCTTCATCAGCGTGGGTGGCTCCTTGTTCGCCATCCGCAAAATCAACAGTGTAGAACCTGCCTCGGTGTTCCGGGGATAAAAATTGGTCATGAAAAACAGCATCCTCTTCCTCTTTTTACTCGGAATCAGCCTCGCCACCCAAGCGCAGCCTTTGAGTTGGGCGCAATTGTGGCAGGCCGCCCAGCAAAACCGGGCCTCGTTGCAAGCCGGTAAGGCCGACTTGCTCGCTGCCCAATGGGCCGAAAAAACCGCCCAATCGGCTTACCTGCCGCAAATCAGCCTGGCTTACGACTACCGTTACAATCCGCTTATTCCGGCCCAGGCTGTGCCCGTGGGACAGTTTGCGCCCATCCCCACCGACGAAACCCGCATCATCCGTTTTGGTACCAATTGGCAGCAGAGTGCGGGCTTGAGCCTCTACCAGCCGCTGATTGACCGTGATTTGCGCAGCCGTTTGGCCCAAAGTCGCCTTCAGCAGCAACAGGCCCAGCTCCGCTTTGAGGAGGCCGAAGCCCTATTGGCCGAGGAGTTGCTGCTCACGGCTTTGCGGGTGGGCAGTGCCAAACAAAGCCTGCAAGCCGCCCTCAGCGATACGCAGCAGAGCTTCAGCAGCTGGCAGTTGGCCGAAGAGCGGCTGAAGGCTGGTCGTTTGTCGGCCCAAGGCTACGAACAGCAGCAGATTGTGCACCTTCAAAGTCTGCGTAATTGGCGCAACAGCGCGGCTGCCTTGCTGCGCGAGCAGATTTACCTCTCGTTTTTATCGGGTTTGCCCCTCGACCGGGTGTTGGCCGACGACAGCTATTTGGCCGATTTGCCTGTCTTGTTGCAGGAAAAGCCCGCCACCATCCAGGCCGATTTCAGCCGTTTGCGCTTACAAAGTGAGGTCAAGGCCCGCGAATTGGAGTTGCAGCGATTGAAACAATCGCGTTTGCCCCGCTTGGGCATCGATGCCTTTTTGGGTGCCAACCAGTTCACCAACACCTTCCAGCCAGCGGCTTCGGGTACTTGGTTTGGGGCCAGTTATGTGGGTTTGAGCTTGCGCATGCCGCTTTTACAAGCCAGCAATGGCACGGCCGCACAGCGCAACTTGATCAGTCAAAACCAGGCGGCAGTGTACCGCGAAAAAGAAGACGAAGCCCGCCAACTGCGCGATGTGGCCCGTGCCGAAGTAGAACTGAACCAGCAAAAAGACCTGCTGGCCTACGAAAGGCAGTTGTTGCAGTTGCAGCAGCAAGCCTTTCAGCGGGCGCAAGAGCAGTTTGATGCCGGCCGCAGCAGTACCGAAAGCTTGCGCCAGGCCAAAGAAAGTTTGGTGCAGCAGGAGGCTGCCACCCGCCGGCAGGAGTTGTTGGTGTTTGAAGCCCAGGTGAAGTTGTTGCAAGCCCAAGGTTTGTTGTTGGCCCGGGTGAAAGGAGGGAAAGGATGACGCATGACGGACGACAGCTGACGGATGACGGGCGATGGGCAGCAGACCACGGGATGCAGTTGATGCAAGAGGTGAAAGAGGTGAGCGGGAGTTTACAATTGCTCCGCGTTGATGAAGGGTCGGTGCAGGCGCGTTTTGCGGTTGATGCGCAAACCCTTCATGAAAACGTGCTCACCGAAGCCTTTTTCAAACTCATGCAAGCCCAACTGGGCAGGTTACCCGGCAGCTCAGGCCGTTGGTGGCTGGTTCCTTTGGCAGTGGGCACTCCGGTAGAAGAACTGCAGCTCGAATGCGAGTGCTTCGATGTGAACGACAGTCCCGGTTATTTCGAAACCTGGATGTACAACGAAGCCGGCAAATTGGTTGGACGTGCGGGCTGGTTGGTGTGAGCAGCGGTTGGCATTCGGAATTCGGCGTTTGGCTGAACGGTAGCTGCGGGTGGGGCAACATGTGCGTAGATCATCATGTACCAACCAATTTCCTAACCCCGTCAGGGATGGCTTGTGCGTAGAAATATCAATGCATTCCAAATTCCCAACCACGTCAGGGGTGATATGTGCGACCATATGTGCACCTTCATTGGTTCTACCGCAAATTCATTTAAATCCAAAACATTAACGGCCATGTACGGGTCGCCTATAGGTAGCCCCGTCAGGGGCGGCATGTGGGTAGAAACGGCATTGCATTAATAATTCCTAGCCCCGTCAGGGGTGACATGTGCGACCAATCGAGCCGCCTCATTACAGCTACCACAAAAGGCCCTACATCCACCGCCCCCAAATGGCACCTCCCCAAGCACTTTGGATTTATTTGCTTTTCATTCAACTTTTTGTCCGAACTCATAAGCAAGGTTAAAGTCCAGGCTTTATTGAAACCATACCGGCATCCATTTGTACGCTTAATACAAACGTATTGATCATGAAGAAGTGGATGTTTTTATTGCTGGCCCTGTTCGTTGGGCAAATGGCGTATGCCCAAACCCAACAATTTCAACTTTCGAGTCACATTCTCGACATCAGCACAGGCAGTCCGGCAGCCGGTGTGAAAATTGCCTTGCTGCAACAAGAAGCGAACGGTAGTTGGAAGGCCATCGATGAAAAATTCACCGATGCCAACGGGCGCATCAAAGACTTTTTACCTCAAAAAGGCACACCACACCGGGGCATCTACAAATTGGTTTTCTTCACCAAGCCCTATTTCGAGAAACAAAATGTTCCTAGCTTCTTTCCTTTTGTGGAGGTAGTTTTTGAGCTCAAAGACGATGCCCACTACCACATTCCCATCACGCTCTCGCCTTACGGTTACAGCACCTACCGAGGCAGCTAGGACTTGATGCTAGGCCTGCTGCTGTATCCAACCAACCAACTGCCGCAATTGGGCTGCAAATTTGGAGGCTTCAGCGGTTTCAATCTCGGGGAGCGACAATTTTGCTGCGATGCTTCGCGGAATCTCCGCCGCCTGATTGCGCATTTGCCAGCCAGCTTCGGTGAGCCGCACAACTACTTGCCGCTCGTCGGTGCTCGACCGCTGCTTCTGCACCAAACCCTTCTGCTGCAACTTTTTCAAGAGGGGAGAAAGGGTATTGGTATCGAGCAAGAGGCGCTTGCCAATGTCGGTCACCGGCTGGGCATCCTGCTCCCACAGCACCAGCAACACCAGGTATTGCGGATAGGTGATGCCCAACGGACCCAAATGCTCGTGGTACAATTGGTTGGTGAGTCGGGCAGCCGCATAAAGCGGAAAGCAAAGCTGGTTGCCCAGCAACAGTTGTTCGTAGCCCGCAGCGCTGGTTGTAGACATGACCTAGGCTTTGAGGTTTTGCCACCAGCCTTTTACCACCGGCCATGCCCCCGTGCTCCACAAGGCCCAGGCCACCAAAACGGGTTGGAAAAACAGCCGTATGAACCGCTTTTCATCGGTATCGAGTCCGAATGCCGAGATGCCGTTGGTGTATTGCGAGATGTTGCCCGGAAAAATGAGGATGAAAAAAGCCGCCAGCGCCAATCCTACCTGTACTTTGTATTTGCGGGCGAAGAGCATGCCCAAACCAAAGGCAATTTCTACCAAACCCGACGATACCACCACAAAATCCATGAAGGCTTGGCTATCGGGCAGCCAACGGGGTACCTGGGCCTGGAATTCGGCCCGTTGAAATGTGAGGTGACCAATGCCTGCCAGCAGCATGAAGCTGCCCAGCAGCCAACGGAAGATGTTTTGTACCCAATTTGTTTTCATATCGTTTACAATTGTATCGTATACGATGTAAATGTACGGGTATTTTATGAAACGCAAGCATTGCACACAAAATGTGATTTAAAACCTGAAGCCCGCTTCCAAGCGCAGCCCTAATTTGTACGGACACGGTGCCCGGCTGGTCTAAAAAGACACAAATAGGTTGGAAGGTAAAGGCGCGTGGTGTAGGTGAATGGGCTGCGGCAATCACAGCCGTTAGGTGCATTGGAAGTTAAAAGTGCTTGCCGGTCGTGCAGACAAGTTAAGGTAAAACCTCAAAACTTCACGCCCAGCTCAAACCTTAAGCTCAAATCGTTGCGGTATGAAAGGGTATTGAGGTAAAGCCGGTTCAGGCGGAGACCAAACATCACACCCTTGTTTTCGGGGAAATGATAGAGCCCGATGCCCGGAATCACCCCCGCAAAGTCGCGATCAACCTGCTGACCGGTAATTACATTTACCGCCCGTTCGCTGCCCAGGGGAATGGTAAAGACCATACCTCCGAAAAATGGCCCTTCGATGCGCCTGAAAACCGCCAATCCAGGCAGTCGGTAGCGGATAGCCAGCGGCTGCCATTCGTTTTGCGCTATATAAGATGCTTTCAAAGTGAAGCGTTCTATGCCAAGCATGAAGGGCACTTTCCAGTCGCTACCCGCTTGGTTGAGAAACAAATAACCTGTGGCTCCCCAGCCAAAGCTGTTGGTGGCAGGTTGCAGGAAGCCACTTATCACCCATTCGAAGCCCGATCGCAGGTTGGTACTTCTTTGTTGGTTTGCTGGGGTTGCAGTCCCCACGCTGCTGGTTGGGATGGAGGCTTTGTTTGGCTGTGAGGCAAAGGCCGTGGTTTGTGGTTCGGGCAGTGCACTTAAGCTCGAATCGGACTGCCCTCGCACAAGCGTTTCGGCCACTGTTGCTGTGCCCTTGGCTGACCAGGCGCTCCATGGGGCCTGGCGGTCAACCTCTTTCATGGCCCGCAAAAGTGCCTTGCGGATGTTGCCTTCGTGCTTGCCGGTAAGGTCGGCATAACTGATTTGTTCAATCAAAACCGAAGTGGTGTAAATGGGCAGCCGCCGGGGTTGGAGGGTGTAGAAGGTAACCACCAGGTCGAGCTCGGCTTGCTGCGAGCTGATGTTCAGTGATTCGTAGATGTATAAATTATTGATTTCGAGTTCTATGGGAAGCAGCGACGAATCGCGTTTCATGGTCCAGTACAAATAGCGGTTTACACAACTGTCGACCCCTCCACGGAGCAGCGCCCTGGCCGGAATTTGCCCCATGTGCGTATACACCCGACCGATGCTGTCTTTCTGCGGTCGGTTGTCGCTTACTTTGGCAATATAGAAATGCTGAGGTTCAAAGTCGATGAGCTCCCGTCGGAGCTCAAATTCAACCGATCTGGGACTTTGCGCCCAAGCGGTTGCATGGCATCCCCAAACGGCTAGTAGCATGCAAACAAGGTACAACAGCCTTTTTTTCATGCTTGTTCGGTATTTTCAGCTGCATTTTCAGCAGGTAGCAGCAATAGGGAAGCTTCGGCACGGCGGTAATCGCTGATGACCTTCAAAAATACCAGGCACGACAGTATGTTGAACATATTGTTTAACAGGCCTAATTGGCTGTTCGATAGCAAATCATCGATATTGATGGCCACGCGCTGCCGATAATTGAGGTACTGCCCAAGGACGCCGCCAAAAAGCCACATAAACCACCACAAGCCCAACAAATCACTTGAAAGACGGACGGCGATTCCCTTTTCGGCCAGGTGGTCGCTGGTTTGCTCATATAAATCGGCTGCCACCCGATAGGGGCGGATGATGTTAACGAAGGGAATAAACCAGGCACTGGTAGCCGCCGATGCGGGGTAGGCCGGACGAGCCACCAAGGCATGCAAGTTGTTGTACGCCCGCCTGAACCAAAACAAAAATACAATGGCGGTAATGATGTACAGTACCAGCACCGTTACGCCCAAAAATTGCTCGCGCAGGTCGTTGGCATCTATCACCGCCTTATCCACTTGCGTCGCTTTTATTTGATTCAACAATTGATGTTGAAAGCCTTTTGATAGCATCGACAAGCAAAATATAGTCAAGAGGATGTACACGCATCCGATGACCCATTTGCCCCGCATCCGATTGTTTTTGAGTGCTTTCATTCGCCTTTGATTTTTTCTAGCAGGATGCCCAGCTGTCGGTCGTAGTATTCGATTTGTTGCTGATAAGCCTGGCTGTCTTCATCGATGGACTTGTAAAGCAAGCGGTAGTGCCAGATGCGGGTTTGGCAATATTCGCGCAGCAAGCGGTTGCGCTCTACCAAATTGGCGGGCAAGCTCAGTTTATCGACCGTATTGAGGATTTTGAGGTTTTCGCGCCAGTAATAAATGCCCCTTTCTTGCAAACCGTACAGGAGTGATTCGGTTGAACTGCCTTCGGGCAAATTGTACACCTCCAGTGCCAGGGCTTCCTGGGCTGCAAATTTTTCCATTTTCTGTTGGTAGGTGGCCAAATCGTTGGGCAGGTATTTGAGGCTGAAAAACACCCCAACTCCCACCAACAACACCATCAGCCCGCTGGTAGCCATGCCCAGGTAGGGTTCGGCTTTGTCGCGCAGACTGGGCAAATAGGCAAATCCCAATACCAAACCACCCGCGAGCCCCCCCAGGTGCGCCGCATTGTCGATGCCTTCTTGCGTGCCGTAAAGGAGGTTGTAGCCCACAAATACCGCCATGCTGGCCAACAAGGGTTGCCGCACCTTTTTGTGAAAGAGGTTGGTGGTAAGCAGGGCGAGGAAAAGTCCGTACATGCCAAAAATAGCCCCCGAGGCTCCGGCGCTCACGGTGAGCTCGTGCCACCACAGGCTGTTGGTGCTGGCCACCACGCCCGCGAGGAGGTAAGCGGCCAAAAAGGGCCAGCGGCCCAGTACTGGTTCGAGCTGCAGGCCAATGTACCAGAGCGCATACATATTGAACAGCAAATGCACCAAACCGATGTGCACAAAACAGCTGCTCAACAAGCGCCACAGATCCCCATCGGCTGTGAGCATGCGCACATTGGCACCCCAACTCAGCAGGCTGTCAACATCGGGTGCCAGCCAGTGTGAGCCGCTGATGACCATCACCAGGTAGATGGCCAGGTTGAGGTACAACAAAATGGGGGTGATGAAGTACCCGCCATGGGGCACCAGTAAATCGCTCCATTTTACAACGGTTTCTGCCATTTGGGGCTGAACTGCCGGCAGTTCGGCATACCACGCTGCCACGGTGTCTGCATCGGTTTCGGGCACAAAAGTGCGCGATACCCGCTCAAAGCCATGCAGAAATGTTGCTACTTTCCGTCGGTTTTTGCCCCAATCAATCAATTCATTGCCCACCGAACGGCTCTCTACCTCCCATGCTCCTGCCTTCACTGCTACACGCAATTGGTGGTTCCACCAAAGCAGGCCATTTTGGCTCACAGCAGTAAAACCACTGCGGTGCAACTCAACGATGGCAAAGCCTTGTTGCACGGCTGTTTCATGGGCGAGGTAAAGCAATTCGGACTCAGAGAGTTCGGTTGGGACTGTCTTGCTGCTTTTGGGGGTAAAATGAATGGCCAAGTGCGATAGGGTTCAGTGGTGTTGCTTGGGGGTGAATATACACTACAGAAACAATTCACACAAACGCCGGAGGTTTTTCAAGGTGTTCTGCCTTAAGTGGTGTGGCAGGTCAGCGGATGCATAGCTACAATGGGCATTTTGGATCCAAGAAATTGGGCGGTGACGGATAAAATTCTTGGATGTGGGATGTTGGTTGTTATGTCGCCCCTACAGGGCTGTGATGTCATCTGTCATCTCTATTGCTAAAATCATGTCGCCCCTAACGGGGCTGGCATTCTCAAAGCCCCTTAGGGGCAGCATGATTATAGAAACATCCGCGTCAATTCCTTTTCCCAGCCCTGTAGGGGCGACATGATGGTGCGCATTCCCGAGCCCACCCAGGCCAAGCCTACCGCCCGGTGCTTTGCACAAAATACTGGCTAACCGTGCCGCTCTCGTCAAATTGCAGCTGCAAACGCACATTCGAAGCCCAATAATCCCATTTTTCTTGCTTCCCGCTGATGGTCAGGCTCACCGGCATGCCCAAGGAACGTTGCACCTCGGCCAGGCTGCTGCCCTTTTCGATGCGGCGCAGCTTGCGTTCCGATAGTTTGTCGTCACTGCCCGCTTTCCGCATTTCAAAGGCAAATCCGTTGGGCTGCAACTGTCCGGCCGCATCAAAGCGCAACCAAATGCGCATCATTTCGCTCTGTTCGCTTCCTCGGATGAGGTACTGCCAAACGCTTTCGCCCTTTTGGTACTCGATGTGCTGAGGTTTGCCCAGCAAAGCAGCCATTTCGCTGGCGGTGGATAACTTTTGCGCCGCACGCACTTTATTCAAAGGTAACCACTGGGTTGATGCCCGCTGCAGCGTGCCCGTAAAGGCCTCCAACTGCTGCTCGCTGTTGAATAAAAACTGCCACGACAGGCTGTCGCTGCGGTACTGCCAAACGCGTTTATCGGCATTCAGGCTTTCGTGTTGGGCCGGTCCGAGTATTTTCGCCACCTCGTTTGGCTGTAACCGACCTGCCCGCTGCCCCATTTCAAGCAACAAAGTTTCGGCCGACAAATCTGTTTGCGCCAAAGCCATACCCGGCAAAGCCAC